>Ga0209933_1000396_pt1 | contig 84930 bp, 60 predicted proteins | sample ThiBiot_300_biof_FD_183944 | JGI IMG/M metagenome (GOLD analysis project Ga0209933, IMG submission 183944) | Wastewater bioreactor microbial communities from Cape Town, South Africa - Thiocy_cont_300_biof (SPAdes) | ecosystem: Engineered > Bioremediation > Thiocyanate > Unclassified | place... | reverse complement strand
ATCAGTTGCTGATGGACTCTCGGCTGCTGCTCGCTCAGGCTGCCGATACATACCGAACTGCCCAGAGCCAGCACCATACCGCAGCTTTACAGGCCACAATACAGGCCATTGAGAGCTTGCAGGCCCGCTATCAGTCCCTGAAAGAAACGTACCGCAGCTTGTGGGAAGCCGAAAATCAACCCTATTACCTGGCCATCAACCTGAACGGGTTCGACGGCAAGATTACCCAGTTGCAACAGCTTACAACCCGGCTGCAAACCCTCATTTCGTCATCGCCCCCTCTACCCGCCATTGCCGCCGTCGGGCTGGATATCAAAGCCAGCAATGCCTTCTACTTCCAGAACTGGCTCCTGACAGGGCCGTTTAAAACGCCGACGCCACCCCGTTTTCTATATTCCGAAGACCCTGCCTACAACGTACCACCCAAGCCCGGCGATATGGCCCAGTTTCAGGGCAAGAGCTATCGCTGGCAGAAATACATCTCCCAGGAAGGCGGTATTGTCGACCTGAGTGACTACTACAAAACCGCTTCCGGAGCCGTGGCCTACGCCTACTGTTCGATCACGACCGATAGTGCTCAGGCTGTTACAGCACAGGTAAGCGCCCAGGCAGCAGAGCTGTTTGTCAACGGAGTTCAGGTAAAACCCGGCAACGCCGTCGATCAGGACGAAACACCCTTTGCGCTCAACCTGACCAAAGGCGTCAATCATGTACTACTCAAATTACCGGCGTCGGCTTCCTGGAATTTTGCCTTTCGGCTGGACACCCGGAAACCCATCACCAATCATAAACACAAGTATTCCCTAAATGCCAAAACGTCCGTTCATGAAGCCGACTAACCGATTGTTAATCATAGCCACCTGGATGGTCCTGGGATCGCTGCCAGGTGCCCATGCACAGGTAAAAAAAGAGGTTGCTGTAAAAGCCATCAACGATATGGCAACCTACATATCGACTACCATGCTCGACGAACAGGGTAAATCGCGCTGCGATTACAACCTGACCGAAGGCAAGTGGTACCCTTATGAAGTGCCCTGGCATACCGGTCAGGCGGTGTATGCCATGCTGGCAGCTTATAAGCAAACCAGAAATCCGAAATGGCTGGCGACGGCCCGAAAAGCAGGCGATTACTGGATTAGTCTGCAAATCAACGATCATCCCAAACTCAAAGGTATGCTGGGGGCCGTGCATGGTGACGCTATCGGCGATTCGACCATCGTGTTTGCTACGATTTCTGACGGTACACCGGGCCTTTACGAGCTGACCCGCGTGACAGGCGACAAAAAGTATGCGCAGGTAGCTACCACAGCGGCTGAATGGATGCTGAAGAACATGTACTACGCCGAAAAAGGCGTTTGCTACGATGCCGTCGATCTGGGTACGGGTGTGGTCGAGAAAGAACATAGCGAGTTCTGGAAGGGCAAAAAAGAGCAATCGCTCTACGACGTTTCCCGGCCCAACACAGAAGGCTGGCTCTTTCTGGACGCTTACGAATTCAATAAAAACAAAGCCCTGCTGGACGCCCACCTCAACCTGTCGAACAAGGTGGTCGAGCTGGAAGAGAAGGGGTTGTGGATGCAGTTTACGCCGAACTCCATCGAAGAAAAATCCTTTCACCCCCGCTTCAATCTATGGTATGCCGAATCGCTGATCCATACCTGGAAAAAAACCGGCGACAAGAAATACCTGGAAGCGGCTGCAGCTACGGGTCGCACCTACGCTAAAGCCCAGCAAAAAGACGGCACCATCTTTTACGTGAACTACATCGATGGCCGGGCTCCCGACCGGAGTTCGGTGACAGGCTCGGCCGTAGCCATGGCGGGCATCGTCTGGATCGAACTGGCGAAGGCAGGCTATACGGAATTTCTACCCTATATCGAGAAATCGGCGACCTGGGTTGTTCAGAATCGGTTTGGTATGGATCATCCTGACAAAAACCTGCGCGGTGCCATTCTGGAAACCCGGATGCGTAGCCGTAAGGACAAGATCTGGCTCGTCAATCGGGATATAGGCACCAGCTTTTCCATCCGCTTCCTGGTCGACTATCTGAATTTCAAGGGGCTCAACTAGCCAACTTTCCCTGCACATCTTTTCCCCACTCTATACCAAACGTATCTTCTATGGAACGCTGTACTGTTCATTTTCTTCGATCCACCTGCCTGGTGGCTCTGCTGCTAGCCCTATGTTTAGTATCTGCCCATGCACAAACCAAGGGGATTATCCGGGGTAAAATTGTGGATGAGCTGGGGGGCGCATTACCGGGCGCTTCCGTACGCATCAAAGGCACAACACAAGGTACGGTCACCAACCTTACCGGCGACTACACCCTTAGTGACATTACCCCCGGTACTATCAATCTGGAAGTCTTTTACATGGGGTTTCAACCATACGACCAACCCGTTTCGGTCACTACCGGCGAAACAACCGTCCATAACATCACACTGGCCAGCACCACAACGATGCTGAAAGGGGTGACCGTTACGGGCATTATGGAAGGCCAGCAAAAGGCGCTGAACCAGCAGCGGAATGCCGACAACTTCAAGCAGATCGTGTCGGCCGACCTGATGGGCCGTTTCCCCGACCTGAATGTGGCCGAATCCCTGCAGCGGCTCCCCGGCGTAACCATTGGCCGGGAGCAGAACGAAGGGTCGACGGTACAGCTGCGCGGTACGCCGGGCAACTATACGAACATCAACATGAACGGCGAACAGATTATGGGCACCCAGGAACAGGGGCAGCGAAATGCCCAGCTAGACCTGATTCCGGCCAACGTACTGTCGTCGATGGAAGTGGTGAAGACCCTGACGCCCGATCTGGATGGGGATGCCATTGCCGGAGCCATCAACATGAAAACCCCAACGGCCGTTAGCCTGAAACCCCGCATTTCGATTGACCTGGCGGCTGGCTACAACAAGCTACGCGACAAAGCGAATGGTATCGCGAACCTGAGCTATAACCAGCGTTTTTTCCAGACCGACAAAAGCCCGAACGGCAAACTGGGCCTAGCGCTGTACGGGAGCTACTACCGCACCAACAACGGTTACGATGAGATCAACGCACAGGTGTGGCAGGCCAAGGATTTCAATGACGGGCAGGGTTCGATTCTGTTCCCAACCGACATCCGTATCGTTCACCTGAACAACCTCCGCACCCGCAAAGGCCTTACTGCCACAATCGACTACAGCTTCAATCCAACGGCTTCGCTTGTTTTCAACGCGACCTATACCAATCTGGATAACGACGCGGACCGCTACCGGAAACGGACGCGGATGCAGACAGCCAATACCACCCGCACAGCCGATGGTGTCTACACAACAACACGGGGGCGTGGCTACAACGAGTACCTGAACCGAAGCATCGACAACGGCAACTTCAACATGAGTCTGGAAGGTGAAAAACAGTTTAGTCGGCTCAAGCTGGACGGGGGCTTATTCTATACGAAGTCGTTGCTCGAACAAACGGCCAACTCGTACAACTACATCACCGGAAACGTACCGCTGACAATTTCGCAGATAGCCGGTGATTATATTCAGGCGACGGGGTCGACGGATGCCAAAAACAATGCTTCGCTTTATACCTACAACACCTACGAAGCGAACAACTACAACAGCGAAGGCACCAACTTCGTAGCCCGCCTGAACGGCACGTACAACTACAAGATCGGTGCGAACGATGCGTATGTCAAGGCAGGTTTCAAGCTGAAACGAATGCACAACAAACGGTATCGCCCCAGCTACAGTACAGCCACCTACAACGGCCCGGCGGCTGCGGGTAATCTGACCAACTTCCTGGGCGAAGCCGAACTGGATGATCAGTTGCTGGATGGTAATCTGACCTTTGGCCGGGCCGTCAATGGCGATGCGACCATCGCTTTCCTGAACAACAACCCTACCTATTTCCCGGCCAATGCGCTGGGTAACCAGGTGGCCGTCGACACCTATTTTTACGATGCCGAAGAGAACGTTACGTCGGGTTATGTCATGAACCGGATTCAGTTCAGGAAGGTCATGCTGCTGGCCGGGCTACGGTTCGAACGAACCGGGGTAGACTACAACGCGCGGCTCGTCAATCAGGACGCCAATGGCAATCTGACCTCGTCGGTGCCGACCAATGCCGTCTACAACTACACGAAGTTCCTGCCCAACGTACAGACTAAATTCGATCTGGCGCCCAACACCATCGCGCGGGCAGCGCTGTCGTTCGGCTATTCCCGTCCAAACTTCAACGAACTGGTTCCGAGCCGGGTGGTTAGCATTCTGAACGCTACCCTCACCGACGGCAACCCGGACCTGAAACCAGCCGGAACTACGAACTACGACGTTTCTATCGAGCATTACCTCAAAAACCTCGGTATCCTCTCGGTAGGCGGCTTCTACAAGCACATCACCAATTTCCAGTACAACAGCGTGGTAACCCTGACAGGTACGGAGTTTCCGGGCGCTGACAATTACCTCAACTACCAGTACTTCAAAACCTATAACGGTGATGTAGCTACGGTGTATGGGCTCGAAGTAAACGCCCAGACGAACCTGACGTTCCTGCCGGGCTTTCTGAAAGGGTTTTCGCTGTACGCCAACTACACGTACGTGTACTCGAAAGCTGATGCGCAGTTGCGCAAAGGACTTCGGTTGCCGGGTCAGGCCGACCATACCGCCAACGGTTCCCTGTCGTACACCTACAAAGGCTTCACCGTACAGGGCAATGTCAACTATAATGGTGCCTATACCGTCCTGCTCGGGGTCAACGATGCCAACGATGTGATCCGGGCCGAACGGGTTCAGATGGACGCCAATGCCTCCTACCGGATCACCAAAAATCTTACGGTCTATGCCGAAGGGACCAATCTGCTGAATGCGCCACAAACAGATTACCTGGGCATCCGCTCTCGTCTATATACCAAGCAATTCTACGATTATACCGGTCGGGCCGGCTTCAAATATCGCTTTTAACAACCTGAGGGCCGGACATTCAACCAGCCCGGCCCTTTTCTTTCCGTATTTCATAATGGACCAATTTACTGTAGACCAGCTTTCGGTCGCTGTTTATCCTACTCGCCAGCAAATGGGCCAGGCGGCCGCCAACGATGCCAGTGCCTGCATCCGTCAACTGCTTGCGGAGCAGGATGAAGTAAACATCATATTTGCGGCTGCGGCCTCCCAGAACGAATTTCTGACGGCTCTCGTGGCGGCTCCTCAGATCGACTGGAACCGAATTAATGCATTCCATATGGACGAATACACGGGTCTGCCCAAAGATCACCCGCAACGGTTCGGCAATTTTCTCCATGAAAAGATATTCGGCAGGGTTCCGTTCAAACAGGTCTTTTATCTGAACGAAAACAGTACCGACGACGAAGACGAATGCACCCGATACAGTGCTCTGCTGGAAGCCCACAGGACGGATATAACGTGCATGGGTATTGGCGAAAACACCCACCTGGCCTTCAACGACCCACATGTAGCGAACTTCAACGATCCGTATCTGGTCAAAATCATCGACCTCGACGAACCGTGTAAACAGCAGCAGGTCAACGAAGGCTGTTTCGCATCCGTTAGCGAAGTGCCGCCCATAGCCTATACCCTCACCATACCTGCCCTGCTTCGGGCGCGGTATATTTTCTGTATGGTACCGGGGGCCAACAAAGCCGCTGCTGTTAAGCACACCCTAGTGGAAGCCATTACCGAAAAATACCCATCAACCTCACTGCGTACACACCCTAACGCCCGGTTGTACCTTGATGAAGACAGCGCAGCGCTGATCGAAAAAGGTATAAACGCGTAACCAGAACCCGGTTTTAAAAATCATCCCTAAACGGGCCTTCTGCTGAGTAGATTGTCGATGTATCTGACATTGACTGTCTGTTCAGCAGAAGGCCCGTTTTTTGCTTCGGCCGTATAAATTGCTCAGCCCTTCCGACTCGCTAAACCCTGGAATGAACCCCCGAATTGGAGAGCCATAAACGGCAAATCAGAAAATAAACGGTGGAGTGTTAAAACCGGCAAACACTTCGCTTAAACAAGCTGTTGAACTGTTTCAAAATCCGCCAAATCTACCTGTTCTTTGCACGTTCGTTCGCTACACAGGCAACGGGTGTAACATTACAGGCAGACGAATTAACCACCAGGATCACATAAACCGTAAGCAGTTTTAATGAAAAACTATTTAGTTGTTGGGCATAGCTCTGGCATTGGGAAAGCTCTCTCTAAAAAATTGGCCGAAAGTAACCAGGTAATAGGCACGTATTACAAAAACGAGGTTTTGTCTTCTCAAAACGTCTCTTCTCATTACTTAAACGTACTGGACGACCAGCCAGACTTCAGCTTTCTGCCCGAGACACTGGATGGATTAGCCTATTGCCCTGGCGCTATACAGCTTAAACCATTTGCCCGGCTAAAAGAAGATGACTTTATTGCTGATTTCAAATTGCAGGTATCAGGAGCCATTAAAGTCATTCAGCACTGTTTACCGGCCCTGAAAAAATCAGAAAGCGGCAGTATCGTCCTGTTCAGTACGGTAGCGGTAAAAATGGGCTTTACGTTTCACAGCCTTGTGAGTACGAGCAAAGGCGCTATTGAAGGATTAACCAAAGCGCTGGCAGCCGAACTCGCTCCAGCCATAAAAGTCAATTGCATTGCTCCATCCATCACTAATACACCTTTGGCAGGCAGCCTTTTAAATACCCAGGAAAAAATCGACGCCAATGCCCAAAGACATCCTCTGAAAAAAATAGGCACGCCTGAAGATATTGCCACTATGGCAGCCTATTTATTGAGCGATGAAAACTCCTGGATTACCGGGCAGATTTTTTCTGTTGATGGTGGAATAAGCAGCATTCGATAACGTCATTTTTCCAGTTCGGGGATGTTTACGACCGTATACCGTGAGATTTTAGAATCGATTGACCAGATAGACCCCATACGATATGGCCAGACACGAAACTATGTGGATGGCGCTGTCACGAAGCTATCACCCTATGTTTCCAGAGGAGTAATCAGTACCCGACAGATCGCCCAACACGTTCTTAGCAAAGGATTTACACCTGATCAAATAAGTCCATTTTTAAAAGAACTGGCCTGGAGAGACTATTTCCAGCAGGTCTGGATCGCCCAGGGTGATGCCATTGATCATGACCTCAAGCAGCCACAGGAAAACGTAGAACACCACCAGACACCCTCTGCTATTCTCAAGGCCAATACGACTATAGAAGCCATTGATACAGGCATCAGGGACTTGTATGATACGGGCTATATGCACAACCATTGTCGAATGTACGTGGCTAGTATTGCCTGCAACATCGCCCGAAGCCATTGGAAAAATCCAGCCCAATGGATGTACTACTATTTACGGGATGCCGATTGGGCAAGCAACGCACTTAGCTGGCAATGGGTAGCAGGCAGCAACAGCAACAAAAAATATTTTGCTAATCAGGAGAATATCAATCGCTACGGCTATACGAATCAGGAAAACACGTTTTTAAGTAAACAGTATGAAGAGTTTCCATTAGAGAATATTCCATCTGAGCTAGCAACAACTGAATCATTTGCTCTACAAACTAATTTACCCGTTACAGAACCGCCCGTTATTGATGATACATTACCGATTTATGTTTATAACTTTTACAATGTAGACCCCGCCTGGGATGCACACGTAAAAGCCAATCGAATTTTACTACTCGAACCCAGCTTCTTTAAAAAACATCCAGTCTGTGATAATACGATAAATTTCCTTTTAGACTTATCGAAAAATATCGATGCTATACAAATCGTAGTGGCTGAATTTGATGAACTATTGGCAAATCGGTCAACACCAATCCACTACAAAGAGCACCCGACGACCCGGCATTATAAGGGTATACAGCATGAACGGGACTGGCTATCGCCTATCGTTCGCGGGTATTTCCCGTCGTTTTTTGGTTATTGGAAAAAACTGGAAAAGCACTTACCAGCGTTGCTGAACGTATAGCGTCTGTCCGCAAAAGGTTGTTCAGGGATAGCCGTTGCCATTATGAAACGTGTAAAAAAAGAGAATCTGCCCTATAAAGTCTGTATCGTCTGCAACCGGCCGTTTTCCTGGCGTAAAAAGTGGGAAAAAGTCTGGGACGACGTTAAATATTGTAGTGATAAATGCCGAATGAATAAATGTAAGAGCTGAATAGGCAGACCTTTCGGTTTTGAGAAACCACATAGGTCAGGTTGAAGAACCTGACACCACAGAGGCAACCCGTCAGTGCGGGCAGATTCTCAAATCTGCCCCAGTGCGGTTTTGAGAAACCGCACTGGGGCAGATCAACCGTTCGGTTTTGAGAAACCGCACGCGTCAGGTTGAAGAACCTGACACCACCAAGAAAAAAGACGGACCCGTCAGTACGGGCAGGTTGAAGGACCTGACATCACGAAGGCAATCAACATGCTAAAGACCTGCTTTATGGAAGGAATGCGCAATACAACCCCATAATGTGCAATAAGTATAGTCGTATGTGCTATTGAAATGCGACCATCTCTACGATAAATACAATATTTATTACCCCCAGCTTGCTTTTCATTAAACTATTTTTTACCTTTGCACCAGATTTTCTAAAGCGACATCCGTCGCGTCTCTGTTTCTCTCCTTTTTAACACGCTGAGTTAGGTCTGACAGAGCTTATGTACGGATGTACAGATGGGTTTCTGGGTGGACGCTTCATTGAGTGAAGTTTTTGCGCGTGGGCTAATCGTTGAATCGGTCATAATCAGTACGTCGTGCGTCGGCACACTGGTTTGTTGTCATCTCCCCTTTGAAGAGGTTAGGGGATAGTTGGGGGCCTTTGTTGGGTCGTTGGGCAGCTTCGTTGGGCAATTCTCGCAGTATCGCGCCGTTCACCGGCATACACTCGTCTTCGCTTGGAGAGTTTTAACTCTTATATTCCAGGTTAATGAAAACGAAAACAACTAAATCCGCTGATCAGGCCGATCTGCTGGATATTGAAAAAATTGCTACCGAACTGGCAGCACAGGCCGAACCTAAAAAAGCAAAAACCACTAAAAAGAAAGCAACACCCGAAGACGAGCTGGCTCCTGATACCGCCGTCGAAACGGTAGCAGAAGGAGTGGCCGACAAAGTAATCATCGTAGCCGACGAGTCCACAACGCCTGCTACCGAAGCCCCTCAGGCAACGGTTGAAACTACACCTAAAGCGGATCCTAACCAGATTTTATTCTCTAGTTTAGATATTTCGGACGAAATTCTTCAGGCCGTAACGGATATGGGTTTTGTGAGCCCATCGCCCATTCAGGCTGAAGCCATCCCTCCTATTCTGGCAGGCCGCGATGTGATTGGTCAGGCCCAGACGGGTACAGGTAAAACAGCCGCGTTTGGTATTCCGGCCCTCGAGCTGATCGATGTTCAGGACCGTTCGGTTCAAACACTGATTCTCTGTCCTACTCGTGAACTGGCTCTACAGGTAGCCGACGAAATTCGGAAACTGGCCAAATACAAGCGTGGAGTTCGCATAGAAGCCATCTACGGAGGTGATTCCATCGAACGCCAGATTCGCTCCCTCAAGAGTGGTGTCCATATCGTGATTGGTACACCCGGCCGGGTGATGGACCACATGGAGCGCAACACGCTGAAGCTCGACAATGTTAAGATGATGATTCTCGACGAGGCCGACGAAATGCTGGACATGGGCTTCCGTGAAGATATTGAGAGCATTCTGGACGACATGCCCGAAGAACGGCAGACAATTCTGTTCTCGGCTACCATGTCGAAACCCATTATGCAGATCACGCAGAAATTCCTGCAAGATCCCGTTCTGGTGAAAGTGGTTAAGAAAGAGTTGACCAACACCAACATCGAGCAGGTCTATTTCGAGGTGAAGCCCAAAGCAAAAGTGGAGGTGATGTGTCGGCTGATCGATACCTACGACCTGAAACTGCTGCTGGTATTCTGTAACACCAAACGCAAAGTAGACGAAATCGTTGAAGATCTGCAAATCCGTGGCTATCAGGCCGAAGGGCTTCACGGCGATCTGCGGCAGGCACAACGGAACAACGTCATGAGCAAATTCCGGGCAGGTACGACCAGTATTCTGGTGGCTACTGACGTTGCAGCTCGCGGTATCGACGTCGACGATGTGGATGCGGTGATCAACTTCGATATTCCGCTCGATGAAGAATATTACGTACACCGGATTGGCCGGACGGGCCGGGCTGGTAAGTCGGGCCGGGCGTTCTCGCTGGTCGGCCGTGACGAAAAATTCCGGTTCCGCGAAATCCAGAACTATACCAAAGTTCGGGTCGAAAAAGGTGTTATTCCGTCGTTCGAAGATATTGTGGGTATCCGCAAAGCCCGCTTCATCGAGCAGCTTCAGCAAACCATTGCCGAAAGTAATGACCTCAATCTGTACGATGACCTGCTGACCCAACTGCACCACGCTGGTTTCTCAACCGAGCAAATCGTGGGCGCGCTGGTAAAACGTAGCATGGGCATCGAGAAAAACGAATTTGCCGACCAAAACCTGGGTCTGGACGACGACCGTCGTCGGGAAGACCGCCGGGATCGCTTCGGTGATCGCCGGGGCGAAGGCCGGGATGACCGTCGTGGTGGTCGTTTTGGCGACCGGGATGATCGCGGAGGGCGCTTTGATCGCAATGATCGTGGTAACTCACGCTTTGGCGACAGAGACCGCCGTGGCGACGGACCGGACCGGGGTGGTTTCGGAGATCGTCCACGCTTTGGCGACCGTAATGACCGGGAGCGTTCATTTGGCCCACGGGATGGTGGCCGTGGCGACGGACCAGGACGTAATGGCTATTTTGATAAAGACGACAAACGTCAGCCTCGTGAGCGGGAAGCTAATATGACCCGCCTGATGGTAACCATCGGCCGTCGGGATTATGTACGTCCGGGCGACATCGTCGGGGCTATTGCGGGCGAAGCCAATATTCCGGGCAACAGCATCGGCAGCATCGACATCTTCGATAAATTTACGTATGTCGACGTACCGAAAGATGTAGCCAACCGGGTTGTGGATGCTATGGAAGGAAATACCATCAAAGGACGCCGGGTAAACATTGAAGTTGCCCGTTAACCGTTGATTTTTGATCATAGAAACAGGCTGGGAGGTTCGACTTCCCAGCCTGTTTTGTTTTGGGGCTTACTCCGTTTATCATTCAGCAATACGCCTGTTCAGAAACGGACAAACGTTGTACGGTTTCGGACAGAATTTATCAGCCAAACGGCCCAATCTGGCCAGTTTAGGCCGTTTGGAGGCCATGGCACAGTAGTTGACCTTGTTAGCTGTGCTAACAAACCTTAATCGTTGATGGTCCTGTGATGGTCCTGCCATTGAAAAGCCAGTACACAGCGGTAAGCAACGTTTTGCGACCTGGGCTGTCTTTGTGCAGTAACTCGTCTGGATGTCTCCACAAAGACCTTCCTAAACCCTTAGCCCTATGCTCAGCAATTACCTAAAAATTGCCTTACGAAACCTATCTAAAAACAAGGCTTATTCAGCGATCAACATCATCGGGCTGGCAGTTGGCATGGCCATTGCGATGTTGATTGGTCTATGGATTTACGATGAGCTGTCGTTCAACAAATTCCATAAGAACTACGACCAACTGGCCCAACTCTACGTCAATCAGACCTTTAATGGCACTACGGGTAGTAGCCGAGCGGTTTCGCTCCCATCGGCCAATACGATCAAAAACAACTACAAAGCTGACTTTACAGCCGTCGCCCTGGCTTCATGGAATTTTGGCCATCTGTTAGTCAACGGCGACCGGAAGATCAATAAAGAAGGTATGTATGCCGAGCCGGAGCTACCGAAGATGCTCTCGCTCACCATGCTCAAAGGCGACTATGCCACGGCGCTAAAAGAACCTTCGTCCATTCTACTTTCCGCATCAACGGCCGAGGCTCTGTTTGGCAGTGCCAATCCACTTGGCAAAATCGTTAAAGTGGATGCCAAACGCAATATGAAGGTGACGGGCGTTTTTGAAGACCTGCCCTTCAACTCCAATTTTTATGAAGTCAATTACTACCTACCCTGGAGCGCCTACCTGGCCGACGAATCCTGGGTAAAAGAATCACTGCAACAGTGGGGGAATCACTCATTCCAGTGCTACGCCCAGATTGCCGACCGCGCCGATATGAACAAGGTGTCGGCTAAAATCCGGGATGTGGAGAAAAAGCACGGCTCGGAGGGCGAAAACCCGGAATATTTTCTGCACCCCATGAGCCAGTGGCACCTGTATTCCGATTTTAAAGATGGCAAAAACGTAGGTGGCGGGATTCAGTTTGTCTGGCTGTTCAGCCTGATCGGTGTGTTCGTGTTGCTGCTGGCCTGTATCAATTTCATGAATCTGAGCACCGCCCGAAGCGAGAAACGGGCCAAAGAAGTGGGGATTCGGAAAGCGGTAGGCTCCCTTCGCCAGCAACTGATTTTCCAGTTTCTGAGCGAATCGATGCTGGTCGTTTTTTTCGCGCTGCTCATCGCCCTGATTATTGTTCTGATCGCGATACCCTCCTTCAATGACCTATCGGGCAAGAAGGTCGGCATTCCCTTCGCCAACCCCGTTTTCTGGTTACTGCTCATCAGCTTTTCCCTCATCACGGGTTTCCTATCGGGCAGTTATCCGGCTTTGTACCTATCGTCGTTCAATCCGCTGAGTGTCCTGAAAGGAACATTCCGGGTGGGTCGCTGGGCGGCTCTTCCCCGCAAAGTGCTGGTCGTGGTTCAATTCACAGTATCCATCACACTCATCATTGGTACGCTCATCGTATTCCGGCAGATTCAGCACGCCAAAAACCGGCCGGTTGGTTATGATCGGTCCAATCTGCTGCAAACGTCTCTCAGTCCGGGTACGTATGGGAAATATGACCCTCTGCGGGATGACATGCTTAAGACGGGTGTCGTGTATGAAATGAGTCAATCATCGAGCCCCACCACGGGCGTATGGTCCAATCAGATTGGGTTCGACTGGGAGGGTAAAGACCCAAAATCATTACCCCTGTTCGGTATCGTGGCCTGTACGCATCACTTCGGCAAAAGCATCGGCTGGCAGATTCTGGAAGGCCGCGATTTCTCCAAAGACTTTTCGACGGATAGTTCGGCGTTTATACTGAACGAAGCTGCTGTTAAACTGACCGGACTGAAAAACATCGTTGGGAAAACCATTCGCTATAACGGGAAGCCAATGCAGGTAATCGGCGTGGTGAAGAATATGGTGATGGAGTCGCCCTATGAGCCTATCAAACCCACCATTTTCCTGATCAATTACGGCTGGGCGAATGTGCTTACGATCAAGCTTAAACCGAATGTACCTGTTGATGATGCGATTAAGCAGGTCAAAGCCGTATTCAAAAAATACGATCCCGATACCCCGTTCGATTTTAAGTTCACCGACGAAGAATACGATGCCAAGTTCAGAACCGAAGAACGAGTGGGCAAACTGGCGCGGGTCTTTGCTGTCTTAGCTATCTTCATTAGTTGCCTTGGTCTGTTTGGACTGGCTTCGTTCGTGGCTGAGCAACGTATCAAAGAAATTGGCGTTCGGAAGGTACTGGGTGCATCGGTTTTCAGCCTGTGGGGGCTGCTTTCCAAAGATTTTGTACGACTGGTCGCCATTTCATTCCTGATTGCCACGCCCATTGCCTGGTATTTTCTGGACGACTGGCTTCAGCAGTACGAATACCGCACATCCATTTCCTGGGCCGTTTTCGCCTTGTCTGGTCTAGGAGCCACCATGATTACCCTAATGACCGTTAGTTATCAGGCCATTCGGGCCGCTTTAATGAACCCTGTAAAATCGTTACGAACGGAATAATTGTAGAGACGCAACACCTTGCGTCTCCTGACCGGATGGCTCTTTAACCGGATGGTTTTGGCTGACACTAGGTGTTGCTGACGCATAGGAGACGCAAGGTATTGCGTCTCTACCACAACCCTCACACTCTATGCTACGCAACTACATCAAAATTGCCTGGAGAAACATCTGGAAAAACAAGACGTTCTCCTTCATCAACATTCTGGGGCTGGCCTTGGGCATGGCCTGTAGCCTGCTCATCATGATCTGGGTGCAGGACGAACGCCATATGGATCACTTCCATAAGAACGACGCCCGGCTGTATCGGGTGATGGAAAATCAGCACTATGTGGGCGTTATTAATACGTTTCCATCAACACCGGGGATTCTGGCCGAAAACATCGTAAAAGATATTCCTGAAATTCAGATGGCAAGCCAGATGCTTTGGGAAGAACAAACGCTGTTTACGGTAGGCAATACGTTCGAGAAAGAAAAAGGGCGTTCGGTGCAGGGCGATTTCCTGACGATGTTTTCGTTTTCGCTCAAGGAAGGCGACCCAAAAACGGCCCTCAAACGACCCGATGGACTGGTTATCAGCCAGAAACTCGCCGACAAATATTTTAAGGGGCAGAACCCGATGGGCAAAATCATTCGGGTCGATAATACCGACGACCTGATGGTGACGGGGATTCTAGCCGATATTCCCGAAAATTCATCCCTGAAATTCGATTACCTCAAAAGCTTTGATCACTGGCTAAAAAACAACAAATGGGCCAAAGAATGGGGCAACAATGGTCCGCGCTGTTATGTGATGCTGGCCAATAACACATCGGTCGAGAAAGTCAATACCAAGATCAAGAACTACATCAAGAGCAAAAATAAAGACAGCAACGTAGAACTGTTTTTGCAGAACTACGGCGATTCGTACCTGTTCTCGAATTGGGAAGGCGGGGTGCAGAATGGTGGCCGGATCGAGTACGTACGCATCTTCTCAATTGTTGCCATTTTCATTCTGGCGATTGCCTGCATTAACTTCATGAACCTGGCTACGGCCCGTTCGGTGAAGCGGTCGAAAGAGGTAGGGGTTCGGAAGGTAGTGGGAGCCTATAAAGCCAGTCTGATCGGGCAGTTTCTGGGCGAGTCTATGCTCATAACGATGCTTTCGCTGGTGTTTTCGGTCCTGATTGTACTACTAATTCTGCCTGTTTTCAATGAGTTGACCAGCAAAAAGCTCTCGCTTGACTTTTCCGATCCTACCTTCCTCCTGCTATTGCTCAGTTTGTCGGTAGTGACGGGGCTTGTGTCGGGAAGTTATCCGGCTCTGTTCATGTCGGCGCTCAATCCGGTAGTTATTCTGAAAGGCTCGCTGAAGTTTAAGTCGAGTGCCACGTATTTCCGAAAAGGACTGGTTGTATTGCAGTTCGGCCTGTCGATCATGCTGATTCTGGGAACGTTGGTCGTGTACCGCCAGATCAACTATATCCAGACAAAAAACCTGGGTTACGATCGCGAAAATCTGCTGTACATGCCTCTGGAGGGCGACCTGCAACGCAATTTCCCATCGTTCCGGCAGGAACTGGAGCATCAGCCGGGTATTAAATCGGTCACCTGTGCCCAGTCGGACCCGCTCGAAGTAGGTAGCTCTACCCAGGGAGTACGCTGGCCCGGAAAAGATACGACCCAACTCATGCTGTTCAGCCAGAACGCTGTTTCGTACGACTACATCAAAACGATGGGGATCAAATTGCTCGATGGTCGCGATTTTTCGAAAGACTTCACCACCGACACCAGCAACTACATCATCAATGAAGCCTCGGCCCGAAAAATCGGCTATAAAAATCCGGTCGGCAAAGAATTAACGATGTGGGGCCGGAAAGGGAAAATTATCGGCCTGATGAAAGATTTCCACTTCAACTCACTCCATAGTGCCATCGAGCCCCTGATTTTACACTTGCAACGTGGCAACGACACCACCCGAAACTGGGGGACGATTCTGGTACGTACGCAGCCCAACGAAACCAAACAGGCTATTGCCAGCATGGAAACGCTGCATAAGAAATTCAACCCGCACTTTCCGTTCAAATACCTGTTTACCGATCAGGAGTTTGGCAACCTGTATAAGGCCGAAAACACGGTCAGCAAACTGGCAAGCTACTTTGCTTTCCTGGCGATTTTCATTTCCTGCCTGGGTCTGTTTGGTTTGGCTGCGTTCACTGCGGAACAACGCACGAAAGAAATCGGCATTCGGAAAGTGCTGGGTGCCAGCGTTCCCAATCTGGTCGGTATGCTATCGAAAGAGTTTATGCTGCTGGTACTCTTGGCTGCTTTCATTGCTTTTCCGCTGGGTTGGTATTTCCTCAATGGCTGGCTCGAAAAGTACGCCTACCGGATCGAACTGGCCTGGTGGTACTTCCTGGTTGCCCTGGTTGGAGCCATGCTCATTGCCCTGATAACGGTCAGTTTTCAGAGCATCAAAGCCGCCTTGCTGAATCCGGTCAAATCCTTGAAAACGGAATAACCTGTAGAGACGCGATCCCTCGCGTCTCCCGTGCGTCAGCAATAAACCATCCAGCCGAAGAACCATCCGGAAAGGAGACGCGAGGGATCGCGTCTCTACAATGGTCACAAAGGCAGTGAGCCACGCTGCCTTCAATTATTTTGTTCTGCCCGCTAAAAATTCAGGTTTATTGACCTATGTTCGTTGCCAATCCCACGACTTCGTTTTTGGACTATGAGGCAACTTATCGCCGTTTGTATTGTACTCTATTTTTTTAGTTCATGCACGACTAAACAGCAAACTGACAAAACGGAATTTGATGACTTAGCTGTTTCCGGGCTTTCTGGCAAACAACTGGCGGTAGCCCACTGTAGCCGTTGCCATGCATTTGTAAGTCCTGATGCATTGGCCAAAGCAAACTGGCGGGATGTGCTCCCCGCTATGGGCCATCGGATGGGTATCTATAGTAGTGGCACCAGACCCGACAGTTTGTTTGACGCGGGCGAAAGTGGCGAAACGGTTCGTGAAGCTGCTATTTTTCCGGAAAAGCCCACACTAGCTAAAGATGATTGGCGAAAGATAGAACGCTATTATCTCAACAACGCTCCTGATACCATCCTGCCTCCTATTCGCAAAACGCCCATTCGGATTGGCCTGAAGCATTTCAAGTATAGAGAAGCTTCGTTCGCAAATCGGCCTGCTCTGACTTCAATGGTCAAGATTCTGCCCGATAATCATGGAATCGTTTTCGGAGATGGCAAGCCCAGGCGTAACAACCTGACGTTTCTAACCACCGAACTGACGGAGAAGTATAGTGTGCGTTTGGCTACAACCCCGATTCAGTTTGACGAAAAAGCCAATGAGCTATACCTGACCACCATCGGGAAAGGCGTTTTTCCGACCGATGCCGCCAACGGATCATTGACCCGCCTGCAAAAAAGCGGGTCGGGGCCGGGCTATCAATCAGAGACGGTTGCTATTTCCCACTTACGCCGACCCGTATTTATGGCGTACGGCGATTTGACTAAAGACGGATTTGAGGACGTAGTAGCCTGTGAGTTTGGCAACCAGACCGGCCAACTGGCGTGGTATGAAAACGATAAAAAAGGTAGTTACACCAAACACGTTTTACGAGAAAAGCCGGGAGCAATCACTGCCATTATTAAGGATGCCAATCGGGATGGATTGCCCGATATTTATGTGTTGATGGCGCAGGGCGACGAAGGTGTTTTTCTGTACGAAAATCAGGGAGGAGGTACATTCAGGGAAAAACGATTGCTCACCTTCCTGCCGCTCAATGGGTCTCAACATATTGAACTGGCCGATTTCAACAAAGATGGATTTGACGACATTGTCTATGTCTGTGGCGACAACGCCGACAAAACCCCGATCTTAAAGAAGTATCACGGCATCTACATTTTTCTAAATAACGGGAAATCAAACTTCACCCAATCGTACTTCTACCAACTGAATGGTGCCTATAAGGCCATGGTACGAGATTATGACCTGGATGGCGATCTGGATATAGCCGCTATTTCGTTTTTCCCGGATTACCAGCGCTACCCAACGGAAAGCTTCATCTACCTGGAAAATAAAGGCAAGCTAAGCTTCGTCGACTATTCGTTTCCTGAGGCCACCCGAGGAAGATGGGTCGTCATGGATGCGGGCGACATGGATGCCGATGGCGATATTGACCTGGTGCTGGGCTCGTTTGTCTATTTTATCCCGCAGGGCGATACGACCGGACTAGGTAAAAAGTGGCTTTCAGAGGGTCCTTCGGTCATCGTTCTGGAAAATACGACCCGGTAGATGTTTACGTCGAAAGCTCTGGAAACGATACGAGGAGGGACGAAAGGAATGCGATTCCCTCCTCTTCGCCCCCTTGCCTGTCTTTTATTGATTCACCATTTTCTCCAGCACAATTTCATATTGCTTGTCAGTTGCATTGTAGCGGATGGCATAGGCGCTGGGGTAATAGCCTGCCGGTGCTATTTTCTGAGGCTGCTTAATAGCGATGTGCTCATGAGTCGCTTTCTTCAGATAATCGACCGTAATCATGGGCTCGTAGAAAATAACATCCCCCTTATTGCTTCCGTATAGGAACGTCTTGGTGAAGGTCTGACCATTCAGTTCGGGGCTGGTAGCATCGACCCAGTGGGCACCCATCATCGGCACAGGTCCGGCACTTACATAATTCGCAGGCAGATAAGCAGCATCCGGTGCTTTGCCGATTTCATCCATTTTGTCCGGCGTCATGGTTAGCCGTTCGGCATTCGTGATTTTGTAGAAATGGAAGTCGAAGTGCGGAAGATTGTAAATGCCATCGGGTTCATGGCCGTGTGGCATATACGTTACATAGGCATGTTTGAAGGGCGTTTTACTACCCTCGGCAGGCAGGTCCAGAACGAGTTCTGCCATATCGGAAGGCAAGCTGTTCAGCGCACTTTCCGAAACAACGATACCCACTTCATCAGGATTTTCGTTGCCATCCAGCTTAACGAAGGTACGGGCGGTACCCTTGCCCAACGTCTGCGTGGTACCATAGTGAGGTGCCGTTGGGTCAGGAGTGGTAACCTCGTCTTTTTTGCAACCCGTCAATTGTAAGGTAACAGCCAGCAAGGGTAAAGCAATTAGATAAGCAGTTTTCATAAAAAGAGATTATTTGTTGTTTAACAGCCCAAAAGTAGCGGGGCTCTCCAGGCTCGCTGAATGCTTACCTCTGCGAACTGGCGATTCCACGGCGTGAAACGGCCAAAGCGGCAAATGAACTGTTCGACTAGTGTAAGCTTTTATAGGTAACTCACCGCCTGAAACGCAAACGACCCGATTACCGATGAGGGTAACGGGCCGTTCGTGAAGTATCCCGATCGTTGGTTTGTTAGTTGTTATCGTCGTCAACGACCTCGCCTGATGCTGTTAACCCGGAAGCCGTTTTGACCAGGCGCACAAATTCGCTCCGATACCCTTCCGAATCGTCAGTCAAAGCACCCTTTGCCAGTTTAACAACCTGTCTATAACGCGCTGACCCTTTGTAAGAAGATTCACTCAATAACAGGCCAAATTCAGCCACAGCAGCCGCAAACCGGAAATCGTTCGTTGCCCGGTCAAAGGATACCGACTTCGTTTTAACCACCTGTTGCAGTTGCCGACTAACCGAATCGGCAGGTTGCTTATATCGAACTTTGAGCGTCAACAGTTCGCCCGATTGAGCCGATGCTTTGGTATCAACCAGTGTCTGGTATTTCAGTGAGTCTGTTTTTGGGAGATACTGACTTTTCGTACCGGCAGGAATCAGTTCGTAAAGCGCCGTTACACTATGACCAGCTCCCAGGTCGCCCGCATCTTTCTGATCGTCTTTAAAATCTTCGTTGGCCAACCGTCGATCTTCATACCCTAACAGCCGATACGCCTGCACATACGCTGGGTTAAACTCCAGTTGTAGCTTGACATCTTTGGCCACCGTAAACAGCGTGCCGCCAAACTCATGAATGAACACCTTTCGGGCTTCGGGCAGGTTATCGATGTAGGCATAGTTGCCGTTGCCCTTATCGGCTAACGTTTCCAGATGGCTATCTTTCAAATTACCCATGCCAAAACCCAGTACACTCAGAAAAATACCCGTTTTTCGTTGCTGCTCAATCAGTCGCTGTAGCTCGCCCTCGCCCGAAATCCCCACGTTGAAATCGCCATCGGTAGCCAAAATGACCCGGTTATTGCCGTTGGGGATGAAATGGTCCTTCGCCACTTTATAGGCTAATTCTATACCGGCTCCTCCGGCGGTAGAACCTCCAGCCTGCAGTTGGTTGATCGCATCCTTAATCCGCTGCGGCTGATCGCCCGACGTTGGTGGCAACACTAACCCAGCCGCACCTGCATACACCACAATAGCTACACGGTCGACGGGGCGAAGCTGATCCGTCAGCAAATTAAGCGAGGCTTGAACCAGAGGCAATTTATTGGGAGCACTCATAGATCCCGACACATCCAGCAGGAACACAAGGTTCGACGGAGGAAGCTGATCATTTTTGACACGACGCGCCTGAAGGCCGATCCGTAGCAGTTGCAGGCCAGAGTTCCAGGGCGATTCGGCTAGTTCAGTCGTGATCGACAGAGGGGCTTCGCCAGTGGGTTGTGGGTATTGGTAACTGAAGTAGTTGATCATTTCCTCCAGTCGGACCGCATCTTTCGGTGGCCGCTGTCCATTATTGAGCAATCGGCGGATGTTGCTGTATGAAGCCCGATCAACATCGGCAGAGAAGGTCGTAACAGGTTGCCGACGAACATCCAGAAACCCCGTTTCCTGCATGGCTTTATAGCTTTCCGTCGATGGGTTTGGCAGAGGATGGAAAGATCTGGGTTGAGCGCCCATTGGGGCAATACTACCGGTTATGCTTCGTCTGACCTGCGTTTTATAGCCCGTCACAACAACTTCGCTTAATACCTTGGTATCCTGGGCTAATTCGACATTGATCGTTTGCCGATCGCCAATCGCAATCTCCTGGCTCGCGTAGCCGACATAGCTAAATATTAGATGCGTATTACCAGCGGGAACCTCAATAGAATAGTGGCCTCTGGCGTCTGTAGTAGCTCCCTTTTTTGTGCCTTTAACAACGACTAACACACCAGGCAACGAATCGTGGGTGATCAAATCGGCTACTGTTCCAGTAATGGTACGCCCCTGATTGGATTGGGCGTTGGCGCAGGTGATCAGCCCCAGTAGCATCCAGCATATAACGAGATTTTTCATGATCGATGGAATTTAGGATAGTGCACATTCTGGTTTCCAGAACAGATACAATTTACACTAAAAAAAGTACACGTTGACTCACAATCCCATTTTCTGATTCGCTGTCAACGCAACTCTATTGGCCAGCGATTTTAACGAACGGCCTTCCAGCCAGTTGATGCAAGTGACTCTATTTTTCCACAAATCGTTGGAACGAGTCAACTCCGGCTGACCACAACATACATCATCCCCTTTTCATCACTCATTTCCATTCACTTCATCTGGTCAAACTTCCGTTTCACCCATGAGCTAAGTGGCGGTCAGACGAGCGGCCCGCAACTTTGAGCCAGCAAACAACAAATACTGGCTCAAACGCGCCATTCATCATGAAGATTTTTATCGCCTTTTTCCTCTTTGTCAACCTCCGCGCTACTGGCTGGGCTCAGTCTGTAACTTACCGGGGCGTTGTGATCGACGGGCAAACTAAAGAACCCATACCCGGTGCTACGGTTCGCCAATCAGGATTCACTGCCGGAACAAGCACGGATGCCCAGGGGCGTTTTACGTTGACTACCCAGCAGGCCGTTGATAGTCTGGTTGTGAGCACAATGGGTTATCAGGAGCGTCGGATAGTCGCATCCAATAACCTTACCATCGCCCTGAATCCGAAAGTTGAAGACCTCCAGCCGGTGGTTGTAACGGCCAGCCGGGAAGCTCAGGCCCGCTCGGAAGCACCGGTAGCCATCAGCCGGATTTCGCCAACCATGTTACAGGAGACAAAAGCCGTGAACCTGTACGAGGTGATCAACAAAACACCCGGCGTGGTGATGCCCAATCTGGGCAATGAACAGCACATGATGGGTATTCGGCAACCGTTCGGCACCAACGCTTACTACCTCTATCTGGAAGATGGCTTACCTGTACGGCCAATGGGCATTTTTAATCACAACGCGCTGATCGAACTGAATTCACTGGCAATCAGCTCCGTGGAAGTAGTAAAAGGTCCTGTCTCGTCGCTCTATGGGCCCGAAGCGGTGGGTGGAGCGGTCAATTTCCTGACGCACCGGCCTACCGCAGTGCCTGTTATTCGCGTTGGCGTGATGGGCGATGGCTGGGGATACCGTCGGGCACAGGCTGGCGTAGGCGGAATGCTGACCAAACGACTGGGGGTTTTCGTTGGCACGTCGGTAGCCCGGCAACGCAATAGCTGGCAATCGCAAAGTGATTTCGATAAATTCTCCCTGAATCTTCGAGCCGACTATGCACTCTCCGACAAAACACGCCTGATAGGAACCACCACGTATAACCAATATCACTCTCAAACGGGTGGTAGTGTCGATAGTGTGGCCTACTACAGCCGAACGTATACCAGCACAACCGATTTCACCTACCGCGATGTGATGGCGTTCCGGTCACGGCTGACGCTGGAACACCAATGGGCAACCCACAGCGAAACGGCCATAACCGCTTTTTATCGCGATAATAGCCTGAAACAGAACCCAAACTACAGCATTCGCTGGAAAACGGGCGCCACTACAGCCACGGGCGAAATCAACGAAAATAGCTTTCGTAGCTTCGGGTTGATGGCCCAGCACAGCCAGCGATTTACCTGGATGGACAGCCGATTGCTGGCGGGCCTTCTGTACGATAACTCACCGAACACCTACTACGCCTACCAGACCGAATTGCAGGCAGTGTTACGCCCCGATGGCCGTTCGGTTGAGTGGTATAATCAGGTGCGGAAACTGCCCGACCAGTTTCTGAGCCGCTACGAAGCCTCGATTTATAATACAGCGGTGTATGCCCAGTACGACTTTATGCCTGTATCCCATCTGCGGTTATCGATAGGCGCACGCTATGACCGGATGTCGTTCGATTATACCAATTTTCTGGACAAAACAACGGGCAACAAAGCCTATAATCAACTCACCCCCAAGCTTGGCCTGACGTATGACCTGGGACAAGGGCGTGGCCTGTATGCCAACATTAGTCGTGGGTTTTCGCCACCGGGGTTGACCGCCATCTTTCGTAAAAATACAGCCGCAGCTACCGATCAGCCTCCGTTTTATTACAACCTGCAACCAGCTTTGTTCACCAATGTAGAGCTGGGCGGCTGGGCCTCCCTGCTGAATCGGAAACTGAATATCGACTGGGCTTTGTATCAGATGAACGGCCAGAACGAACTGCTAAGCATCCGCCAGCCCGACAACTCGACCGACTACCAGAGCGCGGGTCGTACCCTTCATCAGGGCCTCGAATACAGCCTGACCTACAAACCAAACAGCCAGTGGTTTTTCCGATTCGGCGGCACCAACCCGGTCCATCGCTTTATCGACTTCGCACTGAGCAACAAACAGTCCGATGCAGTACAAAATCTGGCGAATTACGACATGCCACAGGCCCCACGCTGGGTCGCCAATACGGAACTAACCTACAAACCACGCTGGGCCAAAGGATTACGGCTTGCTATGGAGTGGCAGCGAATCAGTACCTGGTACCAAAATCAGGTCAACACGGTGCGCTACGACGACCGGGGGGCTTTCGGAGCCAGGGGTGTTAGCGTGCTAAACCTGCGGACAGGTTATGCATACAAAGGAATCGAGTTGTACGCCAACGTCCTGAATTTAACCAACGAACTCTACGCCAACAACGCCACCCGTGGCAATGCCGCTACCGACCGCACCACGTTTACACCAGCCGCACCGCGCACATTTGTCATTGGCCTGCAATACCAGTTTACGGGAAAATAATCAACCAATATGAAAACTACCTTCCTCTTTTTCAATCTGTTTTTTACGATTCTGACTGCCCTGGCAGGTCCACCTAGTCCGTCACTGACCATTTCTAAATCGTCGTTTCCCCGGCTATTCACCGACCAGAATGGCAATCCGGTTCTTAGCTGGATTGAACGAACGGATGCTAATCTGTCGCTGGTCTACCGCGTTTCTACCGATGGTGGAGATACCTTTGGCGAGCCTAAGCAGATTTTGTTACCGCCATCGACGGCAGCACATGGCGAAGATGTACCGAAATTAATTTTTAAGCGGGATGGGACCCGGATGGTTGTTTTCAGCCTGCCGAAACCAACGCCAGAGGCTCTTCGGGCCGGGAATCTGCTCTATCAAACGTCGACCGATCAGGGTAAAACCTGGACAACGGCCCAACCCGTTCATCGCGACACCACAGCCGGTAAGAGCCACTCGTACGCTGACCTGACCCAACTACCCAATGGCGAAATTGGCCTGATCTGGCTGGATGATAAACTTCCGGGTAACGAAGGGCGTAGCGTCCGGTTTACCCAGACATTGGCTTCCGGCGGTTTTGGTCCCGAGGTAATCGTCGATTCCAACGCCTGTCAGTGCTGCCGCCCTGGTATAGCGGTCGATAAACAGGGACGCATCTACCTAACCTATCGCGACTGGCTTCCTACCGAAACCGGCCCCGGTGCCCGCGATATTAGTTACGTTGTATCGACAGATGGGGGGCAGTCGTTTTCAAGGCCAGCGGTAGCCGGATATGATAACTGGCAGATCAATGCCTGCCCCCACTCAGGCCCCCAGTTATTCGTGCGCGACGAGGCTGTGTATGCAACCTGGTATTCGGGTGCCAGCGGCCACGAAGGCATTCGGCTGACTCGGCTGGACAAGCTCCAGTCGCCCGAACTCATCCTGGGACCGCAACGGACGCATCCACAACTAACCGGCTGGGCCGACGGTCGATTGGCGCTGGTTTGGGAGGAGCTGATCGGCGAAGCACCCAATGCCTACCATCAAATCCTGTTACGGACGTATGCACCTGATGGAAAATCCAGAACCGTTGCGCTGACCGCTCCTGGTGAACTGACCTCGCTGCCTGTACTTCTTCCAACTGAGAAAGGGCTACTGGTGGCCTATCAGGTGTGGCATGGTCAGGATACCAGTGTGACCCTTAAGCAAATTTCTTTTTTTCAACCATAAACAATCAAATCCAATGAACCTAATTGCTCTGGCTCTTGTAGCCGCCACAACCCTTACCGGATCCGTCCAGACTGGGTCCATCGACACGCCTAAAGGCGACAAAAAACCAGCTACCACCATTCACTACGGTGAAGCTGTAAAAGCGGGTAATGGAACCCTGCGCTCATTTGTGCGCACCGACGAAAAAGGGAATCCAACCCAGTTTGGTGTAGCGATTTCGGAGGCTACGCTCAACAGCCTTTCTCCAGAAATGTCGCACTGGATCATCAGTCCGCCTAAAGAGGCCGACAAAACTCTGATCAAGCACGTTGCTTTTGGCTGGATGCCACATGGTCACGAACCGGATGGCGTTTACAATGTCCCGCATTTCGATTGCCACTTCTATTACACCTCCAGCGAAGAGCGGGATGGCATTCAGCCGAATGACCCTCGCTTTGTGAAGAACCCGGATATGGCGTATCTGCCCCAGGGATCAGTACGAGACGCAGGCGTTCCGCAGATGGGTGTCCACTGGATTGATCCGACTAGTGGCGAATTTCAGGGGAAACCATTTACCACGACGTTTATCTATGGTGCCCTCGATGGGAAAGTTACGTTCCTGGAGCCTATGTTTACGCTGGCTTTCCTGAAAAATGTAAAGGATGAACGTCTGCCCATCAAGCAGCCGCAGAAGTTTGAAAAAGCGGGTTTTTACCCCACCGAGTATCGGTATGTATACAACGCAGCCGAAAAACAGTATGAGGTGATTCTGGAAAATCTGCAAAGCCGCCAGTAAACCTATCAGAAAAAGCAAGGAACACCTGGTTGCTGGGTGGTCCTTGCTTTTTCTGGTTAGTGGCTACCTTCAACCAACTTACCATCCTGCTCCTGAATGATTTCCTGGTCGATGAGTCGAGTGAGGTAGTTCTCAATACTCCAGTCGCCTAAACCATAAATTCGATCCGTCGACAACCATTCACCTACGATCTGGCGGGACGTTTTAGGCGCTGCCTGAACCAGATTCAGCAATTGGTTTTCGATCATCGACAACCCATTTGCTCCTACCTGTAAACGAGACAGATGCGCCTGCAAGGCTTCGCGCAGGAACCGCAATCGGCCAAAATCTCCCGCTATTATCTGGTTCAGGGCCACCACATCCGAGGCAGCATAGGCAGCCCACACACGAGCCGCCAACCTCAATTCAAAATCGGTCAAGGGTTCGGCCTGCGGATACAACGAAGCCAGTTGAGCACCCGTTAGCTGGCCAAGTCCTTTAAAATCGGAAATACCGTCGAACTGATTGATGGATACTTGTTTCAATACGGTATTACCCCGTTCAGCACGCGAAAAACGAGCCAGCAAAAAGACCAGATTGATCTGGCAAAACAAGTCGTGTTCAAACCAGAGTATAATCTGATCGTAGGCGTTGGGCTGATAAATTTGGTCAAATTCGGCAACTACTTTCTGCTGATAGGTATCTGTTTCGTCTCGCCGATCGCCAAACTCAGCACGTAGCCAGTTTTCGCGCAATTTCCATAAGGCAGTATCCGGCTGCGTGGCATCCAGCAATGGTCCTTCGGACAGCATTTCGCGCCATATAGCTAGTTCGCCGGGCAGGCCAGCTTCTGCAAACGAATAGGCTGTAGCATCGCCATTTAATACGTGCAAGATTTTTTCCATTAGTCTGTGTTGTTAATTTAAACTCTTGTTCTCTACCAGTTAAAGATAACCTCCTCCGCGAAGAAATCCTTGTGAGTCAGCCATTAAACAGGCAAATACACCCAAAACGTGGCCCCTTCACCGGGAGAACTGGTAGCCGTAATAGCGCCCCCATGCGCTTCCGCTACACGCTGGCAGATCGCCAGTCCCACACCTGTTCCGGCATATTCGTTTTTACCATGCAGGCGCTGAAAAACCTGAAAGATGCGATCTACATACTGGACGTCGAAACCGATCCCTTTATCACACACACTGACTTCATGAAACAACGTAGCAAGGCTGGTTGGCTTAACGGATTGGGGGAGTTCATTTCGTGGCCGCAGGTCGCTTTTTATCTGCACAAATGGACGATGGCCGGGTTTATTAAACTTCAGGGCATTGGCAATCAGATTCTGGAAGAGCTGCCCCAATTGCGAAGTATCCCCGTTCACCATCGGTAAACTATGGACAACAATCTCGGCATTCTGCTGACTAATAGCCCAGTCGAGTGTCGTCAATACATCGGTTACTACGTCAGTCAGAGAAACTATTCGAAAATCCTGGGGGCTTAGTGGTGTTCGTGAATAAGTCAATAGATCCTTGATCAGAATCGACATGCGAGCCCCTGCCAGGTTTATACGCTGGAGATAATCGCTGCCGGTTTCGGTTAGTTGCCCATCCAATTGATTTTCCAACAACGTACTGAACGACTGAATTTTACGCAGCGGCTCCTGAAGGTCGTGGCTGGCAATGTAAGCGAACTGTTTCAAATTCTCATTCGATCGGTTCAACTCGTCAATCTTCGCTTCAAGCTGGAGTTGCAGTTGCCTCAACCGAGTGAAATCGGTAAAGTGAATAACCACCTCGTCGTCCAGCTTGAACGTACTCATCAGATTATACAGGTCAAGCCCATCTTTATCATAATGGATTTCAAAGGTGAGCGGTTGACCCGTTTGGTAGGTTTCGACGGGATTAGTAAAACTTACTGTTTCAAAATAGCCCGGAAACACCTCTCCTACCCGTTTCCCCTGCAACTGGTCGGGCGTAGTGTTCGCATAGGCGGCATACGCCTGGTTGGTCAATCGAAAGCGAAAATCCACAATTTCGCCATTCTCGATTATTGGCTGAAGAACCTGCAACGGCTCCTTTAACAAATTGATAAGGGTTTGCAGGTACTCATTTGCCTGGGCCACTTCCATCAGTTGTACCTCATGAGTCACATCCTCAACCGAATGAAGGATATAGGCCAGCTCACCATCAGGCCCTAAAACGGGTTTATTGACCGGTCGCCAGGCACGCCCTTCCAGCACACCCGTATGCGTATTAAGCCACTGATGGCGCTGGTCAGCCATTGCGTGAACCTGTTTGGTTTGCAACACCTGCCATAGCGATTGCCGAAGCTGATCGGCAATGCCATCATGATGTCCATCGCTGAAGAACGAATCAAATACACCACGCCCAACCAGAGGTTCCCGTTGCAGGTCGAGTGCCGCCAGGTAATCGTCCGACACAGCCAGAATCGTGAAGGTCGGTGCATCTGGCTTAAGTACCAGGTGCTTACCAGGCATCGCATTAAAAAGAAAAACAGGGATGGATTGTCCATCCGGGTCATTTACAGAAAAAGGCATCATCAAGAACCATCCTGGTGGGTTTTAATGATCGTTAAGCATTAGCGGGTACGGCAGGAGCGAATCAAAAAATAAAAGGAAACACCTATTACCGATCTAAAATTATAGGCAAAATAGTTATTTACCTAAATCATATGTACAAAACACCATAGACTACGATTTAAAAGGAAGACAGAAACCATCCTATGCCTATTTGGTATTGCGAAAAGTCTATAGACTTTACAACGGCGACCTTCATTGCTACGCGCTGAATTCGTACCTTGCAGAAAAATTAAGCCTAGATAGTACGTACACGATTCGCTCATGAAAACCAACCGATTTTTAGTTCTTTCAGCGGCTACCCTGCTGACCGTAAGCGCTATTAACACCACCTTCGCCCAGTTAAAAATACCAGCGGCCAGCCCCTCGCAAACGACCAAACAGAGCTTTGCCCTTGGCGAAATCACCCTTGAGTACTCTAGACCTGCCACGAAAGGCCGGGCCATTTTCGGCGATCTGGTTCCTTTCGACAAAGTATGGCGTACGGGCGCCAATGCAACCACCAAAATCACGTTTTCGAACGACGTAAAAGTGGGAGGTAAAGAGGTCAAAGCCGGTACATACGGTTTATTCACGATTCCTGGTAAGTCGAGCTGGCAGGTGATGCTATCGAAAGATTTGAACCTGGGTGCCAACGTTGCCGACTATAAAGTGGCCAATGAGGTGGCACGGGTTGAGGTAAAACCGACAACCTTACCCTTCAAAGTAGAGACGTTTACCATCAACATCGCCGATATTCTACCCAACTCGGCAACCCTGGAAATCATGTGGGATAAAACCCGTGTAGCTGTACCGCTCTCGGCCGACATCGACCAAACGATTACCCAGAACATAAAGGCGTCGATGGCCTCTGAAAAACCCGCATACTTCGAAGCGGCCAGTTACTATTATGAAACCAACCGGGATTTGCCACAAGCGCTGGCCTGGGTTACCAAAGCAACGGAGCAAAACCCGAGCGCTTTCTGGATCATGCTGTTGAAAGCCCGCATCGAGCTAAAAATGAACGAGAAGAAAAACGCTATTGCCAGTGCCCAGAAGACAGTCGAACTGGCCACCGCTGCTAAAAATGGCGACTATGTTAAAATGGCCAACGACCTGATCGCCAGCGCCAAGAAGTAGTATTCATGTAGTATCCGTACTTAAAAGCAGACCGGAGCACCCCGGTCTGCTTTTATTTTAGCCCTATCCAGCCCAGCTCTCGCGGTCAAGGCTGCGGTACTGGATGGCTTCGGCCAGGTGTTCTATTTTGATTTCTTCACTACCCGCCAAATCGGCTATAGTGCGTGACACCTTCAGAATACGGTCGTAGGCACGGGCCGACAATCCCAGTCGTTCCATGGCCGTTTTGAGTAATATCCGCCCGGCATCGCTGATTACACAAACCTCCTTAACCATTTGCGAGGGCATCATGGCATTGGAATAAATACCAGCATTTTGCTCGAAACGAGTCGTTTGAAGCGCCCGCGCCCGAATGACCCGTTCCCGAATCACTTCGCTGGACTCAGCAGGGCGGTTGGCAGTCATCTGATCGAACGAAACGGGCGTCACCTCAACATGCAGGTCGATCCGGTCCAGCAACGGACCACTGATTTTAGCCAGGTACTTCTGGACCACACCCGGTGCGCAAACACACTCTTTATCGGGATGATTGTAATACCCGCAGGGGCAGGGATTCATACTGGCAATGAGCATGAAACTGGCCGGGAATTCCACCGCCCATTTTGCCCGTGAAATGCTTACTTTGCGGTCTTCGAGCGGCTGCCGCATCACTTCCAGCGCCGATCGTTTAAATTCGGGCAACTCATCCAGAAACAGTACCCCATTGTGCGCTAGCGAAATCTCTCCGGGTTGTGGAAAACTGCCACCACCTACCAGTGCGGCATCAGAGATTGTATGGTGTGGGGATCGGTACGGTCGGGTTGCAATCAAATTTGCCTTTGCCCCCAGCTTACCAGCCACCGAATGAATCTTGGTTGTTTCCAGCGCTTCCTGCAACGTAAGCGGTGGCAGTATGGTTGGCAAACGCTTCGCCAGCATGGTTTTACCGGCTCCGGGAGGACCAATCATGATGACGTTATGCCCACCAGCAGCCGCAATTTCGAGCGCCCGTTTGATATTCTCCTGCCCCTGTACATGCGAAAAATCTACGTCATAAGCATTTACCTGAGTCATAAACAGATCGCGTGTGTCGCTTACCAATGGGGCAATGTCTTTTTTGCCGTCAAAAAATTCAACGGCTTCCTGCATGGTCGATACCCCAATGACATCCAGATTATTGACGATGGCGGCTTCCTGAGCGTTTTCGACGGGCAGAACGAAGCCTTTATAACCCCGTTTTCGGGCTTCGATTGCGATGGGCAATACGCCTTTAATGGGCCGCAGTGAACCATCGAGGGCTAACTCGCCCATAATAACATACTCCTCCAGGCTGCGCTGAACGGTTATCTGTTCCGATGCCTGTAATACACAAAGCGCTATTGGCAAATCGTAGGCTGACCCCTCTTTCCGAATATCGGCTGGCGCCAGGTTGACAACAACTTTCTGTCGGGGCATCCGATAGCCAAAAAACTTCAGCGATGCTTCCACACGCTGCTCACTTTCTTTAACGGCACTATCGGGCAGGCCCACTAAATGAAAATGCAATCCCTGGGCAACAACAACTTCAATGGTAATCAGGCTGGCATTAACGCCATAAACAGCCGCTCCAAACGTTTTGGCTAACATACTGGGGAACAAGTAAACGAATCAGGTCTATTTGTTTCAAAACTACACCCTCCAGAGGCAATAAAAAAGAAAGGAGAGGTTTAATGTATTTCAGGCTCGCCCCCGGCAAAATAAACTGATTTCTGAAGGGCAAATCAATCGGTTCGGCTTATCTTCGTACAGGGCAAATCAAGCACCGTAATTCGTACCCTATTACTCAGTATGTCTTTATTTATTACCTCGTTGAATTCGGGGAGCAATGGAAACTGTTATTATGTTGGCAATGAGCAGGAAGCCGTCCTGATCGACGCCGGTATCTCGTGCCGACAAACCGAAACCCGCATGCAACAACTGGGTTTGTCGCTTCGAACGGTCAAAGCCATTTTTGTATCGCACGAGCATTCCGACCATATTATCGGCATCCCGCAACTGGCCCGAAAATACCAGCTTCCGGTTTTTATCACGCCCCACACGCTACGTCACGCCCGATTGCCTGAAAAACTGTTCCCGATTCGCCCCTTACGGGCTTATGAACCGATACAGATTGGTGACCTGAGCATTACCGCATTCCCGAAATTGCATGATGCCAGCGACCCGCATAGTTTTCTCGTCAGCTTTCAGGGTACCAACGTTGGTGTTTTTACCGACATCGGGGAGCCGTGTGAGCATGTTATTCATCATTTTCGGCAATGCCATGCTGCCTTTCTGGAAGCCAACTACGACGACGACATGCTGGAAAAAGGCCGGTATCCCTACCACCTGAAACGCCGGATTCGGAGCGAAAAGGGGCACCTGTCCAACCAGCAGGCACTGGATCTTTTCCTGGCGCATAAACCATCGTACATGAGTCATGTGCTGCTATCGCACCTCTCAAAAGATAACAACTCCCCACAACTGACCCGCGACCTGTTCACTCCGCATCTCAATGGCACCGAGCTGATTGTAGCCTCGCGCTCTGAAGCCACACCGATTTTCAGGATCAATGCGGAAATCGAAAATTCAGTAAGCGTTTAATATAGAGCATATAAGGCATAAAAGTTAATTCCATTGCTTTTACCCTGTAGCTATCTGAAATGCATATTCTGACCCAACAAGCTATCAATATTGTAAGTCAAAAGCTTCACTTACCCATTACAGGTCTTGAACAAGATTGGGATATTGAATTAGCTGACTCATCCAGAATAGATGAGTTCCTTACTCTATTTAAACAGGATAATAACCTGGATAATGAGCAAAAGTATGTACTGATGGCACTTATCTTAGCCTCTTGCGACGATGCGTTACAAGAAGGAAAAGCGCTTTCAAGAGACAGTTGGACATATATTGAATGGGTTCTAAAAACCCATTCAATATATCATGCTTTAATAGATTATTGGGGTTTACCAACTTCAAAAAATGAAAACGATCTATTTGCCTTAACCCCTTATATTCGAGCTATTTATTAGCTTGACAACAAATTGTTACACAAATAGATAGCTTTAAACGTACTTAGCAACCAGGTGTCCTATAATGGAGTCTAGGTTTAATCATTCTTCTTTAATTATAGATTTTTTAGACGTTGATTTTAACAGCGATCAACTAAGTAATAAGTTTAAGCCAATGGTTGATAAAGTCTTGTTTAGTCAGGATGGTTCTTCTAATAGTGACTGGATTGTTAGTTTTTGGATAACCTATAACAACGGTAAACAGCTTCTGATTAGTAGGAATAAATTGGGCACTTTACATAGCCAAAAGATCAAGGAAATCTATATCGCTATTCCTATTCCGTCAATAAATATAGTTTCTTGGGGTGTAGAAGACAATCAATACATATATGGACCTGATCACTACCACACGATATTGAAAAACTTTTGGGTAGAGCAGGTCGATTTCAATCTATTTTCTAACCGCACTGACTGTATATATGATTGTTTGAGAAGGGCAATTCAACGAGCTTTTTTTGAAGGTTTTACAGTAGGAGGCATCAAAGTGAAGGATAGATTAATATAATCTGATGGTTGTTTTGACTTTTGCAACAGCCACTAAACTTATGTTATGTAGCTAATCTAGTTTACCATTTTCAAAATGATAATGCTCTTGGCTTCCACTGGTGAATTGTTGAATAAAACTGGGCTTAGATTGCTCCTCTTTTTTTATCTCGAAGTACCCATTCTCAAGTGACCAATCATAGATGCCTATATCGAGTGGATACAAGGTAAGTACCCCAGAAAGTTGATGCTGACTAATCCAAGATTCAGCCTTGGACTTATCAGTGAACACACCACTGGAGCACCGACCACCTTCACCGTGAAAGACCCAAACCCCCGTTATATCTTCCATTTTCTGTTGTATAATCTGTATTGCTATTGCAAAAGCCCAGGATCGGTTGATGAAGCTTAAAGCGTGAACCCTTTTCGGCTAGAAATTGTGTCATCACTGAAAGCGATGAGGATTCAGTTCTTTACCAACTTCTGCAATAGCCCCTATATGGTAAACCCGACGATGATGACGCTTTAATCGTCATCATCGTCGCCTTCTTCGTCGTCATCATCCATACCTTTGCCCGGACGAACGAATGCCCCACGACGAGGAGCGGGCATGACACTCTTCGGTCCACGGACTGTTTGCCAGACAATCTCGCTGAAGATCAGATCGTCGATATCGTCGGGATGGGTCAGGTTGAATTGCTGAGACCGTTTCGAGTTGTAATTGACCGCTACATTTTTCTCGTTCAGATCGATGCCCGCTTCGCGTGATTTGAAGGGGGTAGCATCCACTTTTTTCGAGAAGCAGCGCCACATGGGCGTAGCCGCTGCGTCGTACTGGCTCATGGGTTTCAGCCCTAAAATCAGTTCGATAGTTCGCAGCATCCCCGAGGTCGAATACATGGTATGATCGACAAACCCCCGCTTAACAAACCCTCCAGCCACAAACGCAATGGATCGGTGGGCATCGACGTGATCAGGACCATTCTGTGCGTCATCTTCCAGGATAAACACAACCGATTCATTCCAGATAGGACTTTTCGACAGATGCTCCACCAGTCGACCAACGGCCAGATCATTGTCGGCCACAGCGGCATCGGGCGTGGGTAATCCGACGCGAGCACCCGACGTATGATCATTGCCCATACGGATGGTATTCAGTTTGGGGAGGTTGCCAGCCGCCACCAGCTTATCGAACTCGTTCTCCCAGGCTTCTTCCCGTTTTACGTCCAGATACCCCAGATCGAACCCTTTAAAATCGGGGCAGTAGTGTCCCTGCAAAACTTTATCCTTTGGTTTTTCGTCAGTAAACCAGCCGTAGCTTCGGTACGAAACTCCGGCCCGCTCGCAGTGATTCCAGATGAAACCGTCTCGCGGGTAGGCAATCTCTTTCTGCCCTTCGTAATCGTAGGTACCACCCCGGCCGCCATAGCTGGTCACCCAGTTTTTCTCGACGTAATCGTTCGCATACGCTGCGGACGACCAGTTATGCCCGTCGGCACTGACTTCGGCATCAACGTAGAAATTATCAAGCAGCACAAACTCTTTTGCCAGGGCATGTTGGTTCGGGGTCACTTTCTGTGGGAACAGGCACAGGCTGGCGTCGCCGTTTCCTTCGGACATATCGCCCAGAATCTGGTCATACGTCCGATTTTCCTTGATGACGTAAAACACATACTTGATCGGTGATTTGTCGCCTACCCGCATCGGGATCGGGTTGCCGGGTTCGCCTTCGGCCTGAAGCTCTTTACGTTTGGTATAGGGCGTATTGGCATACACCAATCGCGAGTAAGCAGACAACAAAACCGCATCAGGCTTATCGATAATGGAAAGGGTTCCCTTGAATAGTCCCGCGATGTACTGCACCGGCCCCGGATTGGCTTGTGGGTTAGGACCAACCTGCTGTGGCGTTCGCGTACGAACGGGGTTCGGCCCACGCGGATTCGCCTGCGATGAAAACCCTTTTCCGTTAGTTACGAAGATTTTTGATCCAATGACTTTAACGGCCGTCGGATACCAACCCGTTGGAATAAAACCGCTGGACTGGCTGTGCCCTTTTCGGGTTATATCGAAAACCGCCAGACAGTTATTATCCGCATTAGCAATGTACAAGGTATTTTCATCGTCGCTCAGCGTCAGTCCATTCGGCGTAGTACCCACGGGCGCATTCGGGAAAAGTGATGCAGTGAGGGTTTCGATGACCTGTCGTTTAGCCACATCGATCAGGGCGACAGTATTGTCATTCCCATTGGCCACAAACAAGTACTTCCCATCGCGGGTCAGCAACAGGTCGTTTGGGTTTTTGTTGGTTGCAATCCCGGTCGTTATGGCTTGCGTGGCGGTATTGATGACCAGCACTTTTGCCCCGCCCCATACCGACACAAACAGTTCCGTTTTATCGGGCGAGAGCAGGCAGGTATACGCAGCCGCTCCCAGGTTCAGTTTTTGAACTGTTTTTCGGGTTTTTGTATCGACAATATAGAGTGAGCTATCCTCTTTCGTGACAACGTACAGCCGGTTTTTAGCGGCATCGACACACAGTCCTGCCGGAGAAATTTTCACCGGCCACGGCTTGCCCAAACTGATCGGTTCATCGGCTTGCAGATCGCCGTTGCTAAGTTTATACACCAGAATTTTATTATCGTTCCCGCCCGATGCATAGACCCATTTTTCATCATCGCTGAAGGCCAGTCCGAGGTAGGCTTTCCCGACTTTAGCGGTATCGACAATCTGTTCGGTTTGAGCATCGATCAGGGTAATACTCTGCGTACTCTGCCCATTGTTGGTAACGGCCAGGTATTTCTTCGATGGCGATACAACCAGATTAAGCGGCAGATCGTCGAGTTTGAGGCTGCGCCCCGGTGGGGTCAACGCCCAGCCATTGGGCAGCTTCACCCGCGTAGCTGCCAGTTTTTGGTAGGCTTCGTTCTCTTCGGAGGACGAAACATTTCGTCGGCAACTGCTGGCCAGCGTAAGAGCCAGCAGCGCACAGAGGCTGTAAATAATACCGGAACGAGTAGCCATGATTGACATGCGTTAAGAGGTGATCAAATCTAAGGAGTTGGTTCGAGTTAGCAGTTTCCCTGCTTGAGAACCCGTGCGGTCAGATTCGCCAATCTGACCCAGCGAGGTTTCTCAAAACCGGACAAAAAAGCATCACTCGGTTTTGAGAAACCTCGCTGGGCGGGTTTAAGAACCCACCCTCACGCACGTGATGCAAAATTCATCCTGTAAATCTTGTGAATCCTGTCAGAAAATTAAAATCTAATCGTCGTCGTCATCTTCCTCCTCGGCTCCTGCCAGTTCGGCGGGGTAGCGTTTTTTCCCTTTGGCGGCAAACCATAAAATTCGGTTCAGTAGATCATCATGTCCACGGTCAATCTGGTAAAATCCATGCTTGATGGACTGGTTGGCAAACCGAAGTGCTGGCCCTTTCAACCCGGTTGGCGATGGGTTCATTTCGGCCAGATTGACCCGGTTAGGCTGAACCTTGTACGTAAAGGATCGGTCGGGCTGATCCGTGAAGCAGTCGAACATAGGTAAGGCCGTTGCGTCGATCACATTCATGGGTGGTAATCCCAGAATCTGCTCCATCGTTCTGACCATCGATGTCTGGTTATAATTGGTATGAACCGTTTTCTTTAAGCGGGAATACTGACTGACGATGTACCCTGTTGTTCGGTAAGCAGACATATGGTCCCACCCCGCCTGAGAATCGTCTTCCGTAATAAAAATAACCGTTGATGCGGCAAAGCGGCTGTGTGTAATGGCGTCGACAATCCGGCCCACTGCCAGATCGTTATCAGCTACCATGGCCCTGGGTACGGGAAAAGCAGGATTCAAGCCAGATGTATGGTCGTTGGGCAGCGACATCACCATCAGGTTCGGCAGATCGGCATTGGGATTCGCTTCAATTTCCTTCAGTTCCTTGATAAACGCATCGGCCCGCATCTGATCACTGATGTTCTCATCGTCGCAACCTGGAAAGTCCATCGACAAATAGGGCCGGATGCGCGAAATGGTCGTGGTATTCGTATAGGAGAATGGCTTGCTCTCCTGACGCATCTGGTAGAGATTTTTCCAGTTATACTGTTTGCTATCGAAATGACAGGTACAGGCTTCCCCGTAGAGCCGAACGGTTTTACCGTGATCAAGCGCGTTATTCCAGATCAACCCTTTTTTGTCGTATACCAATGCATCGTACAACACATGGGGGTAGCTTCGAAACCATGCCCGGACGTTCTTTTCGGTATAATCGGTCACCATAGCGGCACTGGCCCAATGGTGGCCCTCCGCCGACGATTTGCCCGATACGTGGTAGTTATCCATGAGCAGATAATCGCGGGCAATCCGGTGCTGGTTGGGCGTTACGCTATCACCGAAAATACAGAGATCGGGCATTCCTTTTCCCTCCGGCATGTCGCCCAGTACCTGGTCATACGTCCGGTTTTCTTTAATGATGTAGAGCACATGCTTAAAAACTGATGGCTCGCCAATACGCTCAGGAACGGGCCGTGGGGCCACATTAGGCCGGGGAGCCTGTTCGGTCAGCGACAGCCGAAACTGAAGGCTCTGCTGTTTGACCTTTTCGGTGTAGGCGTTTAACTGGCTCTCCGTTGGCAAAGGAATAAACGAGATGGACGCCAGTTGCTTGTGCGAGTTAAAGGCACTCAACTCCTTTTTGTTCAGCTTTCCACCCTGCCCACCCTGATCGACAGGATTCGCAATTCGGGGGCCAATTGCTTCCAGATTCGTTACGTAGAGTTCACCGTTGTTGAGCACCAGCCCGGATGGATACGCCTGCGTTGGAATGTACCCTTTAATCTGATGGTTACCTTTACCATTTGTTGAGGCAGTCTTCCCCAGCGAAACCACACAGACAGCGTTATCCATGCCATTCGCTACGTACAACGTTGTTCCTTGCGGATCGATAGCCAGTGCGTTGGGGGTACTGCCGATGTAGCCATTGCCCCGGTTGAATAATCCGACAAAAATGGAGTCGGTCACCTGTTGTTTTTGTGCATCGATAACCGACACATAATCGCTGTTACCATTGGCTACGTACAAAAATCGACCATCGGGGCTACTAATGATGGCGTTGGGGTGCAGACCGACCGACAACTCCGTTTCTGGCCTGCCCTGTTGAAGCTCAATCACCGAAACCGTACCCCGTGCCATTGCTCCCGTTTTTGGATCGACGTAGGCACTCCCCCAGGGAACACCCGCCGTTTCAAAACCATTGGTGAGGTCAGGCACCGGGCCAGCCCAGTTAGTTACGTAGGCTTTTTGTCCGAGCAATGTGAGCCCATATGGGGCAACGCCAGTCGAAGCCGTCCAGATGGTGTGCTGATCCCTGACCCGGATTTTTACGAGCTGATTATTGCCGTTAAGCACCGTATACAGATATAACTCGCCCGACTCTTCCCGAACAGCCACTTCATTCGGCAGGGCAATAGTAGCCGGAGCCAGCGGCTCAAACGGAATCGTCCGAACCAATCGGGCGCGGGAGCCGTCCCAAACTGCCTGCACCACATACGAATTGGGCTTTCCGCGCCCACCGGCACCCCAGAAAATATAGGTCGAATCGTGGTGAACGATGGCTTTGATCCCTGAAAACGAACTCATACTCCCGCGCAGGTTCGAGACTTTAGCATACTCCCAGCGAGAAATAAGCTGATGGGCTCTGGCATCAAAAAAAGCCACGCCATACCGATCCTCGACCGCTAACGTTTTACCATCGGGAAGTAATACGGCATCCAGGCTATGGTTTTCCTGGCTCGCATCTCCAAAACTAACCGATTGCCCGGCCGCATCGATAATCCGGTTATAGGGCATCAGGAAAGGCGATTTCAGATTGTAGAGTGTACTATCATCCGTTGCAGTTTTATAAGCCGATGGCCCGTAGCCAGATGAAGGGCTCAGCGAATGACGGCATCCTTGCAGCAGGACGCACAAAAACAGGGTAACCAGCCAGTAGAGAAGCGATGTAAAGTAGGTATTCATAAAACGCAGTTTCCAGCGGAGCCAGAAAGATAGCCAAAGAATCGCTATCCGCTGGCAAATCGCAACGATACGCTTTACGATTTAATCGTATGAAAACATAGATCTACCCACGTCTGTCAAGGAAAACTGATCAGGAATATAGTTTACCATTCATCTGGAGATTTTCTGCTTTACCAGTGTTTGTAAACGAACGATTAGTTTACCCATAGCCGCTTTATCATTCGCCAGAAGTACGCAACCGCTGTTGAGTTCCGGAAAGGCAGAAATATGCGACGTAAAGCCCGGTGTGCTGCCATTATGCTGAATATCCCGATAATTGTCTACCTGACGAACACCCCAGCCCAGGCCCGTACTGTTTCGCGTGAGCTGATGCGTCAGGAGAATAGCTTGATCTTTTTCGGCTAGTTGTGCCAGCATGTACCGCACCATATCCACAAGATCAGCGTGAATATCCCCAGCAGCGCCAAACAAACCCTCATCCTGAAAAAGAATCGGTCGACCATTTTCACTATATGGGGTTGCCAGTTGCCTTTTATCCTCGTTGACCAGTTGGTAGGTTGTATGAACCATACCGAGCGGACCCGTGATATACTGCCGTAGCAACTGGGCATACGACTGATGATACACTTTTTCCAGAATATGTCCTAGTAGGGCCATACCCCAGTTAGAATACATAAACTTATAACCCGGTACTGTATCCAATTTTATAGACCGTAATGCCTGGTAACATAAAACGGAGTCATAATTCGCTTCAGGCATTAAGGGGTTATACCCTCGCTGATCACCTATATTAGCGGACATTGCGGGTAACTGAGACGTATGATTCGCTAAATACTGTAACGTAATCGGATGATCGGCATAACTCAAATTAGGAAATTCCCCAGGCAAATAACGCCGAATATCGTCCGATAAAGCGACTTTGCCATCCAGCACAGCCTTGCCTAGAAGGGTAGCGGTAAACGTCTTGGTAATCGAGCCTATTTCGTAAATTGTTTGTGAAGTAGGCAGATGGCCACTTCCTTTCTGCGTTTCACCGTATTGATACATAGACACTTTACCAGCCTTTACCAGCCCAATGGAAAGTCCGGTTGCTCTGGGGTCACGAAAGTAATCTCGTACCAGGCTATCCACCGACCGATCCATATCTGTTTTCAGTGGATTATCGCTTTGTACCTGAGGAGCAACGGCCGATAAAGTAATCGGCACATTCGATAAACCGAAACTATTGAATCGTCGATCAGGTGTCACTTTTAAGAAGAGAAGCATGTCCCTGATTTCGAATTGCAGATGATACGAAATCCCACCCTTAGTCTCTTCCTGCGATACCACGGAGATAATATTGCCACTATTGCGATTGCTCTTCAGGTAGCTAACCAGTCGATCTTCCGAAATATGGTTGGAGAAGGCTGTATCAGCCAACTGATAGATACCTTTGAAATCATTCCGATTGAACCGGGCAATAATCGAATCCCTTACCGAATTATAGACCACGGAATTGACCTGGGCAACCGCCGGACTGAAACGAAGTAAGCCGATAACAAGGATACAAATTCGATAAACCATACCGGAGAACAGATTAAATTGTCTTATCAAAGGCAGCAGAAATCACCAATGTACCCCCAATGAGTCAGTCACTTATCAAATTGTTGCACAGCACATAGCCTCTCGCCCTGATTAATTCTTTATTATTTTTTTCTGCCTTTTTTAGCGTAACGTTAGCCATTTCGCATGATCGGACACTTTTTACCCCTTTTTGCCTCTGTATCAAGAGCATTTTATACGGAATAAAATTTTGTGGAACATTCCGTGGAACATTTCTTGCTTTCGTGAAAACTATCCGGCATCTTTGGACCTGCAACGTACAGACCGATGGGTAAAGTCATTGCTATCGCCAACCAAAAGGGGGGCGTCGGTAAAACTACAACAACGATAAATCTGGCCGCCAGTTTGGCCGCCCTCGAATTTCAGACGCTCATTGTTGATGCAGATCCTCAGGCGAACTCTACGTCGGGACTGGGATACAATCCGAAGGAAATCGAAAACAGTATTTACGAATGCATGGTCGAAGGTGTTCGGCCGCAGGATGCTATTATCCAGACGGATTTTCCGAACCTGGACCTGCTGCCTTCCCACATCGACCTCGTAGGTGCTGAAATCGAAATGATCAACCTCCAGAATCGGGAGGATAAGATGAAAGAAGCACTCGGTAGCCTGCGCGACGAGTACGACTTCATTATCATTGACTGTTCGCCTTCGCTCGGATTGATCACCATCAACAGTTTAACGGCTGCTGACTCGGTTATTATTCCGGTTCAGTGCGAATATTTTGCGCTCGAAGGATTAGGCAAATTACTGAACACGATCAAAATCATCCAGTCGCGGTTAAATACGCATCTGGCCATTGAAGGCATTCTGCTGACCATGTATGATTTGCGGGTTCGGTTGTCGAATCAGGTGGTAAGTGAAGTAACAAGTCACTTCCAGCAAATGGTATTCAATACCATCATTCCGCGCAATATCCGGCTAAGCGAATCACCCAGTTTTGGGGTTCCGGCTCTGGCTCAGGATGCCGACAGCAAAGGAGCTGTTAGCTATTTGAACCTGGCCCGTGAGATTTTGATTAAAAATGGCATGATGCCACAAGAAGCTTAAAATATGTATGATGTATGATGTGTGATATATAACGTATATGGATGGTTGCTCACTTACAGTAATAGATATCCTATAGTATATATCGTATATCATACATCCTATATCATACATCTTTACGCATGGATAACACCAAAGCACCGAATAAGAAGATGATAGGATTGGGCCGTGGCTTAGGTGCCTTGCTGCACGATACCGAAGCGGTCAACCGACAGTCGAAACCGTCTCCGTACGAATCCATCAGTACGATGACTGAAATCAGTCTGTCGCTGATTGAAACGAACCCCTTTCAACCTCGTACCCGATTCGATGAAGAAGCGCTCCAGGAACTGGCTGATTCGATTCGGACGCAAGGCATCATACAACCGATTACTGTTCGGCAACTAGGCAAAGAACGCTATCAGCTCATTGCTGGTGAACGCCGTTTGCAGGCCTCCAAAATAGCCGGCCTTACGCATATTCCTGCGTATATCCGCACGGCCAATGACCAGCAAATGCTGGAAATGGCGCTGATCGAAAACATTCAGCGCGAAAACCTCAACGCCATCGAAATTGCGCTCAGCTATCAGCGGCTCATTACCGAATGCAGTCTGAAACAGGAGGAACTGGGCGAACGGGTAGGCAAAAACCGGACAACGGTCAATAACTACATCCGATTGCTGAAGCTTCCGCCCGTGATACAGGCTTCTCTTCGCGACAATAGAATTTCGATGGGTCACGCGCGGGCCATTATCAACATCGAAAACCCTGAAACACAAATTCGACTTTTTACGAAAGCCGTTGATGAAGAATGGTCGGTGCGAAAAGTGGAAGAAGCCGTTCGGAATTTATCCGATGGAATTGAAGAAACCAGTAAAAATCGCCGGATAACGTTACCCAAGCAGGAAATCCGTAGCCTTCAATTCAAGCTATCCTCTTTATTTGGTACCCGCGTGTCGATCAAAGCCGATGAGAAGCATAAGGGCGAAATCAAAATCCCGTTCACCTCACAGGAGGAGTTGGCCAAAATCCTGGAAGTACTGAATTCTCAGAGTTGAACGCATCGGTTAGTCGTGTTAAATTACCTTAAACGGGTAGACCAACGAATCCAGGCCAATGGATTCGGACGTTGTCTATGTATGAATTCATTATCAACTTCATGCATTGCTGCACTGTTAGTCGTCTTAACAGTTGGCTCGCTCTTTGCCCAAAGCCCAGCTATTAAACCTGCTCCCACACCAGCACCAACGGATTCGACCCGACAACTCCGCTCTGCTTCCGACTCCATACCGACGACCATCCGCCGAAATGGCGTTCGTGTAGGCACCTCCATCCTGACTCCCGAAAACGATTCAACGTCACTGGATCGCCCCGATACTGTTCGGCTAACGGCAAAGCAGGAGCGTGAGATCCACAAAATTGTACCCCGTAAAGCAACCATGCGGGCACTTGTTCCGATCCTGGCATTGGGGCAAGCCTACAATCGGCAATATTATAAAATGCCGTTTGTATACGCAGGTTACGCCGTTATGGGATACCTATTCGTCAAATACCGGGGTCTGGCTCAGGAAGCGGCAACAGGCTATCGACGACTCCTGTTCGGCGATGTAGTAGCTGGTGCCTATAACATTGGACTTGACACTGGCATTTATCCCTCCAATCTGACTGGCGATCCTACTCTGGTAAGTGCTACATACGTCAAACCAGAGTATGTCGTCATTGGCCCGTATCAATACCGTTCGGCGACGGGCGCCAAAAATGCGTATGATACCTACCGACGCTACAGGGATCTAAATGTTTTATTATCGGTGGCACTTTATGCGGTTTCAATTGTTGAAGCCAATGTAGCGGCCCACTTAAAAACTTTTGATTTATCCGACGACATTTCCATGAACGTCGAACCCAGTGTGCTACCTACCCCCGGTGTTGGCTTAGTCCCCGGTGTTCGGGTAGCGTTTACGTTTAAATGATATGAATATACTTCTGCTTGGCTATGGCAAAATGGGTAAGACCATCGAGCAAATTGCGCTCGACCGGGGTCACCAGATTGCGGGCCGTATCGATGCTGATAACCACGCTGACCTGGCGAATCTAGAACCCGACGATGTTGATGTTGTCATAGAATTCAGCTCGCCCGAATCGGCAGTCGAGAACCTATCGTACTGCTTAAAACGTGGCTGGCCAGTCGTTTGCGGAACAACCGGCTGGCTGAGCCATCGCACCGAAATCGAAGCCCTGTGCCGTGACAATAAAGGCGCTTTTTTCTACGCATCGAACTACAGCATTGGTGTCAACCTGTTCTTCCGACTGAACAAAATACTGGCGCAGTTTATGCGGAATTATCCATCGTACCATGTGTCGATGACCGAAATTCACCATACCGAAAAGAAGGATGCACCTAGCGGAACCGCTATTACCCTGGCCGAAGGTGTACTGGAACAATTACCCCACAAACACCGCTGGGTAGTCAACGAACCCGATAAAGAGCCCGCTATTGTGGGTGAAGACGATATTGAAATCAAGTCGCTTCGTGAAGGTACGGTTCCCGGAACGCACATTGTTCGGTACGAATCGGATGTTGACCGGATCGATATTAAGCATGTAGCCCACAGCCGACAAGGGTTCGCACTGGGAGCCGTTGTAGCGGCCGAGTGGCTCGTTGGGCGTGAGGGCGTATTTGGGATGGACGATCTGTTGGGGATGCTGACGGAGCCGTCTGCGCGGTGACAAATGATGAATGATGAAATAAAACCATTTCATCTTCGTAATTTCGTTGTTTATTCCAGGAGTAGCCGATTGCCTTCTACCTCAACATCGATAATTTATAATTCATAATTCATCAGTATTGAACGTGTCTGAAGTTAAAACCAAGGCCGAAGCACCGGCTAAAACCAAGAAATCGCCCATTCGGGAATGGTTCGATTCCGTCTTATTTGCGGTTGTAGCGGCTACGCTTATCCGGTGGTTGTTTATGGAAGCGTTTACCATTCCAACACCTTCGATGGAAAACAGCCTGATGGTAGGCGACTTTCTGTTTGTGAGCAAGTTGCACTATGGCACCCGTACCCCACGGACGCCTTTGCAAGTGCCGCTGACGCACCAGAAAATCTGGGGAACCGATATTCCCTCTTACAGTACGCTTATTCAGCTTCCGTCTTATCGGCTGCCGGGTTTTACGCACGTCAAGAACGGCGATGTAGTGGTGTTCAACGTACCGCCCAAATACCTCAACGACAACATCGATTATCCGGTCGATCTGAAAACCAATTACATCAAACGGTGCATCGGTATTCCGGGCGATGTGGTTGAAGTACGGATGCGTGAGGTATTTGTCAATGGTAAACCATTTCCGAAACCACCCCGCTCAGAACAGAAATACTTTATCAAAACGACCGAAGAGCTGGATGATACGTTCTTCCGTAAGTACGACATCGTAAATGACTACCGCGACCCCAATCAACCCACCGAAAACTGGAAACCGCTGGTACAATACGACGATTCGACCAAAACACAAAAGCTGGTAGGTTATAGCCTCAATACAACCGAAGAGACAATCGCCAAATTCAAAGGGTTTGACTGGGTGAAAGGTATTGAACCCATGACCGAAAAACCCGGTGAAGCGGCTCCGATGATTTATGGAGCACCCACCTTCAAATGGAATCACGACAACTTTGGCCCGCTCACCATCCCGAAAAAAGGGGTTACGATCCAGATCAATCCACAGACCATTGCGCTGTATGGTCCGGTTATTCAACTCTACGACGGTAACGAAAAAGTTGAGCTCGATTCGGCAAGTATCAAAATTGCGGGCCAGCCTATCAAGTCGTATACGTTCAAACAGGATTACTATTTCATGATGGGCGATAACCGCGATAACTCCCTCGACTCACGGTTCTGGGGCTTCGTTCCCGAAGATCATATCGTTGGGAAGGCTGTCTTCGTCTGGATGTCGCTCGATCCGAACCCGGCCAATATCTGGAACAAGATCCGCTGGAACCGCTTGTTCCGAACGATCGACTAACGAACGAGTCAGGCAAACAAACGGTCAGCCCCTGGTTTTGTGCATAGAGCCACAAAATCAGGGGTTTATCATACACGCAATCTGGTGACTCTTTTGTCCGTTCTAAGTCCGAATCTAAAACGTTTTATCCCCGAAGCATGCAACAGTTATTACTCCAACGTCGTCGTACCAGCAATTCGATAAGGCTTCTGACCTTAGTGGCTTTATTACTTGTCCAGGGAAGCACTCAGTTGGCCGTGGCAAAAGGCAAGGAAAAGTCGTCTGCACTTCGGGCTCGTTCGGCCAAAAAACGGCTTTCGGCCGCCACTACTAAACGGAACCATTCATCCAAAATCCGATCCGTTAATCATAAATCGGCCAAAAAGGTAGCGGTCACCGCCAGAACAGCCGCTAATGTAACGTCGATAGCCCTGATGGGGCCTAAATATGCCCATGTGACCGTTAAAGATCAAACCTTGGGAGGGGCTGTTTACTATCTCGCTTCGGGACACGGTGGCCCTGACCCCGGCGCCATTGGCCAGTATGGAAAGTATGCGCTGGCCGAAGATGAATATGCCTATGATGTTACGATCCGACTGGCCCGTAATCTGATGGAACATGGCGCCACCGTCTACATGATGGTTCGTGACCTTAACGATGGCATACGCGACGGGAGCGTTCTGAAACTGGATCATGATGAGGTTGCCTATCCCAATCAGCCCATTCCCTTAAACCAAACGCTACGGCTCCGTCAATGTACAGATGCCGTCAATCGGCTCCACAGCAAGCATAAAGAGCGGTATCAACGCTTCGTAACGATCCATGTCGACAGCCGGAGCGAAGGCCAGAATATCGATGTGTTTTTTTACCACCACGAGAATAGCAACGTAGGGAAACAACTGGCCAAACACATCCATAAAAGCTTCAAATCGGGCTATAAACGGAGCCAGCCGGGCCGAAGCTACCTCGGCACCGTATCGGACCGAAGCAGCCTATACGTTGTTCGGAACAGCCACCCACCCACCGTTTTTATTGAGCTGGGCAACATTCGCAACGATAAAGATCAACGACGATTCCTGCTGGCCGATAACCGACAGGCCCTGGCCAACTGGATCTGCACTGGCCTGCAAACGGATTATACGACGAGATAATTTACCATTCGATTGGCGGTAAGCCTTTGCTTTCCAGATAGGTATTGGCCTGACTGAAATGTTTGTTGCCGAACCAGCCCCCGTAGTTGGCTGCCATAGGCGATGGATGCTTGGCTTTCAAAACCAGGTGCTTTTTACCATCGATCACGGCCCCTTTCTTCTGTGCATACGCTCCCCAGAGCATGAACACGATGTGTTGTTTCTCAGTCGAAAGCAGTTTGATGACAGCATCGGTAAAGGTTTCCCACCCTTTGCCCTGATGCGATCCAGCCTGGCCAGCCCGAACCGTTAGGGTAGCGTTCAGCAGCATGACCCCCTGCCGGGCCCACCGTTCGAGATTACCCGACTTCGGAATGGGTTTGCCCAGATCGTCCTGAATTTCCTTGAAGATGTTGATCAGCGAAGGTGGCTTGGGGATACCATCTGCTACTGAAAACGCGAGTCCGTTCGCCTGACCTTCACCGTGGTAAGGGTCCTGCCCCAGAATCACTACCCGTGCATCGTCGAAACTGCATTTATCAAACGCGTTGAAAATCAATCGGCCGGGCGGATAAACCCGTTGCGTATTATACTCGTGCCGTAGAAACTCCGCTAATTCAGCAAAATATGGTTTGTCAAATTCGGGCTGGAGCCAAGCTTTCCACGATTCGGCAATGGATACATTCATGAATAAGGAACTGATAAGGGTTATTTGAGATTATAGACCTAAACCAGGCGCAAGCGGCTCTCTGAAATTTTTTCGCCAACGCTCTTGCGTAACAAAACTAATCAACTTAATTTTCGTTCTTAGGTTGCAAACGATACTAAATTTATGGTTTCGTCAGTCACAGAAGGCGTAAAAGTTAGCGTGAAAACAGAGTATCAGGCCGACTACTCCAGTCCGCTTCAGGCTCACTATGTATTCACCTACCGAATCACGATTGAAAATGCCAGCGACTATACCATCCAGTTGCTTCGGCGGCATTGGTTGATTTTCGATTCAAACGGAACAATTCGGGAGGTCGAAGGCGAAGGGGTTGTCGGGCTACAACCCGTATTGGAACCGGGCGAAGTCCACGAATATGTATCAGGCTGCAATCTCCGGTCGAGCATCGGCAAAATGTCGGGTACCTACCTGATCGAACGAATTATCGATGGCAAACAATTCCGTGTAAACATCCCTGAGTTTACGATGGTCGTGCCCTATAAATTGAATTAATAATGAAAAATGCATAATGGATAATGAAAAGCGAATGATGTGCTGAACTGCCATTGTTCATTTTACATTCTACATTATCCATTCCTTATGTTGCTTCCTTACTTTCGTTATTTAAGTCGCGCTCGCGACGAACATTCGCTGCATTCACCATTTCTCTTCTCGCTGTATACCCAGGTTATTCGGCCCAGGAATGGCTCAAAAGCAGTTTTTCAACCAATTCAGACGCTTCGAAAAGAACTTCGAAAAAATCACCAACTCATTACCATTACAGACTTTGGCGCAGGCTCAAAAGTGAACGCAGCCCGGCAACGTACAGTTGGTGATATTGCTCGTAACTCTCAAAAACCAGCTCACTTTGGTCGACTGCTGTATCGGCTTATTCACCGATTCGAAGCCCGGACGATTATCGATCTCGGCACCTCGCTTGGTATTACGACAGCCTACTTAGCCGAAGCAACCCGGTCCTTTCAGGGAAACGTTCTGACGTTTGAAGGGTGCCCGGAAACAGCGGCTATTGCCCGACAGAATTTTGCACAGCTTGGCTTTGACAATGTATCGCTGGTTGTTGGTAATCTGGACGAAACGCTGGCTCCGCAAATTGCTGCCAGTCCACCCATCGATTTTGTGTTCTTCGATGCCAACCACCGATATGAACCTACTATCCGCTATTTTGAAACCTGCCTGACCAACATTCATAACGATACAGTTTTCGTATTCGATGATATTCACTGGTCGGCAGAAATGGAGCAGGCATGGGCCTATATCAAGGCACATACGTCCGTAAGCATTACCGTCGATCTATTTTGGGTGGGGCTGGTTTTCTTTCGGAAGGAGCAGCCAAGGCAGGATTTTATCCTCCGCTTTTAACAGGCGTTTAACAGAAAAGTGCAGAAATAGCGTTATCTTTCGAAGGGCTTTTTGGCCTGAAACGGACTATGAACTTCCTGACTTATACCCGCTTAGGCCTTTGCATTGGGGTGTCGGCTATCCTGCTGAATCTGGTATCGTGTAGTAAAACGACAACTGATTCCCCCACACCTACCGAAACGGCCACCTTCGATCTGATTCAACAGAAAATCTTTACCCCATCCTGCGCGCTATCGGGTTGCCACGCATCGGAGAAAGATGCTACGTTTATTCAACACGGGCTGGTACTGGCCGAAGGAGTTGCGTATGCCAATCTGGTTGGCGTTGATCCGAAAAACACGAATGCTAAAGCCGATGGTCTGAAACGGGTGAAAGCCTATGCATCGCTGGAAAGTCTGCTCTATCATAAACTGAACATTTCGGCCAGCCACCACTCCGGGAAATCGTATGGCAACCAGATGCCCTTGGGAGGGAATACATTGCCTGACGGCCAGATCGAATTCGTCCGGCGATGGATTGAAGCAGGTGCCCCCAAAACGGGTAGTGTTGTCGATGCAAACCTGCTGGCCGATAATACGGTTACCATAACTCCCTACGAATCGTTATCGGTGCCCGCTACCGGAACTGGCTATCAGATGGCGGTACCCTCGTTCGATATTCAGCCAAATTTTGAACGGGAACTGTTCACTCGTCGGCTGGTGGGCAACACAACCGATATTTACGTAAATCGGTACGAAACCAAAATGCGGAGTGGTAGCCATCATTTTGTAGCCTACGATTTTTCGAATAAAAGTCTGCTTCCTAACCTGAACGACATTCGTGATCTCCGAAACGCCGATAATTCGCTCAATGTTGTAACGGCCTTGAGCATGTCAAACCATGTTTACCTGGCTGGCTCTCAGGCGCAATACCAGAATTACGTTTTCCCGGAAGGTGCGGCTCTACTCATTCCGGCTAATGCGTCGCTCGACCTAAACTCGCACTTTGTCAATAAAACGACGTCGGTCATGAAGGGGGAAGCACAGATTAATTTGTACACAGTTGATAAATCGAAAGTGGTCAATGTGGTGCAGACGTTAAATCTGAGCAATACGAATCTGAATATTCCGGCCGGGAAAACGGTGACACTGACCAAATCCTTTACGTTCGACAAGCCCCGTAAGATTCTGACACTGACCTCACACATGCACCAGTTGGGAACGAAGTTTGTGATCAAAATTAAAGGCGGCACCCGCGATGGTGAAGTGGTATTCACCTCAACAGACTGGGCCCATCCCGACATTGTCACGTTTACAACACCGATTGCCCTCAAGAAAGGCGAAGGGCTAACATCAGAAATCACCTATACGAATACCACAGCCAAAGATGTTAGTTTCGGCCTGACGAGTGACGACGAAATGGGCATCATCTTCGGCTATTACTACGAAGATCAATAGTTTTTCTTCGACAGGATTTACAGGATAAACAAGATTGGATGAGACAAATAAATCCTGTTTATCCTGTAAATCCTGTCGATAACTTGCTGCATATGTTTGGCATCGACAATTATCTGGCCTTTCTGGTTGCTGGTATTCTACTGAACATCACGCCCGGTTCCGATACACTGTATATTCTGGGGCGAAGTCTGTCGCAGGGAAAGCAGGCGGGTATTTATTCGGCGTTGGGGATTTCGGCGGGCTGTTTTTTTCACAGCTGTCTGGCGGCTTTTGGGCTGTCGGCCATCATCGCAGAGTCACAATTGGCCTTCGATGTGATCAAATATACAGGGGCGGCCTATCTGGTCTACCTCGGCCTGAAGATGTTGCTGCATCAAAAAGCGACCCTGGCTATTCAGGCTACCGACAAAGCTCATAGTACTGGTAAGCTGTTTGTATCGGGCGCCTTGACCAATATCCTGAACCCGAAAGTTGCGTTGTTCTTCCTGGCCTTTCTGCCTCAGTTTGTTCAAAAAGAATACAGCCATGAGCCGATTCCTTTTCTGGTGCTGGGCTTAACCTTCACCCTGACCGGAACCCTCTGGTGCATTCTGCTGGCCCTGTTTTCGGCAAGCCTAAGTCATCGTCTGAAAGAGAATCCGACTGTTCAGCATTGGTTCACCAACGTTACTGGCAGTGTGTTTATTCTGCTGGGTCTTAAACTAACGCTGGAGCAGGCCAAGTAGGTCAATTAAACCGTTTCTTAACAAAACAGCCTGAAAGCAGTAAGCTCTCAGGCTGTTTAGAATACCCCATCTTAGAGAAAAATCAGATATACTGATTGATAATACTTTCAAGCCACTCCTGCTTACCGCTGCGCATCTGAGGTTCGCCATTTTCCAGCGTATAGGCGCGCAGGTCTTCCAGCGTCAGCGTTCCTTCTTCAAAGGCTTTACCCTGACCACTATCGAATGATGCGTACCGTTCTGCCCGGAATTTGAGGTAATTGGACTCTTTCAGAATGGCGTCGGCAGCGATAAACGCACGAGCAAAGGCATCCATACCGCTAATGTGCGCAATGAACAGGTCGTCTATATCGGTTGAGTTCCGACGTACTTTCGCATCGAAGTTGATCCCACCAGGCTTAATCCCACCGGCCTGCTGAATTACCAAAGCGGCTTCAACGAGTTCGTAAATATTGATTGGGAACTGGTCGGTATCCCAGCCATTCTGGTAGTCACCCCGGTTAGCATCGATACTTCCCAGCATACCCGCATCGGCGGCTACCTGCAATTCGTGGTCGAAGGTGTGGCCTGCCAGCGTTGCGTGATTTACTTCAATGTTCAGTTGGAAGTCTTTATCGAGTCCGTATTGGCGCAGGAAACCAATAACCGTAGCAGCATCGTAATCGTACTGATGCTTGGTTGGCTCCATTGGCTTTGGCTCGATGAAGAAGGTTCCTGTAAAGCCTTGCTTACGGGCATAGTCCCGTGCCATGGTCAGGAAGCGGGCCAGGTGCTCTACTTCCCGTTTCATGTTGGTGTTCAACAACGACATATAGCCCTCGCGACCACCCCAGAATACGTAGTTCTCACCACCTAGCGCAATGGTTGCATCAATGGCATTTTTCACCTGCGTACCTGCATAGGCCAATACGGAAAAATCAGGATTCGTTGAAGCACCGTTCATGTAACGGGGATTCGAAAATACGTTGGCTGTCCCCCAAAGCAGTTTCACCCCACTGGCAGCCTGTTTCTGTTTGCCATAGTCAACAATGGTTTGCAGGCGTTTTTCGTATTCTGCCGCCGACGAACCTTCATCCACCAAATCAATATCGTGGAAGCAATAGTAAGGAGCGTCTATTTTGGTGAAGAATTCAAAAGCGGCATCCATTTTGAGCTTGGCCCGTACATTGGCGTCGCTATCCTGATCCCAGGGAAATACACGCGTACCGGGGCCAAAGGGATCGCCCCCCGTTCCACAGAAGGTATGCCAGTAACTGATCGCAAAGCGCAATTGCTCCCGTAATGATTTACCGTTTATAATCAGTTCGGGATTATACCATTTAAAAGCTAAGGGATTTTTGGATTTGGGGCCTTCGTAGGCAATAGCGCCAATGCCTTTGAAGAACTCCTGGTCGCCAAGCGTGATGTTCGACATGATTCTGAAATTGGTTAAGCGTTAATTTTCCAGCAATTTCTATAGTGTAAAGTTGACACTTATTTTTTAATTGTCAAAATGACAATTAAAAAATAAGTGTCTCTGGCTGATGCTATATGTTTCAACAACATAAAGGCTTGCTGGAAAGAGGCAGAAGACCCGTTGATTTTACTCTATACGCCCGAATGAAAAATACGGACGCTTACAGAATGGTATCTGTATTCGGTATGAAATTCAGGAAAGAATTGGTCAACTGGCCATATTTAACCGCATCGACCTGATAGTAATACGCGCCCTTCTTGGAAAAGCCCTTCTGCTTCTCATCCAATTTAATGAGCAGTCCCGTTGAGAGAATTTTACGGCTGAAGTTCCGTTTATCGAAGTCCGTATTATAAATAGCGTCGTAGAGTTTCTTGAGCTGAGGAATGGTAAATTTTTCGGGAAGGAGTTCAAAACCGATTGGATGCTGGGCCGCTTTATATCGTAACCGCTTAAGAGCCAGGTCGACCATATCGGCATGATCGAACAGCAACGTAGGCAGATCGTAAATCGAAAACCAGCGTGCCTGAAACGCTTCAGACAGGTTCGATTCGTAGTCGGCTACTTTGACCAGCGAGAAATAGGCAACGGAAATAGTACGGACAATGGGATCGCGGTACGGATCACCAAAAGCATGTAGTTGTTCGAGATACACGTTGGTCAGGCCCGTCAGTTCGAACAGGATGCGGGCAGCTGCCTGTTCCAGACTCTCTTCAGGCTGAAGCCAGCCACCCATCAGCGACCAGGTACTCCCTTCGATACCCCGCTTTACCAGCAATACCCGGAGGCCTTCCCCATCGAAGCCAAAAATAATGGAGTCTAATGCCAATAAATAAGGTCGCTGCTCTTTGTATTGCTCTACCATCAACAATGTTATTCGATTCAGGTCGGAAGGTTTTAAACCTGCAAACTACGGAAATTTGGCGGCTTTCTTTAAAAGAAATAGAAGGCCGATTAATCTACCTGTCGTTTACGTTTATACTCTTTACCGATCTCAACAGAGGTTTCCTGCGTTCGATAAAAACTTTCGGGTGGACCGAGGTAACTGGATTTTAAACCGCCAACGTCTACTACTATCTTTTGAAGCACTACGGCCGGGTCTACCATCCAGAATTTCAGCATGTGTTCGCCGGGTTTGGCAAGTGTATGCTGTGACATCAGGATACGGATGTTATTCGCGACCGATTGCTCCCAAACTTTATTCGTTTCGCCCGCGTGTATATCAATTACCTGTGGCTTTTCGTCATCGAATGAAATACCGAACCGTAACCCTTTGTTCTCGTTGACATTAAGTGTTGGCGACAGATAGGTATACACTCGTACCTGGCCTGTATCGGCGGCATAGATACGGTATTCCAGATGAGGGGTTTGGGCAGTAAGTTCTTCCTGACTGGGCGATGTAACCGGCGAAATCATCATGCCAGCCCCAGTACGACCAATATCCGGCACCGACTCCCAATGAATCGAATCGGTATGAATCGCTTTCGTATAATGAGCCGCTTCCATCGACACATAGCCATCACTCGCCAGGAAACCATTCATTTCGGTACGCTTCGGCCAGACAAGGTTCTCTACAACAGCCTCGATCACAATAACCTGACTACCATTGAACCCACTAACGGTAATTGGAATCCGGTGGGTACCGATGGGCACTTTTTTCCAGTCGAGAACACTGACGGCTATCCGCTCCTGGTCCGTTATTCGACTTCCTGAAAGAACTTTCAACCAGGAAACGGGGGTTTCAATGGTACAGGTGAACGGTGTTTTGCCTCGATTGAACACGTCGAAATAAACGGACTGGTTCTGGAACGAATTGATAACAGGCAACACCGGCTTTGTCGTTGCTGAAGGCCACCAGTCGTCCGACCCTTCGACAGCTACGCCCATTTCGTCTGTCGTTGGATCATCTATTATTTTCACATCGGGCATGGTGTTTTTGTCGGGCTGTTGCCAGTAGGTGTAGCCAATGTGTGTTTGGTCCATCAGGTGGTGCCACTTGCCATTAGCCAGAGTATCGTTGTAATAGCGCGTAATTTGGGCGTCGCGCTCGAACAATTCCTTCGCTCGTAGTGCCAGTTTATTCGTCAGTATTCTTCGCTGCGCAGCATACTGGCGATTTTTGGCGACGGTTACGTATAATTCATTCAGATTGGCACAAGCACGTACCGGATGCAGCACAAGCTGGTAATACGCAGCGTGATAGGCTGCTGGCAGGTCGTTATAAATCTGTTCGGCTTCCCGTAGCAGCGCGTTATACTCATTCACAATGGTCTCGGCTTCGCGGTAGTGGGTAAGGCTATACGTATCGGGCGAAAGTAATTCAGGTTTTCGGCGGCTGTTGTAGCTAGTGTACTTTTGAAGGATGCGGCCAACAGCCCGAGCGTGTTTCGGCCCAAACTGGCGCTCAGCCCATAACGACGCATACGTATCCAGCCGTTCGGCAGGCCATTGGTCGGGTGCCCAGGCGTAGTCCAGAAAAAACTCAATCGGAAATTCCATTGGCTTGATATCACCGACGTTTACAATCCAGATACGATCGACCCCATGCTCATAGGCCAGATGCATCTGTTCCCAGGTACGGGCAATAGGACTGGTATTGAGCCATTTGTAGTTCCGGGGTCCACCCACATAATCGAAGTGATAATAGATGCCATAGCCGCCCTGCCGTTTAGGCGAACCGACAGCGGGCAGTTTGCGAATATTACCCCAGTTATCATCGCAAAGGAGCAGCGTCACATCGTCGGGTACCCGCATGCCTTTGTCGTAGTACGCCTGCACTTCTTTGTACAGTGCCCAGAGTTGCGGTGTCTCAGACGGATTTTTACGTGTAACATCGCTAATAATTTTACGCTGATCGGTCACAATTCGCTCCAGCAACGCAATGTTGCTTTCCCGGCTCATGGGTTCATCGCCATCGCCCCGCATTCCGACGGAAACAATACTCTCATTCGTTCCCATCCGCCGAATCCCCTCTTTCCAGAATTCACGTAATGCCGCTTCGTTTTTCTGGTAGTTCCAGGGGCCTTTACCATAGCGTCGCCATTCGTCATGGGCACGCATAAGAGGTTCGTGGTGTGTCGTACCAATCACAACTCCATATTCGTTGGCCAGATACGGATTCAGGTTATCATCGTCATAAAAAGCACTTCCCCACATGGCAGGCCAGAGGTAATTGCCTTTCAGGCGAAGAATCAGCTCAAACACTTTCTCGTAGAACCGATGGTTAAAACCACCGAATTTCTCCTTTGCCCAACCTGATAGTGCCGGGGCTTCATCGTTGATAAAGATGCCCCGGTACTTAACGGCGGGGGTTCCCTGGGTATGACGACCCGGTAATACATACAGTGACGACTGCGGACTCACAGGAACATCGGCCCACCAGTTCCAGGGCGAAACACCGATCTGAGCCGATAGGTCATAAATACCGTAAATGGTTCCGCGCTTATCGCTTCCGGCAATGACCAGTGCCCGGTCGACACCCGGCATGGGATTTTCTACAATCTGTGTCAGAAACGTCTCCCATTTGCCGACGAGACCAGCTACATCCAGTTTCTTTACCTGAACCAGCCGGTCAATCAGAGTGCTTTTTCCTACTGTGCCAACCAGAACAATTTCTTTGGTATAGAGGTCTTTGTCCGTTTTCAGAATGGGCAGGCTTTGGGTTACCTGATGTATATCGGCCTGCAAGTTTTTCAGCGCCCGCACAACACCAGGATACTCGCCCGTACTGGTCATGAGTGGCGTTGCTTTCCCGTAGGCCACCAATGCAAAATAGCCCGCTCCGTTCTGATTAGCCACATAGGCCCTGGTGTCGGTAGCCAGCGTGAGTAGAGGAGACAGGCAGACAATTAAAATGATGAAAGTAAGTCGCATAAGAAACCGATCTAAAACCTCCCTCCTGCCAACCGACAGGAGGGTGTCTTACGTTAACCTATGATTAAAAAAACTGGGTATTACTACCTTTCGGTAGCACCTAAAAGCGACTATTCGGCTAGTTATAACGATAGTGCTTCACTTTTGACTAGACGACTTTCTGACAAAGCTGTAAAGATGGCTACCTATTTTCGACAATAATGTAGGTTGCAGGTACGGCATCTGTCAGCCAAACGCCATTTTCGGACTGGTAAAAAATGTACCCGGTGGCTGCCATTTCGCCCGCTTTTATAGTGAGAATAATAGGCTTGCCATGACGACTCCCAACCGTAAAAGCCGTTTGTTCATCAGCACTTAGATGTACGTGATGGCGATTCATCTTTTTCAATCCTTCAGCCCTGATCAGCTCCAGAAATCGTGTCGCCGTTCCATGGTACAGAAATTGGGGTGGCTGTTTTTCGATATACCCTAAATCGACCTCAACTGAATGCCCTTGATTAGCCCGTATCTGGCGTTCATCCTGACTAAAGGCAAATCGCTTTTTGTTGTTGGTCTCCACAAGATAGGCTAGCTGTTCTCGCGTGATTCGATAGCCTCGCTGGTTCAACGTTGCCAGCAGTATATCGACATCGGTCCAGCCCTGTTCATTGAGGGTAATTCCAAGCGTATCGGGTTTATGACGAAGCACTAAACTGAGAAATTTGCTCACACGCTGAGCTTCCATATCGGTCAACATCAAATCGAATCTGTTAAATCAAAACAGGCTCATAGTCCCTGTCCATCACTATCTGACTGAAAGTTAGTGGAATGTCTATATTTTTTTACTTTTGTGCCGCGCAATTCTGAACCCGCGCTCCAATGCCCCGGCAAAGCCATGTAATACGAATCGACACTGCACTTTTCTAAAAAGCCTTCGCTCCGAAGGCCGTGTGTTATCGTATTACCTAAATTTTTGAAACATGGCTTTATCAACCAAGTACGGGCGAACGTACCACTATCCCTTTTCGCCTGGCACCACCAGCGACGACCGTATCAACTACGATTATGCATCGGATCTGGCTCACATTCAAACGCTTATCCATACTGAAAAACTGGACGGTGAAAACAACTGCCTGAGTCGCTACGGCGTTTTTGCCCGCTCTCATGCAGCTCCCACCACATCGCCCTGGACCAGCGCCATTCGCCAACGGTGGGAATCGATTCGGTATGACCTGGGCAATCTGGAAATCTTTGGCGAGAACCTGTTTGCGATCCACTCCATTCGGTACGAACGGCTGGAAGATCATTTCTTTGTCTTTGCCATACGGGAGCATGATGTCTGGCTATCGTGGGAAGAAACGCAGTTTTACGCCCATTTGCTCGATTTTCCGACTGTACCCGAAATAGGGAGAATCACCGCTCCGTTACAGGCCAACGACATCGAAGCAGATGTACGTTCGCTGGCCAGCCAGGGAAGTCGGTTTGGCTCCGTCGATGCCCAGACGGGCGAATCATGCACAATGGAAGGAATTGTTTCGCGGGATTCAGAGTCGTATGCCGTAACAGCGTTTCCGAATCGGGTATTCAAATATGTTCGGGAAGGGCATGTTCAGACGAATGAGCACTGGACCCGTAGCTGGAAACGCGCACCATTAGCGTCGGAAAGGAGGAACGTATGATTTGGCAATTAACTGACCGAAAAAGCTGGCCCGATTTGCTGCGCCAGTTCGATTTTGTCCGCGACATGGTAGGTGTTCCGCAAGACCCCGTTCATCATGCCGAAGGGGATGTAGCCGTGCATACCCGCATGGTGCTGGAGGCCCTTGAATCGTTACCGGGCTATCGGGCATTACCCGCCGACGAACAGGCGATCCTTTGGGCAGCTGCGCTATTGCATGATGTTGAAAAGCGTTCGACAACCGTGCAGGAAGATGATGGACGAATTACTTCTAAAGGCCACGCCCGCAAAGGCGAACGAACCGCTCGACTACTTCTATATGATGCGTATCCGACGCCTTTCGTTCAGCGTGAAGCCGTTGCCAAACTTGTCCGTTATCATGGGTTGCCGCTCTGGGTATTTGAGAAAGGAAGCCCACGTCAGGCACTTTTGCAGGCCAGTCTGGAAGTCAACACGGCCTGGCTGGCGCTGCTGGCTCGCGCCGATGTGCTGGGGCGAGTCTGCGCCGATCAGGACGAGTTGTTGTACCGGATCGATTTGTTTGAGGAGTTCTGTCGGGAGCAGGATTGCTGGGGTAAACCGTATCCGTTTGCGTCAAATCTGACCCGGTTCCACTATTTCCGACGCGACGATCTGGCTCCCGATTTCCCACTTTACGACGATACCAAAACAACCGTTGTCCTATTGAGTGGCTTACCGGGCGTGGGAAAAGACCATTACCTTTTGTCGCACTATCGGGATTGGCCAGTGGTTAGCCTGGATGCTTTCCGGCGGCAGTACGGCATCGACCCGTTAGATCGGAAGGGAACAGGCCGGGTTGTCCAGATGGCGAAGGAACAGGCGCGGGCCTATTTGCGAAGCCAGCAACCATTTGTCTGGAATGCGACCAACATAACCCGGAATTTACGGTCCCAGTTGATCGACTTATTCGTGACCTACGGTGCCTGGGTGAAAGTGATCTACCTGGAAGTACCCAACGCCCGTCGGGCCGAACAGAACGCGAATCGTAAACATCCCGTACCCGAACCAGCCGTTAGCCGTATGCTGGAGAAGCTAGAGATTCCGGCTATCTGGGAAGCCCACGAGGTACTCTATGAAGTAGGCTAACGCTCGTCCGCGAGTGCATCGCGGACGAGCTGAAACGATGAGAAACTACCCCTGCTGTAATTTTCGCTGCAACGTTTCCAATTCGAGCTTTCTGGACTGATAAAAGCGATGCTCCCAACCGCTGGCAAAATTGACCAGTATGAAGAAAATGACCAGCGCGAATGCGAACCATAGCGGCTTCCCTCCTTCCAGCAGACCAGCTATGATCAGTAAAGCAATGGGCAAATTATTCCAGCGCATGAGTTGGGAAAGTCGCACCTGATAGGTTGTCATGGCAATGGCATGGTCCAGTTCGCCAACCAGCGAACGATCAAACCGATTCTCCCGCTGTAATCTACGGATTCGGCTTACCAAAACGGCCAATGCGGTAATCAGCATCCAACCTGCCAGCAGATACATAAATATAGTACTGCCCGCCTTTGACGCCGTCAGGCCAAATAGCACACAGCCTGCTCCGGCATTAACGACCATCAGGAGCCATTCGCTGGCATTAGTGATATGGCTGGCCTTCGCCTTTTTCGTATGAATGCGGTTGTGCAGCGCATCTTCGTTAATCATGTACATAGGGCGTTGATTTTGCGAGTCCCAGATTTTTTGCAGTTCGTCAAATTCCATATGGATTCAGTTGTTTTGATCGGGCAATGAGTTGTTTCTTGATTCGATTAATCTTCACGCCCACATTCGACTCCGTGATACCCAGCATGGATGCCATCTCTTTGTAACTAAAGCCATCCAGCAACAATAGGGTAATGGATCGATCGATTTCATCGAGTTTGTGAATCTCTTGGTAGAGCCAGTTCAGGCGCTCATCGGGTGGTACTTTGGCCTCCTGCAAAACAGCCTGAACCGTGTCGAGCGATTCGCGGCTTTTCGCATACTTTTGCTCTTTGCCGACCCACTTAATAGCCGTGTTGAGCGCAATACGATAGACCCAGGTATTGACCGACGACTCTTCCCGGAAGGTGGGAATGGAGTGCCATACCTGAATCATTATCTCCTGAAACAGGTCATCCTGATCCATGGTTGTTGCTGCATACGCCCGAATCACCTTAAAAATCTGCCCTTTATGCTGCTGAAGCCACTTGCCGAAAATGTTGTTCTGCTCCGATTCCGTCATGACTTCCTTGGTTTACGCTAATTAGTACGCATCAGGCTTTCATTTCTTACAGGTCGGAGCAAAATGATATACACTATATCATTCTTAAACAACAAACGCGAAGCCAGAAGACTTCGCGTTTGTTGTTTGGGGATAACGCTATTATTGCTCGTCCGCGATTGTATCGCGGACGAATGGAGAACACATCTACCGTTTTTTCTTACCAGAAAAGTTCCGGTTAAACGTTGGTTTACCCGACTTTTCTTTTTTGGGTCCACCCAGCAGCTTATCGGCCAGATCGGGGCGGTTGAGCTTATTCAGGCGGTTCCGAATCCAGTCTTTGTATTCAGGTTTGTACCAGAAGAAGTAACGATTTTGTGCCTGTTTCTCATCCCGTGTTTTGGCCGTTTTAACGGGTTTCAGCGTGTACGGATGCACACCTGAATAGTAGATCACTTCAGCCACGGTCATGGGTGTGGGCGTGAAATCCTGCACCTGTTCAAGCTGAAAACCCATGTCTTTGGTTTCGGCCGCCAGGTTGGCCATGTCCTGCTCTTCACAGCCGGGGTGCGACGAAATGAAGTAAGGAATCAGCGGCTGCTTGAGATTATGCTTCTCCTGAATCTGGTCATATTTTTTCTTGAACAGCTTGAAATACTTGAACGATGGTTTCCGCATAATCCGCAGGGTATCGTCGGCCGTATGTTCAGGAGCCACTTTTAATCGACCCGATACATGGCGCGTAGTCAGTTGCTCCATGTATTCGTCGTGGTTGCCGTCCTCGTTGTTTTTGTTGAAATCATCGACCAGCAGATCGTACCGAACACCCGACCCGACAAACGCTTTCTTGATTTTCGGATGCGCGTCGACCTGACGGTATAACTGCGTTAGAGGCTTGTGCGAGGTATCGAGGTTGGAGCAGATAACCGGATGGATACAGCTTGGGCTCTGGCAACGAGCACAGATCGACTCGTCTTTCCCCTTCATCTTATACATGTTGGCCGAAGGGCCACCCAGATCGGAGATGTATCCTTTAAACTCAGGGTGTTTCGTAATCTCTTCTACCTCGCGCATTACCGATTTTTCACTCCGCGACGCAATGAATTTACCCTGATGCGCCGAGATGGTACAGAAACTACAGCCACCGAAACAACCCCGGTGCATATTGACCGAGAATTTGATCATGTCGTAGGCTGGAATCGGTCCCCGTTTTTTGTATTTCGGATGCGGTAGACGAGTATACGGCAGGTCGAACGATTTATCGATTTCGGTTTCGTCCATCGTTTTGAACGGTGGATTTATTACCAGCACCTGATCGCCAACCTTTTGCGTAATCCGGTTCGCCTGCCACTTGTTCGACTCGACCTCAACAATCTTGAAGTTGGCCGCGTATTTGATTTTATCGTTCAGACACTCCTCATGACTCGATAGCTCGACCGTGTTCCAGTTGTTGTAATCCCGCAGTTCGGTCTGTGCATCATGCATGAATGCCACCTGATTGATATTCCGCATGGACGAAAACGGTACATTTTTCCGAACCAGTTTCAGAATTTCACGTAGTGGCTGCTCTCCCATACCGTACACCAGCATATCAGCCCCAGAATCGACCAGAATCGACGGCATCAGCTTATCCTGCCAGTAGTCGTAATGGGTTACCCGACGCAGGGACGCTTCAATACCACCCAGCAGAACAGGCACATCTGGATACAGTGTTTTCAGAATGTTGGAATACACAATGGTCGCGTAGTCGGGTCGGAAACCCGCTTCGCCACCGGGCGTGTAGGAGTCATTGGAGCGCAGGCGTTTGTTGGCCGTGTAATGGTTCACCATCGAATCCATACAGCCCGCCGTTACGCCAAAGAAATATTTAGGGCGACCAAATTTCTTAAAATCGCGTAGATCGTCTTTCCAGTTGGGTTGGGCAATAATGGCTACGCGAAACCCTTCGCTTTCCATAATCCGACCGATAACGGCCGTTCCGAAAGCCGGATGGTCAACATAGGCGTCCCCCGACACCAGCACAATATCCACTTCGTCCCAGCCTCTCTTGTCAACTTCCTGTTTTGTGAGCGGCAACCAATCGGTAAGGGGTCTTTCCAGCATAAATACGTGAGCTAATCTTTCTGAAAACCACCGAATCGGGTAAATGATTCACTCGAAAGCCGTTCTTAAAAGCTATTGCCAATAGAACGCGGATTATTATGATCTTTATGATCAGCACTGATAAAATCATAAAGATCATAATAATCCGCGTTCTATTGGCACCGATTCCCCTTTCATCAAAATTGCGTATTATCGTCTCTGCTAAACCGAAAACAACCATGAAGAACGCTCCCGGACGCCGTCAATTTCTAACAACTGTTACAAAAGCTGTTGGCACGTCGCTCCTGATCAATACACCTTTTCTAACAAAAGCAGGCTCGTCAACCGCAGCCCCGTTTACCGTTGGGCAAGTGATGGACCTAATTTTGAAAACGATACCCGGTGCTCCATTTCCCAAAACCGTCGATACCCTGAAATCGGGTAGCCCATCCCAGACCGTTACGGGAATCGTATCAACCATGTTTACGACGGTTGAAGTAATTGAAAAGACCATTGCCGCCGGAGCCAACTTTATCATCGCCCACGAACCGACATTCTACAATCATCTCGACGAAACCGACTGGCTCAATAATGATCCGGTCTTTAAACACAAACATGACCTACTGACGAAAAATAACATCGCTGTCTGGCGATTCCACGATTATTGGCATTCCCACAAGCCCGATGGTATTCGGGCGGGGATGTTGTCGGCTCTAGGCTGGGAGAAACAGGTAGACCCCGAAAATCCACAGGTTCTGCTACTGCCATCAACTACGGTCGGGCAGGTTATCACCCATGCCAAGCAAAAACTGGGCATCAAGCAGGTGCGGATCGTTGGGGATACAGCTCAGAAATGCCAGCGCGTGTTGCTGTTACCGGGTGCTGCGGGTGGCCGGAATCAGATAATGGCCATCGAAAAAGCCAAACCCGATTTGGTACTTTGCGGAGAAGCCAGTGAGTGGGAAACACCCGAGTATATTCGTGATGCGCGTAGGCAGGGACAAACCATTTCGCTGGTGGTGCTGGGACACATTATGAGCGAAGCCGCTGGAATGGAATGGCTTGTTTCGTGGCTGCAACCTAAAGTACCTGGTGTAAAGGTCAGCTACATTCCATCAGGCAATCCGTTTAGCTACGAATAGTTTTTCTCACCCCAACCTCTCTTCCGTTTTGAGAGAGGTTGGGGTGAAGGCATTACTGATTGAACTGAATGCTTTTCAACTGAATAATACCGTCGTTGGGTTTGTCGCGCTTCACGACAATCACATACACATCATGGCGGCCCGTAAAGGGTGTGTCGAACGTACTGGTTACCTGCGCAGTCTTATTCCAGGCCCCTGTCGCTTTATACGGTACCCGGCTTACCACAGGACCTGCATACGAATCCAGCCGTACTTCAATTTCACCATCCTTATCCTGCGATGAATAGTCATACGTCAGCGATTTGATAGTCGTCATATCAATGCCTTTCAGCAATACATACGATTTATGGTTACCCGCACTCAGGTTGTTGCCAAATCGGGGGAATCCGACATAGGCATCTGCATTGATCGTTTTGACATTAGCACTACGCAGCGTAACAACTTCAGAGCCCGTTAGCGGCCCAACTGCCTTAGCGCCCGGTGTGGATACGCCTTTATCCGTATAGGATGCCAGGATGGTGTATTGCCCACGAGCCTCTTCGGGTTTGTGTTCGTTCAGGGCCAGACTTCCCTGCAATGGAAGTGTCTTTTGCTTACGGGCGTCGGTCAGCGAGAAAATATATTTCACCATTTCCTGCGCATCCTGCACCGGAATTTGGGGATGGGCACTCATCAGGTGATCTTTACTCCAGCTTCCGCCACCGCCTTCAATGATCTTCTTCGCCAGTCGCTCTACACTGCCCGCCTGCCCTTTATACCGATCGGCAACGGCCAGGAATGTTGGACCAACAGAAGGCTTGTCGATGGTATGGCAGGCTTTGCAATCACTCCCTGCAATCAGGGTTTTTCCAAGTGAACCATTCCCGACCATCGCCAAATCCTGGTGGCCCTGCTGGGGTCCCAGAACAGGTGTCCCTCGTGGCTGAGCATTGTATTCGTAAACAACTTTAATACGTTTCGGATCAATCTTGCCGTCTTCCTTATCGGTTACTTTGACAGTGTAGGTAAACGGTTTACCTTCCCAGAAGAACGACTTGTTATCTGGGGTTGCAATCACGACATCGGGTTTTGCATTCCCCACTTTCACGACAATCGTATCGGCTCCGACCAGACCTGTTTGATCGGACACCCGCAGAATGGCATTGTAAACACCCGGCTGGGTATAGGTGTACGTCGCCATAGGTCGAGTAGCGCCAACCGTTTTGCCATCGAACAGCCACTGGTAGGTCAGTTTGTCATCTTCGTCCAGGTCCGTTCCGCGTCCACTGAATTTCACCCGCAACGGAGCTGGGCCAATAGCTTCCCGAATAACCGGTGCATTGCGCCCATCAGAAGTCAGGTACGACCGGGCATTGAATTGAACCATTGCGAGGGAATCAACTACATTAGCCCGAACCGTAGGAGGACGGCTCCCTGTATTGTATTCAATTTTAACCAACCGGGCATCGTCGTTATCGGCACCATATACCGAGCCATATTCAAGCATATACATCACCCCGTCTTTGCCAAAAGCCAGGTCGATAGGCCGCCGGAAATCGCCGTTACCAGCCATGAAAGGTTCGGTACGGACGTAATTATCGTTTTTGTCGATGCGTAGAGCCATTACCCAGTTGCGCATCCAGTCGAAAATAAACAGTGCCCCATCATAGTATTCCGGGAATTTGTTTTTCGACGGTGAATTGGGATCGTAGGTATAAAACTCACCCGCCATCGCACTTCGTCCACCCTGCCCTAACTCTGGGAACTCCTTCGAGGCTGCATACGGGTACCAGATCATGGCCGGATTTACGGGCGGCAGGTGTTTCAGTCCCGTACTTTTGGGCGAATCGTTCACTGGGTCATTTGGATCAAAACGAGGGCCAATCGCATTGGTAGCAAAATCATTGGCGGCATACGGCTGACTGTTACCAATAAATAACGGCCAGCCAAAATTGCCCGCTTTTTTTGCCTGATTAAATTCGTCGTAGCCCCGTGGCCCCAGCGTACTGTCTTTCCCCGCATCTGGCCCGATCTCACCCCAATAGAGTACCGACGATTTAGGGTTCAACGCAATACGGTACGGGTTCCGCAGGCCCATCGTATAAATTTCCGGCCGAGTCTGTGCGCGGTCCGACGGGTCGGTACCTTTCGGAAAAAGATTGCCTTCGGGAATGGTATACGTGCCATCGGTCTGGGGCCGGATACGCAGGATTTTACCCCGCAAATCGTTCGTATTGGCGGCAGTACCACGTGCATCAGCGGCTAAGTGATCAGGCCGGGCATCGATCGGTGCGTAACCGTTCGAGGGGAAAGGGTTGGTATGATCACCCGTCGAGAGGTACAGGTTGCCTTCTTTATCGAAGGCCAGCGAACCGCCGTGGTGTGCCCCCGGCTCAGCGATACTGGGCACTTTAAGCAGCACCTTTTCGGATGAAAGATCAATCGTATTGTCGTCTTTCAGAGTAAAACGCGATAGGTTATACGACGGGTCTTTATCGAACGGGGGTGAGTAATACACATAGAACCAGTGATTGGCAGCAAAGTTCGGATCGAGGGTAATCCCCTGTAAACCATGCCCGAATTTGGTGGGTGCGTCGAACTTATGAACAAGCTGGTGCTTGTTGGTCTTCGTGTCATAGACCGACAAATTGCCACTACGCTCGGTAAAGAAAACCCGGCCATCGTTGGCAACCGCCACTTCCATCGGTTCGTTTAAGTCGTTGACCAGAACCGTTTTCACGAACCGATTATCCTCAGGCATCACCACTGAATATGACTTACTGTAATCCAGCGGCTTACCACTCCCCATTACCCAGTTGAGCGCTCCCAGCAGATGCTGCACAAACAACGGCTCCGTAAAGCTTTCATCGGTATGGCCTCCGCCGGTATAATACGCCCGTCCTCCATCGAACTCATGATACCAGGCGATTGGGTGGTTGGCTCCATTGATTCCACCGTCGTAGGTATTTTCGTCCAGGTTAGCCAGTACGTGCAGATCCGTGTAGAGTGATCGATAATTATACCATTCGTCGGTACGCTCCCAATGGTCGGGAAGCATATTGGTCGACCCATGGCTCTTATCGAGCACATCGACCGTTGCTTTCCGCACGTTGGAATTGCTGGGGTGACTGGCAAAGTAGCCCCCAGCCAGTTTATTATACCAAGGCCAGTCGTATTCGGTATCGGCAGCCGCGTGGATGCCCAGATAACCGCCACCTGCCTGAATGTATCGCTCAAAAGCGGCCTGTTGCACCTGATTCAGCACATTACCAGTAGTACTAAGCCAGATCACCGCCTGATAGTGCTTCAGACTATCATCGTTGAAATAGGCGGCATTTTTGGTGGTATCGACCCGGAAATTATTTTCCCGGCCCAGTTTCTGAATAGCGGCAATCCCAGACGGAATAGAGGTATGGTTCCACCCTTTCGTTTTCGAAAAGACCAACACGCGTTTGGGCACAATAGGCACGGATGGCGTTGGAGCTGCCGCAACCGTAGTCGTTGAGGTCGTTTTTGTGACTGTGGTTGTGGTAACCGTTTTTGGATTACTGGCACAGGCATACAAGCCAGCCGCAGCACCTAGAGTAGCCAGCCAGCGAAGTATAGGCTTAGGAGAGTTCGTTAACGTAATCATAGAAAAGGTAGGTTGGGCCTTCGAATCGGTCACAGATCGAGACTCTTTTTGAGCCAAATCGATTAGCTGGTTAATAAGCAAATTGGCACTGCAAACTACCTGTGTTCTGTCTTTCGTTATCCGTTTCGGTAATCAACAGCCATTCAGGTGAAAATGCTACTTAGGAAGAATTACTTACTCCTTAAAAAGCTTTTTGGTACTGACTTTAATCATGTAAGCAAAAGTTCGTGTATGAATCAAGCCTGTTCATGTATTATTCAGCCTTGTTAATAAACTCATCAAAAACCGACTTCCATTCTACTTAGTCAAAATTTATTTTTGTTCATACTGAGCTATGTAGGCCACCTGTATAAGCTATTGACTATAGCTTATGAACCTCAGGTAGCCGCATTCAGCCCACCGTTTTTACTATGGAAAAAAGACTGACTATTGCAAAAGGCCATTACCGATTCGACCCCAATGCTGTTCTTTACTTAACTGGCGATGCCAACTACTGCTATGTGCACATGCTCAATGGCGATATGATTTTGACAAGTCGTACACTGAAGTGGTTTGAAAAGCAGTGGCCCACCTTTCTGCGGGTCCACAAGCATGCGCTTGTCAATCCACAGCATGCGTTTCAGGTAAACAGAGCGTCTCGGCTCACCTCGCCCAGCTACCTGATCATGCGCGATCAGACTCAGCTTCTGATCTCCCGTCGGCGTTTATCGGATGTAGTTGAGCAGTTAAGTCCACTGCATAAAATCGTTTATGCCAAACGGCATCGCACAGTCATGGTGTGCTGAGATGAAGTCAGTGGCAGCTATTTGGTTTAAGTCGTAGCCCCACCTTCGTTTTAGCGTAAAGCATTCCAATCCCGTACACATGAAACCTGGTAGTCAGCGAGCCGTTTTATTCAACAGCTTTCCGGCTATCAGGTTTACCTACATGGTCTCCTTTTGAAGCGTCGACAGACGCCAAAACGCTCCCGACAAAGCCTCTCGACTATGAGGCTTTATCATAACCAACTGTACAAACCACTGTACGGGAGCATATTTCTGAATGCCGCCCCCTGCCTGGGGCCCAGAGCAGACTGTACATCAGGGAATACTCTACACAACCAATTGACTCATGTGGGCGATTAACCAGTGTATGTTTACATACGTTTAGGGGATTCCACAGCCGAACGCTTCTTTGTCGGCCCTTTGGGGTATAGAGCGCTGGCTGTTGCATGCGAGCGCTCACCCGGATTGATGCCAAAACGCTCCCGATAAATTCGAATGAAATACGACGTATTCTGATAACCCACCTGATACCCGATCGATTTGATCATGGATTTAGGCTGGCTTTTTATCAGTTCCTGGGCAACCTGAAGCCGTACTTCCTGAATAAACTGATTGGGTGACAGTCCTGTCAATTCCCGAATACGCCGGTACAACTGACGTTCACTCAACGAGCTTGTTTCAGCCAGAAAATGAATCGTCAACGCTGGATTGGTCAGATTATTCCGAATAAGCTGCTGAAGGGTGTCAATCCACACTGCATCCTGATCGGAGGTGGTCTCCGCCAATAGATCCGCTTCGTCGGCTAACTGATTGAGTAAACGAGCCTGCTCTTCGGCCCGTTCGATCAGATGCTGACTCCTTACCAGTAACTCGGTCTCGTTGAATGGCTTGGTCAGGTAATCGGCAATACCCAGCCTAAGCGCCTGTAGGCGGGTCTCCAGGTCTACGCGAGCGGTTAGCAGAATGATCGGTATATGAACAAAGGTAGTATTGGTACGCAGTGCATTAACTAAGGCCATACCATCAACTTCGGGCATCATTATATCCGAAACAATCAGATCCGGAAGCTGGTCGGGTGTTAACTGATGCAGTAAATCGAGTGCCTGCCTACCATTCCGGGCAATCAGCAGTTCATAGTGTGGCGATAAGACTGTCTGAATATAGAGCAACATATCCACATGGTCTTCTACAACTAATACCGACTTACCTGTAGCCAACAGAGCCATTTCTTCCCGTGTATTCAACCGTACTAAAGCTGGTATCGCCAATTCGCCAGAGGGAGGGGGGATGACTTTGGCAGGGCCGACTGAAACGTGTTCAGAGATCCGACGATCCGGATAGGTGATCGTAAACGCGCTTCCTTTTCCCAACTCACTCCTTACCTGGATTTCGCCCCCCCAAAGCGTACAATACTCCTGACACAACGCCAGCCCGATACCTGTACCCCCTCGCACGGGATTATCGATCTGCTTCGACTGGAAGTACCGCTCAAAAATATGCGGCAGATCATCAGCATGAATACCACTACCCGTATCGACCACCCTGATTTCTGCCAGTTTATCCGTTTTTGAAAGCTGAACCTGTATAGTACCTCCTGTCGCGGTGTAGTGGAGAGCGTTGGCCAGCAAATTCCGCAAAACCGTTTCCATTTTGGGGGAATCCAGCGGCATCCAGACAGCTTCATCCAGGCCGGTAGCATACAGATAAACGCCCAGGTACTGCGCCTGGGTCATAAAATTATTGACCGTTTGACGGACAAGCAACGCCAGGTCGGCAGGTTGTTCTACCAGTTGAGCCTGCTGATTATCCAATCGGGTCAGGTCGAGCAGATCATTGACCAAGGTTAGCAACTGGTTGGTATTGCGGTTCATAACACTCAGCAACTGCTGAGCTGATTCATCCGTCACACGGCGGCTCAGGTACTGAATAGGCCCTAGCAGCAGGGTTAATGGTGTGTGTAGTTCATGCGACACATTGGCGAAGAATCTGGATTTAAGGGTAACGTTGGCCTGCAAATCGGCGGCCTGCTGTTCAATAATGGCCTTATCGCGTTCGATAATCGCTTTATCTTCCTCAATCTGGGCCGTTCGGCGAGCGACTTCTGCTTCCAGGTGAATCTTATCGCGCATCAGTTGCCGATTGCGCCATCGAAACACCACCCCGATGCCCACCATCAGGAGCAGTGTACAAAGCAGCAAAAACCAGGCACGCAGATACACCGGCTTATCGACAATAACAGGAACACTAAGTAGGGGCGATGCCCAGTTCCCATGGCTGGTCTGCGCTCGTACCTGAATGGTGTAACTACCAGCAGGCAGACTATTTAGCCGCAGCTCCAGTTGATCCTGCACAACCCACTTATCCTGCCATCCCTTGATCCGATACCACAATCGTGCCTGCCCTATATAGCGATAGTCCAGTAAGGCGAACCCCAGCGTAAACAGCCGGTCACTGGCCGTCAGGTGAATCTGGCTATCCTCCCGAAACTCAGCAAAGTGATTGTCCATCTGTCCCGTTTCAGTATTCAGCTTCTGGTACTGTGTCAACAGCAACGGAGCCTGACTTGACTTACTAGTCGGAATCTGATCTGGGTAAAAGGCCGTAACCCCATTGAGCCCCCCAACATATAATCGACCATCTGGAGCTCTGTAATGCGAAATCAGGTTAAACTCCTCATCGGCAATCCCATCTTTGGTATGGTAGATCTGAAGCTGATGGGTTTTACGATGGAAACTCATCAGTCCATAATTGCTGGGTAACCATAATCGCTGATGACCATCTTCATAGATGGCGTAAAGTGTATTGTCCGACAAGCCTTGTTTCTGGGTAAACGACGTATAGCCACCCTTGCGTCGATCCCAACGGACAAGCCCCCCTCCGCTGGTGGCCAGCCAGTACACGGTTGGCTGTTCGGGATCGGGATGAACAAACGTGATATGATCGAACGGCAACGAATAAGGGGCCGCCATCTGAGCACTATACCGGGCCTCAATACCCTTCAGCGTATCGAGCAGATACAAACCCGACGATGACGTAATCCAAACCTTTCCGATACGCTTATCCGGGAAAAAGCCATTAACCCGGCTACGGGCCAACTCCGAAAAACGATTGTAGCGGGTAAAAGCACGCACCACCTGGCGCCGGGTATCAAAAAGAGAGATGCCCTGCTGTTGGCCCACCCACAGGGTTGCATACCCATCAGGCCAGATCGTAACACAATTGTTATCGGCTGCTGGCAGCGCGAAAGGTGTATAGGCATACGTTTTAGGGTCGATCCGAATAAGCCCCTGCATCCCTGACCAGAGCGTACCATCCCGGTCCCGAACAATAGGGCACAAGTCTAAGGCATACGTCCAGGAAGCAGGAGCCCGTTGAAAAACAAACTGGCCCTTACCTGTCTTAAGATCGACCAGTTGGGTTTCCCGAGCATTTACCCAAAGCTGGTTTCCCAGTTGCATCATACCCCGAATAGCCTGCCGAACAGCGGTAGGATTACCTGTGGCGGGTTGACTGAGATACCGTTGAAAATAGTTTGTTTCCAGAGTCAGTAGCAGCACACCATTGGTTGAACAAACCCAAACGGCTCCGGTCCGATCAATAAAAACGTATAAGAATTTCTGAATACTTTCCATCGAGAAACCCGACTTCGACAGATCGAAGACAATCCCCTTCTGCTCATGCCAAGCCAGTAAAACATGGGGACCGCAAATCCAGAAAAGGTTGTGGTGAGCGTCGTAGGAAATACTCAGGTCGGCAAACGGAGGATGGGCCTGCCGGGGAAAAAGATCCCGGTCCAATCCAATAGGCAGCGGAGCTAATTTCCCATCGGGGCTCAGCCGATACAGGAACGTTTGGAGCGGAGGAGTGCCTGCTTCTGGTGGATTACGGTCCAAGAGCCGTTGCAGATAAATGTTTCCCGTACTATCCTTCCAGATGGGTCGCAAGTGCATCGGCAATACGTGTCGCTGGCGAATGCGGCCCGTGGAATCCAGTTCCATTAATTCGCTGGACGAATTGGCCTGGCTCAGGCTAGTTGGCTGCCCCACCAGCAACGTTTGCTGGCTGGTTTCATATAGCGATTGGCCAAACCGACCGACCAGAGCGGGATGCTGATATAACTTCCGGAAACGACCCTTCCCGGTATGCCACCACAGGGTTCCACTTTTGGTTCGAACATACTGAAACCAATTGGCGGCCGATGGAACAAAATCATAGATAAGCTCCATCCGGGCATTGGCAGGTAGGTTAAACGCATCTTCGACCTGCTGTGGCCGAACGGCTCCGGCCTTCAGAACGCCTTGCCTGCGACTGTCCGACACCACATTGCTGGCAAACCATAAATTTCCCTCTCGGTCGGGCTGTATAAATTTTACATCAGGGCTGACTGATTGCTGCGTCGAACGAAGCAAGGGAGGCATGGGCGTAAACCGATGGCCATCAAAGCGATAGGCATTATTAAACGTACCGACCCACATAAACCCCTGTCGATCCTGCCCCAGCGCAATCACTTGTTTATTAGGCAAGCCCTGTTCCAGAGAAAAGTGCCTGATACTGGCCACAACCGGCAGTTGTTGTGCCTCTACAACGGCACAAAGCATGACTCCTAAAAGGCACAAAGCAAGGGAGTTGGTGTAGACCTTAATAAACGACTTCATCTGGTGCGGTCACGACGAGTAGCTCTTTCCGTACTTTACTCACCATCTGGCTAAATTAAGTAGCCAACACCGATAAATCAATCAAGACAGCGAAAACCGGCCTGACCAGACTATGTCCGGCAGGATTTTACGATCAATTGGCAGGATCGGACTATCGATTGGCAGGATTGGATGTGCTGGGATTACGTCCTTTGTAGCTGCAAACCTCACGCATGCCTTTACCCGAATTACCTAGCAGACAGCCACTTGTGGCGAACTCTTGGCTGTTCGTCTCTTTGCTTACTGATTCGCCGGCTCAGTCTCGCCAGCACACCCATATTAACACCGTACGCATACGCTTATCATAACCACCTCTCTCTCACTATGCTTGCTTTTGCAATTATCACACACACTAATCAAGTTGAACACCTAAAACATCTGAAAATACGCAACGCCTGCTGGTTTATAGCCGCCCTTATTTTGCTGCTGATTTATGCGCCAATCACGCAGGCCCAGGATTGCCCCTCGCTGACCATTACCGCCAGCCCTTCGCTAACCATTGCCAGCAATAAGTCGGCGAGTGGCAATGTAGCGGCTATCACCGGCACGCCCTGCAAGCTGGTGGCTGAGGGGGCTACCAGCTACAAGTGGAGCACAGGAGCCAGTACCAGTGCCATTTCGACTACAGTAGCCGGTACTTACTCAGTAACCGGTATCACGGCGGGATGCTCGGCTACGGCCTCCGTGCAGGTGGTGGTGGTAGCTCCCGCTGCCTTTGACCCCGTTTTCCCTTGCGGTATCACAGGCAACTGGGTTCCCAATTACCTCTTTTTTCACGCTGATGGAACCAACTCCTACACCTTTGCCCCCGGCGAAACCATCTATAGTTTTGGGGCCGACCCGGCCGGGGGCTGCAAGTCCCCCAGTACCATCAGCCCCATCTATGCCACCCTGCCTTCGGTAGCGAAAGTGATTGCTCCGAATGCGATGTATGCCTATTATGTTACGTCGTCCACCCGTACCGATGGAGGCTACTCTTACATAAGCAAAACCTGCCAGAAGGTTGGCCCCCTGCAGTACCTTGCAGGGTCAGAACAGAAGTTTTCGATTGATACACCCGGCGACTACCTCATCACGTTTACCAATGGTACCACCCGCACGCTGACCATCTCACCAACGGCCGTACCGGCAACAAGCCCTTATACGGTGACGATGCTATCAGCAGCCATACCCGATGGTACGTTATCGCTTACGGCCGTTCCGGGCAGTACGGATCTGCTGGGGGATGTGACCGGGCTTCTCAATGGCGGTACGCCGGCCACACAACATGCCTACTACCAATGGCTGGCCGGGGGGAATGTGCTGGATCAGACGCTGGCCCTTTCCACCAATAGCTACGTGGTATCCAGCCCCATCTGGGGGCAAACGTATCAGGTAAAGATTCGCTCTGCTGATGAAAACATCTACAGCTATACCAGTTCTCCACCTGATCCCTGTGGTGTTCCGACCGCAGACGGTATCATCATCAGCAGTGGCTTTACAGTGCCGTATCCGTCGGCGCAGGTCAGTTCGGCTACGGCCTGTGCGGGTAGTGTGCTGAGTTTGTCGGCCAATGTACCTTATGGTACGGCTCCGTTCAGCTACACCTGGGCGGCCCCGCCAGGTATTACCCTGGCCGACCCAACGGCCAGCCCAACCACCGCAACCATTAACCCAGGGGTATCGGGTGTGCAAACCTTCACTGTTACCATCATGGACTCGACCACACCTACCCCACAGCTCACTACCACCACTGTCAGTGTTACCGTCGTCTCGCCCCTCACCATCGCGGCCCTGCCTTCACTGACCACCACCGCCGGGCAGTCGGTCACCCTGACCGCATCGGGCGGCCCCACCAGCTACCTATGGAGCGATGGCAGCAGTGGTGGCAGTTTAACCGTAAACCCCACCAGCACGACGTCTTATTCGGTAACAGGTACCTTCGCCAATGGTTGTTTGGTAACTGCGTCGGCTTCGGTCAGTGTGACCACCATTACAACTCCCACCGGTCCCGACCTGTCGCCCATCCTCTCCCTGCCCGATGCCCAGTTCGACAAATCACCCGGTGCTTTCAAAGACTTCGTCATGCAGATTCAGGAAGTGGGTGGGGTGGCCACCTCTACCGGTTCAGTCACCATAACCGTGTCGGTCCCGACCGGCTACTCCATCAGCTTCGATGCCAACCTCTCCCAGATCGACGTCTCGGGTGGCTCCAATAACCCCGTAACAGTCAGCAATTCCGCCTGGCAACTCATCAAGCAAGTCGACAATCAGCAGATCTCGCTGAGCCTGAAAGCAGGCCAGTTCATTGGGGCCAACGAGCAGAGCAATGTCGGCTTGCGGTTGGTGCGTACCACAGCCAACTCAGGTTCGGTAGCCAACATCACCGTCAACGTCAGTAACGATCCGGGGCAGGGCTACGACATCAAACCAGCCAACAACGTCTACGCTCGAATCATATCTGGTCTTTAACCGATGCAGGGGAATAGCCACTCTTGTCTATTCCCCTGCCTTTTATCCTCATCTAACGCTTATGAAACAATCGCTACGCACCAAAGGCGCTCACATTCGGTTCGATCAGCAAAAAGTCCTCTACCTCACCGGCGAAGAAAACTATAGCCACATTCACCTCACCAATGGCGAAGTGATTTTGATGTCGCGCACCTTAAAGTGGTTTGAAAAACGCTGGCCCTCGTTCGTACGAGTCCACAAACACACCCTGATCAATCCCCAGCATGCGTTTCGGGTAAAGCGGGCTGCCCGATTAACCCTACCCAGTTACCTGGTCATGCGGGATCAGACCCAACTGCTAATTTCCCGTCGGCGGGTAACCAGGGTGATCGCCCAATTAAGCTTTATGCCAGAAATAGGATACGAACGTCAGCCCTATCTTTTCCAAGCAGATGCAGGAAAAAGAATTCTGATTCCAGGCGCACCTAAAACCAACTCATATAGGGATGCGGGGCAAATCAGACATTAATCCGACTTCTCTTTTTAATACGAATCCTATGCCTCTTCTAACAATCGGTTAGGCCAGCGGAATACTCGCTTTATCAGCCTGACCAATGACGAACTGACGGGCTTCGTCATACTCTTCTGCCGTGCGAAGGTGCTCCAACATCAGGGGGACTTCGCGCGGTAAAGCCGTTACATTACGGATGTACGTTTGATAATCCATCTTCCCCCGCCCCGGCATGGTTTCGGCAAAATGGCCATCTTTTCCGTAAATATCCTTCGCATGGACGGATACGATCCAGCGGCCCAGCTTCTGGAATGTTTCGTTGATGAGGGCCGTGTTGTTGTAATAGCGTGCCGGACTGTTGATGATATTGGCAATATCGACATGGGCAGCAAAGGCAGGTCGATCAATGGCTTTAATGAACTTCAGATAAGAATCCGGTCCATCGGGTAAGCTCCAACCCATCATTTCGAGAGCGAATCTGGCCCGTTTTGGCTTTACGGCATCGATTATTTTCCGGCAGTTTTCAACCGTTGCGTCGATGTATTCCTGGGTCAGGTTTCGGGCATCAGGACCATCCCATTGGGTAGGGTTGAACGACCCGGCAATGTTTACACAGGTCAGCGCACCGACCGCTTCGGCCAGTGCCAGTCGTTCTGTCACGTAATCCAGGTTTTTCTTCCGTTTTACCGCATCGGCCTCCAGCATATTTACCCACGCTCCCACCTCAGCGATAAGAACATTCTGGGTAGCAAAGGCTTTCTGAATGGCATCAATCCGGGTCGTATCCGTGAGTTCTACCTTCGGAACGTAGGCCGCGCTGTAGCGTAACCGGCGATGTTCACGGGCTAACTCGTCGGGATCATCGCTTTTCAGAAAAACAGGCCCGCCTAACCGCAGCGGGTTTTGCTTCGTCGTTTGATGGGCAACGAACGCAGGCAGTAAGACACTACCCGCCAGCACGGACGACGATTGCAGAAATTTACGACGGGAGAGGGAGGCCATAGGGTTACCGATCAACGTTTTTTACCATTTCCCAGCCAACGTAATGCATCGATCAGAAAGCGGTTCTGGGTTTCGCTACTAAACGACGATGAAAGCTCCCGGTTGGTTTTCCCTTCGTAATCGATGTCGTTATGACCCATGTTTACGTAAACCATTTTATATTTTTTGTTCGTCCAGACCACCGGATAATACCCGCTATGCCAGATTTCGTGGGGTTTGGGTCCCGTACCCAACGGAAAGCTGGTGGAATCGATCGACATGAGTATGTCGATGTTTGGATTGGTTTTCAGATCATTCGTCCAGCGATACCACTCATTGGGAGCCGCTTTGAAGGTTTCGGGCAACCGCTTCGTAGCCGGGTGTTTTCGATCTTCGACCCGTAAAATAGCCGATGTAGGTCGCCAGGTGTTACTTTTATACGATCCGGCCCCAATAAATTCGTTGTGGTACCAGTCCCAGTTCTGCGGGTATTTGGAGGGTGTTAGAGCGAAAGCAGCAAAATGAAAACCTAACCAGCTCCCGCCATTTTCCATGTATTTCTGAAAGGCTTCCCGTTGGGCTGGCTCGTCGGGTCGGGTGTCCAGAAACAGGACAACCTGATAGGTAGCCAGAAAGGCCGGATTCAGATTATCCCAGTTGCTGGTCGAATCATACGAAAATCCATATTGCTCACCCATCTTCGGAAACCACCGGTTGGCTTCGTGCACAAAGCTGATGTGGGCACGGTCGTTTTGGGCCGTATAAAACGCAATAACCCGGAATTTGGGATTTTGCTGGGCCTGTAATCCGGTTATTAGCCAGAACAGGCACAGAATCAGACTATACGCAAGTTTTTTCGGAGAAGATGCCATGACATCAATTAACACATTCCTGGTATCTGAATACCTTAATCGACGGTTTCTACTCCATTTTGAGCACACGCCCCACTTCTTTATGATACAATCGGCCAATGGGCAGTTCCTGACCAGCTATATCGACGCAACTGGGTGTGTAGGCATTGATCTTGTCGACGGCAACAATGTAGGATCGGTGAATGCGCAGAAAACCAGCGTCGGGCAGCATCTCCTCCAGCGAACTAATGCTTTGCTTGACCACTAATGGCTTGGCAGACGTTGTCACAATTTTGACGTAATCTTTCAGGCTCTCCACATACAGAATATCGCGGATAAACACTTTCACCATCTTACGGTCGGCCCGGAAGTAGAGAAATGAGTTTTCGGGCGTAGCCGTTATAGGCTTTTCAACTGCCGATTCCGGCCCGTTGTCTGGTAAAGCCGCTCCTATAGCTCTGGGCTCAATCCGCATAACTTTCGACACCGCCCGTAAAAATCGCTCAAACGAAATCGGTTTCAGCAGGTAATCAACGGCATCCAGTTCGAATCCATCCAGGGCGTAATCCCGATAGGCCGTGGTAAAAATAACCTTGGGTGGCTGCCGCAGACTACGCACAAAATCGGTGCCGAGCAGTTTGGGCATTTTTATATCTAAAAAAAGCAGATCGACGGGCATCGACTGCAACACCCCGAATGCCTGAATGGCATTATGGCACTTACCCACAATAGTCAGACCATCGATCATCGCAATGTGTGACTCAATCACAGCCAGTGCCGGGGGTTCATCATCGACCAGTAAGCAACGTATTGGAGGCATGGAAAATAACTAGGTAGTGCGAAACAGACTAGAAAACGGATCAAATCAGGCGGTTTCTACCAGCTGAGCAGCGGAGGTGGCAGGCATTGTCTTCGTGGATTGCAAATCTAAGGTTAGTAAAACCATGAATGTTTCTTCTTCTGCCACAATTCGTAAATCATGCCGATCTTCATAAAGTAGTTGTAGCCGCTTTTTTACATTCTGAAGCCCTATTCCTCCCCCATGACCATCTGTTCGCTCCGGTAGTTCGCGGCTATTGATTACCTTAAATTTCAACTGATTACCCTGAACCGACAAGTCAACATGCATCCAGGCCTGCTCCAGTTGTTCGCTGGCGCCATGTTTAAACGCGTTTTCCAGAAAAGGAACCAGTAATAGCGGAGCAATCAGTTTAGTCTGATAATCGCCGGTAATACTAATTGACAAATCGAGTCGATCACCGTACCGAAGTTGCTCCAGCCCGATGTAATTTCGCATGAAAGCGATTTCTTTCTGGAGCGGTACCTCAGGCGCATTGCAGTCGTAGAGCATATAACTCAGCAATTCAGATAATTTCAACACCACTTCGGGCGAATGTTCCGATTTATTTAAGGTTAATCCGTACAGGTTATTCAGCGTATTGAACAGAAAGTGCGGATGCACCTGCGATTTCAGCAACTGCAACTCGGCCTGTAACTTTTCGTGCTCGATCTGTTGGTATGCTTCCTGTTTCTGATACCAGATTTTTACCAGTTTGATAGCTACCGCAAACCCTGCAATGGTCGTAGCGCCACGCATCCCCGCCATCATAGCAAAAAAGAAGCTGTTGCCCGAATACCGATTGAAAACCGCCATACGGATCGGATACACCACAAACTCGGCCAGAACTGCCGATATAGCAGCTGTAGCGATTACCAGCAGTATGGTACTCAAGACAACGATCCAATATCTTCCCCGCATCAGGTAACGCGGAATTACCCAATACATCAGCGTGTAGGACAGAAACATATGGGCGGGCATGAACAGGATCGAATCGATGCCGGAAACTGTAAACCCTTTCAGGAATGCCAGCGGCCACGCTACGCCTTCATGAAGCAGGTAGTTGGCCGGTAGAAATCCGTACGTCAGCGTAAAAAAGATCATCCAGACGGTCCAGAACAATCCGTGCCGAATCAATCGCTGGCGGGGTTGATTAGAGAAGACAAATTCTTTGTTCAGGCGTTGCATAGCTCATCCAATTACCTACCCGAAGATAGACAAACAGAGCCGCTTCACCTACCGAACGATTCGTTAGTCGACAGACGACAGGCTTCCGTCGCTGAACGGCTCTGTTTCGCCGGAACTACCATTCATAGACGGATAGCTGACGTATAGCGATAAACGATGGTAAACCAGCGAATTTCCTGGCAGCCAATTGATTGAAGCAGTACGTTTGATCCAGTTAACAACAAATCGAAACACACAAGCACAAACCAATGAACACACGTAAACACCTCTGCCTAACCATTATTGGTCTTTTCTTCCTGGCTGCCTCATTCGGAGCACAAGCCCAGTCATTGAATACGTTCACTACACCACAGGATGGGTTCTGGGTAATCGAAACGACCCCGAAAAGTAGTGTATCAATCGTTCGTTTTTATACCAACGACCAACGTCTGATTTATCAGGAAACCATCAGTCGGAAGTTGAATATTCGTCGCGTACAAACCAAGAAACAACTAAACGTTGCGCTTGAACAGGCTTTATTTGTTTGGAATGCTACCCATAAAGTCCCAACCGACCGTCAATGGGTGGCTATGCAGTTCGATAAATAGTTTGGAGAGGGCAGTGCGTAGCGTAGTACCACCTGTATATTCCTGTCGTATCAAACCGCGTACTCGAAACTTCAAACTATTTTTTTCAGAAAACTTTTTAACGTAGCGGGCGACCAGTTGAACTAGTCGCCCGCTACTTGTTTCTCAGATCAGGCGTAGGGTAACCTTATTCCGCAGCCTGCGATGTTACCCCTGGTTTATAAAATGCTTCGACCAATTGCCGGGCCCGAACCGATGGGTGATCATTCTGCCAATCGATACCATCGAAGGCGGTTAGTTTGGCAGGCTGGTCGTAATACACCTCACTGAGATGCTTCGCCGTGATCAGATAAATCGGCGAATTCAGTTCCCGACTAAAATAGTACGTATTCCACCCTGCCCCGGTAATGGTATTGGCGGGCAAACTGTAAATAATTACCCGATCAGCATGTTCAACCCGATAAAGCTGGCCATCGACAATCCGGTAATCGACGCCAAGCTTGCGTTCACCCCATAAAGTAGCCATAGACAGTTTAACCTCCTGCTGGTTGGGTTCATCCACTTTAACCACCGGCTCAAACACTTCATTTTTAAGCCGATAGCCTGGCTGGCCGGTGTCGAACCCATCGGTTAAGGTATGTGCGGCAAAATCGGAAGCCGACCGATAAATTCCATTGTCAGGAAAGGATACGCGTTGGGCATTTTGTTGGCCCAGAACAGAAAATGGCAATGCGGCAAGCACTGCAAAAACAATCGTTTTCATACTCATTGATGATTAAAATGAAACAAAAGAATCAACCCACTCAGGAAGTGGCAACCTGTTTACACGGTTCAGTAGCTTTGTATCATCAATCGGTTCGGGGGCGGTTATAAGCAGCTTTCCGCCTGCCCTGCAAACTTGAGTCGGTCAGATTAGGCTGATCTAAAAACGACTTTAACAATCCATTAAAAATTAAGTAGTCTGCCGGGCCTGCCCCCCTATCGGCCGGGTAAATCAAAACACCCAGCGGCTTTGTATAGAAACCTCTCAACTCTATGCAATCCAACAGACGCACGTTTATCAGGACCCTGTCAGCGGCTTCGGCAATCGTCGCAACGGAGGGCCTCGCCAAGCCATTCGGCGCTCCTGCCTACATTCCCAATCTGATGAAAGTTAGTCCGAACGATAAAATCCGGATTGCAACCATCGGGATGGGGATTCAGGGCAATTTTGACACACGGGCGGCCCTGCGTAACCCAGACATTGAACTGGTCGGAGTTGCTGATCTATACACGGGTCGGCTCGAACACGCCAAAAGCGAATACGGCAAGGATAAAACGCTGTTTACAACCCGCGATTACCGCGAAATTCTGGCCCGCCCCGATGTCGATGCGGTGCTGATTGTAACCCCCGACCACTGGCACGACCATATCACCATAGCCTCGTTGAAAGCCGGAAAGCATGTGTACTGCGAAAAACCGATGGTCCAGCACCTGAACGAAGGCAAAGCCGTGATTGATGCCTGGAAAAAATCGGGCAAGACCATGCAGGTCGGTAGCCAACGCATCAGCAGTGCCGCCTTTCAGGAAGCCAAACGGCTGGTCGAAGCGGGCGAAATTGGGGCCATCAATTACATTGAATCGAACAGCGACCGTTTCAACGCCATAGGTGCCTGGAACTACTCGATTCCACCCGATGCCTCACCCCAAACCGTCGACTGGGATCGCTTCCTGGGCGATGCGCCGAAACGACCGTTCGATGCCACCCGGTTCTTCCGCTGGCGGAACTACAAGGACTACGGCACGGGCGTTGCGGGCGATCTGTTCATCCACCTCATTACCGGCGTTCACTTCGTAACCAACACGCTGGGGCCAACCCGTATTTTCTCGTCGGGCAATCTGGCCTACTGGAAAGATGGCCGCGACGTGCCTGATGTGATGTCGTGCATCATGGATTACCCCAAAACCGACCAGCATGAGGCTTTCCAGATGGTACTCCGGGTAAACTTTGCCAACGCGGGGAAAATCAACAATGTCACACGGATCATCGGCAACGAAGGGCAGATCGAGTTTTCGGAAGATAACCTCATCATGACCAAGAAAAAGTTACCCATTGCGCCCGGCTACGGCAATTACGATAGCTTCTTTACCTTTACGGAGCCCGTTCAGCAGGAATTTGTCAAACAATACGACGCCAAATATCCGCCCGACACGCGAACCGCTGAGCCGGTAAAAGAAGTGAAGTTTACCGCCCCAAAAGATGATGACGCTCACGCCAAACACTTTGGCAACTTCTTCGAAAATGTTCGTAAAGGTAGTCAGGGTACGGTCGAAGATCCGGTATTCGGCTTCCGGGCAGCTGCTCCTGTACTGGCCTGCAACGAAAGCTATTTCGAACAAAAAGTGGTGTATTGGGACCCGGTTACGATGACGCAGAAGAATCCCTCGGCTCCCGCATCAGGAAAAAAGAAACCGTCTGTAACGGCTTCGTCAAAAATGGCAGCGAAGAAATCGTAATGAAAAATGTGTAACTAATTTTTTCGAACCCCACGGGCCAATAGAATGTCAGGATTAGACGCTGTTTGAGTTCGTGGTGGCAGGTTCTTACAACCTTGCCAGGGCAGATTTAAGAATCTGCCCTCACTCTACCTAAAGTAATACAGCAAAGGCATCATAGATTCGTAACTGAACGCTATGATGCCTTTGCTGTATTCCGTACCTGTTGCATAGCCATTCGTAATTGTTGCCGAACCGTTTCGACAGGGATTCCCAGCGAACGAGCGGCTTCTTCGGGTGTGCAGTTTTTAAATAAAACCATATCCAGCAGTTGCTTTTGCTGGCTTTCAACAGCATTAGTCGGTAAAATAGTAAGGACCGCTGCCTTACTTTCTCCCCACATCGGACGAACAACCTGCCCTGCTTCGGTTAACTGAAGTGTAGGCCTGGATACAGAAGTACGCTCCTTAAGAGCATCCAAAGCCGTGCACCGGGCAATTTGCAGGAGCCATACAAATAGGGGTTGTTTGGTGGGTTTAAATTGAGGCAGCTCATAACGGACTTTACTAAACGTTGCCTCCAGCAGCAATACAGCTTCTGCTTTCTCAGGAATAATTTTGTTGATTACTCCCAGCAACACAGCCGCATACCGATCGTAGATCGCTGAAAACGTTAGTTGATTATCGGATTCCGACTGGCCCAATAATCCCTCCTTCCGCGAGAGCGTAATTGGGATTCTCATATGGATATAGGGAAAAGTTATTCATGTTGATCAAATACCCCTTGGGTCATTACGGCAGAATTAGCAGGTCATATATGAAGCTTCTTCTTCAGAACACCATTAGCGACTAACATTTTGTTCAGCATTAAGTTTAATTATTTTTTTTTGTGGTTTCGCTCCTCACTCTTTTCTGCCCTTTCCCTGAACAAAGTAGGATTGCCATGCGGTTCGTTTGTACCTTTGAACCTGCATTCAATCAGACTTTATGAAATACAAGAAGCACGTTTTCATTTGTAATAACCAAAAGCCTGCACCCAAAAAGTCGTGTGGAGAAGCCCATGGGAACGAATTAGTCGATGCATTTAAAGCAGCTCTGGCACAGCGTGGATTACTGAAAGAGATGCGGGCACAACGAACTGGCTGCCTCGATGCCTGCGCCTTCGGCCCCAGTCTGGTCGTTTACCCCGAAGGTACATACTATGGGAATGTACAACTTTCTGATGTCGACGAAATTGTTGACAGTCATCTGGTGAACAATCAGCCCGTCGAACGATTAAAGCTGGACTTTTAACGTTTACAGCGTTGGGTATACGGTTCCTGGTAAGCTGAGTAGTCAGTCTTACTCGCGAAAACCATATACCCAACGCTGTAAATTGAAAACGACGTTCCATGTACAAACACCTGTTTTTCGACCTCGACCATACCTTGTGGGATTTCGACCGGAACTCAGCCGAGTGTATTACTGAGCTTTTTGACACCTTCCGACTGGCCGATCTGGGTATTGAGTCGGCAGCGGAATTTAGTCGGCACTTTATTGCCGTGAACCGAAAGCTGTGGGCCGACTACGACAAAAACCTGATTGAGCACAGTTACATCCGGCAGCACCGATTTCCGATGGTATTTCGGGCATTAGGCGTCGACGAGTCGGCGGTTCAGGCCGACCTGAATGCCGAATACCTGAAATTGCTTCCTTACAAACCACATCTATTGGAATCGGCCCGCGATATTCTGGACTACCTGCATGGCCGGTATGTGATGCACATTATCACCAACGGGTTCGCCGAAATTCAGGCAATCAAGATGAACAGTTCCGATATTGCTCACTATTTCGTGAACGTAATTACGAGTGAGAAAGCCAACGCCAAAAAGCCTGATCCACGGGTATTTGAGTACGCAATGGCGATCAGTGGCACAACAGCCGCCGAGAGTTTGATGATTGGCGATAACTACGAGGCCGATATTCTGGGAGCTAAAAGTGTGGGTATCGACACGCTATTCTATAACCCGGCAGGTATCTCTGTTGCCGATAAACCGACCTACGAGATTTGCCACTGGAATGAACTCAGGGCTATTCTGTAACTATGTTTGCGGTATATTGTAAGCTCCCAACTAATCAAACCTATGAACTTAACGAATAAAACAGCCATCGTTTCGGGGGGAGCTTCCGGTTTAGGCGAAGCCACTACGCGCATGCTGGTTGCGAACGGAGCCAATGTGATTATTCTGGACCTGAATGATACCCGCGGACAGGCACTGGCCGAAGAACTGGGGCCGCAGGTACGTTTTCATCGAACCAACGTTACCGATGAGGCCGACGTTCAGGCAGCGATTAATCTGGCCATACAAACGTTTGGCGGTTTGCATATCAATGTCAACTGTGCCGGAGTAGCCGAAGCCCGTAAAACAGTCGGCAAAGTCGATGGTGTATACGGTGCGCACTCGCTGGCGGCTTTTCAGAAAGTAATTTCCGTCAATTTGATTGGTACATTCAATGTTATTCGGCTGGCGGCCCTAGCTATGGAGTCGAACGCACCTGACGAAGAAGGTGAGCGTGGAGTCATTATCAATACGGCTTCGGTAGCAGCTTATGACGGGCAAATCGGCCAGGCAGCTTATTCGGCCT
>Ga0209933_1000395_pt1 | contig 85088 bp, 69 predicted proteins | sample ThiBiot_300_biof_FD_183944 | JGI IMG/M metagenome (GOLD analysis project Ga0209933, IMG submission 183944) | Wastewater bioreactor microbial communities from Cape Town, South Africa - Thiocy_cont_300_biof (SPAdes) | ecosystem: Engineered > Bioremediation > Thiocyanate > Unclassified | place... | reverse complement strand
CTCTTAATCAGCGGGTCCCAGGTTCGAGCCCTGGTGCGCCCACCATTCCCGGACATCGAAGAAGCCCCGTTCGCGGGGCTTTTTGCTTTTGGGAGCCTTGCCGCTTTAGAGGCGAGCGTCGGCCAGGCGCCGGAACAACGGCCGATAGGCTTCCAACGCGAGATCGTCGAGGGCCGCGGCAGATCCCAGCGTGAACCAAGTGAGCGCCGTATGCTCGTCGTCGCGAATGATAGGCGTGCCCCTCCAGGCCGTGACGGCGTAGAGGTGATAAGTCGTGTCTGCCGCTACGGGATCGGCGATCTCCTCGATAGCTCGATAGGTCTGCGGGGCGATGTCGATTTCTTCCTGCAGTTCGCGGCGAAGCGCCTGTTCGAAGGTTTCTCCAGCTTCGAGGTGGCCGCCGGGAAAGCTCCAGCGATCGGGGTAGGCACGCCGCGTCGGGCTGCGCCTGGCCAGCAGCACATGGCCGTCGCGCAGCAGAAGGGCGTTTACGATCTGCCGCATGTGGCTGTCGTCGATCCAGAAGTTATCGTCGCACAGTATAGTCCTTCTGCGCGCACCATTGCGCAGGCCGCTCGGAAATTCCTTCGGTATGCACGCCCGGCGCTACCTTGCGCTTCCTGTCCGGCGATGGGATCGTCCGTCAGCCAACAGACTGGAGGGGCAACATGGGCTTGCTAGACATTCTGAACGGCATCCAGACCGGGCCAGGCGCACAGGCGCCAGCGGGCCGCAGCGGCGGCGGAAGTTCTCTCTCTCCCATCATGATTGCGTTGATCGGCCTGCTTGCCAGCCGAATGCTGAGTGGTGGCCAGCAGCAGCAGCAGGCGCCGGCGGGTGGCGCTGCAGCCGGAAGTGGCGGCGGCGGGGGCGGCGGCCTGTTGGGCGAGATCCTGGGTGGCGATCTTGGCGGTCTGCTGAAGGGCGGGCTCGGCGGATTGCTGGCCGGTATGGCGGGCGGCGCTGCCGGTGGAGCAGGCGGCGCAGCCGGCTCGCCAGGAGGGCCGTTGGGCGGCGTCCTGAGTGGCGGCCTCGGTGACCTCATGAAGCAGTTCGAGCAGGCGGGCCAGGGCGACGCGATGAAGTCGTGGGTCGGCCCCGGCGCCAATCAATCGATCGGCATCGACGATCTCGCCAACGCGCTCGGTCCCGACCGGCTCGGCGCGCTGAGCCAGCAGTCCGGCCTGTCGCGCGACGATCTGCTGTCCGGTCTCGCGCAGCATCTGCCGAACTTCGTCAATCAGTTGACGCCCGACGGGCGTCTGCCGACGGCGGACGAGCTGTCACGTCATCTCTGATTGATTGGAGCGAAAACGCCATGAGACGTCTCGCGCTTGCCGCCGTGCTGTCGCTCGTCGCGGCCACGGCGGCTCACGCTGCCGATCCCGCGACCAACAAGAAGGTCGTTCTCGATTTCTACGAGAAGGCGCTGAACCAGAAGGACTTCGATGCGGCGGCCAAGCATTTCGGGCCGAAATACATTCAGCACAACCCGACGGCACCGGACGGCATCGAGGGCTTCAAGGCCTTCATTGCCATGCGCAAGGAAAAGACGCCGAACGCTCGCAGCGAGATCAAGCGTTCCTTTGCCGACGGCGATTTCGTGATCCTGCATGTCGAGAGCCATCGCGAGCCCGGCGATCGCGGCGTTGCCATCGTCGATATCTTCCGGCTCGAGGACGGCAAGATCGTCGAACACTGGGATGTGATTCAGCCGATCCCCGAAAAGGCCGCCAACAGCAACGGCATGTTCTGAGGCTGCCGTTCGTCGATGGAGGCGCGTCGGCAAGGACGCGCCCCTTCGACGAAGGTTCTTCAGTCGTGTCCGCCGTGATGCTCGGCGTGATGCTTGCTCGCCTCGCCGGCATGATGCGTGGCGTGTGCCGAGTGGCCGTGCGCGGAGTGCGCATGGTGCGCGGCCTTTTCATGCGAATCCGACTCGTGGTGCTTGGCTGCTTCGCGATGATGCTGTGCAGCTTTCTCGTGATGGTCTGCAGCGGAACGATGATGCTCGATGATCTTGTCCTTCGGCATGTCCATCTCCTTCGTGGAAAGCGGGGCATCGACGCATCGATGGCCCCGGTCCGAGCTTAGGCCCGCTCTGTTGCCGATTTGTGGTTGTGACAAATCCGGGCGCGGTCGTGGTTCTGTCACGATCTGGGCGTACACGAACGACCTCGAAATGATTGGACCTCGCGTATCGGAGGCAGCATGGACCTGGAAAACGATCTCCGACTCACTCGCCATGAATGGGAAACCCTGAAGACCATCGGCGGTGTTCATCGCGACTGTCATGGGCTCGACGATGCGGCGATCAGCGCGCTCGTCGCCTCCGATCTTGCCGTGGTGACGCCGGATGGGCCGGCGATCACCGCGATGGGGCGCCGCGTCGTCGTGCGCGGCTCGCCGCAGCTCTGGAGTTCCTGCTGAAGGATCTCAACTTTTCTTGAGGGCGCTCGCCTCGGCCTGCCGCTCGCGCCGTTCACGACCGGCGGCAAGCAGGCGCTCCCGTTCAGCCGGGTCGACGCGGCCGTAGCGGGCTCGCCAGCCGGGATCGTCAGCTTTCCAGGTGAACGGCGCCCGCACGGTGATGCGGGGTCGGCCTGCGCCTTCGAGAAGGTCGAGGGCTTGCGCCACGATGGCGCGTTGCATGGCGCGATCCCAGGGCAGACCGCACGGGTTGCCAAGGGGGAAGTCGGTGAAGACGAAGCGCGGCACGCTGCAGTGTTCGACGACGTCGCGCGCCGAACCGACGATGACAGTCGGGATGCCGTTGGCTTCGAGATGTCGGGCGACCAAACTCACGGTTTGGTGGCAGACGGGTCAAAGCGCGCAGAGAAGAGCGGCGTCGGCGCCGTCGGCGCGCAAGCGCGCCAGGACGTCCGGAGCATCCTCGGTCAACGTCTTGCGCTGACTGTATTCCGTCGGCACGCCGTGGAAGCGCGGTGCCAGGCTGGCAAACCTGCCGTCGCGTGCCAGCCCCGCGGCAGTCTCGATCGGCAGGAAGCTTTCGCGATCCTCGGTATGGGTCGATTCCTTGTCCCAGGCGAGATTGCCGGTGAACAGCGACGCCGGCGGCGGCGCGACGTCACCCGACCAGACGTGACGCACGCCGTGGGCATCGCGATTCTCGAGACCGGGCGGGCTCGCCGTGGTGACGAGGCCGAGGCGGGCCTCAGCCAACGGCTTGCCGAGCCGCGCAAACGGCACGTCGTCGAAGTGAGCCCAGACATAATCCTGAGCGTAGCCCAACGCGCGGTAGTACTGCCGCGTGCGCTCCATGTAGGCGACCGGTTCGTCATTCTCGTTCACGGCGTTTCCTCTTGGTCTTGTCTTTGGTTTTGTGGCCGACATCCTGCGCGCCTGCTGCAGCGCAGACAACCCGGAGGTTTGCGCCTCTTTCGCGGTTGAGGCGACTCAGGAGCCGCCAGCGCCCACGACACGCTGGTAGAACAGGAGATCGAGTTCGGGCGCCGCCCAGCCGAGGCCAGTCAGGATCGCGTGCGCCTGGCCGCGATGATGGGTCTGGTGGTTGAACCAGTGGTCGAGCGCCGGCATCAGGGGCTGCACGAATTCGTCGGGCGTCGAAACGCGGCGATAGCGGATCACACCGGCCAGCTGCGTCTCGTCCAGACTGTCGATCCAGCGCACGATGCGCTGATCTTCGGCGACTCGCGCCGCCTGCAGCGCATCGAAGCGATCGTGCAGGAGGACATCGAGCCTGGTCGGCGCCGTGCCCTCGCCGGTGAAACGCTGCATCCAGATATAGTCCGTGGCCAGCAGATGGTTGAGCGTGCCGTGCATGGACTTGAAGAAGACACCACGATCGGCGCGATAGTCGGCATCGGAGAGCTGGGCCGCGGCCTCGTAGAGGCGCCGGTTGGCCCACGCATTGTAGCCGGCGAAGGTTCGATAGCGTTCTTTCATGCCCGCCATCCTGACCTACCGGTCCGCGGCGGCAAGATTGATTGATTCAGTCAACTTGCTGACGGATCTGCCGATTGAAGGCCGCGCAAATCGTGTTGTCGGCGGCCGAAGCGTTTAGAGTGCATCGTAAGTGTAAGCGGCAAAGCGTGGAGGGCCTTGATGGCGAAGCGGATCGGCATTCTCACCAGCGGCGGCGACTGCGCCGGCCTCAATGCCACCATCCGGGCCGTCGCGCTGCGTGCCCACCATGGCTACGGCTGGACGACCGTCGGCCTGCGCTACGGCACGCTCGGTCTGGTGGAACGGCCGGTCGAAGCGGTGACTCTCGACCCCGAACGGCTCGACGCGGCGGTCGCGCGCCAGGGCGGCACCTTCCTCGGCAGCACCAACCGCGGCGATCCGTTCGCCTTTCCGATGCCGGACGGCAGCAGGAAGGACCGGTCCGGCGAGATGGTCGAAGGGCTGAAGCTGCTCGGGCTCGAGGGGCTGATCGGTGTCGGCGGCGACGGCAGCCTCGCCATCCTGCGGCGCCTGCTGGCGCTGTCGGGCGTGCCCTTCATCGGCGTACCCAAGACGATCGACAACGATGTCGGCCATACCGAGCGCGCCGTCGGCTATTCGACGGCGGTGGCGATCGCGACCGAAGCGCTCGACCGGCTGCAGCCGACCGGTACCAGCCACGAGCGCACCATGGTGCTGGAAGTCATGGGCCGCGACGCCGGTCATATCGCCATCGCCGCTGCGATTGCCGGCGGGGCCGACGTCGTGCTGATCCCGGAGGTGCGCTGGCACCTCGAACGCGTGGTGAACCGTATCGCCCGGCTGCGGGCCATCGGCCGCACATCGGCTCTGGTCGTCGTCGCCGAGGCGGCAGGCCAGTCGGACGAAGCTGCCGATCCTGCGGCAGATGCGCCCGATCACGGCGTCGGCGAATGGCTCGCCAAGCGGCTGGCCAAGGCGACCGGCGCGGAGGCGCGCGCGACGGTGCTGGGCCATGTGCAGCGTGGCGCCATGCCGACGGCTGAAGACCGGCTGCTGGCCGCGGCGTTGGGTGTCCGTGCCGTCGACCTGCTGGCCGAAGGTAAGGCCGACCGTATGGTCGCGTGGTGGAACCGCCAGGTGATCGACGTGCCGCTGGAAAAGGTCGTCGGCAAGTCGCGCACCGTCGATCCTGCGGGCTCGCTGATCCGCACGGCGCGGGCGCTGGGCATCTGCCTCGGCGATACCGACTGATCGCCTTCCCTGTCGCTCCCTCTGTCGTCAGCCCGCCAGGTCGTTTCGGCCGATCCAGAAGACCTCGCCTTCGCTGAGCTCGGTATCGAGCCAGAGGAAGGGCAGGCTCGGATAGGCCGCCTCCAGCGGGGTGCGGCCGCGGCCGATCTCGCAGACCAGGCCGCCGTTCTTGGTCAGGTGCCGCGGCGCGTCGGACAGGATGCGGCGCACCAGGTCGAGGCCGTCGTCACCCGCCGCCAAAGCGAGGCGCGGCTCGTGCTTGAACTCGGGCGGCAGCTTGGCCATGCCGCCGGCATCGACATAGGGCGGGTTGCTGATGATCAGGTCGTAGCGCCGGTTCTCCAGCGGCGCGAAAAGATCGCCGCGATGAAGGCTGATCCGGTCGCCCAGCCGATGCGCCGCCACGTTGCGCCGCGCCAGCGCCAGCGCACCGGTCGAGAGGTCGACGGCGTCGACCGTGGCGTGCGGGAAGGCAAGGGCCGCGAGAATGGCGAGACATCCTGACCCGGTACAGAGATCGAGGATGCGGCGCGGCTTGGCCACCGGCAGCACGCCGCCCGTCAGCAGGTCGCCGATGAAGGAACGCGGGATCAGGGCGCGGCGGTCGATATGGAAACGCACGCCCTGCATGTAGGCCGCCCCCAGGAGATAAGGTGCCGGCAGACGCAGCCCGATGCGGGCGTCGATCAGGGTGAGGAGCCGCGCCCGTTCGGCCGGCGTCGGCTTGAGGTCGAGCCAGGGATCGATGCGATGGATCGGCAGGCGCAAGGCTTCCAGCAGCAGGAACGCAGCTTCGTCCACGGCATTGGTGGTGCCGTGCCCGTAGGCCAACCTTGCTGCGCGAAAGCGGCGAACCGCGAAATGGAAGAAGTCACCCAAGGTGACGAGAGAGGGTTTGTGAGCCTGCGCCATGCGTGCCTAGATTAGCCGGTCTGTCGCCGCCGGAGAGATCATGAATCGTCGCGCCTTTCTTGTTGCCGTTCCAATTGTGGCTGGGTCGACGGGGGCCAGCCTGCTGGGCGCGGCCCTGCCCGGCACCGCCGCCGCGGCGGCGGAGGTCAAGGTGATCTATGTCGGCGGTTGGGACTGCGAGCCGTGCTCGCGCTGGAAGAACCAGCACAAGCCCAGCTGGCTCGCCTCGCCGGAGTTCCAGCGCGTCACCTGGATCGAAGTCGACGTGCCCAGGCTCAAGGAGGCCTACCGGGAGCGCTACTGGCCGGGCGATCTCAAGCCGGTCCTCGACCAGCTTCCGCAAAAGGGCGGCACACCGCGGTTCCTGATCGTCCAGGACGGCAGGGTGGTCTCCAACGAGTTCGGCAGCAACAAGTGGGCGCAGACCATGACCGATCTTCGCAACATCCTGCGGTAGTTCCATGACCTCCGGCTCCCCGACTTCAGGCGCCTCGACTTCAGGCACCACGATGGGCGCCCTCGACGGCCTGCTCGTCCTCGACCTCACGACCCATCTTTCCGGCCCCTTCTGCGGCATGCAGCTCGCCGACCTGGGGGCCGACGTCATCAAGATCGAAAGCCCGCAGGGCGACGCCATGCGCGGGGCACCCCCCTTCGTCGAAGGCGAGTCGGCGCCCTTCATGCTGTGGAACCGCAACAAGCGCGGCCTGAAGCTCGACCTCAAGGACAAGGACGACCTCGCCGTCTTCTGGGACCTGGTCGACGGCGCCGACGTCGTGCTGGAGAATTTCCGGCCGGGCGTCATGAAGCGGCTGGGGCTGGGCTGGGACGCATTGCATGCGCGCAATCCGCGGCTGGTGCTGGGCTCGATCTCGGGCTTCGGCCAGACCGGCCCCTATGCCGGCCGCGGCGGCTTCGACCTGATGATCCAGGCCATGTCGGGCCTGATGTCGGTGACCGGTCCCAAGGACGGCCCGCCGTACCGCATTCCCCTCGCCATTTCCGACGTCGGCGCGGGCCTCTATCTCACGATCGGCGTGCTGGCGGCGCTGCAGACGCGCAACAAGACCGGCGAGGGCCAGTGGGTCGAGACCTCACTGCTCGAATCCACAGTGTCGCTGGGCGTCTACGAGGCCGCCAACTACTTCGCCAACGGCCGGCGGCCCGAGAAGCTCGGCCAGGCGCATCGTGGCTCCTCGCCCTACCAGGTCTTCCAGACCAGCGACGGCTGGCTGACCATCGGCGGCGCCCAACAGAATTTCTTCCGCCGCCTCTGTGAGCTGATCGGCCAGCCCGAACTCGCCGACGATCCGCGGTTCAAGGCCAATGCCGATCGCGTGCGCAACAACGACCTGATCGTCGAGCTTCTCCAGGCCGAGGTGAGGAAGCGCAGCACCGCCGACTGGATGGCGGTGCTCGAAGCCGAAGGCATCCCGGCGGGGCCGGTGCTCCATCACGACGAGGTCTTCACCGACCCGCAGATCCTTGCCCGCGGCATGGTGGCCGAGGTCGATCATGCCAAGGCCGGTCGGCAGAAGACGCTCGGCGTGCCGCTCAAGCTGTCGGCAACGCCCGGCAGCGTCCGCCGCGCCGCGCCGACACTCGGCCAACACGACGGCGAGATCCGGGGCCGGAAGAGGAAAAATTAGCGCCCATTGGACCGTGTCCGGAATGCCGTCGCCGCGACGATCACCCGCGATGATGATGATGGTGGTGGTGAAAGGCGGGTGCGGGGGCGTAGTAGATGGCCGGTCGATAATAGATCGGCGGGCCGTAGTAGATCGGCTGGCTATAGTAGGTCGGCTGGCTATAGTAGGTCGGCACGCTGTAGTAGGCTACCGATGGGCCGTAGTAGACCGGCTGGGTCCGGTAGTAAGCAGGTTGGCTGTAGTAGTCATTGGAATAGCTGTTGGAATAGCCGGAGCCCGTCGGAGAGTAGGCCGGCTGATCCGCGCAGGCCGCCGCCAGTGTCAACAGACCTGCACACGCAAGCCATTTGACGTAACGCATCCCTTCCTCCGCCGGGAAAGCCCCGTCTGATGCGGGACGTCTCCCATAGTGCATTCGACACGGCGACGATGGCACGGCGGCGGCATAACTGAGATTTGTTCAAGGCATTTTCCCCGCGCTGAGGGAAGGCAAAACAAAACCGGCTCCCGATGGTTCGGGAGCCGGTTTGCCGTTTTCAGGGGGCGTCGGTTAGCGGCGCTGATAGCGGTCCGGCACGCCGTCGCCATTGGCGTCGCGGTCGTAGCGGTTGGGGATGCCGTCGCGGTCGTAGTCGCCGTTCGGGCCCCGGCGCGGCGTGTTGTTGTAGTAGTTGCCGCGATAGGCGTTGGCGTTGTTGTAGTAGCTACCGTTCCGCCAGTAGCCGTTGTTGTAGCCGCTATTGTAGTAGCCGTTGTTGTAGCCGTAGCTGGGGTAGCCGTACCCCGTGGTCTGGTTGCATGCAGCGGTCGTCGTGGCCAGCAACACGGCAGCTACCACGATCTTGATCCTGCTCATCCTTCCCTCCGTTGGAGCCTGGACCGCACCCACGGCCAGGCTTCTCCACCTATCGAGGTAAGACACCCGTGGTGGCATTACCCGGGCGGAAAGATGAAATTGTGTAAAGCACGATGTGGCGGCACGGCGGCCGCCACATTGCGACAAGCTGGCGTCGATTACGCCCGCGTGGAACGGGCGTCGGCGATCGGCGTTATGGCGCGCCTCAGAGAGCGCCGGGCGCCGGTCCCTTCGAGACCTTGGCATTGAGCTTCGGTGGATGGGTCACGATCGACTTCAATGCCGGCGTCGGCTTGCGGAGCTTGGCGATGTTGGGCAGCGGCCGCGCCAGGTTTGGATTGGTCTTGAAGGCCTGCTCCATGGCGTGGGCGGCGCCCAGCACCTCGCCGTCACCGCGGAAGCGGCCAATCACCTGCAGGCCGAACGGCATCTTCTTGTGGTCGAGCCCGCAAGGCAGCGACACCGCCGGGTTGGTGGCCAGCGACACGAAATAGACCGACGCCATCCAGTGGTAGTAGTTGCGCAGCTTCTTGCCGTCCATCTGGTCGATGTAGAGCTGCTTCCAGGGGAAGGGCGAGAAGCCGACCGTCGGCCCCAGCACCAGGTCGTAGTCGCGGTAGAGTTCCTGGAACTTGCGGAAGATGCGGGTCTCTTCGCCGTGCGCCCAGGCGAAGTCGGCGAGGCTCAGTTTGGCGCCGATCTCGTAGTTGGCGACGATGTTGGGGCCGAGCATGTGGCGCTTGTTGGTATAGGCGTCGTGGTAGCGCGACAGAAAGCTCACTGCCCGGATCACGTCGAAGCAGCGATCGGCCTCGCCGTAGTCGACCTCGACCTTGTCGAGCGAGCGGAAGAGCGGCTTCATCGCCTTCATCTTCTCGCGCATCGTCGCCCGGATGCCCTTCTCGACCGGGGCGCCGCCGAAATCCTCCGTCCAGGCCACGCGCAGGCTGCCGAGATCGACCGGCCAGGGCTCGGCAAAAGCCGCGCCGTCGATCGGGAAGGAGAGCGGATCCTGGTCGTGCTGGCCGATCTGCGTGGCGTAGAGCAGGCAGGTGTCGGCCACGGTGCGGCCCATCGGCCCCAGTACCGAGATCGGCGTCCAGCCCATGGCGCGGCGTTCGACGGCCACCATGCCGGGCGAGGGGCGGAAGCCCACGATGCCGCAATAGGCGGCGGGGTTGCGCAGCGAGCCGCCGGTGTCGGAGCCGGTGCAGACCGGCAGCAGGTCGGTGGCGAGCGCCGCCGCCGAGCCGCCCGACGAGCCGCCGGCGTTCAGAGTGGTGTTGAAGGGATTGCCGGTGGCGCCCCAGACCGGGTTGCGGCTGTTCGAGCCGGCGCCGAACTCCGGCACGTTGGTCTTGCCCACGACGATGGCGCCGGAGGCCCGCACGCGGTCCACCATCACGTTGTCGTAGTTCGGCACATAGTCGCGATAGAGCGGCGAGCCGTAGGTGGTGAGAAGGTCCTTCGTCTCTTCGAGATCCTTGATGCCGGTCGGCAGGCCGTGCAGCAGCGGCAGCTCCTCGCCGCGACGTACCGCCGCTTCGGCGGCCTTCGCTTCCTTGCGCGCGCGCGCCACGCACATTGCCGTGACGGCATTGACGGCGGGATTTACCTCCTCGATGCGCTCGAGGCAGGCCTCGAGCAGCTCGACCGGCGAAATTTCCTTGGTGCCGATGCGACGGCGCATCTCGACAGCGGACAGCGAAACCAGCTCTTCCTTTGACATTCTTCCCCCTTCGCTCGACGCAGAGCTTAGGGCACGATGCGCGCCGGAGGAAATCAAACATGGTGCATCCGCTTCGGGAGAAGGCGGCCGTCAGCGGCATTGGCGAGACCGCCTACACGCGCGGCACGCACAAGAGTGCGCTGGCACTGCAGCTCGAGGCGAGCCTTGCCGCCATTGCCGATGCCGGCCTCAGCCCGCGCGACATCGACGGCGTCATCCCCTACTTCCCGGGTGGAGGCATCGCCGAGGACTTCATCGCCAATCTCGGCCTGCCCGACCTCAAGCTCTCGCTGTTCGTGCCGATGGGCGGCGCCACCTGCGTGGCGGCCATCCAGAGCGCGGCCATGGCGGTGGCCTCGGGCGTGTGCAATCACGTGCTGATCGCCGTCGGCCGCACCGGCTACTCGGGTGCGCGGGTCAGCACCCGCCTGCAGCAGTTCCCGCAATTCGCACTGGCCGCCGAGTTCGAGGCGCCGATCGGCATCTTCGCCCCGGCGCAGCTCTACGCCCCCGGTGCGCGCCGGCACATGGCGCTCTACGGCACCACGGAACGGCATTTCGCGGAGATCGCGGTAGTGACGCGCCAGCACGCGATCCTCAACGGCAATGTCGTGATGAACAAGCCGCTCACCGTGGAGGAGCATCACGCCTCGCGCATGATCGCCGATCCGTTCCGCTTGTTCGACTGCAGCCTGGAGAGCGACGGCGCCGCCGCCATTATCGTCAGCCGCAGCGACCAGGCCCGCGACCTGAAGAAGCCGCTGGTCACCATCATGGGCGTGGCCGAGGGACATCCCGAGTCGCCGGCTTCGATCGCGCAGCGGCCGGATCTGCTGGAGTTCGGTCTCGCCAAGTCGGCGCCGCGCGCCTACGCCATGGCGGGTGTCGGCCCGAAGGACATCGACGTCGCCGAGATCTACGACTGCTTCACCTTCACGGTGATCAACCAGCTCGAGCTCCTGGGTTTCTGCAAGAAGGGCGAGGGCGGGCCATTCATCATGGATGGCCGCATCAAGCTGGGCGGCGAGCTGCCGATCAACACGCATGGCGGCCTCCTGAGCCAGGGCCATGTCGTGGGGCTCAATCACGTGGTCGAGCTGACGCGCCAGTTGCGTCGCGAGGCGGGCAAGGCGCAGGTCAAGGACGCCGAAGTCGGCCTGGTGACCGGCTATGGCGACATGGGCGACGGATCGGTGGCGATCCTGAGGAGAGCGGCATGAGCGGCGTGACGACACCCCCCGTTGCGGTCCCTCCGGCCCCTGAGCGGCCGATGCCGACGCCGACGCGCGAAAGCCAGCCCCACTGGGATGGCCTGCGCGAGGGCCGCTTCCTGCTGCAGCACTGCGCAGCCTGCGGCAAGGTCCGCCACTATCCGCGGCCGGTCTGCCCGCACTGCTTCTCGATGGAGAGCGAGTTCAAGGAAGCGCCGACCGGTGGCGCGGTCCACACTTGGACGGTGTGCCACCATCCCTTCAATTTCTTCTTCAAGGCGGCCGTGCCCTATATCGTGGCGCTGGTCGACATGGATGCCGGCGTGCGCGTGAACGCGCCGCTGCGCGGCGTCGCCGAAGCCGACCTCAAGATCGGGCAGCGGGTGAAGCTCGGCTTCGAGCCGATTGACAAGGACGTGACCCTGCCGTTCTTCGTGTCAGAGTAAGGTCGTCAAAAAGAGCCTCGAAACAGAGGCGGGACAGAGTCTGGGAGGACGAATATGAAGCGATCGACATTCATCGCGGCAAGCCTTGCCGCGTTCGCGTTGCCGTTGGCCGCTCTGGCGCAGACGGCGGCGACCGACTGGCCGCAGAAGCCGATCTCCATGGTGGTGCCCTATCCGCCGGGCGGCGTGAACGATGCGGTGGCGCGCGTCTACGCCGAGAAGCTGTCGGCCGAACTCGGCAAGCCGGTGATCGTCGACAACCGCGCCGGGGCCGCGACCACGGTGGCCTCGAACTACGTCGCCAAGGCCCCACCCGACGGCTACACGATCTATGCCGGTGGCACGTCGCTGGTGATCAATCCGACCCTGACCGGCCAGGTGCAGTACGACCCGCACAAGAGCTTCGAGCTCGTGTCGCTGATGTCGTTCACGCCCTTCATCCTGCACGTCAATGCCGACTTCCCGGCCAAGAACATGGCCGAGCTGATCGCGGTCGTGAAAGCCAATCCCGGCAAGTACAACATCGCGAGCTCGGGCATTGGCGCCACCAACCATCTCGCCGCCGAGCTCCTGAAGGCGCAGGCCGGCCTCAACATCACCCATGTGCCCTACAAGGGCGGGGCGCAGGCCGGCCAGGACGTAGCGGCGGGCCAGTCGCAGATGATGTTCTCGGCAGCGCTGGAGGCCAAGCCTGTCCTGGCGACGGGCCGCACCCGCGCGATCGCGATCTCCAGCACCAAGCGCTCACCCGCCTTTCCCGATGTGCCGACCGTGATCGAGGCGGCGGGGCTCAAGGATTTCGAGGCGGTGTTCTGGCAGGGCATGGTGGTGCCCGCCGGCACGCCGCAGCCGATCGTCGACAAGCTGCAGAAGGCGATCGCCAAGGTCGCCGCCGATCCCGAAGTGATCGAGCGCTTCAAGGTCCAGGGCGTGGAGATCCGCGGCTCGACCCAGGCCGAATTCAAGGACTTCCTGAACAAGGAAGAGAAGCGCTGGGTGACCCTGATCAAGGAACAGAACATCAAGCCGGAGTAGGCGGCAGACCGCGGGGCTCCGGACCGCAAAGAGGCTGTTGGATTCACACTTCATTCGCCTCCCCATTTGATGGGGAGGCGAAGAGAGAGGGTCCTGACTACAGCGCCTTCCGCATCGTCAGATTGAACCGGAAGCGGCCGGTCGCGGGATGCTCGCCGTCCTTCAGGGTGAGCACGCCGTGGTGGACGAGGCGCGACGGGCCGCCCCAGACGACGACGTCGCCGTGGCGCAGGGGCACCTTCTTCACGGGATCGCTGCGCTTCAGCCCGCCGAACTGGAAGGTGGCCGGCAGTCCGAGCGACACCGACACGATCGGATGGCGGTAGTCGGCCTCGTCACGGTCCTGGTGCAGCGACAGGCGCGCGCCGGGCTCGTAGCGGTTGACCAAGCAGGCGTCCGGCACGAAGCCCACGTAGCCCGCCATGACAGCCGCGGCATCGGCAAGGGCGAGAAGAGGTGGCGGCAGGGCGGGCCAGGGCTTGCCGCTCTCCGGATCGAGCCTGGCATAGCGATAGCCTTTGCGATCGGTGACCCAGCCGGCGGTGCCGCAATTGGTCATGGCCACCGACATCTCGTAACCACCCGGCGTCACCATGCGGCGGAAGGGGGCGACTGCCCCGACCTCTGCGATGGCGGCGAGCAAGGCCGTCGCCTGTTTCACGGCAAAGCCGTGCAGCACCAGAGCGCCTTCGGCCAGCGATTCCGTACCGGCCTGCGCCTCGCCCGAGAGATCGAATAAATCCTGCATCCAAGGAATTCCCGTCCGTTGCCGGAGCGTAACGGCAAGCGTCGCGGCCTATCTTCCCGCCATCGATCCCCAAACAGGGAAAATGCACGGAGAGAAACATGGCAACGACACTGCGCTATGCAAAGGCCGAAAGCTCGCTGGGCCCCTTCGTCGCGGCGACCTCCGACAAGGGCCTCGTCCTGGTGGAGTTCGGCGACATGACCGACGCGCGCGAGATCGACCTCATGACACGGTTCCCTGAGGCCGTCCTGGTCGAGGACGAAAGCGGCCTGGGTGACGTGCTCGCCCGGCTGGCCGCGCTGATCGACCGCCCCGAGGGGGTGGCCGAGGGGGTGGCGGATTTTGCGCTCGACCTGCAGGGCTCGGACTTCGAGGTGAAGGTATGGCAAGCCCTGCGGCAGGTCCGCGCGGGTGAGACGACGACTTACGGTGAAATCGCCTCCCAGCTTGGCGTGCCGCGCCAGGCTCGCGAAGTGGGGGAAGCCTGTGCAGCCAACAGGCTGGCGGTCGTTGTGCCCTGTCACAGGGTCGTGAAGAAGGACGGTTCGATTTCGGGCTATCGCTGGGGCGTGCGGCGCAAGCGGACCCTGCTCGAACGCGAGTCACGGGCGCGGTCCTTGCCGCTCTTTGCCGAGGTGGCCCATCATGGGCCAATTCCCTGACGCAACAGGAGCAAACCATGAAGAGCTGGATGGACACGACGATCGCCGCCTCCCTCGGCCTCTCGATACTCTCTGTGGCAGCATTGCCGGCTGCCGCGCAGTCGGGTGACGCCAGTCGCGGTCAGCGCGTGTTCAACCAGCAGTGCCGGGCCTGCCATACGCTGGACAAGGGCGGTGCACAGACGGCAGGGCCCAATCTTCACGGCCTGTTCGGTCGCAAGGCCGGCACGGCCGAAGGCTATGCCTTCTCGGACGCGATGAAGGCGTCGGGTATCGTCTGGGATGACACCACCTTGGCCGAATACAATCGCGATCCCAAGGGCAAGGTGCCGGGTACCAAGATGGTGTTCAACGGCGTGAAGCAGGCGCCCCAGCTCGCCGACCTCGTCGCCTATCTCAAGGAAGCGACCAAGTAGCGGTTACTTCCGGCGCTCACTTCTGGATCGTCTCGATCACGGTCTGGAGGAAGCGGTCGGCAAGCGCTTGACTGCTGTCGGACGCGCCGATCCAGTCTAGCCGCACCTTGAGGAACTGGCCGCGATAGCCGGTCACCATCAGAGAGGTGCGCATCGGCTGCTTGGTCTGCGGCTGGATCGCCGACAGGTCGATGCAGAGGAACGTGAGGCGGGCGATCGTGCATTTGCCCGGCGCAGCGATGGGCTTCAGCTCGTCGTAGCGGCCGCGCTTGGCGCCTTCGTAGATGTCGGCCAAGGCCTGTTGGAACTGCGCCAGCACGAGGTCGTCCGTGGCGCCGTCCGGCACGCGTCCGCTTTTCGCCGGATAGACATAGATCGTCACGACGGCGAGCCGGTCGATCTGGTAGCTCCAGGCGAAGCCCAGATCCGGCCGATTCATCGTCTTGGTGTAGTCGGTCGAATACTTCAGCCGCGCGCCGGCGATCTCCGGCGGAAAGGTGAGGCCGGTGGCTGCGTCGTTTGCCGGTGCGGGAACATTGGCCGGCGGAGCCTGCGCCCCTGCGCCCCCGATGGCGAGTGTCAGCACGGCAAGGCAGGCGGTCGCGAACGCGCACAGTTTCCGGGCCAGCATGCATTTCTCCTCGAGGGGAGCGCAGTCTAGCCATGCGCGGTGGCACTGTCGCGCGAGCGCAGATAGACCGACACGCCCAGCACGAGGCCGCACCCCAGCGCGGCGAAGGCGATGCGATACGCGGTGTCGCCGGCGCCGAAGGCCTCGATGAGATAGCCCATGCCGGCGGGCAGCACGGCGAGGCCGAGGCATTGCGCCATGTTCACCGTCGTGACGCCGCGCCCCGCCAGCCGATCGGGAAAGAGCGCACGGCCCTGCGCCACGATCACCGTGCCGAAAGCGCAGAAGAAGCAGAACGCCGAGAGCAGCCCGACGGCGAGCCAGAGCGGCGGTTGTGGCAGCAGTGCCAGGAGCGCGAGCAGCGCGGTCGAGATCACCGCGCCGCCCAGCACCACCTTCTTGCGCGAGCGCAACAGGCGGTCCATCGGCCCGTAGGCCAGGATGCCCAGGATCTGCGCCAGGCCCATCGCCAGCAGCACGTTGCCGCGCGCCACGGCATCGAGCTTGTGCACGTCGTAGAGATAGGGGCCGCCCCACACGCCGAGCACGGTCAGCATGGTGGCATAGGCGAAGAAATGCATGGCGAGCACGGGGGCAAGGCCGGGTGTCGTCCAGACCTCGAGCAGGCCCTTCACGATCTCGCCGAGCCCTTCCTTCTTGACGGGCGGTGCCGGGACTTCGGGCGGCCGGTCACGCACGAAGGCGTAGAACGAGACCGCGACCAGAACCGTGAGTGCGGCAAGGCCGGCAAAGCCCGCGCGCCAGCCTACGGTGGCAGCGATCCAGGCGAGCGGCGTCGCGGCGGCCAAAGTGCCGATGTTCGAGGCAGCGAACACCCAGGAAAGAACAGTGGCGAGCCTGACCGGCGGAAACCAGCGCGAGCAGAGGAACACCACCGACATGAAGGAGGCGGCGCAGCCCACGCCAACCACCGCCCGTCCGCCGATCAGGCCGGTCGCATCGGTCGCGACCGCGATCCAGAGCGCGCCCATCATGGCAACGATCGAGAGCGCGGCTACGGTGCGTCGCGCCCCAAATCGGTCGAACCACATGCCGACCGGGATCTGCACGGCGAACAGGGCAAAGAAGAAGGCGCTGCCCGCCCAGCCGAGCTGGCGCGCCGTGAGGTCGAGGTCGCGGACCAGCTCCGGCGCGATCACGCTGTTGGAGACGCGATAGAACTGGCTGAGGCAGGTGACTGCGATCAGCAGGACGAGAAGCGGTACCCTCGACGCCATGGCGGATCTTGCTAGCACGTGGCGCCGCGACATTCCTTCGGCGCACGCCGAAGCATGCGCCGAAGGACGTGCCGTCGTCTGGAGCTACTTGACCGTTGCGGCCGCTTTGGCCTGGCGCACGGCGAACGCCAGCGCGGCACCGAGATCGCCGAGCATCTTGCCGGTCGTCTCGTCGGTGAGCTTGCCGTCGGTGAATTTGGTGTGCGCCTGGCCGATCATGACTTCCGGCTTGTTGACCGGACGCCCATCGAGGAACACCAGGGTCTGGCGGAGCTGATACTGCGCTCGCGCAGTGCCCAGCAGGCCCATCGACGCGCCGAACAACACGGTCGGCTTGGCGGCGAAAGGTTGCGGCGTCGTGCGCGACAGCCAGTCGATGGCGTTCTTCAGCACGCCCGAGATGCCGTAATTGTATTCCGGCGATACCAGCACCACGCCGTCGGCTTCGAGCATGGCCTTCTGGGCCGCCTGTACCTTGTCGGGAAAGCCGTTTGCCTGGATGTCGGCATCGTAAAGCGGCCAGTCGCCGATCTCGATCGTCTGCGCCGAAGCACCCGCCGGCAGGCGTTCGACGAAAGCGTGCAGCGCCTGGCGATTGAGCGAGGCCTTGCGCAGGCTGCCGCAGAACGCGACCAGCTTCAGGGAGTCGGACATGCAGGGAATTCCTTCGGAATAGGGAGGACCCGGCTACTTAACGGGGCGAACCGAGATTTGGCAACGCTGCGGCCGGCGGCCGCGGCGTCGAGATACCAGAGGATGCGGCGGCGGCGTTCTCGGTGGCGCGTCGTTGTTCTTCGGGGAAACCGTCGGTCATGGGGCGGCAGAGGCGCAGGGCGGGGCAGTGGGCGCAAGGGAGACAAGCTGGTAAGGGTAGTGCAACAACTCTCGGAGATGACGAATCCATGAAGCGATACCTGGCCGGCGGCGCGTTCATTCTGGCGGCGGTCGCAGCGAGTGCCGCCTCGGCGCAGGACCAGCCCCCCAACAAGTGGGTGATGTACTGCGCCAGCGAAGGCGGCCGCGACTGCGGCGTGCAGGCGACGATCGACGGCAATAGCCTGCTCGGCCAGTTCCTGGTGGTGCGCTACTCGGCGGCTTACCGGAAGCTCTCCGTGGTGGGCGACGGCCAAGGCGTGCAGGCCAGCGTCCAGGTCGACTTCAACCCGTTCATTTCGACCAGCATCTGCGGCCAGGGGATCTGCCAGTACGATTCGGGCAAGTCGGCTCAGCTTTTGGAGCAGATGCGCTCCGGCTCGCAGATCCAGGTGCAGATCCAGATGCAGAACACCATGGCCGGTCCGTTCATGCAGACCTTGAGCGGCTTCGACAACGAACTGCAGAAGGCGCTAGCGGCGCAGCAGCGCGGCGGCTGATCGCGGCGATCAACGTTCCGCTGCCGCTGCCGAACGAATGAGATCGAGCGCCGGGCCGACGACGTTCGGCTCGGCATCGGCCGGCCAGACGAGGTGAGCCGAAATCGAGAATTCCGGCGCCCCCGGCACGACGACGAGCCGGTGGCTCTCGAGGTGGGGGCGTACCAGGCGGATAGGGAAGTAGCCCGAGCCGCCGTTCGCCAGCACATGCTGCAGGCCGAGCCAGCCGATATTGGCGGTGAGGGCGGCGCCAAAGAATTCAGGAAAGCTCGCGCTGTGGCGGGCCAGGAACTCCGGCCCCCAGTCGATATAGACGTACCCTGCATCGAGGGTCGGCCGCGGTTGATCCCGGGTCGAGACCAGGACGAGGCGATCGTCGAACAGGAACTCGACCTTGAGGCCGGGGCGGCTTTCCGGCGTGTAGAGGATCGCAATATCGAGCCGACCCTCGACGAGCCCCTCCATGAGATCGCCTTCGAGGCCGATCTCGGCGCGCACCGACAGGTCGGTCGCCCTCGCCAGCAGGATGGGCAACTGCTGCAGCAGAAACTGTTCCCACAGACCGAGCCGCGCGCCGATCGTCACGGTGGCGCGATAGCCGCGGGCGATGCCGAGATCGTGGCGCGCCTGCTCGACGGTGCGCACCAGGGTCGAGGCGTGTTTCTGGAAGTGCTTGCCCGCCGGCGTCAGCGTCGTGCCGCCCTTGTTGCGCACGAACAGCCGGCAGCCAAGCGTCGTCTCCAGAAGACGGATCCGCGTGCTCACCGTCGATTGCGTCACGTGCAGCCGCTCGGCGGCGCTGACGAAGCTGCCGGTGGCGATGACCGCCAGGAAGGTGCGGGCGAGTTCGGTGTCCAACGATGGCTCTGTCGCTGATAATATCTATCTTTTCGATATTATCGGCCATATTTCTTCGTTTTCCAGATGGATAATGACCTCTTAGGATGGTCTCCATGGAAACGACGACCATCGACAAGACCTCCCCGCCGGCCGGCCCGATCCCGCGCGAGGAGCTGATCGCGGTGCTGAACGAACTGCTCGAAGCGGAGCGGGCCGGCGCCAAGGTCGCCCTGGAGAGCGCCCGCGACGCCGGCAATCCCGCAACGGCCGACCTGCTCGAGTCGATCCGCGAGGACGAGGCACGCTGGTGCGCCATGCTGCTGCGCCACATCAAGGCTCTGGAGGGGGCTGCGTCGCCGCGCATCGGTGCGTTCCACGGCAAGGCGATGGCGATCGCCGATCTCAGGGAGCGTCTCACCTTTCTCAATCGTGGCCAGGGCTGGGTCGTGCGCAAGCTGCGCGAGGTAACGCCGCGGGTCCGTGACGACGCGCTGCTCGCCGATCTCAGTCACATGCTGAGCTCCCATGTCGCCAACATCAACCTGACCAACAGCGCGCTGGCGCATGGGACCGCCGCCGGCACCCCGCCGTCATGAACTCTGCGAATGACAACGAAGAGGACGACGATCTGCAGCCGGCCTACGGGTCGGGCTACAGCTCGCCCCCTTGCATGATGCATCTGGTCGATCCCGAGACCGGCGCCATCGTGCCGGCGGCCGTCGATCTCGGGCTGATGCGCGACCTCAAGCGGTGGCGCAGGGCCGAACGCGAACGGTTGCTCGCGGTGCGCCTCGCCCTTCCCGCCGAGCAGCGCCGGCGCTTCTCCGAGCGCATTGCCGAGGAGCTGGATCGGCTGCTGGGCGATCTGGTGGGCCAGATCGTGGGCGTCTACTGGCCGTTTCGCGGCGAACCGGACCTGCGCTCCTGGATGGAAGGGCTGGCCCAACGTGGCGCAATCTGCGCGCTGCCGGTGGTGGTCGGGCCCAAGCAGCCGCTGGCCTTCCGCGTCTGGCGGCGCGGCGATGAGCTGGAGCCCGGCGTCTGGAGCATTCCTGTGCCGGTTGCCCGGCAGGAAGCGACGCCGGACATCGTGATCGCGCCACTCCTCGGCTATGACCGCGCCGGTTATCGCCTGGGCAATGGCGGCGGCTTCTACGATCGCACTCTGGCGGCTCTGCCGCAGCGCCCGCTCGTGGTCGGCGTCGGCTACCAGCGCCTCGCGATCCCGACCATCTATCCGCAGGCGTACGACATTGCGATGGATGTGATCGTCACGGAAGAAGGCTTTTCAGGGCGATGAGCCCGATGGACATTTTTCGGCGTCACGCGTTGCCGACTTGAGATAGGCGATGAGGTCCGCCCGCTCCTGGCTGTTCTTCACGCCGGCATAGGCCATCCTGGTGCCGGGCACGGCTTTGAGCGGATTTTCCAGGAAGTGGTCGAGACTCGCTTCGTCCCAGACGAGGCCGGACGACTTCAGGGCCGGCGAATAGCTGAAGTCGGGCAGGGCGGCCGCCGGACGGCCGAACAGGCCGCAATGGCGCGGCCCGCTGCGATTGTGTTCCAGGGAGTGGCACGCCAGGCAACGTTGGTAGATCTGCGCGCCTCTGCCGGGGTCGCCGTCCGCCGCCTGGCAGAGGGACGCCCCGGCAATGAGGCAGATGACGGCGGCGAACGGGTACTTCATGTCGATACTCGCGATCGGAGCGTGTTGTTCAGGAAACGAAGGCCGACGGTACCGGCGGCTGGCCCAGCGCCTGGCGCAGCACGGCCCAATGCATGGCTTCGTCGCCAAGAATGGAGGCGGCTACCTTCGCGAGCTCGCGATCGTCGAGGATGGGAATGGCGCCGAGATAGGCGCTGACGGCGCCGCGTTCGAGTTCGGCCGCGAAGCCCAGCACGTCGGCCTGGGTCTTCAGCTTGTCGACGGGGAAGGAGTATTGCGCCTTTCCCGCCACCGGTGTGCCGCCCAGCTTCTTCACGGTCGCCGCGAGCGCTGCCGCATGTTCCTTGTGGTGTCCCTGGAACTGGACGGCGAGATCGAGAACCGGCTTCTGCAGCAGGCCGCTGGCCGCACCGACTTGATAGGCGGCAATCGCTTCCTGCTCGGCGGCGAGGGCGGCATTGAGGAACGTCACGTCGTTGCCGGCGGTCTTGGCCGCGGCTGGACCGACAAGCGCGAGGCGGTCGTGTCCGGCGAGCAGCGCGATCGCCGTCGCCGAAAGTGTCAGCTTGCCGAAGCCGGAAAGAAAGCCGCGCCGGGCGGCGGCCGTCTGTGCAGCCGGCGGAAAGATCGAAGACATGGAGAGCTCCTGGGTTCGGCAAACGGCGGGATGTCGTTCGCTTCCTGTTGAACCCCGGGACCTCCAGCCTCGGATGCGGATTTTTATTTTTCCCGCGCTGCATCCGGTCGGGCGGCGACGGGGTAACTGTCCGGAGGAGGTCTTCCGATGGTCGAGATTCTCAGGCTTCGCGATCCATTGAGCGCGAGATCGGCACCGCTTTCTCGCGCAACCCTGGAGCCAGCAAGTCCGGCCGCCGCGCCCTTCGATCCTTTGGCGAGGCTGTTGGCCGAAATCGCAATCGGGCACGACCGGGCGTTCGCTCGGCTCTACGAATTGGTCGGCGCCCGATTGTTTGCGGTCGCGCGGCGCATCGTGCGGCACGACGATCTCGCCGAGGACGTCCTGCAGGAGGCGTTCCTCCGCATCTGGCGCGCCGCCTACCGGTATGATCCCGCGAAGGGATCGGCTTATGCCTGGTTGATCTGCATCGTGCGCAATCGCGCGCTGTCGGCGCGCTCTCGGGCCGGGCGACGCGAGGACAGTCAGGCGGCGCTCGATATCGAGACGATGGCGTCCGATGCGCCGGATCCGGCGGCGCTCGTCGTTCGCAGCGATGAGGCACGTCGGGTGAATGCCTGCCTGGCAAATCTGCCGGCGAACCATCGCCGCTCCATCAGCCTCGTCTATTTCGAAGGGCTGACGCACGGCGAGCTGGCGGACCGGTTGGGTGTTCAGCTCGGGACGGCGAAGAGCTGGGTACGGCGCGGTCTGGCGCAGATGAGCAAGTGTCTTCTAAGGGACGACCGCGCCGATCGGTACGACCTCGTCGCCGCCGACTACGCCATCGGCTCGCTGCAGGGCAAAGCGCGCCGCGGCTTCGAGCGACGGCGCGAACGCGATGCCCGTTTCTGCGTCGCCGCCGATCGCTGGGAGGCTGAGCTCGCCCTGCTCACGGACTGCCTGCCTGAGCCGTCGTTCCGGTCGAGCAAGGTCTGGAAACGCATCCAGGACGACGTCCGGCGCACACGCCCACAGGACACCTACAGGAGCATGCCGCGCATTGTCTCGCGCATCAGCGAGGCCATGCGTTCGATCGATCCACGCCGATGGTTTGGACGGGTGTAGAACAGCTTCATCCGGAAGCAGCCGTCCATGACGTAAGCGTAGACGTGCAGATGGTAGTCGGCCTGGTTTTCGGCCGCGACAGTGTCCGGCAGGTCCATCAGGGAAGGCGCCGTCGGCTGAAACAGCGCTCCGTCGTAATTCTCCTCCCAGACGTCGCCGATATATTGAAACAGCGTCCTCACCTGGTCGAAACGGGCGAGGTCGGCGGTGCGCGGATCGTCGGAGAAGTAGCGCAGGGCGCTGTGCGCCAGGCCATTGTCGGGAATTGCGCGATACTGTTCGGCCGTCCGGTCGAGAACCTTTGCCAGAGCCTCGGCACCTTCGAGTGGGCCCTCGGGCAGGCGCACGGTGATGGGCGTGTGGGTGATGAACCATCCGACTGTTCGCGACACGTCGGTGCCGGGAATGCAGGTCTCGCGGCCATGCGCGACCTTGTGAAAGACGAGACTGCGCTGGCCCGACATGCGGTGCGCCGTGAGCGCCAGCCCGGCCACGATGGCGTGGATCAGCGTCGTCTGGAAGCCGCCGGCAAGACGGCCCCGGATGGCGTCGACCTCGTCGCGCGACAGGATCTCGAAGCCCAGGAGATCGATGTCGCGCTGCAGGGCCGGGGCATCGGCATCGTCTTCCGGAAACGGCTGGACGTCGCGCGCCTGGTCCAGCCAGTAGCTCCATTGCGCGGCCGCTGCCGGCCCCCGCGCGTAGTCGATGACCCGGTCGACCCATTGATGGTAGGGCGTCGTCGGTGCTGGCAGCGCCGGGCGACGGTCGGCTGCGAGTGCAGTGTAGGCCGTGCGCAGATCCTCCAGCGTGATCTGCAACGACAGGGCGTCGGTCACGAGCTCGTGCATCGTAAAGAAGAAATGATGATCCGTTCCCGCGGGATCCTCGAATAGGCCGACTGTCATGACGGGGCCGGCGGCGATGTCGAGGGAATCATGCAGGCGCGCCACCTGCTGCTCGATGAAACCGAGCCTCGTCCCTTCGTCGCCGGCCGGCAGCCGCAAGGCATGGACCGGCACGTCAAATACGCCGGGACCGCCTTCGTAGCGTTGGCGGAAATCGCCGTCGGCCGAGCGGTGGAAACGCAGCCTCAGCGCAGGGTGATGATCGATGACGACGCGGAAAGCCTGCTGCAGGATCGATGGATCGAGCATCGCCGGCAGTCGCGCGATGAACCCGACATTGAACTTGTCGGGGTTCGGGCGTGCCCAGGTGAAGTAGTAGCGCTGCATCGGGCTGAGCGGCGCCTCGCCGTCGGGCACCGATGTGTCGATCTCGAGGGCCTGGGCCGTACGAGCGCGGCGGGCCAGCGCTTCGAGTGTCGGATGGTCGTAGAGATCGCGCGGGGTCAGGGCATAGCCCGCCTCCCGTGCGAGGAGGCTGACGCGGAAGGTGAGCAGGGAATCGCCCCCCAGTTCGAAGAAGTCGTCCGTGACACTGACCGATCTGATGCCGAGTGTGTCGCGCCAGATCCGCACCATCTCCGCCTCCACGGCATCCCGAGGCGCAACAATGTCCTGACGAACGTCGAAATCGGCCGGCAGGCACAGACTCCTGCGATCGAGCTTGCCGTTGGGCAGGCGTGGCAGATCGTCGGCCAGCGGCACGAAGTGGGACGGCACCATGTAAGGCGCGAGTCGTTGGGTGAGGAAGTCGCGCAGCGCCGACACCGGTGGAGCGTCGGCGCCGGCGCTTGCATTGCGAACATAGAAAGCGACGAGCTGGCGGCCGCCGTCGGTGTCGATGGCGCTGACCGCGCAATCGCGGACCGCGGGATGGGTCGCCAGCGTGGTCTCGATCTCGCCGGGCTCGATGCGAAAGCCCCGCAGCTTGATCTGGAAATCGCGCCGGCCGATGTAGTCGATCTCGCCGTCGGGACGCAGCGACACCAGGTCTCCCGAACGGAACAGCCGGTCATGCTCCGCGTCTGTCGCCGTCGCGAAGGGATTGGCGATGAACTTCTCGGCCGTCAGATCAGGTTTGTTGTGATAGCCGCGGGCGAGTCCCGGCCCGGAGACACAAAGCTCACCCGGTTCGCCGACGGCGACCGGCCGCAGCTCTTCGTCGAGCACGTGAATACGCATGCGGCCGAGTGCCTTGCCGATGGAGACGATCTTGCCCTCGAGGGCCTTCGGGCCGACCACGCAGCACGTGGCATCGGCCGCCATCTCCGAGGAGCCATAGAGGTTGAGCACGGTGGCGTTCGGCGCGAGCTCACCGATGCGCCCGCCGAGGCTGCTGGGCAAGAGTTCGCCGGATGAGGTGACGTAGCGCAGGGCATCGAGGCGCACGCCGGTATGGCGCGCAGCGTCGATCAGGGCTGCCAGGAGCGACGGCACGACGATGATCCGGGTAACGCGCCGCTTGGCCAGCAAGTCGAGAAGCGCCAGAGGATCGCGCGCCGTAGTATCGTCGGCGATGACGCTGGGGATGCCCTTCAGCAGGCCGCCGAACATCTCCCAGACCGAATCGACGAAGTTCAGAGCGGTCTTGCTGCAGCACAGCTCGTCGGCAGCGAAGGGAAATGTCTCCCACATCCAGTCGAACCGGCTGAGCATGGCGCGATGAGGTCCGAGGACGCCCTTGGGGGTACCTGTCGAGCCGGACGTATAGAAGACATAGGCCAAGGGATCGGCACTTTGCCCGGTCATGCGCCTGTCCGGCCGCGCCTGTCCTGCCGGCGATTCCGTTGCCAGGATCTCGTCGAGGCAGAGAGCTGCCGCCTTGGACTCCGCCAGGAACGGGAGTTTCCCGAGCAGCGCCCGTGTCGTGAGCACCGACGGCGCCGCCGTGTCTTCGAGCATGAACTGCAGCCGGCTTGCGGGATAGGACGGATCGAGCGGAACCCAGGCGCCCCCGGCCTTGAGGATGCCCAGGGCGCTGGCTGTCGCCTCGATGCCGCGTCCCAGGGCCAGGCCGATCATCGTGTCAGCCGGCAAGCTCGCATCGGCCGGCAGGCCTCGGCTCGCCAGGATGGCCTGCGCGATGCGCTCGGCGGCGTGATCCAGCTCGGCAAAGCTCATCTGCCGCTCGCCGTCGTACAAAGCGGCAGCTTGCGGCGTGCGGTCAGCCGCCTCTTCGAAGAGGCGATGGATCAGGGGAGGTGTCGGCACCGGTCATTCTCCTTGGAGCTGCGCAGCCGGTCGTGCGGATCGCATCGTGGCCAGGCCTGCGCTCGCGACCATGGCGACAAGGGCGAGCACGAATGGCGCTCTGTAATCCAGGCCGCTCAGCACGCCGGCGACGATCGACGATCCGCCCCAGGCCAGCGCCGTGACGGAAATGGAAATCCCCAGGATCCAGCCCTGGCGATCGCTTTCGACGGCATCGGAGAACTGCGTGATGATCGCGCCGTAGGCGATCGACACGACGGTCGCGATGGGGAAGGCGATGGCCCACTGCACGGCGAGATCGTGCGACCAGAACGACACGACCATGAGGGCGGCGGTGCCCCAGAGGCTCCAGGCGGCGATCGTGCGTGCCGCGACGCGCTTCTGCAGCCAGGGCAGGCAAAGGCCATAGGCGGCGCAGAAGCCCACGCCCAGCAGGCCCATCATCAGCGAGACCGTACCGGTATCGAGGTCGAAGCGTTCGAACAGGAGGGATGGCAGAAACAGGAAATAGGCACCCCATGCCACCTGCATGCAGGCGAATATCGCCACGACGCGGCGGATCACCGGATCGGCAAGGGCTGCCCGGAAGCCGCGCACGCCCATCAGCAGGTCGACGTCCCCAAGGCGCAGGCGCTGCACGGAGGGGCGGGCGGGCTCGCGGTACCAGATCAGGATCAGCGCCACTGCCAGCAAGGCGAGCAGCGCGGTGATGCCGATCGGTATCGTGAAGTCGACCACGGTCGGCCGTTCGGCGTACGCCATGGCGCCGCCGATCAACGGTCCCAGGATGAAGCCGACCGAAGAGGCGAACAGGCAGAGACTGAGCGCCAAGGGCTTTGTCGCCTCGTCGCTCTGATCGACGGCGGCGGCCTGGGCCACCGCCTGACTGCCCGCCATGGCGCCACCCAGGATGCGCCCGAGCAGCAGGAGGGCGACGATGTCGAACAGGATGGCGCCGCCGATCAGCACGAAGCTTGCCGCCACCCCGGCGAGACAGACGACCAGGACCGGACGCCGGCCGATGCGATCCGATATCTCGCCGAGCACCGGCGCCATGTAGAGCATCATCAGTTCGAAGGCGCCTAGCGCGACGCCGTAGACGATATAGCGGATGCTCTGGCTCTGGCCCGCCATGAGAAGCGGCGCATCGCTCACGAGTGCGGCCGCAAGAACCGGCACGACGATCGTGTAGCTGATGCTGTCGATCAGGATCGCGGCCAGCAGTGGAACCAGGCGGACGATGAAGCGCACGGTCGTCACGGCGCCCTTCCCTCCGGATGGCGTCTTTCCGGAGGGCTCAGCCTGCTGGCCTTGCGACGCGCGTCAGCCGTCACGTCTCAAGCGGTTCGCGGGGCGGCGACCGCTTCGTTGCGCCGCATCGCGCCCAGGGCCTGCCCCGACATGAGATGCCGTTCGATCGCTTCCAGGGAATGCCCGGTGGTTTCCGGCACGCGCGTCAGCGTGAAGGCGATGCCGCCCAGGCAGATGACCGCGAACACCGTGAAGGTGAAGGCCAGGCCCGGACCGGCCAGCATGAGCGGAAAGGCAAAGACGACCAGGAAGTTGAAGCCCCAGTTGCTGAGCGACGCCATGCTCATGCCCGGACCGCGCACCCGCAGCGGGAAGATCTCCGACATCAGCAGATGCGGCAGCGGACCGACGGCGATCGCAAAGGATGCGATGTAGAGCAGCAGCATGGCGATGATGATCCAGGACGGCACCGCCCCCGGGAAGACCACGCCCAGGGCAATCACCAGCATGGTGAAGGCCGTGCCGAGGAAGCCGATGACCAGCAGCGGCCGCCGGCCGACCCGGTCGATCAGGAACATCGCGACGATGGTCGTGAGCACGTTCACCGTCCCGATGCCGACCGTGGCCAGCATCTGGGTGTTGGCGCTGTCGAAGCCGGCATGATTGAAGATTTCGGGCGCGTAGTAGATCACGGCATTGATGCCGCTCAACTGCTGCAGGAAGAACAGGCCGACACCGACGATCAGCGCCGGCCGGATCGACGGCTCGAGCAGTGCGCTGTAGCCGACCCGCTGGCCGGCCTCTTCCTTGGCCGTGCGGACCATCTCGGTGAGCTCGCGATCGACGTCCCAACCCGGACCGCGCAGCCGGCCGAGGCCGGCGCGGGCCTTGTCGGTGAAGCCCTTGAGCACCAGCCAGCGCGGCGACTCCGGCAGGAAGGCGAGCCCGACCAGGAAAAGCGCGCCGGGGACGACGCCGAGGCCGAACATCACGCGCCAAGTGCCGTCGCCGGCGATCATCAGGCCGGTGAGATAGGACATGAGAATGCCGACGGTGATCGCGAGCTGGTAGGTGGAGACCAGGGCACCGCGAATGGCGAGCGGGGCGCATTCGGCGATGTAGAGCGGGGCGGCGACGGCCGCCATGCCGATCGCGAGGCCGAGCACGAAGCGGGCGACGATCAGCATCCAGACCGCCGATATGCTGGCGGCCACCAGGGCGCCGACCATGAACAGGGCGGCCGCCGCCATCAGCACGGAGCGCCGCCCGAACCGGTCGGTGATCCGGCCGGCCACGCTGGCCGCGACCAGGGCGCCGAGCGGCACGGCCGCCGTCATGAAGCCGCCGACCAGCGGCCCCATGGGGAAGTCCTTGTCGAGGGAGGCTCGCGCGACGGCGATCACGCCCTCGTCGTAACCGAACAGGAAGCCGGCGATCGCCGCGACAAAGGCCAGGAAATAGATCATGGGAGGGCTCGCTGTTTGATGAATCGGCGCATCACGTCAAAAACTGATCAGGCTCTTGAGACCGAACACGACAATGTTGGCGTTCTGGTAGCTGGCACCCGGCGTGGCGATGTACTGGACGTTCGGCCGGATGAGCAGGCCGGGCACCGGCGCGATGGTGTAGAAGAGCTCCATGACGTACTCGGAGTTCCTGACCGGCACTGGTCCGAGCCCCATGGCATTCTGCAGGTTCTGCAGGTCGGTCAGCCGGTTGTTGACCTGGGTCGTGCCGGCAGCGAAGCCGATGGAATCGTGCGGTCGCGAGCTGAACGGTCCGGTGTAGATAAGTCCGCCGGCGATCTGAAAGCTGGTTGCCGAGGTCGCGCCGTCGGCGACCGCGGCGTTCAGGAACAGTTTCAGGCCGGCATTCACGTCGTCCGAGCTGTTGCGCGTGACCTGCTGCTGGAAGGTCAGGTAGCCGCCATAGAGGCCGCGCCGCTGCATGGCGGGATCGCCCGTCAAGGCGGCGAGGTTGCCGTTTACGTCGAGAACCAGGTCGTTCAGCGCCGACGTCGAATACCAGGCGCCGACCTTGTAGCTGCCCGGCAGGCGGCCGTTGTCGAAGGTCGGCAGCCAGGCCAGCTCGAACGGCAGCAGCACGCCGGTCGAGCCGGAGTACCAGACCGGCCAGAGCTTGTTTTCGTAGCCGAGATACTGGTCGTTCTGGTCGTAGGCGCCGGCCTGGACGTAGCCGAAGCCGTCGATCGCCACCCTGACACGCGCGCCCCACTGGCTGATCGGCCAGTTGTAGATGTAGTTGCCGACGAGGTTGCCGGGCTGTGAGCCGCAGAAGGTGAGATTCTGGAAGTCGCAGGAGAAGACGGCGAAGGAGTCGCCCATCGACGACCGGCCCCAGCGCAGATTGATCAGATCGTTGAAGAAGCGGTGCTCGAGGTAGAATTGCGTCAGCCGCACGGTCTGCCCGCGACCGTAGACCTCCTGCACGAGCTGCAGCGTGTCGAGGCCGGCATCGTCGACCAGGTTCCGGCCGGCGCGCTCGGTATAGGTTATCTGCAGCAGCGAGTTCGGCAGGGTGATCAGCTTCTCGAGATCCAGGGTCGCGCCGACGGAAACCTGGTCGGTATAGGTGGCAAGGTGCTTGGTGCCACCGACGGGGTTGTAGCCCACCTCGCTGACATAGGTGATCTGGAAGTCGACGCCCTTCTCGTAGAGGTGTGTCCGGAACCCGCCCCAGTCGCCGAGCAGCCACGGCTGCGACGGTGGCGGCGGCTTCTGGGCATAGGCTGCGCTAGCGGCGAGCAGCCCTGCGACGATCGTGAGTAGTATTGTGCCTACGCGCCGCACGATTTCCCCCAACTCCAACCAAACGCTTCGACAGTCCGTTGAATCGAACGGCCGCTCCGAATCCGCAATGGCGGCGCTATTGCGCCGCCATCGCCGTCTCATTGGTTTCCATCCCGGCGGCCAGTCGGGACGCGTTGCGCAACGCGACGGCGGTGATCGTCAGATAGGAATTGGCGCTGCCCTGGTGCGGCCAGATGGCGGCGTCGGCGCAGCTCAGGTTGGCGATCCGCCAGAAGCGGCCGTAGGGATCGGTCACCGACGACGCCTGGTCGCGGCCCATGCGCAGGCCGCCGAACTCGTGCAGGGCCGAACCCGCGGCATTCTCCTCGGTGCGGACGAGCTTGCCGCCCAGCCCGGCGGCAACGTCCGCCGTGAACTGCGCCATCTCGGCGAGGGTCTTGGTATCGCCGGGACTGCGATCGTTGACGATGCAGTAGTCCGTCTTCGCCTTGCCGTCGCCGCACAGCACCATGCGCCCGGCCTCTTCGGCTTTGCTGATGCCGAAGCAGTAGAACAGGACGTAGCGGCCGTTGGCGTCGCCGTCGAGGTAGCAAGTCGCGTGCAGCGGACTGTACCAGGTCTCCTGGAACATGCCCTGGAGCTGGGCGTGGAAGGGCCGGTCCTTGGTCGGCGGAATGAAGATGTAGAGCGACTTCTCCCGCAGCGGCTCGGGCAGCTCGAGCACGGCCTGACGGAAGAGATGATCGCCCATGTAGCGCCCGACCAGGGGATCGACGTCGGCTAGGCCGGACGCCATGGCCAGCCGGGTCGACTGCATACAGCCTCCGGCCAGCACGAAATGGCGGGCTGCAATGGCAAAGGTCTGGCCGGTCCGGTCCCGCACCGTGACGGCGCTGACGACCTTGCCGTCATGCACGAGCTCCAGCACTTCCGTCTCGGCGGCCAGCGACAGGCGGGCGCCGTTCTCGATGCGGCCGAAATGCGGGCAGCGCAGCAGCCGGGAAACCGAGGAATCGAACCCGAGTGACATGCGCCCGCCGTGGACCGCGCGCGTGTCGATGCAAAGCGGCGCATGGGTCGCGGGAATGCCGCTGGACGTAAGGCGCGCCAGCAGACGCTCCTGCGCGGCATGGGTCATGAAGGGCGGCGCAGCGTTGTCGCCGTCGCCGCCGGACATGCCGATCAGCTGCTCGGCCCGAACGTACCACGAGCGCATTTCGTCGGCGTCGTACGGCCAGTCGGCGAAGTCCTCGTCGCGGAAGCGCGGCGTGCAGCCGCCCCAGAACACCGTGCGGCCGCCAACGATCGACCAGGCGTTGTTGTTGGTCTTGGCCGTCCGCGCCTGCGCGGCCGGCAGGTCCTTCTCCGACGTCCAGAGCGTGCCGAAGCGCACGAGGTCGTGGATCTGGGGGACGATATCCTCCCGGTTGGCGAACGGGCCGGAGCCGACATGCTCGGTCAACACCAGCGGGCCGGCCTCCAGGATGGCGACCCTGAGGCCGCGCTCGGCCAGTTCGATGGCGGTGGTGACACCGCTCGTGCCGCTGCCGATGACCAGGCAATCGACGGCGGCGTCGGCGATGGCGCGTGCATCGCTCAGCAGGATGGGAGCAAGCGGGTGCATCAGTCGGCGGCTTTCATGTAGGTGGCGAAGGCGTTTCCGACCTTCCGGAACGCAGCGATGATGTCGTCGATGTCGGCGTCCTTCAGGACCGACGCGACGGTGAGCAGCGCCGCACGCTCCGACATCGCGTCACAGACCGGCAGCTGACCTTTGGCGTAGCTGTAGTCGGTCGCGAAGGCGTTGGCGGGATGCGTCCAGGGGAAGCCTTCCTTGGCGTTGGAACGCTTCTTCACCAGGCTCGGGATGTTGAAGTACCAGTGCATGCCCCATTCGCGCATCGTGATGCAGGTGAGGCTTCCTTCGGGGCCACGAACCCCCTCGGCCCTGATGGCCTCGACGAAGCGCTGGCAGGCCTCGGCCGTCGGGTAGACCGTGATCAGGACCGGCCCGGTGTCGCCGGCCGGATCGTCGATCTCACGTAGCGCGATGCCCGGGATATCCTTGATGGCCTCGCGGATCTTCCATTTGGCTTCCCGCATCTTGGCGGTGATCGCCCGCACCTTGCGCATCTGGGCGAGCGCCATGGCGCCGGAAAGCTCGGACATGCGGCTGCCGATGCCCCAGTACTGATAACGTTCGTCCGACGGATCGAGCCGGCCCTCGGCGGTGCGCGCATAGCCGAGGTCGTGCAGCGCCACGCAGCGTTTGTAGAGATCCTCGTCCTCGGTGACGAGCAGGCCGCCTTCGCCGCTGGTCATGTTCTTGTTGAGCTGGAAGCTGTAGATGCCGATGTCGCCGAACGAGCCGGCGGAACGACCCTTGAGCGAGCCACCGATCGCCTGCGCGCAATCCTCGAGCAGCCGCAGATTGTGCTTGCGGCAGATTTCGGCGATGCGGTCGTTGCGCCCCATGGCGCCGCTCATGTTCACGAAGAGAACGGCCTTGCTGCGCGGCCCGATCTTGCGCTCGAGATCGGCCGGATCCATGCAGAAGCTGCCGTCGATATCGACCAGTCGCGGGATGGCACCGGTGCGCACTATGGCGCTCATGCAGCTCACCCACATGTAGCCCGGCACCAGCACCTCGTCGCCCGGGCCGACGCCGAAGGCCGCCAGCGCGATATGGAGCGCAGCGCTGCCGCTGTTGACGCCCAAAGCGTGCTTGTGGCCGAAGGTCGAGCACCATTCGGACTCGAGCCGGTCGACCATGCCCTGCGCATTCAGCCCATAGAACCGGAAGGGGCTGCGGGCGTCGATCACCTGATTGACGAGGCGCTTCTCTTCCTCGTCGATGTAGTAGGCGCCCGGCAACTCCCAGGGCAAAGGCGTGGAGCGAACCGGCGTACCACCATCGATGGCCAACCGATTCGACAGGTGGCGTGTGTCTGCCGTCATTGCAGTATCCCCCGCTGGATCAGAAAAAGAGACAAGTGCTGAGCTTCACCAGGCATGATCGCGTGCCGATGGCCTGCTCCTGACCTTCGCCAGGTGAGCCAGGCCGATGAACGCCGGCGTCGCGTGAACGATGACGGCCGTTGGAATTTGGGCGAGATAAGTCGACATCCGCCCCTTGGCTTCGAACCGCTCGCGGAATGCCGACCGACGCAGGAAATCGACGAAGCGCGGCGCGATGCCCCCGGCAATGAAGACGCCACCACGCGCGCCCAGGGTGAGGGCGATATTGCCGGCGGCACTCCCCAGGAAGGCGCAGAACAGCTCGAGGGTCTCGCGGCTGACGTCGCAGTCGCCGGCCAGCGCGTGCGCGACGATCTCGCTGCTGTCGCGCTCCGGCACCGTCTTGCCGTCGACCCGGGCGATGGCGTGGAAGAGGTGCATCAGGCCGGAGCCGGACAGCACGCGCTCGATCGAAACGTGATGCAGTTGCTTGCGCAGCGCGACGAGGATGGTGTCCTCGCGCCGATTTTCGCTGGACAGGGTGGCGTGGCCGCCTTCGGTGACCAGCACGGCTTCGCCCGTCATGCCGAAGGCCATGGCGGCCAGTCCGAAGCCGCTACCCGGTCCCATCACCGCCATGGTTCCGGCGCCGGCCGCGCTCGGCGGCCCCAGCGTGGCGATATCGTCCGGGCGCAGGGCGGGGAGTGCCCAGCCGAGCGCCTCGAAATCGTTCAGCACCTGGACGTCGGCGAGGTTCAGGCCGTCGCGGATGCGCTCCGGGTCGACCACCCACGCGGCATTCGTCAGGGCAATGCGACCGCGCTCGACGGGGCCGGCCGCCGCGATCAGCGCCTGGGTCGGGGCGTGGCCCGTCGCAGGCCCTGCCAGAAAGGCGCGTGCCGCTTCGATGGGCGAGGCATAGTCGGCAACGGCATAGGTCTCGGAAACGACGATCGCCGAGTCGACGAGCAGCGCAAAGCGCGCATTGGTCGCTCCGATGTCGGCGAGAATGGAAGAAGCCGGTGACGTCGTCATGGTCCGATCCCGTGTTCCATCAGTCTGCGGTCAACCGCTGCGCGCAGGGGCGGCAAGCGGCAGGCCGAGGTCGCGCACCGGCCGGCCGCTCGCCAGATTGGCTTCGATCAGTTCGAGGGAACGGCCGCGTGTTTCGGGCACCAGCGCCAGGACGAAGAGCAGGGCGGCAATGCTGATGACGCCGTAGGAGCCGAGCACGAGCGCCAGCCCGAATTCTTCGACCAGCACCGGAAAGGTCAGCGACACCAGCACATTGACGCCCCAGGCCGTGGCGGAGGCGATGCCCATTCCCGCGCCGCGCAGCGCCAGGGGGAAGAGCTCCGACATGAGGACGTAGGGCAGCGGGCCGAGGCTGATGCCGAAGGCCAGCACGAACAGGCCCAGGCAGGCGACGGCGACGATGTTCGACCACGCCGCGCCCTGGCCGTTCGCCAGGACGACGGCGAGGACGATGAGGCTCGCCGCCATGGGCACCAGGCCGCCGATCAGCAACGGCCGCCGCCCCAGGCGATCGATCAAGGCCATGGCGATCAAGGTGGCGATCACGTTGATCACCCCGATGGCGACCGTCGCCAGGATCGGCCCATAGGCGCCGCCGAAGCCGACCTCGGCGAAGATCACGGGCGCGTAATAGAGGATCGCGTCGATCCCGCTGAGATTGGCGAAGGCGAACAGGCCGGTCGCCAGGATCAGCACCATGACGTTGCGTCCTCCGAAGAGGTCGCGCCAATGGCCCGCTGCGCCATCGGCTGCCTGCGCCGGCAGCGGGTCGCCGTTCTCGCCGTTCAGGCGCCGGTGCGCCCGTTCGGCCTCGGCCGTGCGGCCATGCAGGAGGTACCAGCGTGGGCTTTCGGGAACCGCGGCTATGACGAGGATCAGCAGCAGGGCCGGCGCCGCGCCGACCAGGAGCATCGGCTGCCAGGTCTGTGCCGGCGTCCACACCGTCCCGGCAATGTACGAGGCCAGGATGCCCAGCGTGATGGTCAGCTGGATGATCGAGACCAGCGCGCCCCGTACACGCGACGGCACGGTCTCGCTGACATAGAGAGGCGCCACCATGGTCGCCGCGCCGACGCCAAAGCCGGTGACGGTGCGCCACAGGAGCCATGGCAGGAAGGACTCGGAAAGGGCAGCCCCCACGCCACCGACAGCGAAAAGAAGGGCGGTGGCGAACAGCGCCGGACGCTCGCCGGTTCGGCGAATCAACCCACCGGAGAACAAAGCGCCAACAAATCCACCGAACAGCACCGACGAGACGGCGACACCTTGTGTGAACGGACCCAAGGCGAAGTCCCGGGTGACGAACTCAAGTGCCGGCGCAATGACCGCGGTGTTGTAGCCGATAAGCAGGCCGGACATCGCCGCTACAAGGCCGATGAGAATGATCATGGATACATGCCTGGATATCGGGCTCCCGGCTTGCCGGCCCGGCTCCGCCGTAACGATGTCGATGTTCCGACGATTTCTCGCTGTGCGAATTCGATCTCGAGCCGATGGTACGGCAACGGACGATTTCCATCCGCCTCTTCAGCTGGAAAAGACGGAGAATTCCAATGCCTCTACCTCGACAAACGCGCCTTAAATGGCCCGGCGGTTGTGAGATGTCAGGACAATCCGGCCAGCCAGCTCCGATCGAAGAGGTCGGTCAGCGCCCGATAGGTCGATACGGGAGCTTGGTCGAGACCGCCGACACCGATCGTGAGAAACGCGGAAAGATGCTGGTCAACCGCGGCGGGATCCTGAACACGCAGGCCCATTTCCACCAGATCGTCGGCAATCGACGCCTGGGCAGGCAGGTAGCCGGCGGTCGACCGCAGCTTCGGCGGCACCGCGGGCAGCCGCAACATCACAATACGTGTCGCGGAAGGTTGGGGATCGGGGCCGACCAGCGTTGAGCCGAACATCAATCCGCCGAGCACGCTGGCCGGCGGGAAGGCCGGGAACAGGCAGAAGGTGAGGGTCGGTACACCGCTTGAATCCTCGCCCACGCCGCCTTGTGCCGCGCGCTTGCCGATGTTGATCGATCCTTTGAGGCTCAACAGCCCGGTCGGCAGCACTTCCGTGTAGGTGACCTGCAGTCGGTTCGGCGTCGATGCCGCCGTGGCCGTCAGCTCTGCTCGGATCAGCTGGCCGGGACGATAGGGGGACCAGGAATAGGAATAGCAGACGAACGTGCCGGCCAATGACAAGGCGGGCGTCTGCACGAAGGTGCGACGTCCAAACGCCTCCGTATCGCGCAGCAAGGCGTTCCGATCCCGGCCGTGACGCCTGCAGATCTCGTCAAGGAAAGTATCGGCATCGCAGTCTGCAACCCACTGCCCGGGCCGATCGAGGTCGAGCACCTTTGACCAGTCGTCATAGACTTGGCGTTCACGCGGCCTTGCCCGCCCCTGCAACCACTTGTCGGCACGGCCGATGTCGAACGGCGTATTGGCGTTGACGCGGCGAAAGGCTGCCGCGAGGTCCTTACGGCCGACAGCGCCCAGCAGGGCGGCCGTCAGCCGCAATTTCCGGTCGATGTCCTGCGCCACTCAAACTCCCCCACCTACTTTCGTACGCCGCTTGGCCACGGTCTGGACGCTTTTGGAAATACCACGGAATTCCAATGGGTCCTCACGAGGGAGATACAGGATTTGCGTGCACTGCAGCAAACAGCGCGGGATCAGGTACCCATTGAGAAGTGACAGGACTGGAGGTCACGGGTTCGTCTCACCTGACGAACCCGTTTCCGTTTTCTGCCGGGGGCCTATGGGCCGAGCCGGTTTTTCCGGTATCAGGGCGTCTTCAGCGCCGGCCGCAGGGTACGGGCGATCCAGTCGCTCGGCGTCGTGTTGGCGGCGCGGGCGCGGGCCTCGAGGTCGGCCGCCTCGCGCGGGCTGAGTGGCACGCTGAAGAGGATTTCCTCGGCATCCTGCCGCGAATAGACGATGCCGGCGACGCGGGTCGCGAAGCGGCGCATCTCGGACGTCTTGTCGGCATCCGACAGCTTGGTGTTGGCGGCGATCCACGGGCAGTAGCTCGCCATGAGATAGTTGACCGTGGTGGTGGAGCGCACGCCGTTGGTGCGCAGGAGTTCGACGGCGTTCTGCAGCGTCTCGAGCTTGCCGAGCGCCTCGCCCGTCGGGACGGTCTTCAGCAGATCGGGCGCGAGCGTGGGCCTGTCCTGTCCGGCGGCGGCGGGACATTCGAACTTGTCAGCGGCCTGCGCGGCGCCGGCGGTCAGGCCGAGGGCCACAGCGAACGAGAAGAGGCTGACGAGACGGGTACGCATGAAGACTCCTGGGAGATTGTAAGGCGTTGGCGATGGTTACCTTGCGCGGAAACCGGCCTAAGAGCCAGTGAATGTCATGCTTTGGATCTTCTCACGCCTTGACGGGGCCGGGCAGGTCGAGGCCGACACCGGTCAGGTGCCCGAATGACGTGTGCAGACGCTCGACAATGTCTGCTGCGAGAGCGGGGCGGAGGATCGAGGTGACGTTCGCCTCGACGTGAGCCTTGTCGCCGGTGCCGAAGAGAACGACGTCGACGCCCTGCTCGTGGCGCGCATAGCGATAGGCCGCATCAGTGATGTTCTCGGCGGCGCCTGCGGCGACGAGGAAGCCGAGCGGGTCACCGTCGGAAAGGATCGACGCGTCGAGACGTCCCTGCTCGACGAGCTTGGCGAAAGTGGCACGGCGGTAGGCGGCATTGCTGAAGATGTTGCGAACGACGAACATCAGCAATGTCCCGATTCCCTTCCGCATCGTTGTCGGAAAGATCCTGTGCCGCGCGCCCTGGTTCAGGAGGCTGTAGGCGAGCATGGTGACTTCCCAGGGGCTTTCCTGGATCGCCTGGGCGAGCATCTTCTGTTCAGGGTCGTTGGGGCCGGTCTCGGTGATGCCGACATGGCGCACCTTACCCTGCTCCCTCAGCCTGACGAGGGCCGGCGCCAGGACATCCCGATGATACTCGTAGGACGCCGGGCGGACGGCGTGGAAATGGAAGATGTCCACGTAGTCGAGGCGCAGCCGTCGCAGCGCGGCCTCCACGCGCTCGGCTACGGTCTCGGCGGTATCCGTGTCCGGTCTGAACAGCGCCTTGGTCGAGATCACCAGCCGGTCTCGATCATAGTGTCGGACGGCGGCACCGACGATTTCTTCGGTCCCATAGGCTTCGGCGGTGTCGAGAAAATTGACACCAAGATCGATCGCCGTCCGCGCGACGGCCACGCAGTCGTCGAAGGCGGCGCCCCGACCAAGTCCCAGGCGGCTGTTACCGCCGCAACCGAGCCCCGCCACACTCACTTTGAGCCCGGTTTTTCCGAGCTGTTTGTAATCCATCACTGTGCTGTCACCACTTTTCGACCCAGGGGCGCAGCACGACTTCGAAGGCCCATGTCGAGCGATGCTGCCGATGGAGCTGCAGATAGGTCTCCGCGATGCGATCGGGATCGGCCATGTTGTCGTCGACCGCGGTGCCGGCCCGGCGGTGCGCGCGCGTGCCGTCTTCCTGCCGCCAGCCGATCGCCGCATCGATCGGCACGTTCGCGACATGGATACCCTCCGGCATCAATTCCCGCGCCATGCTCTCGGCCAGGCCGGATTTGGCGTGGCAGGCCATGGCGAAGGCGCCGCTCGCCGGGAAGCCCTTCAAGGCCGCGCTGGCGTTCGTGAAGATGATCGTGCCTCTCGCGCCGTTGGCGGCCGGCTCGTTCCCGAGCATGCGGCGGGCGGCCTGCTGGCCGATCAGGAACGCGCTGAAGGCCGCGTTGCGTATCGTCTCGAAGGCCATGTCCGGTTCGGCCTCGACGATCCTCTTGCGGAAGATGCCGGGGACGCGGCCGTCGATGTTGTGCACGACCAGCCGGGGCGTGCCGAGGTCGCGGGCGACCCCGTCGAACAGGCGCGCGACGGCCGCCGGATCGCTGGCATCGCAGGCATATCGCCTGATGCCGTGGCTCTGCTCCAGGGCCAGCAGCACCGGCTTGTCCGGCGTTCGGGCGGCGACGGCGACCCGCATGCCGTTGTCGGCAAACAGTCGGGCGCAGCTCGAGCTGATGCCGGGGCCGCCGCCGACGATCAGGGCAACTTCCTGGCCGGTTGCTGGGGAATCGGGTTGGGTCATGATCGTCGATCCTACCTCATTTCTTGCGCAGGGCCGCACTTCGATACGGCGGGGCCGAGTGCCCGACACAGCGGCACTGAATCGACGCCGACGTTGGCCCGCGTTGACAGTTCAAATTTCGCAGCCGACTCTGGCGGCAGTGTGGGGGAGCGTCCTTGGACCAGCCCAAGCCCTTCAGGATGCCGATCACCATCGGCGTGACCGGCCATCGTCTGATTGCAGCAGCCGATCTGCCGGCCATCGAGAAGGCCGTGGGGTCGATACTCGACGCGCTGAAAGCAAAGGCACCGCAAACGCCTCTCCTGTTGCTGAGCGGCCTGGCCGAAGGCGCCGACCGGCTGGTGGCGCGGATCGCCATGGAAAAGCACGGTGCCGAACTCTGCGTCGTGCTGCCGATGTCGGTCGAGGATTATCGTCTCGATTTCGCGACGCCTGAGAGCAAGGCGGAGTTCGATCGTCTGCTCGCGTCGGCGCGGCTGGTGGTGACGCCGGAAAGCCGCGGCCTGAAGGTCGATCGCACGTCGTCGGCCGAGCGCAAGGCAGGCTATGCCGCTGCCGGTGAATGGGTCGCACTCAATTCCCATCTGCTGATCGCGCTGTGGGACGGCGAGGACGCGCGCGGCAAGGGCGGCACGGCCGAGATCGTGGCCGCCAAGCTGCGTGGACGCTGCCGCGACGATGGCCGCTGCGGTCCTCTGCATTACGACGAAGGCGGTGCCGTCGCCCACGTGATGGTGCCACGGGAAGGCAAGCCACCACCGAAGGCCGCCGGAACGATCGCGTGGCTCTATCCCGATGTCGCGCGGATCGGCGTGCGCAGCGGCGAGCATCGCTACCAATCCGTGGTCTCGTCCCTGGAGACCTTCAATCGACTGCTGATCAAGCGCGGGCCGAGTCTGGCCCCGATGCCGGGAAGTGCGCCGCATGTGGCAGCCTTGCGATCCGCGGCCTCGGCCTTTGCGCGGCGCTTCCGGAGCCTCACCCACCGCGCCACTTTGGTCACGGTGCTGGCAAGCGTGGTGGCGGCCGCGGCCACGGCCGTCGATGGGCTCTTTTCCTCGACCGTCGGGACCTTCGTGACGGCGGCGGCGATCGTGATCGGCGCCGGCACGTGGGCCCTCAGCAGCTGGAAGCACTGGCAGCGTCTCCATACTGACTGTCGCGCCCTGGCCGAAGCCTGCCGGGTGCAGGCCGTGTGGATCGCCTCGGGACTCTCCTACTGCGTCGCCGATCACTACCATCCGGTGCAGGCTGCCTCGGTGCAGTGGATCCGCCGCGCCGTTCGGACCGCCCACATGATGGACAATCTTCCGGTCGAGACGGGTCCGGTCTCGCCCGAACGACAAAGACAATATGCGGACGCCACCCTGGCCTGGATCAAGGAGCAGGTCGGCTACTTCCTGGGCGACAGTGGCGTCGTGCCTCGTTATCGCCGGCAGGCGCGCCTGTTTGCCATTCTCGGCCTGATCTGCTTTGCGATCGGCGTGCTGGTGTTGGGCAGCGGCAAGCTTCTCGACTGGATGGCGGGCAATGCGGCGTTGATCGGCGATCCGCTGCTCAATGTCGGCAAGCTGGTGCTTGCCGTCGGTGCGAGCATGCAGGCTTACCAGGCCTTCATGGGGTTCGGTGACCTGCAGCGCTCCTTCGCCGTCTCGGCGCATCTGTTCGGCGTCGCCGACGCCGAGGCGCGGGCGGCCGAAGCCGCCGGCGACTATGAGCGTCTGAAGGCATTGGTCTTCGAACTAGGACAGGCGGCGCTGTTCGAGAATGTCAACTGGGTCCTCATCCGGCGGACGCGCCGAGTCAAACCGTCGCTGGGGTAGGGGGCGCAGTCCCGATGTCGAATGCCGCCGGGAAGTGTTCGACGTGGACGTGGCGGCGGGCAATCGCGCGGCCGATATTGATCAGCAGATCGAGAGCCAGCGGATCGTCCATCTTCTGGACCAGCTCGATGTCGCGAGGCGTGATCCGGACATCCAGTGTCTCGGCCAGCCAGTCGATCTCGAGTTGGCCGTCGTAGCGGACATAGTGCAGCAGCGGCGTGTGCCCCAGCCGGTCGTCGGCGAGATCGCCGACCTCGCGGTCGAGGTCGCGCGGCGTCGGCGTCTGGGACGCCCATTGCAGCACGGTCTGCACCAGGCGGCTGCCGTCGTTGATCATCGAGGTGAGGGCAGTGACGGCTTGGAATACCGACGGCGTGTAGCGCAGGCGCGCGGCGCTGTGGCGGGGACGGAAGGAGCCGGTGCCGACCGAGACCAGCATCAGTCGATCGGCACCGAACGGCCATTCGAAGCGGTAGCCCTTGAGGTTCGCCAGCATCAGAAGCTGCAACGACGGGTCGCTGTGCGGGCTGACGCCGCCGTCGACGAAGGCGCCGGTCTCGCTGTCGTTCACCTTGATGAATTCTGGGCGGAAGAAAGTGGGCGCGGCCGTGCTGGCGAGGATCGCCGACACCAGCGGAATCTCGCCGTTGGCGACGCCGCTTCCTTCCCGGCGCCTGGCGAAGTACCGGCCGCGCGGGTTGTTGTGCAGCACCCAGACGCTGCCGCTGTCCACGCGCTTGGTCACGATCGCGAGCCCGGTCAGCAGCCTGTCTGAGCCGAGGGTCGCATCGCCGATGATGTCGCGCAGCGCTCCGGCCAGCGGTCGGCGGGAAAAGCGCGGTCCGAACAGGCCGAAGTTCCAGAACGGCCGGCGGAAGACCCGTGGCGACAATTCGCGATAGAAACTGAACAACTCGTCGACCGAGAAGCCGAGCGCCAGCCCGGCGGCGATGATTGAGCCGGTCGAGGTGCCGCCGATCAGGTCGAAATAGTGCGCGAGGCGGAAGGGCCCGGATCCGGGAGGCGACGCCCGCTCGCGCAGGATCGCTTCGATGCGCTCCAGGATGGCAAGCGAAACGATACCACGCACGCCGCCACCGTCCAGCGCCAGGATGCGCTTCGGTCCAGGTGATCGAAGACGCTCTTCCAAGGTGGACATCTCGCATCCCCCCGCCCGTTGCCGTGTGTCCGCCGCCGAATGCGGCATTACAGTCAGAGCCAGTCCGCAGCGGAATCAATTGAGCGCAAGGCCTCCCGGCTTGCTACTTGGCGCACTGTTGCATCAGGAAAGTAAGGTCCAGCCGTTCGCCTGGCTTCGGCAGGATTCCGGTCGACTCGGGCTCCGCCTTGCCCATGCTCTCCAGCCATTCGGCGATCCGCTTGTCTTCGGCCGCTTCGTCTGCGTTCCTTGACGTGGGGAAGAGACGGGGCCGTGCAGCGGCCAGATAGTCGTGCATGACGCGATAACGATAGCGATCGAGCAAAGCCGGTGCGATACGCTTGCAGTCGCGCAGCTCGATCGAAAGATCGAAGTAGGCTATCGCATGCCCGGCATTGGCGGCGCTGACGAGCATTCTGATCACGTCGTCCTTGGGCACATTTGACGCCTTGTACAAGCGGGCCAGGAGATAATCCTCCGTGCCGGTCCTGCCGTAGCGCTCGAGCTCGTCCATGCACGAGTCGGCATCCTTGCCGGCGGGAATATTGAGAACGCCTCGAACGCGTCGCACCGGATCCATCGGGCTCGACGCCAGTTGCTCGCATCTCGTCGGCGCGGGGCCGCCCTTTTGGTTCGCCGTCTGTTGGCCGGCCAGCATGCCGATCACCCAGGTTTCCGTCCCGTCGGAATTCGGCTCAAGGCAGCAGAAGACCTCCTTGTTCGTCTTCTCGCCCGACAAACCTCGAGAGTTCAACGACGCCGCATCTCCGATCCTTCCATAGCCATCCGGGGCGAACAGCGCGGCCTGCCTGTAACCGTATCGCAGCGAAGCGCGTGCGTCCCGCTCTGCTTCCAGTACGGCACCGTCCGCCCAAGCAGCGAGGGCCGTACGGGCGAGATAGTACGCCAGTTCACCGTAAGCGATCGAGGAGTTGGAGGCCGTCGCGACGCGGAGATAGTCACCGTCCGGGCGCTGTCCGAGAGTCTGTGCGAGCTCCTCCAGGCGGTTCTTGGCGTTCTCGTAGGCGGCTATGCGCTTGCGATCGTTCGACGACGTGTCCGCAACGAGGCTGTTGGCCTTCGCCACCAGGGTCTCGATCCATTGAAGGCGCACTTCGAGAGGCAGAGGCCCCTTCTTGTCCTTGTCCAATTCCTCGAAAAGCTGCTGGGCACGGTCGTAGAATTTCTGCTGGTCGGCGGGTTTGCTCGCATTGAAACGCCCGAGCCAATAGTACGTGTCCGCCATCGCGAACATGAGATCCGCGGACCTGTCGGCGCCGCCCGCTACGAGCGCTTCCTGGAGGTCGCGTGCGGCGACGAGCAGCTGCCTCTGCTTGCTGACATTGTTGTTGTTGAAGCCTCCCCACCTCAAATGGGTGAAGTCCCAATTCATCTGCGCCAGCAGGTTCGGGGTGTTCGCAACCTTGGCCCGCAGGGCCCGCTCCAGGCTTTCGACCATGGCGGGGGCTTTCGTGTCGTCGCCAGCGTCGAGCGTCGCGCTGCGGCCGGCGACGCAATCTCCCGCGGCTCGTTGCATCTCCGGGAGCATCCCATTCTTCTCTGCCGCTTCTGCGATCTCGCAGGCGAGTCCCGTGGGGAGGGGCGACTTGCGGGCATCTGGAGTTGGGTCCGCCGCCAGCCATGCCTGCCGCAGCCGCCGGGCGACACCGGCCTGGTCGTTGGGCTGGCTCGTCCTTATCGAGCTCATCAGGATTTCGGCGCGCCCCTCCAGATCGCCGATCTGTGCCGCCAACATCTCCAGCGACTCGGGCAAGGTCGCGACGCCGGCAGGAGGCGACGCCAGCTTCGGGCGCGCGACCGGTGCTGCGGATGGCAACGACGACCGCTTTGCCGCAAGGGAACGCCACAGTGACAGGAGGTCGTCGTCGCTGAACTCCCGAGCCAAGTCGTTGCGCGCGGCGGTGATGCGCTTGGCACTGAAGGAGTCCCCCATGCGTTCGTAATGGCGCTGGGCCAAGGCGAGTTGGAGCAGCGCCTCACTCTTGTTGTTCCTGCCGGCTAGCCTTGCCTGTACCTCGCGGTCGCGGCCGTCTGTCGGATCTTTCCGCCCGACGATCATCTCGATCAGGGCAGCGTCCAGCGCAGGGTTCCGGGCGACGGCTTCCACGAAGCGGTAGGACGGGGCCAGGCCCAAGACGACGATCTGGCGATCGAGAGCCTGCGCCGCTGCCTTCTCGCCGCGCATGTGGAAGTCGGTGGCCAGCATGCGCAGGGCACCGGGGCTGCCCCGAACGGCCATGGAAGCGAGCTGACCGCGATAGGAATCGGTGAGCTTTTCCGTGTTGTTGGAAAGGGTTTCGATCGCGTCGAGCAGTTCCGTTCTGCTGTTCGCCAGCTTGGCGATCAGCGCTTTCTCGCCGACCTCCGCCCCTTCGGTGCAGGCAAGCAGATCGGTCGGCACGATCTGCGACACTGCCAACTGCCTGGCGCCGCTCGACGCCGCGTCCGCGTCCGCGCTTCTCAGCTCCCAAGCGTTCGCGATCTGCTCGAAGACGATGCCGCAACTCGGCAGCTCGCGCGGCATCGGTGCGTTCGACCGGCCGTCGGAACCGTCATCGCCGAAATGCTTCCAGGCGTCGCGAATATATTTTCCGGAACTGTCGTCGTCGTCGTCGTACAGATCCAGCGAGCCGCTGCCGACGGCGCTCGACATGGCGCTGAACCGGCCCACCGATAGGGAAGCCGGGATGGGGCGCTGGACCGTGAGGGGCTTACCCTTGTCGTTCCACAGTACCCACTGTGTTCGCCCGACGATCCAGGGCGGGTCCGATCGAGTCGTCGTCGGAACAATGCTGCCTTCGACGGCCTTCGTCGCGGCATTCCACAGCTTCAGTTCGGTGCCGGCGTATCTCAGGCCGTTGGCGTTGTAGTAGCGCGGATAGGACAGCCAGAGGCGGCGATCGTCGGCAAACGCCACATAGGTCGCCTCCGCAGGATACCGAACGGCCTCGGATTTCTGTTGCCACCGGCCTTCCGCGTCCGGTTCGAAGAAGCGCGTCTCCTTTGAGCGATCGACGACGGCCAGCAGATTGCGGTTCGTGAACTCGATATCGCGGATGTCGGCTTCAGGAGCCATCGGCACCAGTTGCGGGTCGCCCGGCCTGTCGCACTCCCCGACATAGACCTTTCTGGGAGTGTCCTTGCTCAGGGTGAGTGCATAGCGATTGCCGTCGGGTTCGACCGTCCAATTCTGGGTCGGCTCTCCCGACAGGAGCCTGCGGGAAGCCGCGCGGTCGTTCGCGATGTTGATCTGCCAGACCGCGTGCGCGTCGTCCCAGGCGATGAATGCTGTTCTCGTGGCATCGCACGCCACCATGCGCGTGAAGACCGTCGCCCGCTGCGCGCCGACCCGGGACGTGTCGCTGGTCTGATCGGGGTTACCCGTCGTTTCCTTGGCACCGTCGTCGGTGACGATCTTGAGCCGGCGTGCCGTCCTCGTTTCGGCCGGTCCGATCGGATGAAGGACGAGTTCATCGCCCTCGAGCACCGCCAGGCCGCCGGCATAGTCGTAGAACGCCATGGGAAAACGGTCTTGTTTCGGAGCCAGTTTCACGTCCCTGACGGTGACGCCGGCAAACCATTGGCCGTTGGGCTGGGCCCAATGCGTCTCGATGCGATCGTCGTAGCGCACGGCGATCGCCGCGATGTTGCGCTTCACGCTGCCATAGAAGTCGGTGGCACGGCGCCCACCGTTGCGCTCCTCGATCCGGGCGGCCCAAAGGTTCGCGAACTGCCTTCTGAGTGCCCAGTCGAGCTTGTCGACCTGCACGCTCGGGAGCGGTGGCAGTACCGGTTCGCCCTTCCGATCGACAAGTATGCCGTCGACGAGGCTGCCCAGAAGGGCTCCCGCGGTTTGCCAGTCGCCCTGCTCCTGACTTCCAATGGCGCGCGTGACGACCGCCCCGAAGGCCCGTTCGCCGGATTGCGTTGCAGCTTCCGCTGCCTCGTTGTCCTTGACCTTGGCCCAGATACCCGCGCCGACCGCGAGGATCGCCATCGCGATGGCACCGTAGCGGATCCAGCGCCGCCGCTTGTGCTCGTGCTCGCTGTCCGACTGTGCTTCGGCGCTGCGTTCCAAGAACCGCTCGGCAGTCTCGAAGTTGCCGCCGTAGCGCCCGGACCAGGCCGGAGTCGGCCGGTAGGCGGCCCGCAGATCGAGTGCCTGGGTGAGCTCGACGCCGCGCAGCAGGCTTTCATCGGCATTCGGTGCCTTGGCGTCGACCAGGCGTTTCCAGGCCATGGCATCGTCGACCAGCCGTCGCCACCAGGTGCCGGCGGCACCTTCGGTCTCGACCCAGCCGCTCAACCGGTCCCACTGGCGGATCAGGCTCTCGTGGCTGATGTCGATCTGCGTGCGGTTGGTGAGGGCACTGGAGCTCTCAGGCAGGAGAAAGCTGCAATCCGTTGCCCGGAAGGCCTCGACCACGGCGAGGACAGCGTCGCGATCGTCGCCGGCCAGCGTGACAAGCTCCGCGACCGCCGTCGGCCGGCGGACCGCATCGGCCACCGACGCGCCGCTCACAAGGGCGCGGAAGACCTTCTCGGCAATGGCCACGATCCTGTCGCCGTGCCGGGTGACGAGATTTTTCAGCACGTCTTCGGCATGGGCCGAGAGGGCACCGCGCAGGCCGACGGGGGCGTAGTCGGCGAGGGCAAGCTGCGGCGGCACGTCGCCGCGTTCACGTGACTGGCTCCACAGGCGGTTCAGCACATGCGACATCAGCGGCAGCTGGTCGGCGCGCCGCGCAAGTCGGTCGAGCTGGCTGGTGCCGCTGCGACCTTCGACGCTCTGGGGGGCGTCGCCGTGTCCGGCGGTGTCCTCGTCCCATGGCGCAAAGGCTGCGAGATCGTTCAGCAGGCGATTGACCAGGGCCGGCTCGATCTCGATCTCGCAGACCTTGGCCGGGCCGACGATGGCGCGGCGGCACTGCTCGCGCGTCATGCGGGTCGTCAGGTACTGGCCGCGATTGATCGCTTCAGCGAGGCCGTCGATCAGCGAGCAGGCGCCGAGATATTCCGAGCGCATGGTCAGCACGACGAAGATCGGCAGGTCGCGCTGCTGGGCGCTTTCGATCAGGAGATTGACGAAGGCCTGGGCCTGTTCGCGCGTAGCGTAGCTGTCGTAGCGGAAGAGCTCCTCGAACTGGTCGACCAGCAGCAGCAGGTTGGTGTTCGCAGCGAGGTGGCCGTCGGCACACCATTCGACGACGGCGCGCGGGCCGCGGCGCAGGAAGGCGGCCAGCATGTCGATCTCGAGGGCGGCATCTTCCGCGGCCTCGGGGTGCCGCAGCAGTGCCCGCGCGAGATTGGCGACGGGGTTGTCGCCCGGACGGAAATCGGCGATCCGCCAGGCCGTGCCGGCCTGGTGGAGCTGCCCGAGCTCGAGTGCTTCGAGAAGGCCGGTCTTCACCAGGGAGGACTTGCCGCTGCCCGAGGCGCCCAGCACGGCGACGAAGCGCGTCGCGGCCAGCCGGTCGATGATCTCGTCGACATTGCCTTCGCGGCCGAAGAACAGGTCCGTCTCGTCACGCCGGAAGGGGCGAAGGCCGGGATAGGGAGGGCGCACCGTCATGCCGCTCCCTCCTTCAGCTCGGCCAGCGCCCGGTTCAGCCCGTCGGCACCGACCTTGCGCAGTTCGGGCAGGCTGATGCCGATTGCGTCGACGCCGTCGGGCGGTTCCTTGTAGACGGCGACCCATCGCATCGGCTGGTCGCGGTCCGGCTTCAGCTTGCGATAGCGGAACAGCTGGTTGCGCACCCAGACCTCGTCCTGGCCGTAGACCAGCACCAGCGCGTCGCAATGCAGGATGCTGTTCTCGAGGTCCTCACGCACCTTCTGGGCCAGCACCTGCTGCGCCGGATCGTAGGCCACGGGCAGGATCGCGCCGTGGCCCGCCCTCTCGATCTCGCGGCAGAGCGCCCGGGCGCGTTCCATCTCGGGCATGTCGGCATTGATGAAGATCAGCGCATCGCCGGATGCCGCCAATTTTGCCCCATTTTGCTCCTTGAGCTTGCGCAGGCGGGTGACGACTTCGGCTTTGAACGCCTCCAGCCCGTCGACCACGACGTTGGGTCCTTCGAGCAGCTCGCGATGGGCCGGATCGGCCACCCGATCGAGTTCCAGGCCGGGATGGCGCCATTGCGCGATCGGCTTGCCGGCCTTGGCCGCCAGCCGCGCCTGGGTCAGGGCATAGCCCTTGGGCTCGCGCCCGGGCAGGCGACTGAGCAACTGCACGACCATGTCGGCAGCCTGCAGGTCCGACGCATAGGCCGTCTCGAATTCGGCATCGCCACTGGGGTAGGATCCGCTCTGCGGCAGGATGCGGACATTGAACTGCTCGAGATGGCGCTGGACCTGGTCGCGCTCGTCGTCGAGATCCTCGGTCACCTTGGTGAGCAGCACGGTGCCCAGCGGCGGCAGCTCGATGGACGCGGGCTCCGGCTGTACCAGCAAAGTCGGTGGCCGGGCGCTTTCGCGCAGCGTCTGGAGCCGGTTCTTGATGCCGTGGGCGAGGTCATGGACCAGGGTCATGAACTGCTCGCGCCGTTCCGGGCTGGTCGGGTCGAGCGGCATCGGCACGCCTGTCGGCGTCTCGTAGTAGAAGTCCTTGCCGAGCTTGTCCCGCAACGCCTTGGGGTGTGGGCCGTCGCGGTCGAAGGGCAGGACCTTGACGACGAACAGGCGCTCGGCCGCCTTGTCGGCCTCGAGAAAGGCTTCCAGCTCCAGAATGGTGAAAGCGGGACGATCGGGGCCGCGCGGCGTCACATAGCTCGGCGAGAGGACCGAGACCATGAGCGCCGACTGGCGGGCATCGCTCAGGAAGGCGGCAAGATCATAGTTGCCGTCCTGTGCGCGTTTGGGACTGAAAAAGAACTCCAGCCCGCCCTTGAGGCCGAGGCCCATGCGCTGGCGCAGTGCCGTTTCCAGCATCTTCGCGAACTGGTGGACCCAGCCCTCGCCGATGCCGGCCGGCGCGACGTCGTCGGCGAGCGAGAAGCTCACGAAAACGTCATACTTGTACCCTTGCACATAGGCCACGCCGCAGCCCCGCGACCAACAGTACGGAAAGGGCCGATGTTAGGGAGAGAGTGGCGGACTCCGCAATATGTGAAACGGTGTCGACACAATCTTGTCGTGCAGGGCCTGTGCCGCCGCCCTCAGCGTTCGCGGCGGTAGAGGTAGCAGTTGTCGGCCTTGGGCATCTTTATGCCCTCGTAGTAGGTCACGGCGCCCGGCGCGGAGAGCAGCAGGGTGGTGGTGAGTGCGCCGCCGGCGGCGGTGCGGGTCTCCTCGATCAGGCGGCGGCCGATGCCCTGGCCCTGGCAGGCGCGGTCGACGGCGAGATCGGACAGGTAGCAGCAGAAGCAGAAGTCGGTGAGCGAGCGCGCGAAGCCGACCAGCCGGCCGTCCTGGCGGGCGGTCAGGATCAGGTTGGCATGTGCCAGCATGCGTTCGATGCGGTCGCGGTCGCCGACCGGGCGGTTGATGCCCGACTTGTTCGCGACATCGATGTATTCGTCGGCGCCGAGATTATCCTCGCGGGCGTAGATCGTGATCATTGCCTCATCCATCTCCTCAGGCCGGCCGTGACTTCGGCCGGGCGTTCCAGGGGAGAGACGTGCCCGCATTCCTCCAGCACCACAAGCTGGGCGTTGGCGATGTCGGCCGCCATCTCCTGGGCGCGCGGCAGGGGCGTCGCGAGATCCTGGCGACCCACCATCACCACCGTCGGCACGTCGATCTCGACCAGCAGGGGCCGGCTGTCGGGCCGGCCAAGGATCGCCCGCTGCTCGCGCACGAACCCGTCGCCGCCGATCTCCTGCGCCATCTCGAGGATCGGCTGGACGACCGCTGAGTCCTTCAGCCGCGACGGATGGATGATCTGCGGCAGCAGGGTGGGATGAACGCCATGGAAGCGCCCCAGTTTGGTCTGCTCGATGAAGGCTTGGCGGCGTGTGCGCGTCTCGGGCGAATCGGGGGCGGCCTGCGTGTCGATCAGCGCCAGGCGCTCGATCCGCTCCGGCGCGCGGCGGAGGAGTTCGAAGGCGACATAGCCGCCCATCGAGAAGCCGCCGAGTGCAAAGGTCGGAGGGGCCGTTGCCAGGACCGCCTCGGCCATGTCGGCGATCGTCTCGTGATGCCAGAGCTCGGGGATCGCGACCTCGGCAATGTCCTGCAGCGCCCCGGCCTGGTGCTCGAAAACGCGCCGCGTGTTCAGCAGCCCCGGCAGCAGGACAAGCGATGGGCGCGTCATATCGATTTCCCCGGCGATCCCTTGGATGGTCTGAGGTGAAGCCCTCAGATCTGGATCTGATTACCCAGTTCGATAGCGCGGTTGGGCGGGATGCGGAAGAAGGTCTTGCTCGCCGAAGCGGAGTGCGAGAGCGAGATGAACCAGTCACGGCGCCAGCGGCCGAGCCTGGAATGCTGCGAGGGCACCAGCGTCTCGCGGCCGAGGAAGAAGGACGTCTCCATCTCGTCATAGGCGATGCCATGCGGCCGGCAGGCCCGCAGCGCCTCGGGGATGTCGGGCTGCTCGGTGAAGCCGTAATGGGCGATCACGGTGTGGAAGCCCTTGCCCAGACGCTCGACTTCGACGCGCTGGCTCTCCGGCACGACCGGCACGTCCATGGTGTCGACCTGCAGGATGATGATGCGCTCGTGCAGCACCTTGTTGTGTTTGAGATTGTGCAGGAAGGCGGCAGGCGTATGGCTGGCGTCGGCGGTCAGGAACACGGCGGTGCCGGCAACGCGGTCGGGCGCACGTTCCATACGCTCGAGGAATGCCTTGAGCGGCAGGGCGCCTTCGCTCATTTCGGCGGCGACCAGGCGGCGGCCCCGGCGCCACGTGGTGATGGTGAAGTAGATCATGGCCGCCACGACCAGCGGCAGCCAGCCGCCGTCGGGGATCTTGAGCGCGTTGGCGATGAAGAAGGCGACGTCGGGGATGGCGAGGAAGCCGAACACCAGGACGGCGACCGGCCACGACCAGCGCCACACCAGGATGGCGACGACGGTGGCGAGCGCAGCATCGACCAGCATGGCGCCGGTCACGGCGAGGCCGTAGGCGCCGGACAGCGCGCCCGACGAGCCGAAGCCGACCACCAGAGCGACGATGCCGGCCATCAGCAGCCAGTTGACCCGCGGGATGTAGATCTGGCCGATCGCCGTTTCCGAGGTGTGCTGGATCTCCATGCGCGGCAGGTAGCCGAGCTGGATCGCCTGGCGGGTCAGCGAAAAGACGCCGGTGATGACCGCCTGCGAGGCGATCACGGCTGCCATGGTGGAGAGGATCACCAGAGCGATGATGTAGTCCTGCGGGACGAGCTCGAAGAAGACGTGATGGACCACGGTAGGGTCGGCGATGATCAGCGCCCCCTGGCCGAAATAGTTCAGGACCAAGCCAGGCATGGCGAGGCCCAGCCAGGCGATGCGGATGGGCTTGCGGCCGAAATGCCCCATGTCGGCGTAAAGGGCCTCCGCGCCGGTGACTGCCAGCACGATCGAGCCGAACGCCCAGAAGATGCCGAAGCCTTGGTCGGCGACGAGACGGAGGGCGTGGATCGGGTTGATGGCTTCCAGCACGGCGGGGTTCTTCACCACCTGCCAGGCGCCTAGCACACCCAGCACCACGAACCACAGCAGCATCACCGGGCCGAACAGCCGGCCGACATCGGCCGTCCCGCGCGACTGCAGCAGGAACAGGCCGACCAGGATCGCCAGCGAGACCGGCACGACCAGCGGCGTGAAGGCGGGTGTGACGGCCGACAGGCCCTCGACGGCGCTCATCACCGTCATGGCGGGGGTGATGATGGCGTCGCCATAGAAGAGAGCGAGGCCGACCACGGCAAAGATCGTCACGGTATTGCGGATCCGCCGCGCCTTGGCGCTGAGCCCGCGCGAGGCCAGCGTCGCCAGCGCCAGCACGCCGCCTTCGCCCTTGTTGTCGGCGCGCATGATCAGCACGACGTATTTGATGGTGACGGTAAGCGTCACCGCCCAGAACAGCATCGAGAGGACGCCCAGCACGTGCTCGGGCGTCGGCGCCAGGCCCGTCCCGTGCAGGAAGGTCTCGCGCAACGCATAGAGCGGGCTGGTGCCGATGTCGCCGAACACCACGCCCAACGCGCCGACGACCAGAGCCGCCGTGGCCGGATGGGGCGCAGGCTGGCTGGGTTGACGGGCGTCGGGGTAAGAGGACTGACTGGTCTCGGCAGGGGCCATGAGCTGAAACGCCGCCATGAGGGCGGCGGCGGGGCGACGGTGTGCTCCGCCGCCTTCGGCCTGTCAACGCACCAGATGTGGGCGTGTTGCGACGAAAGAGCTTGACTTCACGATCTGCTGCCTTCGGCGTGCAAAATCACGGGCCGCCTTCCGATGCTCGATCGTCGGAGATCCTCCCGACTCTGCCGTCGGACGCCACCATCGTTGTTCAAGCTGAGAACGGCAAGGCGGGGCGTCTTTCAGCGCGCCGAGTGTGTAGCGTGCTCGTCCGATCCTGCCGCGGACTGTGATCGGCAGTGCACTTGCTACGCGATTTGAAATAGACCACGCTTTGTTTCGAGGCCGACTGAGAAGCGTCATCCATCGGCGGCAATCGCCGTCGATGCTGGTTTCGGCGACCTGTCCTGGTCAAGTGCGTCTTCGCCGGGCTACCGGCCGGGGGCCCGCGGTGTGGTCGCGCATTGCAGGAGGCGGACAATGACCGACGGGCGCGGCGTTGCGTCCCCGACATCTCTGCGCTTTTCGACGGCTACTTTGCCGGAGCGGCAGCGCTTGACGCTGTACCGGGAGATTTTCGGCCGCGGGGTCGTCAACATGGACATCACGCCGCTCAGCGATGACAGCTGGGCCGAGGCCGAACTGAGAGCCTTGCCCGGCGCCAGCTTCATGTGGGGCAGTAACTCGGCCTACCGCTTCGAGAAGGTGCGGGAACGCGCGCTCGATTGCGACGACATCCTGCTGGTCTGGGCGGTTGGTCCGACGCGCGGCGTCTTCCGGCACCTCGGCAAGGAAATGCGCGTCGAGGACGGGGCGACGATCCTCATGTCCTGCGAGCACCATGCCGTCGCGGAAAACGTGGCACCCATCCGCCATGTCAATGTCAAGATACAGCGTGCCCTGCTGACGCCGATCGTCGGCGAGATTGGCGACGCGCTGATGCGGCCGATTCGACCGGATTGCGCTGCCATGAGGCTGCTCAAGGGCTATGTGGAAACCATTCGGGAACTCGCGACCGAGACCGCCGTCGATCGTGCGGTCGTGGTCCATATTTGCGATCTCATTGCCCTGTCGGCGGGCGTGGGACGCGATGCTGCGGAGCAGGCGCGCGGCCGCGGCCTGCGCGTGGCCCGCCACGATGCGATCTGCAAGCTGATCCTCGCCGATCTCGGCAACCCGAACCTTTCCGTGAACCACGTCGCGCAGGCGCAAGGTGTAACCCCGCGTTACGTGCAGCTCCTGTTCGAGCAGGAGGGGACGACCTTTTCGGCCTTCGTACTTGAGCAACGCCTCGCTCTCGTTCGTCGGCGCCTGCTCAGTCCCCTGTTCGACCATCAGCCGATCGGCGCACTGGCACTCGAGGCAGGCTTTGGCGACCTCTCCTACTTCAACCGCGTCTTCCGTCGGGCCTATGGCGAGACCCCATCCGACGTCCGGCAGCGCGTCCGCCGCGCGATCATGAGGTGAACGTGCAGCCTGAAACGAACGTGTTCGTTTCAGGACTATAGGCGCTTCGCTCCCGCCCAAGCGTCGCGTCGACACAGCCTGTATCCCTTTCCCGGTCGGCAACACGAGCAGATGTGCCGCGGCGTGACCGTGCGTCCTCGGCGGTCGAGCGATCGACGCCGCGGAGTCGGTAAGGGGGTATGACCAGTGACCGTAGCCAACCCACGCCTGCGCCGTTCGCTCCACTTCTCCGTCAGTTCCGGCGCCCTCGCTGCCGGACTTTCCCTGATGGCGAGCCCGGCACGCGCGGATTGCCAGCTTGAATTCTCTATTCCCAACATCATTTTCGTCTGCAGCGGATCCAACACGACCACCCAGGCGGTCAGCAACGCGGGCATCACCGATGTTCGGACCGTGGCGGGCTTCTCGGTCGACACCACGACGACGGGGGGCAATGCGCTCGATATTCAAGGTCTCGGGAGGATCCTCTACCGCGACACGTTCGCTTCGCCTCTTACCAGCCCCGATGCTGCGCTAAGCGTCTGGTCGACCGGCGATGCCGGTTTCCTCGGCTCCATCGGGGTCGAGACGAATGGCGACATTACCGGCAGGACCGGGATCCTGGCGACGAATGCCGGTAGCGGCGCTGTCGAGATCACGAGCACCGGCAACATCCTCGGGACCAGCGGTCCGGGCATCCAGGCCACGGGCAGCGGCATGGGCATGACGATCAATGTCGCCAACGTGACATCTACTGGCAGCGCCTTCGCTGGTTTCGGCATCTATGCCCAAAATGGCGGCGGCGGTACCAACGTCTTCGCCAGTGGCGATGTCGTCAGCGCGGCGGGCACCGGCATAGCGATCATCAACGATGTCACCGCGTCCGAAGCGTTCGTTTCCGTCAACAACGTGACTGGTGGCACGAATGGCATCAGGATCCTGAACAACGGCATGTTCGGAACGGCGGTGGTTGCGACCGGCGCTGTCGCGGGCACGAACGGAACCGGTATCTTCGTCGAGAGCAACGTGAACGGCCCCGGCGCCGCCGTGACTATTGCCGCCGTCGACGTCACGGGTGGCGTGGACGGCATTCGCATTCTCAACAATGGCCAGGGCAGTTTTTCCCCGGCACGAACCGTCATCGCCACCACTGGCGACGTGATCGGCGGCAGCGGGGACGGCATCGGCGTTGCGAACGGAGCGGCCACAACGGACCTGGACATCACTGCCGTCAACGTGACGGGTGGCAATCTTGGTATCGTCGCCAGAAACGACGGCACAGGTAGAACACGGATCGTGGCCACTGGCCGCGTCAGCGGTGGCATCGTCGGTATCACGGCCTCGAACGGGACCAGCACGACCGACCTGACGGTCGAGGCGGTCGATGTCACGGGTGGGCAACGGGGCATATTTGCCGCTAATTTCGGTACCGGGACGACCCGCGTGACCAGCACCGGCACCGTTGCCAGCACGGCCGCGGGCGGCAGCGGCATCCTTGTCGCGAACGGCGCGAACGGCAGCGATGTGTCGGTTGCTGTCGCCGATATCACCGGCTGGGACGGCATCATCGTCCAGAACTTCGGCACTGGCGCGACCGTGGTCACTTCCACTGGTAACATTGTCGGGACGGATGGCAATTTCGGCCTCTTTGCGACCAATGCGGCGAGCGCGACCGATCTGACGGTCAATGTCGCGACCGTGAGCCACCGCCGCCTTCAGGCGATCGTCGTTGCCAACGAAGGGAGCGGCGCGACGCGCATCACCGCCACGGGCAACGTGATCAGTGGCGGCGGAGCCGGCATTTCCGCGCGGAACGGCACGACCGCGACCGACCTCCGCATCGACGCCGTCGATGTCACGGGCGTAGTCACCGGCATATTCGCCAGCAACCAGGGCACGGGCGGGACCCGAGTAGCGGCTACCGGCAGAGTGACCGCGACCGCAGGCACTGGAATTCTCGCCGTTCATCTAGGCGGTGCGGCCGGGCTGACAGTGAACGCAGCCGGCGTTTCGGGCGGGACGAACGGCATAGACGCCCGCAACACCGGCGGCGGTGCCACGAGGGTCACGGCCGGTGGTGAGGTTCGCGGCGGTACGGGATTCGGGCTTTCGGTCTCGACAGGAGGGAGCGCAACGGACATCGCGATCAACGTCGTCGACATCGCCGGAGGCGGATTGTTCGGCATCTCGAGTTTCAACGGCGGCAGTGGCGCGACAGCCATCACCGCGACCGGCGCGGTCGTGTCGGCGACGGGAGCTGGCATCGCGGCGCACAATACCGCCTCCACGACCAACTTGACGATCGAGGCGGCAACGGCGACGGGGGCCAGTGTCGGTATCAGGGCAACCAACGAAGGCGTCGGCCTGACATCGGTGACCGCTACGGGACTGGTCCAGGGCAATAGCTACGGCATCGATGCGCGCAACGCGGTCACGACCACGAACCTGATCGTGAACGCCGCGGCGGTGACCGGCCGGCTCGGCGGAATTGCGGCTCAGAATGACGGCAGCGGTGCCACTGCGGTCACGGCGACCGGGGCTGTGGCGGCAAGTGCCGGAACTGGAATCTTTGCCAATCACTCGGCCGGTGCCGGAGGATTGACGATCGACGCGACCGTTGTTTCCGGCGATGTGCACGGCATCGACGCGCGCAACACCGGCGGCGGCGCCACGAGGGTTACGGCCACGGGCGAGGTTCGCGGTGGAGCAGGGGGCGGGCTTTCGGTCACGACAGCGGGGAGCGCGACGGACATAACGATCAACGCCGTCGACGTCGCCGGCGGAGGCTCGTTCGGCGTCTCGAGCCTCAACGGCGGCAGCGGGTCGACGGCAATCAGGACGACCGGGACGGTCTCGTCGGCGACCGGAGACGGCATCGCGGCGCGCAATATCTTCTCGACGACCAACTTGACGATCCAGGCGGCGACGGTGACGGGAGCCGATGTCGGTATCAGGGCAACCAACGAAGGCGTCGGCCTGACATCGGTGACCGCCACGGGGCCGGTCCAGGGCAATGTCTATGGCATCGACGCGCAGAACGCGGCCACGGCCACGAACCTGACCTTGAACGTCGCGACGGTGACCGGCCGGCTCGCCGGGATCGTGACTCGAAATGCCGGCAGCGGCGACACGACGATCACGGCGGCCGGGGCCGTAACGGCAAGTGCCGGAACTGGAATCCTTGCCGATCACACGGCTGGTGCCGGAGGGTTGACGATCGACGCGACCATCGTTTCCGGCGGCGCGCACGGCATCGACGCGCACAACACGGGCGGCGGTGCGACGAGGGTCGCGGCCAGAGGCGACGTCCTCGGCGGGATAGGCACCGGCATTTTTGCCAATCACGAAGGGGGTGCTGCCGGGCTGACAGTGGACGCAGCCGGTGTCTCGGGCGGGACGAACGGCATAGACGCGCGCAACACCGGCGGCGGCGCCACGAGGGTCACGGCCACGGGCCAGGTTCGCGGCGGTACGGGAATCGGACTTTCGGTCACGACAGAAGGGAGCGCGACGGACACAACGATCAGTGCCGTCGACGTTGCCGGCGGAGGATCGTTCGGCCTCAGGAGCTACAATGGCGGCAGCGGGTCGACGGCAATCGTGGCGACCGGGGCGGTCTCGTCGGCCATGGGCGACGGCATTGCCGCGCGCAACATCTCCTCAACGACCAACTTGACGATCGACGCGGCGACGGTGACGGCAGCCGGTACCGGTATCCGGACGATCAATGAAGGTGCCGGCCTGACGTCGGTGATCGCCGCTGGACCGGTCCAGGGTGGGTTTGCCGGCATCTGGGTTGCGAACGGCACGGCGACGACGAGCCTGACGGTGAATGCGGCGGCAGTGAGCGGCGGGACATACGGTATCCTCGCCGTGAACGGCGGCACCGACATCACCTCGGTGACGGCGACGGGCAATGCGGTCGGCGGCCAAGCCTATGGCATCGTCGCTGTGAACGGCTCCGTGACCTTGGGTGTGGACGGATCGGTGAGCAACGTTGCCGGCAACAACGGCACTTCTCTTTCGGTCGACGCCGTCGGCGCCAGTGGTGGCTTCGCGGGTATCTATGCCGTCAACGCCGGAACCGGCCAGACGACAGTGAGGGCAAGCGGCGTGGTACAGGGCGGGGCCAACGCGGTCTTCGCCACGGCCAATAACCAGGCGGTCGATCTGCAGTTCGCGCCAACGGCAGTCGTGCGCAATACGAGCCTATTGTCGTCGGCGCTGGCGGTGAGCGCGTCGGGCAGCAGCGTGACCCTTGCCAACAGCGGCCAGTTGGCCGGCGCGGTGCAGCTTACCGGCCTGAACAATCAGGTGACCAACGGCGGCACGTGGTCGACGGCCGGCGCCGTCAGCAGTCTCGGCGGCCCGACCAGCCAGCTCACCAACAGCGTGACCGGCACCATCCTCGCCGCATCGTCGGGAGGTACGTTGGAGACGACGCAATTCCAGGGCACTGGCAACTTCCTGAACCGCGGGGTCGTCACCTTGCGCGACGGTGGGGCAGGGGACGTCGTTCGTTTCGGCGGCAATGCCACCTTCGCTGCCACTTCGGTACAGGCGATCGACCTCGGCAACGGCATGGCCGACAGGGTCGTTGTCGACGGCGTGGTCAATCTCTCGGGCACGCTCGCGGTGACGAAGACCGGCGGTAGCTTCCAGCTCGGTGGCCGCTACCCGGTGTTGACGGCAGCCGGTGGCCTGAACGGCCGCTACAGTGCGCTCACGGGCGACGTCGGCCAGCTCTCGACCTTCTTCAGCGTGGTCGACGCCTACGACGCCAACAATGCCTATCTTGAGGTGGCGCAGCAGCGGCCGTTTTCGGCGGTGGCTTTCACGCCCAACCAGACGGCGGCGGCCAATGGGGCGCAGAGCCTGCCGATCGGCAATCCGCTGTTCAATGCCATCGCCACCCTGCAGACCGATGCGCAAGCGCGGGTCGCCTTCGATCAGATCTCAGGCGAGGCGCATGCCTCGGGCCGCACGGCCTTGAACGAAGGCAGCCGGGTGGTGCGCGACGCCGCGCTCGGCCGCCTGCGCAACGCCTTCGGTGGACCCGCGGTCTCGCCGGGGCCCGCCACCGCGCAGATCGCCGGCACCGCCGACGCGTGCGGTGTCGAGACCTGCCAGGCCTCGGCCGATCCCACTGCCGCCAGCCGCTATGCCGTATGGGCGCAGGGCCTGGGCTCCTGGGGTTCGACGGACGGCAACGGCAATGCCGCGGGCCTGTTCCGCAGCAATGCCGGCTTCCTGGTCGGCGCCGATGCCCAGGTCTTCGATGTCGGGCGCCTCGGCCTGTTCGGCGGTTACACCCGCACCACCTTCAACGTCGCCGACCGGCAATCCTCCGGCGGCAGCGACAATGCCCATCTCGGCCTCTATGGCGGCGCCCAGTTCGGCCCGATCGGCGTGCGTCTCGGCGCGGCCTATTCCTGGCATACCCTGTCGGCCACGCGAGGCGTTGCCTTCCCGGGCTTCGCCGACACCTTGCGGTCGGACTATGCGGCGCGCACGGTGCAGGTGTTCGGGGAACTCGGCTACCGCATCCCCGTGAACAAGGTAACTTTCGAGCCCTTTGCCAACGTGGCGTACTCGAACCTCACGACCGACGGCTTCACCGAGAAGGGCGGGGCGGCAGCGCTCTCGGTGGCGGGCAGCAGCACCAACGTCACGACCACGACCTTGGGCCTGCGCACCGCCTATTCGTTCCAACTCGGCGATGCGCCGAGCCAGCTGCGCGGCATGCTGGGCTGGCAGCATGCCTTCGGCGACGTGACGCCGCTGGCCAACATGGTGCTGAACGGCGGCTCGCCCTTCACCGTCTCCGGCATTCCGATCGCCCAGAACAGCGCCCTGATCGAGGCGGGCTTCGACGTTCGGCTCTCCGAGCGGGTCAGCCTCGGCGCCACCTATACCGGCCAGTTCGCATCCGGCGTCCAGGATCAGGCGGTTCGTGCCAGCATCACCCTGAATTTCTGAGGACATCACCTCGGCTGCCGCTGTACCGGCGTGCGGTACGGCGGCAGCCGATTTCATCCGAGCCGCATTGGCGACGGCGTTTTGCGCTCGTAGGCTGTCGGAATATCGCTGCCTCAGCAGCCGGGGACCCGCCATGAACGCACCCGTCCTGGACGAGCACATCGACGTCAGCCAACCGCGCCTCTATCGCGACGATGCCTGGGCGGCGCCGTTCGCCCGCCTGCGCCGGGAAGATCCCGTGCATTACCATCCCGAGAGTCCCTTCGGCCCCTACTGGTCGGTGACGCGCTACGCCGACATCATGAAGGTCGAGCTCGATCACGGCACCTATTCGTCGGCGCAGGAGCTGGGCGGCATCCAGATCACCGACCAGGCCAAGGGATCGGAGCGGCCGAGCTTCATCCGCATGGATCCGCCCCGCCATACTGCGCAGCGCAAGACGGTGGCGCCGATCGTGGCGCCGACCAACCTGGCCAACATGGAAGGGCTGATCCGCGAGCGCACGGCGCGCGTTCTCGATGGTCTGCCGCGCAACGAGACGTTCGACTGGGTCGATCTGGTCTCGACCGAGCTCACCGCGATGATGCTGGCGACCTTGTTCGATTTCCCGCAGGCCGACCGGCGCAAGCTCACCCATTGGTCGGACGTCGCCATCGCCAATATCGAGGACGAAGACGCCGTGGTGAAGAGCGAGGCCGAGCGCACAGCTGAGCTGATGCAGATGGCCGAGATCATGGCGGCGCTGTGGAAGGAGCGTGCCGCCCAGCCGCCCAAGTTCGACCTGATCTCGATGATGGCCCATGGCGAGGCGACACAGAACATGCCATTGCCGGAGTTCATCGGCACTTTCGGCCTGCTGATCGTGGGCGGCAACGACACGACGCGCAATTCGATGACCGGCGGGCTGATGGCCGTGGTCGACCAGCCGCAGGAACTCGACAAGGTGCGCGCCGATGCCGCCCTGCTGCCGAGCCTGGTGTCGGAAGTCATCCGCTGGCAGTCGCCCGTCATCCATATGCGGCGGACGGCGCGCCACGACACCGAACTCGCCGGCAAGACGATCCGCGCCGGCGACAAGGTCGTGATGTGGTACGTCTCGGGCAACCGCGACGAGACGTCGATCCCGGAGCCCGATCGTTTTCTGGTCGGCCGGCCCAAGGCGCGCCAGCACCTCTCCTTCGGCGCCGGCGTCCATCGCTGCGTCGGCGATCGGTTGGCCGAAATGCAGCTGCGCATCCTCTGGGAGGAGATCCTGAGGCGCGATCTCCAGATCGAGATCATGGGGCCGCCGGTGCGGCTCTTTTCGAACTTCATCCGCGGCATCCGCGCGTTGCCGGTGAGGATCGCAGGCTGAGCCGAGCCCGTTCTGCCGGGCGCAACGCTGCGGCTATCGCCCTGGACGGTCTCACATGTGCAATTTAGCAACTTGCAACGGCGTGCAGGCAATGCACGCTGAGGCATGTCGTTTATTCGGACCGCGCCGCGTTGTTTGTGTCGAGCCTGTGCCTGGCAGGGGCGCGTCGATCAGGTGGCGCCCTTCGGCAATCTCGCTGCCTGGCTGTCATGCCAGGACAGAACCGACATCGTCATTCTGCCCGAAGGCGAATGCCCACAATGCGGGACTCCCGTTTTCAATCCAGCGGCCGAAGAGCGGCTCGCCCGGGCGATCGCTCTCGTCGGCCCGAACATCCCGACGTTCTAGGGTATCGAGCCTTCGACTGGACTCGGTCGAACGCTCGACGCTGACGGCGAAGGGGCGGAACAAGGAGCGCCGAGGTCAGCCCCAGCCGTGGTACCAGCCATAGCGGGGATGCCACCAGCCCCAGCCGTAGCGTGCATGATAGTGCCAGACATAGCCGGATGCTGGTGCAATTCCGACGGGCGCCACATAGGCGATCCCAGGGGGCGGAGGCCGCGGCGCTGGGTAGGCAACGCACCCGGATACCGCAGCCATGGCGGCGAGGCTGAGTGTCAGCCGTATCAGGTTCTTGCTCATGCCTGACATACGATGGTCGGCGGTGCTTTATCGCTGCCTGCTCAATGCGGATTGATGGCCGCGCTCGAGCCTTTACGCGAGGCCTCGAGCCTGTTTCTCGGACAAGATCAGGTCTGCTGCCTGATCCTCTGCACACCGGCCGCAAAGGCCTGCTGCAGCAGCCAGACGTCGCCTGCGATCGAGACGAAGTCGTAGCCCAGCTTCACGAATGAAGCGGCCTGGTGAGCGTCGACGGCGAGGCGGCCAGCCGACTTGCCGTGCTTTTTTGCGGCAGCGATCGTTGCCTGTTCGGCGGTGAGAAAGTCCGGATGATCGAAGGCGCCGGGCTCGCCCATCGCCACCGAAAGATCGTTGTGGCCGAGCCACAGCATGTCGACGCCGGGCAGGGCGGCGATCTCGTCGGCCGCCGCTGCGCCGCGCGGGTCCTCGACCTGCAGGATGATCGCGGTTCGCGCATTCTGTTCGGCAAAGCGCGGCAGCAGCGGCTCGCGGCGCATGGCGAAGCGTTCGTGCGCGAGGCCCAGTGCGACGCCGCGCGTGCCGTCGGGCCAGTACTTCGCCGCCTCGAGCACGGCCTTGGCCTGTTCGACCGAGGAGACGATCGGCACCATCACGCCGTCGGCCCCGGTATCGAGGGCGCGCGAGATATGATGACGCGATTGTGACGGCACGCGCACGACCAGCGGCAGGTTGGCTGCCTGCATGTAGCGCACGACCTGGCGCACGGTTTCGAATCCGAAACCGGTATGCTCCATGTCGAGCACGGCGTAATCGGCGCCGGCGGCCTTCAGGATCTGGCCGATGCCCGGCGTGGCGAACTCGAACAGGAAGGTTCCGATTTTGGTCGAGCTGGTGCCGACGAGGCCGCGCAGATTGCCATTTGCCATTGTTGTTTCCCCCAATGTGGCGGCGATGCTAGCGTGAACCGTCTGTATCGTTCATCTGGGATTAGGGAGAAAACGATGAAGCTCTATTATATGCCCGGCGCTTGTTCCCTCGGCATCCATGTGCTGCTCGAAGAGATCGGCAAGCCCTACGATCTGCACAAGATCGATGGCGCGAAGCAGGAGCAGTACGGCCCTGACTTCGTGAAGCTCAATCCGAAGTCGAAGGTGCCGACTCTGGTGCGCGACGACAGTTCGGTGCTGACCGAGTATCCCGCGATCGCCGTGTGGCTGGCGCGCAAGAACCCCGAGGCCGGCCTGCTGCCGAGCGACGCCGATGCCGAGGCGCGCGCCCTCGAGGCGATGGACTACGCCGTCTCGACCATGCACATGCAGGGCTTCTCGCGTATGTTCCGTCCGTCCAATTACGCGCCGACCGAAGCCGACCACGACAAGGTCAAGGCGCGCGGCAAAGAGATCATGGAGAAGGGTCTCCAGGTGATGGACAAGGCGCTGGAAGGCAAGGAGTACCTCGCCGGCAAGTTCTCGGTGGCCGACACGGCGCTGTTCTACGTCTCGTTCTGGGCGCACGGCCGCATGAAGATGCCGCTGCCCAAGAACGTCGCCGCCCACTACGAGCGCATGAAGGCGCGTCCCGCCGTCAAGCGCGTGCTCGAGCAGGAAGGTCTGGCCGCGGCGGCTTGATTTCTCCTCGCGGCTCCTGCGTCGGAGCCTGTTTGCGTGGCGGGTCGGCGGCACGGGCGACGTCGTCCGTTCGTTGACCGCTCATTGACGGGCTAGAGAGCGCGCCGCCAAATCGGACGTGATGTCTGCGGCGTTGCTCTATGGTCTCGTCATTCTATCGGCCATCGCGCATTCGATCTGGAATGCGCTCGTGAAGTCGGCCGGCGACCGCACGCTCACCATGGTGGCGATCCGGGTCGCCGGTCTGACCCTGGGCCTTTGCGCCCTGCCGTTCGTCGATTGGCCAGCTCCCGAAAGCTGGACATGGCTCGGCCTCACGGCTCTCGTGCAATTCGGTTACTACGCGCTGCTGATCCGTTCGTACGGCGTGGGCGACATGAGCGTCGTCTATCCCCTGGCCCGCGGCGTCGCGCCGGTGCTGACGGCGATCGTGGCGGCGCTGGCGATCGGCGAAAGCCTGAACACGGCGCAGCTTGCGGCCGTCGGCCTGATTTCGCTCGGCATCATGGCCTTGTCCTTCGGCGCCGGCGCCAGTGGCGAAGCCGTGGGCTTTGCGCTGGCGACCGGCGTTTCGGTGGCGACCTATAGCTTCTTCAGCGGCCTCGGTGTGCGTGCGGCCGGGACAGTCCTCGGGTTCCAGGCCTGCCTGGAAATCGTGAACGGCCTCGGCATGGTGGCCTATGCCCTGGCGACGCGACGCGGCGCTCTTCTTTCCTATGCCCGCCGCCACGGGGCGGTCGGCCTGCTGGCGGGTGCGATCTCGGTGGTCGGGTTCCTGGCCTTTCTGGCGGCGGCGCAGCACCTGCCGCTTGGTCCGGTCGTCGCCTTGCGCGAAACCAGTGTGATCTTCGGCGCTGTGCTGGGAACGCTCGTACTCAAGGAGGGCTTTGGCATTCGCCGGATCGTCGCGTCTATTTTCGTGGTCGGCGGGATCGCGCTTCTCGCCTTTGCCGCCTGAGGTAAGCTGCCCTCATGTCCTTGCCTGCAGCTCTCGAGAAACGTCTCCGCCTGCCGCTGATCGCGGCACCCATGTTCCTGGTGTCGGGACCTGCCCTGGTGACGGCGGCCTGTCGCGCCGGCACGATCGGCTCGTTTCCCACGGCCAACTGCCGCACCGTCGAGGAGCTTGACGCCTGGCTCGCCGGCATGACCGACGATCTAAAGCGGGCCGCCGACGAGAGCGGGCGCGCGCCGGCGCCGCTCTGCCCCAACCTGATCGTGCATCGCTCCAACCCGCGCGTACCGGACGATCTCGCCGCCGTGCTGCGTCACAAGGCCGAGATGGTGATCACCTCGGTGGGCTCGCCCGAGCCGGTGATGAAGCCGCTCAAGGATGCGGGCTGCCTGGTGCTGGCCGACGTCGCCTCGGTGCGCCATGCCGAGAAGGCGGTGGCGGCCGGTGTCGACGGCCTGGTGCTGCTGACCGCTGGCGCCGGTGGCCAGACCGGCTGGGTCAATCCCTTCGCTTTTGTGCGCGCGGTGCGGAAGTTCTGGGACGGTATCGTGGTGATGGCGGGCGGCATGGCCGATGGTCAGGCGATTGCCGCCGCCCGGGCGCTGGGCTGCGACCTCGCCTACATGGGCACCAAGTTCATCGCCACGCGCGAGAGCCTCGCCAAGGACGGCTACAAGCAGATGCTGGTCGACAGCCGGCTCGACGACGTGCTGCTGACACGGGCTTTCACCGGGCTCGAGACCAACATGCTGCGGCCCTCGATCGCCGCTGCCGGGCTCGACCCCGACAACCTGCCGGTGCGCGGCGCGATCGACATTTCCAAGGACATCAACGCCGCTGAACGCGACAAGCGTTCCAAGGAGCCGGATGCCAAGCGCTGGAAGGACATCTGGAGCGCCGGCCATTCGGTCTCGGGTGTCGACGACGTGCCGTCGGCGGCGGAGCTCGTGGCACGGACCGCCGCCGAATACGACGCCGCGGTTCAGTCAATGCAGCGCGTATAGGCCGCTGGCGAAGCGGAACTCGGCCGGCTTGATCAGCGCGGCATTGGCAACCCGCACGCGGTGCAGCCTGCCCTCGAGATTGTGCTCCCAGAAGTCGAGGAAGCGGGTGAGGGCGGGGAAGCGCGGGGCGAGGTCGAGGTTCTGCCAGACGAAGCTCTGCAGCACGTGCTTGTGGTCGGGCATCCAGTAGAGGATCTCGGCCGTCGTGATGCGGTAGTTGTTGAGTTGCGCGACAAAACTGCGGTCCATTTGGGACTCCTTGACAGGGGGCGCGTCTCGGAATATTCACGCGCGCTTAACGAAAAGTCAGCAAAATTCGTTCCATAACAATGGGTTAGCAGCACTCTCGGGTGATTGCTGCTACTGCGAAGTGACTTCGTTCCGCTGCCTTGACTCCGGTGGGACCCACCCCTAAATCCGAGGCGCTTTGGCACTCTTCGAAGGAGAGTGCTGACAGCAGTCCTTTCCGTCGCGGCCGTCCGGCTGCGCAGGCTCAACCAGGATCATTGGAGGAAGAAGCATGAAGTTCCGTCCGCTTCACGACCGCGTCGTGGTCAAGCGCGTCGCGGAGGAAGAGAAGACCAAGGGCGGCATCATCATTCCGGACACTGCCAAGGAAAAGCCGATGGAAGGCGAAGTCGTCGCCGTCGGTCCTGGCGCCCGGGATGAGAAAGGCGCTCTCGTCGCTCTCGATGTGAAGGCCGGCGACCGCATCCTGTTCGGCAAGTGGTCCGGCACCGAGATCAAGCTCGACGGCGTCGAGTACCTGATCATGAAGGAAAGCGACATCATGGGAATCGTCGAAGGTTCCCCGGTGGCCAGCAAGAAGGCCGCCTGAGCGCTTCCCACGATCCATTCATCCAGACATCGAGAGGAACTGAGTAATGGCAGCCAAAGAAGTCCGCTTTAGCGCCGATGCCCGTGAGCGCATGCTGCGCGGCGTCGACATCCTCGCCAACGCCGTCAAGGTGACGCTGGGTCCGAAGGGCCGCAACGTCGTCCTCGACAAGTCGTTCGGCGCGCCGCGTATCACCAAGGACGGCGTCACCGTCGCCAAGGAGATCGAGCTCGCCGACAAGTTCGAGAACATGGGCGCCCAGATGGTGCGCGAAGTGGCCTCGAAGACCAACGACATCGCCGGCGACGGCACGACGACGGCGACCGTGCTCGCCCAGGCGATCGTGCGCGAAGGCGTGAAGTCGGTCGCGGCCGGCATGAACCCGATGGACCTCAAGCGCGGCATCGACCTGGCGGTCGACGCGGCGGTCGAGGACATCAAGAGCCGCGCCAAGAAGATCACGGGCTCCGACGAAGTCGCCCAGGTTGGCACCATCTCGGCCAACGGCGACAAGTCGATCGGCAAGATGATCGCCGAAGCGATGAAGAAGGTCGGCAACGAGGGCGTGATCACGGTCGAAGAGGCCAAGAGCCTCGACACCGAGCTCGACGTCGTCGAGGGCATGCAGTTCGATCGCGGCTATCTCTCGCCGTACTTCATCACCAACGCCGACAAGATGATCGCCGAGCTCGACTCGCCGTTCATCCTGCTGTTCGAGAAGAAGCTCTCGGGCCTGCAGGCGATGCTGCCGGTGCTCGAGGCGGTCGTGCAGTCGGGCAAGCCGCTGCTGATCATCGCCGAGGACGTCGAGGGCGAAGCCCTGGCCACCCTGGTCGTGAACAAGCTGCGCGGCGGCCTCAAGATCGCTGCCGTCAAGGCGCCGGGCTTCGGTGATCGCCGCAAGGCGATGCTCGAGGACATGGCGATCCTGACCGGCGGTCAGCTGATCTCCGAGGACCTCGGCATCAAGCTCGAGAACGTCACGCTCGACATGCTCGGCAAGGCCAAGAAGGTCATCGTCGAGAAGGAAAACACCACGATCGTCGACGGCTCGGGCAAGAAGGCGGACCTCCAGGCCCGCATCGCCCAGATCCGCGCGCAGATCGAGGAGACCACCTCGGACTACGACCGCGAGAAGCTCCAGGAGCGCCTGGCCAAGCTCGCCGGCGGTGTTGCGATCATCAAGGTCGGCGGCGCCACTGAGGTCGAGGTCAAGGAGAAGAAGGACCGCGTTGACGACGCCATGCACGCCACCAAGGCGGCCGTCGAAGAGGGCATCGTCGCCGGCGGCGGCTCGGCTCTCCTCTACGCGATCCGTGCGCTGGACAAGATCCGCTCCGGCAACGACGACCAGAAGGTCGGTGTCGAGATCGTGCGTCGTGCCCTGCAGGCTCCGGTCCGTCAGATCGCCGAGAACGCCGGCTTCGACGGCGCGGTGGTCGCGGGCAAGATGCTCGACCAGAAGGACGCGAACTTCGGTTTCGACGCCCAGAAGGGCGACTACACCGACATGATCAAGTCCGGCATCATTGATCCGGTCAAGGTCGTGCGCACCGCGCTGCAGGACGCCGCTTCGGTGGCGGGCCTCCTCGTGACGACCGAGGCGATGGTCGCCGAGAAGCCGGAGAAGAAGGCTCCGGCCATGCCGCCGGGCGGTGGCATGGGCGGCGACATGGACTTCTAAGTCCAGTCGACGACTTGGAATACGGAAGGGCCGGGGAGCGATCCCCGGCCCTTTCTTTTTGTCACTCATTGGACCGCGGGTCCGATGAGACGCCAGCTGGATGCGGAGCGCTCCCAGCTCTCCCGACACCGCGCTTGATAATCTCCGAGCCATCGGGAGAAATGTCGCCCATGTGGCGTTCATGGTCCCTTGCCGGCATTCTGTGTCTTGCGATGTCGGCATCGTTGGCCGAGGCCCGCGACTCGCCCGAATTCAAGGTGAGTGACGCCGTGGTCCTGCGCTGCGTCGAGACGGCGGAGCGGTCGACGGCCGACCGTGGCGACGAGGAAGCGCGCGACTGCATCGGGCGCGAGACGGCGACCTGCCTCGGTGCGCTGGTGAGCGGCTCGTCGTCGGCGAATGCTCTTCATTGTACGTCGTCGGAGATGGCGGCCTGGCAAGAGATCGCCAAGAAGGCCTATGCCGCCCTTCTGGTCGAGATGACCAAGGAGGACAAGAATCGGCCCAACGGGGCGCAGCCCGCGCTGCCGGCGCTGCAGCGCACGCACGAGCTGTGGCAGCAGGCGGCAGCCGAGGATTGCGTCTTCGCGCGACTGCGGCCGGCTGAGGCGACGATACAGAGCGAGACGGCGGCGCGCTGCTGGCGCGACAAGCACGCGGAGCGGGCGCTGCTCTACCGGCGCTGGCTGCGCGGGCAGACCTACTGACGAGACGTCCCATGGTCGTGCCACCGGTCTCGATCAAGGGCGTGGTGCTGAACCAGGGCCGTGTGCTGTTGCTGCTGAACGAGCGCGACGAATGGGATCTGCCGGGCGGGCGGCCCGACCCGGGCGAGGATCACCGCTCGACCCTCGCTCGCGAAGTGCGCGAGGAGGCGGGTCTCGAGGTCGAGGTCGGTGCGTTCCTCGACGAGCACCTGTTCGAGGTGCTGCCGCAGCGCTTCGTGCGGATCGTCGCCTATGCCTGCCGCCTGGATAGCGCCGCTGCCATGCCCGTGGCCTTGAGCCACGAGCATCTCGATCTGCGCTGGGTGCCGCTCGCCGATCTCGGCGAGACGATCGACGGCTATCGCCTGCCGGCTGGCTACCTCGGCGCGATACGCCAGGCGACCGCCCAGCCCCTATCGCCGAGCGACCGCGAGGTCTGAACGCTGAGGAAACGGTCGTGCGCGGCAGCGGCGCCGAGCCACAGCTCGTTCCAGGCGTCGAAAGCGGCGAGTGGATCGGCGAGGCTGAGCTCGCGCACCGCCCGCCAGCCGCTCTGGCGCACGATCACGGCGCCGTCCTTCTCCTCGGTCACGACGTCCTCGCCGCTTGCCGCCATCACCGCGGCGAGCCAGCGGCCGAAATCGCGGGCGCTCTGGAGATCGCCGCGCTCGACGTCGGTCGGCAGGTCCATCTCGCGCGCCGTCTCCTCATGGAACTGCAGCCCGACCAGGCGGGCGACGCGGCCGAGCTCGGTCTTCGTGTCCTCGGGGCCGAGCAGCTCCTGCAGGGTGGGCAGCATGGTCCGCAGGTATTCCAGCGCATAGGAGCGGAAGACGCGCTGCCGGCGCTCCTCCGGCCAGCTCGCGGTCTCGAGCTTGGGCTGGTTCGCCCAGTCGACCCGCGGCATCGCCTCGGTGCCGTAAGCGAAGCGAATGCGCTCCTTCTCTTCGATCGGTCGGCCGTAGTCGAAGTAATAGCCTTCGAGGCCGGGCATCCCGTCGACCGTCATGCCGGTGCAGACGAAGCCCAGGCGCGGATTGCCGAGCGAGACGCCGTTATGGCCGTGCCAGCCATGCAGCATGGCGGCCGAGACCGCGTGCGGGACGGCGGCGATCGCGGTGCCCTTCCAGATCCAGCGCGGCGGCGGGTAGCGCACCCAGGCCTTGCTGTCGCTCTCGCGCAGATAGCCGGTCTTCACGCCGCCCAGCGCATTGGAGTGATAGTGGTAGAGCGCGCAGGCCGGCGCGTCCTTTTCGCCGGCCAAGCCGAGCTTCTGCAGGCCGGGCAGGAACTTCTCGACATGCTGGCGCCGGAAATGGCGGAACACGTAATCGCGCGCCGTTTCTTCGCCGCGCCGTGTCACGAGTCCCAGGACCAGCGCGGTCATCAGCGCGTTGTAGAGCGTGCCGACTGCCTTGTAGGCCGCGGTGCCGGCCCCTGCATTGCTCACCAGAGTGTCAGCCATTGTAACCATCAACCAGGATCGCCTTCGACTTGCCGGCCTTGAGCCGCATCTCGAGCAGCGGCTTGTAGTGCTCCGACGCGTAGAACTCCTCGGCCTGCGCGAAGGTCGGGAATTCCAGCACCACGACGCGCGACGGCGTCCAGCCGCCTTCCAGCGTCCGGCATGTGCCGCCGCGCACGATGAACTTGCCGCCGAACTTGGCGACGGCGCCCGGCGTATGCTTGCGATATTCGGCCATCAAGGCCTCGTCGGTCGTCTCGACCTCGACGATCATGTAGGCAGGCACCTTGCTCCTCCTCAGCCCATTTCCATCGGCAGGCTGGGATCGTTGGCCCATTCCTGCATCGAGTTGTCGTACACGGAAACGTTCTTATGGCCGAGGATCGCCGTGAGCACGAAGGCATCGAGCGTGGCTGCTATGCCGCCGCCGCAATAGACCAGCACGCGCTTGTCCGGCGCCGCGCCGACGCCGTCGAAGGCTGCCCGCAGGTCAGCGATCGGCTTCAGCGCCTTGTCCGTGCCGAACAGGCTGGCCGCCGGCACGCAGGACGAACCGGCGATGCGGCCGGCGCGGCCATAGACCACGCCGCCGGCGCCGGTGTGCTGGTCATGGCTGAGCGCGTTCAGAGTCAGGGTGTCGGCCGCGCCGATCGCCGCCTTGATCTTGTCCTTGTCGACGAAGATCTCCGGGCGGCCGCGCAGGCTGAGCGTCGCCGCCGGATGGGTCGTAGCCTCGGTCGAGAGCGGACGGTTCTCGGCTTTCCATTTGTCGAGACCGCCGTCGAGGATCGCGACGTCGTCGAAGCCCACGGCGCGCAGCATCCACCAGATGCGGCTGGCCCACACCGGCGAGGCGTGACTGTAGAGCACGACGAAGGTGCCGTGGCCGACGCCCTTGGCGGCGAATGCCTTGGTGAGCTCCTCGAGCGGCGGCAGGGTGAAGCGCAGCTTCGAGTTCTTGTCGGAGAGGTCGCCTTGCAGGTCGAGGAAGGCGGCGCCCGGGATGTGACCCTTGTCGTAGTTGGCGCGACCGCTTTCGGCGATGTAGCGGCCGTCGGGGCCGGGCTTGAGGTAGGTGGTGCAGTCGAACACTCGCACCGCAGGCGCGCCGAGCTGGCGCGCGAGGTCTTCCGTCGAAATCAGATTGGCCGATTGGGCCATGCTACTCTCCCGTGAGTTGGGGAGAGCGGAGAGTAAAACCCCCTCCGGCCTTCGGCCACCTCCCCCGCGCGGCGAGGAGGACAGGCGAAATTAGACGGTCTTGATCAGATGGTCTTGGAGGGCAGCGGCGGAACGGCGACGGTGCCGTTCGACGGCTGGGCGCTCGGCGCCGGCGCCTGGCCGAGATCCGGCTGCTGCGACTTGGGCGCCGCGACCGTCGGCGACTTCTTGGTGGTCTTCTTGGCCGGCTGCGCCTTGGCCATGCTGACCTTCTTCAGGCAGGCGTTGCGCTGGCTGGAGGTCTTGAGCTTGTTGCAGGACGCCGTCGAGCCCGCCTTCGGCTTGGCCGTGGGGGCAGGAGTCGGCGAGGGCATCGTCTCTTCCTGGGCGAAGGACGGGGCGGCAAACGCGACCGCAGCCAGGGCGGCTATGCCGGCGATCAACAGACGCATCTCGTATTCTCCCGGGCCGCTTGCGATGAGGGGACGTTGCGGCCTCGCTGTAGACGAAAAATCTATGTGATTTGCGGTATTTATGTCAAATTCTTAATGGTTTAGACCAAGTGAAATCGACGCCGTGCAGGCCATCCTAAATGTCGCCTTCCCGATCTTCGGGGTGATCTTGGCGGGCTTCCTCGCCGGCCGCTGGCGCATTCTGGGCGGCGATGCGACGGCGGCGCTGAACGCCTTCGTGAGTTATTTTGCATTGCCAGTGCTGTTTTTCGGCACGCTGGCGCGCACGCCGGTGCAGGCGGTGCTCGATCCGGCCCTGCTGGCCGGCTTCAGCGCCGCCGTGGTCGCCACCTTCGCAATGGGGATGGTCACCACGCGGCTCGTCTCGCGCGGCGGGCTGGCGGCGATGAGCCTGCAGGGCATCGCCTCGTCCTGGGGCAATGTCGGCTACATGGGCGTGCCGCTCTGCCTGGCAGCGTTCGGTGAACCGGGGCTGCCGCCAGCGATGCTGACCGTCATCGTGACGGCGGTTCTCTCGATGGTGTTCGGCGTCATGTTGATCGAGCTCGAGGTTGCGGCCGGCCACGGCCCGATCCGCACCTTTCTGCGTGCCGCCTTCAATGTCGCGCGCAATCCGCTGCCCCTGTCGATCGGGTTCGGTATCCTGGCCTCATGGAGCGGTCTCGTCGTGCCGACGCCGGTCGAGAAGTGGATCGATCTCATGGGAGCGGCCGCCGCCCCCTGTGCGCTGTTCGCCATCGGCCTGTTCCTGTCCGACAAGTCGATCAAGAGCGGGCTGGCCGAAGCGGGCCTCGCCACCTTGATCAAGTTGCTGCTGCAGCCTTTACTGGCGGCGCTGATCCTGCCGTTCTTCATCGACATCCGATCGGTGCCGGGCCAGGTGGCGCTCCTGATGGCGGCATTGCCGACGGCGGCCAACGCCTTCGTGCTCGCCAAGCAGTTCGACGTTTCGGTCGAACAGAACACCGCGGCCGTTCTGCTGTCGACGGCCTTCTCGGTGATCACGGTTTCTGCTTTGCTGGTCTGGGTGGGCGTGTCCTGACAAGAAGGAGAGGGTGAGATGCTTCAAGAGTTCAAGAAATTCGCGATGCGAGGCAACGTCGTCGATCTCGCCATCGGCGTGATCATCGGTGCAGCCTTCAGCAAGATCATCGACTCGCTGGTCAACGACATCATCATGCCGATCATCGGCCGGATCGCCGGTGGCCTCGACTTCACCAACTACTTCGTCGGACTGACGCCGGCCGCCAGCCAGGCCGCGACCTACGATGCGGCCAAGAAAGCCGGCGCTACCCTGGGGTACGGTACCTTCCTGACGGTCTCGGTGAATTTCCTGATCATCGCCTGGGTGCTGTTCCTGGTGATCAAGGGCATCAACCGCGTTTCGAAGCGGGAAGAGGAAGCCCCGGCCGCGCCGCCGCCGCCCACCAAGGAACAGGAACTGCTCACCGAGATTCGCGACCTCCTGAAGGCGCGCGGCTGATCTAAACTGCATTCATCCGGCAAGAAGGAGGGTGCTCACGGGAAACCGTGAGCGCCTCGTTTTTGCGCGCTGCCAGCACAGTCTGGATGAAATTGCAAGTGAGTTGAAGGATTCATTCTGTAGAAAATGAGCAAAATATTCCTCGAAATTCCAATAATGGCAGTTTGAATGCGGTAATTTATTTGGCAATGTCCGCCCGTCTTGGGGATGTGGGTGGTGAATCGGGTGTTTTGGGGCGACCTCTTTTAGGCGCTGCACGACAAATCGCACTGCGTAGGCAGTTTGCGACCGATTTGCCATGGCAAAAGTTAGTGGGTGGATGCCATGAGCTTTGTTCTTGAACCTCGTATGCTGTTTGACGCCAGTGTTGTTGCAGCGTCGGCGCAGCCAAAGGCCAATGAAGCTGCAGATGTCTCTGCAAAGTCGGCAGGCGATCAGGCGCAATCTGCTAGCGCTTCCAGCCACGATGTTCCGGCCAACGATGCGACGGTGAAGCCCGCCGAGTCGGCCGCGGTCAAGGACCCGCAGCAGGCGGCACAGAAGAACGATGCCAAGACGCCGGCTGCCAACGACAAGTCGACCGAAGCCGATCGCGCCGTGCAGACTTCCGGGGCGCCGGTCGATTCCGTGCTGTTCATCGACCCGCGCGTCTCGGGCTGGCGCGAGCTGGCCGACAGCGTGGGCGCGAACACCAAGGTCGTCGTGATCGATCCGACGCTCGATGGCATCACGCAGGTCACCAAGGCGCTCGACGGCCTGCACGGCATCAAGCAGGTCGATTTCCTGACCTATGGCCAGGCCGGCCAGATCGAGCTCGGTGCCTCGTCGGTGAACGACGCCGTTCTGCACACGCGGGCGCAGGACATCGCCGGCTGGCGCGACAGCCTCGCCGACAATGCCCAGATCCAGTTCTGGGGCTGCGATGTCGGCGCCGGCACGGCGGGCGCAGCGTTCGTGAACGACCTGCATGCCCTGACGGGTGTTGGTGTCGCGGCCTCGACCGACGCGACGGGTCTTGCGACCCTGGGCGGCGACTGGGCGCTGGAGCGCACGGCCGGCACCGTCGATCCGCGCTCGCCGTTCGGCGATGCGGCAATGGCGGCCTACGACACCGTGCTCGACGCGCCGACGGCCGTCGTCACGCTTTCGGGTCCGACCGAGGTCCTGCTCGGCAAGGACTTCACCCAGACCCTGACCTTCGACAACACCGCAGCCAACGGCACGGGCTACGGTCCCTTCGTCGAGCTGTTCGTGCCGACCGCCGTCGACACGGCGGCGATTGCCGATTATCGCGCCGTCCTCAATTCCGCGAAGTTCCTCGGCGCCGACGTCAGCGTGCAGGCGATCACGCTCACGACGACTGATCCCAATCACCTTGGGGTTCTGGGCGCCTATAATCCGCTGCGTCTCGACGCCAGCGGCAAGCCCACCTTCGTGACCGCCCCGCCGGGTTTCCAGGCGGGTGACACGATGTACGTGCTCACCCTGCCGTTCGGCAGCTTCACATCGACCCAGCCCAAGGCCGAGGTCACGCTCAATTTCAGCCTCGACAGCCGCAGCGAGCTGACCAGCACGCAGGGCCTGAAGATGGTCGCGCGCGGTGGCTACCAGTACGGCGCCGACGCTCTGAACAATCCCGGCAGCGATCCGGTCATCATGGGCGCCGACGTCCAGAGCGGGCTCAACGTGAAGCTGCTGGACGTCAAGACCGCGATCAACACCCAGCCGGGCGAGGGCGAGACCGCCACCGGGTCGAGCCATCCCGCGCATTACGTCGTGACCCTGGAGCCGGCGCCGGCCACAAGCGGACGGCCGATCAACAATCTCACCTTCAATCTCAAGCTGCCGGACGACGTGCAGTGGACCGGCGGCGCGATCGCCGTGTCGGGCGGCGGCGTGGCGACCTACGACGCGCCGACCCGCACCGTCACCGTGACCTACGCGTCGATCAGCGCGCAGCAGACGATCGACATTCCGGTCTTCGTACCGCAGACGGCGGTGGGCGGCAGCCAGGTCATCGACCCCGTCACGGGCGATCACGTGCAGGTCAACCTCAGCCCGACCTACACCTACTCGGCGAGCAACTGGACGCCGGCTGCAGGCTCTTTCGATTCGGGGGCCAAGCCGGTCAGCGGCAGCGGCAACGGGACCGAACCCAGCTTCGTTGCCAAGCCTTTCGCCGTCCAGGTGGGCAGCAGCATCGACACCAATACCGGCCCCGCCGGCTTCTCGCCCGGCGATATCGTCAAGTACACGATCAACTTCCAGGTCTCCGACTATTTCGACCTGAGCAACTTCAAGCTCGAGGACATACTGGGCGACGGCATGACCTTGCTGCCGGGCATGACGCCCGTGCTCAGCGTCACACGCAACGGCGCCTCGGCGGTCAGTTACAATTTCGGCGCCATCGCCGACCCTATGACGACGGACAACGGCCAGACCGTCGCGACGTCCGGGGGCATTGCCAATTCCTGGAACTACGAGGCGCGCGACGCCAACGGCCAGACCAAGATCGTCTTCGATGTCGGCGCGCTTCTGGCCGCACAGGCCGGCGGCAACTCGACTCTGGTGGGTGGCTCCAACGGCACCTCAGGCAGCGTCACCTTCTACGCCAAGGTGCTCGACCACTATACCGACAGCAATGGCGGCGCCTCCCTGCGCGAAAGCGACGTGGCGACCAACACCGTCAAGGGGACGGGTGACGTCACCAGCCACATTCCGGGATCCGTGCCGACAACGGAGATCGACAACTCGGCCGTCACCAACCAGGTGGCGAGCGGCAACCTCGCCATGGAGATCACCAAGGTCGGCAACACGACCGTCAATCCGGGTGATACGGTGAATGTGCAGGCGGGGCAGCTCGTTACCTACACGGTGACCTACGATCTCACGCAGGGCGACTACGGCAACCTCGATCTCAACGCCTTCCTGCCGCTGCCGGTCTACAACCTCTCGACCATGACGGCGGGCAACGGCACCGACGTCAACACCTTCAAGGTTCTGAGCGACAGCGATCGGCCGGGCGGCCCGTCGACGCCGACGGTAACCGTCGATACGGTCGGCAACAGCCTCAGCTTCAATTTCGGCACCTACGACAGCACGGCCAATCCGGCCGGCCAGAAGGTCACGGTGCAGTTCACCTTGCGGGCGTCGGACCAGCCCTTCGCCGACGGGCTGGCGCTGACGGCACAGGCGCAGGCGAGCTATACCAACGCGGCCGGCACCAACATCTCCGATGCGGCGATCCGCCAGCAGACGATGAACGAGCCCAGCCTCAAGACCAAGACGGGCGTCGTGTCGCTGGTCGAGAACAATGGCACGGCGGCGAGTGGGGCGACCTACACCGGCGATACCGGCACTCCCAATGCGAACCCGACCGGGATCTTCCAGCCGTCGGGCAACGGCAACGTCTTCACCGGTACGATTCCAGACACTATCGCCGGCACCAACGCACTGAACCAGAACGTCTCGGGGGCCGACGGCCTCGACGCGGTGCGCATCGTGCAGACGGTCGAGAACGTGGGCCACGGCGTCGCTTACGACGTGATCGTGCGGGGTCAGCTTCCATCGGGTTACAGCGCCGGCGATGTCACCAACCTCAAGGTGACGCGCGGCGACGGCACGGTGCTGGCCTTCACCGGGACAGCCGCCGATTTCTTCACGAGCGGCATCCAGGTCCATGGCGGCGACGGCACCCAGAACTCGGTCGTGCTCGAGAAGACCGGCGATGCCACGAACCGCGACATCCTCTACGTCACCTACGATGTGAAGCTCACTGGCACCCAGGCCGTGGGCACGGCCCTGGCGTTTGCTGGTTCGATCGTGAACTGGTCGGGCGCCAACAACGGTCCGGGTTTCGTCACCAGCGGCGTCCCGGTCGGCGGCACGGCGGCCAATCTCACTGACAACGCCACTGTGACGACGACGAACGCCAGCTTCACCAAGACGATCACGAGCACGGACAATCCGAACACGGCGGGCACCGACGTCGTGGTCGGCGAGACGATCACCTACACCTTCACCATCACCCTGCCCGAAGGCGAGATGGGCAGCGTCGTCTTCTCCGACGTAATGCCGACGTATCTCTCGAACGTGGTCGTGACGGGCGTTACGGCCGCTGCGGGGGTGACTGCCGATTCCCTGGCCGTCACCTACGATGCCGGCACGCGCACCCTTTCGGCGAACTTCGGAACCGTCAAGAACGCCAACGCCGACACCCTCAGCACGATCACCTTCACCGTGACGGCAAAGGTCGCAGACGATGGCAGCGTCGGCAACAATTCGTCGATCGCCAACACCGGCAAGCTGACCTGGGATACCGGCGCGATCAACAGCACGGCCACCGCGACAGAGCGGGACCCGAGCGTCACCGAGAGCATCACCGTCAACGATCCCGACGGCAAGGTGCATAGCGGCCAGGTGCTGACCTACACCTTCACGGTCACGAACGCCGGGTCGCCGGCAGCGCCGGCGGAAGATTTCTTCGACACGATCGTCCTGCCGAGCGGCCTGACCTGGGTGCCCGGCAGCCTCACGATGACGACATCGACGGGGGCTACCAACGTCGCGTTCAATGACGGCGCCCGCACGGTCGCGATCGAGCGGCTGGCGGCCGGCGGGTCGGCAACCTTCACCTTCCAGGCAACCGTCAACAACGACCTGACGGCCAATACGTCGTTGCAGGTGAAGACCTCGAACGCGCCCGGCACCTACACCTCGATGCCGGGTACTGTTACGGGCGAGCGCAGCTATACGGTTACGGCCTCGAACACCGTCTCGACGGGCGTGTTCGCGCCGGTCCTGGTCCTGGTCGACCAGTCGAACGGCACCGACACGACGAGCCCGCCGACCCAAGGTGCCCCACAGGCGACCGCCGACGTCGTCGTCGGCGAGCTGGTGCGCATGAAGGTCTATGTCGAGATTCCGACCGGCCTCAACAACAACGTCAATTTCACCGTCAACCTGCCGACGGGACTGGAATATGTCGGCAACGCCACCATCGCGCTGGCGAGCGCCAATGGCAGCATGTCGTCGTCGGTCGTCGATGCAGCCGGCAACAACGCCGCGATCCAGGTCAACAGCAGCGGCGGTTTCAACGTCCAGACCTACAATCCGACGGCGGCGCTGACGGCGGCCGCCATCTCCGGCGGCGCCGGCAGTGGTGGCGACGTCACCTTCAGCCTCGGCACGGTGCAGAACAACGCCAACTCGGGCGTCAAGAACTACGCCATCGTCGAATTCAACGCGGTCGTGCGCAACGAGGCCGGTAACCAGAGTGGCACCAATCTCCAGTCCTTCGCCTCGGTCGGTTCGACCAACTCCGCGAACACGACGCTGACCGTCAAGGAGCCCGGCGTCACGATCACCAAGCAGGTGAAGAGCATCGACCAGGCCACCGGGCAGGTGACGTGGGAAGTGAAGCTTACCAACAACGGCAACGCGATCGCCTACAACGTCAATCTCAACGACACTCTTACGGGCAACCAGAGCGCCATCAGCGGCCTGACGCAGACAGGCGGCGCCAGCGACCTGCTGGTCTCCTCGGGCAACGGCACCAACGCCCTGTTGGCCTCGATGACGCTCGGTATCGGCGGCTCCGAGACTTTCACCTACACGACCACGGTAACCGATCGCACGCAGTCGGTGGCCAACGCCACGGCGGCAGTGACCTACGCCTCGCTGGACGATACCAACGGCTTCATCACAGCCGGCGATTTCTACGGCAACAACTATACGGGCGATGGCATCGCCGGATCCGGCACAGCCCAAGGCGAGCGCAACGGCGCCGGTGGCCTCAACGATTATTCGGCCAGCACCTCCATCGGCCTCGGCCTGGTGCAGGGCAATGTCTGGAACGATCTCGGCTCGGCATTGAATACGCAGGATCTTGGGTGGAATTCTGCGGCTGATACGCGGCTGCAAGGTGTCGCCCTGACGGGCACCTGGGCGGGCGCGTCCAGTGCCTCGACGGTGCTCACTGATTCCAACGGCTTCTACTCGTTCCTGCTGCCGACCAATGTGACCACGGACGTCAGCGCTCCGCTTACGACGACGTCGTCCTCGACCGGGGGCGCTACCGAGACCCTGATCTACTCGACCGACGGCACGGCCGGTACGTTGGTCCGGCACAATGAGCTCGGATTGAGCGCCGCGAATGCGAAGTTCACCGTGACGGCAAACGGCGCAACGGCGATTTCGGGCGTCAACTTCGGCTATCGCCTTGCCAACACGGCGCCGATCATTTCAACGTGGGGCGACAATACGGCGGCCGGCGCCAAGCAATATACGGTCGGTGGATCGGCCATCGTGCTCAGCACCGGCAGCACCGGCGTTGCCGATACCCAGCTCGATACGCTGGTGGCCAACAGTGCCGGCGACTATGGCAGCACGTTGCTGACTCTGGTCCGCAACGGCGCTGCCAACAGTGGCGATGTCTTCGGCGGTGCCGGCAACGCGACGACAGGGCTGTTCTTCAACGGCAGCAACGTGCTGTTCAACGGCGTGCAGGTCGGCACTTTCACCATGACCGGCGGCACGCTCTCGGTGACCTTCGTGAGCGGGACCAATGCGGCGACGGTGCAGAGCGTCCTGAACAACGTCACCTATTCGTTCACGGGCGACACGCACACGCTCGACGGCGGCATCGTCATCGATGCCACGCTGCGGGACAACAACACCCAGGCCGGCACGACCGACGGCAACCACTTCCAGGGCACCGGCGGCCAGCTGACCAGTGCCGCCGCGCAGGTTCGCATCGAGATCGCGCCAGCGTCGGTTGCCGACGCCTTCCAGGAGCCGAACAACACGCCGGCTTCGGGCAACGCCATCGCGCTCGTCCCGAGCCTCGTCCTGGTCAACGACCAGTTCACGCAAGTCGTGCTCACGATCTCCAGCGGCTACCTGAACGGTGAGGACGTGCTCAGCTACGTCCGCGTTCCGGCGACGATGGGCAACATCAACGGTGTCTGGGATCCCGCGACGGGTACGATGACCCTGACCTCCGTCGGCGGCACCGCAACGACGGCGCAGTGGCAAACTGCGCTGCGGGCCGTCACCTATCACGACGCCAGCGATACGCCGAACACTGGCACGCGCACCGTGACCTTCAGCGCCACGGGGACCGATACGTCGGTGATCAGTGGCACGCTCGCTACCGTGACCGTGGCCAAGGCCAACGATTCGCCGATTCTTGCGGACGTCAACCTGACGATCCCGCACCAGACCGAAGACAATCTCGGCGCACCGCCCAACGGGACGGCCGTCGGCTTCCTGGCCTCCACCCTGGTCGGCAACGGCACCGGGCCGAACAACGTCGCCGACCCGGATGGTCCTTCGACGGGGCCGTCGACGCCGGGCTTCGCGATCACCACGGCCGACACGACGCAGGGCAATTGGTGGTACTCGATCGACGGCGGCGCGACCTGGACGGAGTTTGCTTCCAGCAGCGTGGCCGCGATCTCGGACACCAACGCGCTGCATTTGGTGGCCGACGCCAACACGCGGCTCTACTTCCAGCCCAAGACGACGGACTGGAACGGGACGATTCCGACGGCGCTCACCATCCGGGCGTGGGATCAATTCAGCCCGACGACACCGATCGCCAACGGCACCCTGGCCGACACTGGCAGTGGGCACGGCCTTGGCGAAAATACCGCAGGTAGCGCCTACTCGGCGGCGACCGATACGGTCTCCCTGACGGTCGACCCGGTGAACGATGCGCCGGTGGCGAGCGGCAGCGTGACCCTGACGACGCCGGGGTCGTCGGTGTCGAGCCTGTTCACGCCGACCTTCAACGATTCGCGCGACGAGGTCACGGACGGCTCGTCGGCCAACACGCTGGCGGGCATTGCCATCGTCGGCAATGCGGCGGATCCGGCAACGCAGGGCAAGTGGCAGTATTCGCTGGACGGCGGCACGACCTACCAGGACGTGCCGACCACGGTGTCGGATGGCTCGGCGGTGCTGCTGCCAAGCACGGCGCTGATCAAGTTCGTCGGGGTCGATGGCTATACCGGCACGCCGGGCGGCCTGACGGTGCGCCTGATCGATAGCTCGAGCGGACCGGTGACGCCCTCGACGTCGGCGGATGTTTCGACCAATGGCGGTACGACGCCGATCAGCGAAGGCACGGTGCCGGTGGGCACGATCGTCAGTGGTGTGGTTGCAGGCACCTATCAGGAGCCCAACAACAGCCCGGCTGGCGACGTGGCCGTCGCGGTGAATGACACCGTGGTCCTCGATATCAACCCGTCGATCACCTACACGGGTGCCACGTTCCAGATCACCGGCAACTACCAGAACGGCCAGGACGTGCTGCGCTTCACCGGTACGGCCGGGACTGGCGACATCGTCGGCAACTGGGATACCACGACCGGTACGATGACGTTGACTTCCGCGGGCGGCGCGACGCCGGTGCAGTGGCAGGCCGCGCTCAGGGCGATCCAGTACTACAATTCAAGCGACACACCGGTAACGACCGGCCGCACGGTCACCATGGCGATCGATCAGTCGGGCATTGGCGCCATGGCGCTCGGCACGTCGGCGATCACCGTGCTGCGCGCCGACGATTCGCCGGTGCTGAGCGACCGCAACCTCACGGTCGGTCAGGTCGAGGACAATCTCGCGGCACCGAGTGGCGCCGTGGGCTTCCTGGTTTCGGACCTGGTCGGCAATGGCAGTGGCCAGAACAACGTCGCCGACCCCGATGGCCCGGTCACGGGGCTTGCGGTCACGGCGGCCGACACCACGCAGGGCAACTGGTGGTACTCGACCGACAACGGTGTGACCTGGACAGAGTTTGCCTCGAGCAGTCTGACGGAGGTCTCGAACGCCAATGCGCTGCACCTGGTGGCCGACGGCAACACGCGACTCTACTTCCAGCCCAAGACGACAGACTGGAACGGTACGATCCCGACGGCGCTCACCTTCCGCGCCTGGGACCAGTTCAGCCCGACGACGTCGATCACCAATGGCGGCCGTGCCGACATCGGCAGCAGCGGCTTCGGCACCGGCATCAACACCGCGGCAAGTGCCTACTCGGCGGCGACTGACACCGTGTCTCTGACGGTCGATCCGGTGAACGATGCACCGGTGGCTTCGGGGACGGCGACCCTGCCGTCGATGCCGGAAGATACCGATACCACGACGGCGCCGAGCCGGACGGTAACAGAGTTGTTTGGGCCGACCTTCAACGACTCGCGCGACCAGGTCACGGATGGCTCGTCGGCCAACACCTTGGCCGGTATCGCCATCACGGCGAACGACTCGACCTTGGCGCAGGGCACCTGGCAATACTCGCTGGACGGCACGACCTGGACTGACGTCCGGCGAACGGGCCTCGATGACACGACGGCGCTGATCCTGCCGTCGACGGCCTCGCTGCGCTTCGTGCCGGAGCCGCAGTGGAACGGCACGCCGGGCGGCCTGACGGTGCGCCTGATCGACGGCTCGAACACCTCGAACAACCCGGTGCCCTTCTCGCTCTCGTCGGATGTGTCGACCAACGGCGGCACGACGGCGATCAGCTTCAACAAGGTGCCGTTGACGACGACGGTGACGGCGGTGAACGACGCACCGGTGGTCAGCGGGACAGTGACGATCCCCGGCACGGAGGATGCTCCGGCGAGCATGACGGTCGCCGATGTGCTGACGAACGTGAGCTACACCGACGGTATCGATACGATCGCCGGCGGTTCCACGGGCACGCCGGCAGCGGGCCTGGCCATCACGGCCAACAACGCGACGACGGATCAGGGCACCTGGCAGTACTCGATCGACGGCACGACCTGGGTCAACATCCCGTACGCAGGGCTCGGCGATACCAACGCGCTCGTCATCCCGGCCACGGCGTCGCTGCGCTTCGTGCCGGTCGACAACTGGAACGGCACGCCGGGCGGCTTGACGGCTCGCGTCTCCGACGGTGCCGGCGGTCTGCCGGCGACAGGGCTCCAGAATTTGGGCACCGTCGGGGGCACCAGCCAGTGGTCGAACGACACGATCAGCATCGGCACCGTGACGGCGCCGGTCAACGACGCGCCCATCGTGAGCGGTACGGCGACAGTGCCGCCGAGCAACGAGGACAGGGCGAGCGCCACGGGTACATCGGTCTCGACGCTGCTGAACCAGGGCACCGTCAACTACGATGACAACGGCATCGACACGGTGCCGAGCGGCTCGACGGGCACGCCGCGGACGGGCATCGCCATCACGGACAACGCGTCGACGGCGGCGCAGGGCACGTGGCAGTACTCGACCGATAGCGGAACGACCTGGACCAATATTCCATACACGGGCCTCGGCAATGACAACGCGATCGTGTTGCCGAACAGCGCGACCCTGCGTTTCGTGCCGAACGGCGACTGGAACGGTACGCCGGGCGCGCTGACGGCGCGCATCTCCGACGGCACGGACGGTCTGCCTGCGACCGGCGTCCAGAACATCGGCACACCGGGTGGCACAAGCCAATGGTCCGATGGCACGATCACCATCGGCACCACTACACCACCGGTCAACGACGCGCCGGTGGCTTCGGGGGCGGCGACCTTGCCGTCGGTGCCGGAAGATACGACCCCGGCAACGGCGCCGGGCAAGACGGTGTCGGAACTCTTCACGCCGACCTTCAACGACTCGCGCGACGATGTCGTGGACGGCTCGTCGGCCAACAGCTTGGCCGGCATTGCGATCACGGCGAACGACGCGACGGCGACGCAGGGCACCTGGCAGTACACCTTGGACGGCACGACCTGGGTCGACGTCCCGCATACGGTCGGCGACACGACGGCACTGATTCTGCCGTCGACGGCGTCACTGCGCTTTGTGCCGGAGCCGGAGTGGAACGGCACGCCGGGCGGCTTGACGGTGCGCCTGATCGACGGTTCGAACACCTCGAACAACCCGGTGCCGTTCTCGTTCTCTTCGGATGTGTCGGTGAACGGCGACGAGACGGCGATCAGCCGGGCCAAGGTGCCGCTGACGACCACGGTTGTCGCTGTGAACGACGCCCCTGTCGTGAGCGGGACGGCAACGATCCCCAGCACCGAGGACGCCAAGACCGGTACGACGATTGCCGATGTCCTGACCAAGGTGAACTACACCGACGGGATCGATACGATCACCGACGGCTCGACGGGCACGCCGGCGGCGGGCCTGGCCATCACGAACAATGCGTCGACACCGGCGCAGGGCACGTGGCAGTACACGACCGACGGCACGACCTGGGTCGACATCCCGCACACCGGGCTCAGCGACACCAACGCCATCGTGATCCCGGCGACGGCCTCGCTGCGCTTCGTGCCGCAGCCCGATTGGAACGGCACGCCGGGTTCGCTGACGGCGCGCATCTCCGACGGCACCGGCGGTCTGCCGGCGACCGGCGAGCGAAACCTGGGCGCCGTGGGCGGCACCAGCCAGTGGTCGAACGACACCATCACCATCGGCACCGTGACGGCGCCTGTGAACGACGCACCGGTCGCGACCGGCATCTCGACCTTGCCGAGCGTGCCGGAGGACACGACGAACCCGCCGGGCCGGACAGTCACCGACCTGTTCCTGCCGCGCTTCAACGACTCGCGCGACCAGGTCACGGACGGCTCGTCGGCCAACAGCTTGGCCGGCATCGCCATCACGAAGAACGACTCGACCCCGGCGCAGGGCACCTGGCAGTACACCTTGGACGGTACGACCTGGGTCGATGTCCCGCGGACGGGTCTGGGCGACACGACGGCGCTGATCCTGCCGTCGACGGCCTCGCTGCGCTTCGTGCCGGAGCCGCAGTGGAACGGCACGCCGGGTGGCCTGACGGTGCGCCTGATCGACGGCTCGAACACCTCGAACAACCCGGTGCCGTTCTCGCTCTCGTCCGATGTGTCGGTGAACGGCGAGACCACGGCGATCAGCCGCAATGAAGTGCCGCTGACGACGACGGTCACGGCTGTGAACGACGCCCCCGTCGTGAGCGGCACGGCAACCGTGCCGCCCAGCCGCGAGGACAATCCGAGCCCGACCGGCACCTCGGTCTCCGAGCTGCTGGGCCAGGGCACGGTCAACTACACCGACGGCACCGACACGGTGCCGAGCGGGTCGACCGGCACACCGTCGACCGGCATTGCCATCGTCGGCAACACCGCGACACCCGACCAGGGCACGTGGCAGTACTCGACCGACGGCGGCACGACCTGGGTCAATATCCCGAACACCGGCCTTGGCAACGACAACGCCATTGTCTTGCCGAACAACGCGACCCTGCGCTTCGAGCCCACGCCGAACTGGAATGGCACGCCGGGCACGCTGACCGCCCGCGTCTCCGACGGCACCGGCGGCCTGCCGCCGACCGGCGAGCAGAACATCGGCACCCCGGGCGGCACGAGCCAGTGGTCCGACGGCACCATCACCATCGGCACCACGACGCCGCCGGTGAATGACGCGCCGATCGTCAGTGGCACCGCGACGGTACCGCCGGGTAACGAGGACACGCCGAGCCCGACTGGCACGCCGGTCATCGATCTGCTGGGCCAGGGCACGGTCAAGTACGACGAC
>Ga0209933_1000390_pt1 | contig 86019 bp, 79 predicted proteins | sample ThiBiot_300_biof_FD_183944 | JGI IMG/M metagenome (GOLD analysis project Ga0209933, IMG submission 183944) | Wastewater bioreactor microbial communities from Cape Town, South Africa - Thiocy_cont_300_biof (SPAdes) | ecosystem: Engineered > Bioremediation > Thiocyanate > Unclassified | place... | reverse complement strand
CCGCCATGACGCCACTCACGGCCGATCAGAAAGCCGCCATTCAGCTGGTATCAGGTACGGCCAAAGACTGGCAGAAGGATGATAAAAAAGATGCGACACCCGCCGATTTTGTGGCGGGTATTGGCTTCGATACGAATCCGGTTTCGGCCGGGATCAACGCTCCGGAAGGGCGGTTGACGGGTTCGGGAACGACTGCGCTGGTAAGCCCTATTCAGAATAATTCGTTCAAGCTTATTGGCCGGGCATTGAAATCGGGCGGAACCGTTAAGTTCCAATCGGATAGTCAGCGGTATGCCGTCAGTGGCGTTAATACTACTACGCTGGAACAATGGGTGAAAGATCTCGGCATTACGGCTGAACGCACAGCCAACGCCAGTGGAGCAACCGTAAAGCCCCGCATTGCCCTCTACAAGCCCTGGACGGCCAGTATGGATGCCGGTTGGACCGAATGGGTGCTGGAGCAGTTCGACCTTCCCTTTGCGACCATCACCAATACCGATATGCAGGAAAATGATCTGAGCGACCGTTTCGATGTAATTGTGATGGCTTCCGATCGACCACAAACGATTAAAAATGGGTTTGCAAAGGGAGCGGTTCCGCCCGCTTACGAGGGTGGTTTAGGGGAATTGGGTAGTGCTAGTCTAACCAAATTTGTGAGCCAGGGAGGAACACTCGTTTGCCTGAACGCCAGTTGTGACTATGCTATTGAGGCCCTGCATCTACCCGTCAAAAACGTAGTTGCCGGGGTCGCTCGCAAGGATTTTTTCACGGGTGGTTCATTGCTTGAAGTCGAAACTGACCCAACGCATCCGGTGATGGCAGGGATGCCTGGCAAAGCCGCCGTGTTTGTGGACGGAAGCCCGGTTTTTGCCACGCTTGACGGATTCAAAGGGCAGGCCTTGGCAAAGTTTGCCTCCACGGGATCGCCGTTGCGGTCAGGCTATCTGCTGGGCGAAAAATACCTGCAAGGCTATGCGGCTTCGCTGGATGTGCAGCAGGGGAGAGGGCATGTCGTTCTGATCGGGTTCCGGCCGCAATGGCGTGGACAGCCGTTGGGAACATACCGGGTTCTACTAAACTCAGTGCTGTATGGTGGCGACGTAGCGAAAGGGAAATACGGGACGCCCGATTTCTGGAAATCTCCTTCTCAGAAGCCGAAAGACGAGGACAAGAAGTGATAGGTGCGATACGGCTACTTACTGGGTTAGCCGAAACGGGATAGTTTATAGGTACCGTCCTTCTCAAAGATAACTAGAGTACTCCCTCCGCCCCCCGTACTGAATCGTCGATTTCCTTCATTTCGCTTTCTATTGATATACGGAAGAACATCACTTGTCCAGCGTCTTCTAGTGGTTGGGCGCGTGAATACTCGATCGCCAATAATTTGTTCCAGACAACGGTTTAGAACAGCTTTATCGGCTGTCGTTTTTACGACACGCCCTGTTGAATCAGCATCATAAACTAAAATAATATCCCCTCTAAAGTCGGAGAACCGTAAAGGGGGGTTGTTTTTGTAAATATCGTCAATCGTAGCAGAAAGTATCCAACAGAGCTTATTTTCGGAGTTATGGAATTCGTATAAATGGACAATGCCTTTATCATAATTCGTATTAAACCATTGTTCTTTGACACAGTTCTGAATAAACTCAAAAAGGATTTTTTGTTTTATTGAGTCAGTCGCTATCGTGACTTGCTGTACGTCTGTACAGGGAGGAGGATTGCCTTGCTGGGCGTAGCTGTTGCTTAAAAATAGACAGCTTATAATAGGTAGCAATATTTCAACAATTAGTCTAGTGGGTATGTTCATAATGCCTTAATAAGGGCTAAACGGTACTGTAATTAATTGGCTTCGTTGCTTCGTTTATAAAATTATCCTCTTCTCTGAATCCGGGTCAATTCGTCCAGCAAGTAGTCTAGTCCGTTCAATTTGATTTCGTACATGGTTTGCAGTAGCATACCCAGTTTACCCGCTGGAAACCCTTTTTGGGCAAACCATTCCAGATACGAAACGGGCAACGCCCGAATCAACTGGCCTTTATATTTGCCAAAAGGCATCTGATAATGAAGTAATTCCTTGAGTAATTCGGGGTTTCCGTGTTCCTGAGTCATAAGATGGGGTTAGGCGTTAAACAAGTACGTTAACTGACTGCCGATTCCAGCAGTCGGATGGTCCCGGCGGTTGCGTCAATTTCGGCGTCGATACCCAATGGGACGGTAAATTTATCACGGATGTGGCCGATCATCGCACCCGAAAAAGCCGGTTTGTTCAAGGGGATGATGTGTTCGGTCAGAATGTCATCGAGTGTGAGGGAGCCGTAGCCACCGTTGCTAGGGTTGCAATCGCTGCATTTGCCGAACACAAACCCGGCTATCTGGTTCAGAATACCTGCCAGTTTAAGGTGGGTTAGCATCCGGTCTACGCGGTAGATGTCCTCGTGTGTGTCTTCCAGAAATAGAATGGTATTTTTCCAGTCGGGTAAGTAAGGCGAGCCAATCAGGTGACTCAGTACGGTCAGATTACCGCCCACCAGACGCCCCCGCGCTAAACCAGGCCGCAAGGTGGTAATTCGGTCCTGTACCTGGGTAAGATTGTCGCCTTTTTCAGTTGGGTTACGCATCGTCAGCGCTTCGCCATCCATCAGGAGCCGTTTGAACCAATCGACCGTATAGGCATTGAACGTCGCTGATCCCACCGGGCCGTGTAGCGTTACCAATCCGGTTTTGGCGTATATAGCCAGCAGTAAGGCCGTTACGTCGCTATAGCCGATGACTACTTTCGGATTGCGCTGAATCAGGTCATAATCCAGCAACGACAACAACCGTGCGCAACCCCAGCCGCCATGAATGGCCATAATGGCTTTCACGCTCTGATCGTTGAAAAAGGCATGTAAATCTGAGGCACGGTCGGCATCGCGGCCAGCCAAGTAGCCGTATCGGTCGTAAATATGCGGTCCGAGTTTGGTTTGGAAGCCAAGTGCCAATAGCGATTCCTGAGCGATTTTTACCGTTTCCTGACTGTAGGCGGGTGCGGCCGGACAAAACAAACCAACAGTGTCGCCTGGTTTTAAGCGAGCGGGTTTGATAAGGGCCGGAGGAGTTGCTGCAGGAAGTAACGAAAGAAAAGGGGCCAGGCTACCCGCCTGTAAGAACGAACGACGTGATGGCATACGACTAGTGAATTCAAGTTCAGAAAGATAACCGAAAGCACTGATATGACACGCAGGCTGAGACGATTCGGCGTATTTTTTCGATTCGTTTTGTGTATGTTTCTAAGCATGGTGCCATAAACCGAAGAATTGAACCGCCCGTTCAAAGGCTGGCTTTCAGGGGTCTTTGGTACAGACAGAAAAACAACTCGAAACAAGGACGGTTATTATTGATTGAACATGCGCTTTTTAGGCTGGCTAGTTCAATCAATAATGACAAAGTCACCATCACTACTTCATGGATGTTTCAGTTTTGTAATGGTTCTGCTGCTGAGCCATTGCCAGACCAAAAAAGCCCAGCCTCCACAGGCCGAAGGCTTCGATCCGCCTATACCCGAAACCATGTCGTATGTAGCCGGACCAATCGTTTTTCAATTAGGCGAACTTCAGGAGAAAATCAACCGGGAGTTAGATCCGGTATTGATCGGCAAGCAAACAAAAGACGGTAAAGTAAAAGGCTTTATGTCGTTTCGGGTCAAACGGTTAGGTCCTGTTCAGGTGCAGTATGCCAATCAGAAAGTCAGCTTGTCGGCTCCGCTGCAAATGTGGCTTACCAAACCCTTCAGTAAAGATACGACTCCCCCTAAAAAGCCATTTTGTGCGCTTCACGTTAATTTTCAGACCCCTATTCAGGTAACCTCTAACTGGCGACTCAACAGCCAGACCAAATTCACTGACTACACCTGGATTAAAGAGCCGGAAGTACGTGTGCTGGGCAAAGAGATTTCATTGGCGAAGGTTGCCCAGGACATCCTTGATAAACACCGGACGGATATTGAAACCATGATCGATTCGGCTATTCATCGGGATTTAAGGCTCGACAACATGGTAAAGCCGATCTGGCGTGACTTACAAAAACCGCTGCTTATCAACCGAGATTATGGCCTGTGGCTGGTGCCGATACCCGTTAGTGTAGCGGCTGGGCCCGTCACCGGTGATGCCCGCCAGTTGACGACCCACATCCGCATGGCGTTTCGGACGAAAACCGAACTGAAACCCAGCCCACCCGTACACCCTAAAACGGAACTACCCCGGCTACAGAAACGCGACACGGTTTCGCAGGTGTCCGATTTACACCTGATGAGTTTTATTCCCTATGCCGATATTAATCGCATCATGAAACTCACCATCAGTAAACAGCCCAAAAAAATGGCGTTAGGGTCGGTTACGGTAAAAGGCGTGTCGGTGTATGGAGCGCAACAGGCTTTGATTGTGAAAGTCGATATGGATGGACTGGTCGATGGGCCGGTTTATCTGCGGGGAAGGCCCGAATTTGATACCTTAACCAACACGCTGAACGTGAATGATCTGGATTTCGATGCCCAAACCAACAACTGGTTGGCCAGGAGTACTAAACCCGTCTGGCACAAACCCTTACAACTCATACTGAAGCAGTTGCTGACCATTCGGTTGGGAGACGACATTGCACAGTTGCCTCGCAAAATTAACGAAGCTTTCGAGAGTGGAGGAGCGGGGAAAAAGACCGATCTGAACATTCATTCGTTTCGGTTTGTACCCCAGAAAATAGCCATCCGACCCGATGGTATTCAGGCCCTGATTAAGGTTGAATCACAGGTTGGTCTAAAAATCAATCAGTTATAAACAGTCTTGGCCTGGCTTAGCCTGTTAGCGTGACCAGCTTACAGTTAATTTTACGCAATGGTTTTTCTAATAAGTATACCTGTTTTATTGCTGCTGGGCTGGGTTATCTGGCAGTATGCCCGGCCCCGAACGATCGATACGTCGGCCATTGCTGCAACCTATCCGCAACTTTTGCAGCAACATGTGGCTTATTATCGGTCACTGCCTGATGATCGCAAGAAAGAATTTGAAAAGCGAGTGGCTCATTTTTTGAGCACCGTCCGCATCGAAGGCGTTGGAACGACGGTCGACGAACTGGATAAAGTGCTGGTTGCCAGTAGTGCTATCATTCCCATATTTGGATTTACGGATTGGTACTACCCGCTCACGAACGTATTGCTGTATGCCGACCGATTCAATGAGGATTATCAGACTGAGGGCGATAATCGAATGATACTGGGCATGGTAGGCGAAGGGGGAGCCTTACAAAGTACAATGGTTTTGTCGAAACCAGCTTTGCATGAAGGCTTTGCCAACAAAACCAGCAAAGGAAATACCGGTATCCATGAGTTTGTGCATCTGCTGGATAAGGTCGATGGGGCTACCGATGGTTTACCGGAATACCTACTGGAAAAAGACCACATTAAACCGTGGCTACAGCTCATTCACAAAAGTATTCAGGACATCAGGGCCAATCGGTCGGACATTGATCCGTATGGTATCACAAACGAAGCGGAGTTCTTCGCCGTCGTGTCGGAATATTTTTTCAAACGACCTGATCTGTTACAGGAAAAGCACCCGGCCCTGTTTGCCCGACTGGAAGAAATCTTCCATCAGAATCCACTCGCTAATGATAAGACAGTAAGCTGAGCCGAAACGGGTAAATACAACCAATTAGCGGCTTATGGTAACACATATAAACCCGTCGCTATTTTCTCATGAAACTCGTTGTTGTGAAGTCATCCATGATTCGTCAGGCTCTTTTACTCACCGCATTGACCGGCCTTGTCTTGACAAAGTCGCTGGCGCAGATTGGCGTTGGGGCGAAACCTGCCAAAGGAGCCGAAGTGCTGTTTGACGGTTCCCGGAAAATGCTCGATGAGAAATGGACCTATTGGGAAGGCCCACGACTGGCGGCCACGTTACCCATCAAGTGGAAAATAGAGAAAGACCCAGCTGGGCCGGGTACAGTTATGAATACCAACGACCCAGCGGCTGCGGGGGGGAAATATGGTTCTGCGGATATTGTTACGAAAGAGACCTTCCGCGATTTTCGACTGCATATCGAGTTTTACATCAGCAAACCCGGTGGTAATAGTGGGGTGTATTTGCAGAATCGTTACGAAATTCAGGTATTGGACGGCGACTCCACCAGCCATGGCCTGGCGGCAGTAATCAACGAAACGCCATCGCCGTATTATGCCTACAATGGCGTTGGGAAGTGGAATGCGTATGATATTCAGTTTCGGGCCGCTCGATTTGAAAATGGCAAGCGGGTCGAACCGGCTATGGTAACCATGTACTTCAACGGTAAAAAGGTGCATAGCAATCAGAAAATCAGTCAGGTATGGGGCGGGCCTAATTCCGGCATTGATGGGGGCAACGACGGCGGCAAAGGCATTACCGACACGCCCGGCGGCTTAAAACTCCAGGCCGAAGGCCACGACGTATTCTACCGTAATATCTGGATCAAGCCCCTGGATCTGAAAGCCTCGAATACGGATTTTTGATTAGTACTAGTGGCGAGGGCTGGGCCATCGGAATGGTGAGTAGTAGGACAAAAGCTGACTCCTCTGCTGATTATGTCCTTTCGGAAAGATAGATGAATAAAAGGCGTATCGCGGGGCATTTAGGCTTTCTGAGAAGGTAAAATACCGCATATTGAAGGGTGTGCTTTTATACGATATACAGTTAGTAGACCCTTTAAAATACAGGGGCAGAGGTGCGCTGTGAGGTTGCCGCAATCGACCCGTTTATTGCCGCATTTACCCTCCTCCTTTTTCGGGCTTTCGAGGTATTTTTGTTACGTAAACATCAAATACAACTACGTATGGCAACGAAAATCTTTGTAAACCTGCCCGTTAAAAACCTGCAAAAATCCGTCGAATTCTTCACACAGGTGGGGTATACATTCAACCCACAGTTTACCGATCAGAACGGTACCTGCATGATTATCAGCGAAGATATCTATGTGATGCTGCTCGTTGAGCCGTTTTTTCAGGGCTTTACCAAAAAAGAAATCGTAGATACCTCAAAAGCTGCTGAGGCAATTCTCTGCCTGTCGGCCGACAGCCGCGAGGGGGTCGATGAACTGGTGCGTAAAGCCGTTGCGGCAGGTGCCACCACGCCCGGCGAGGCCGATGATCAGGGTTTTATGTACAGCCATGGCTATCAAGACCTGGACGGTCATTTGTGGGAGATTATTTACATGGACCCCAGCGCTATCAATCAGGAACAGCCAGCCGCCGAAGCCGGTGTTTCATGAGCGAATCGTATCCGGTGCATTCATGCAGATTGCCTATAAACTAAACTCCCCTGACCAGCATCTCGGTCAGGGGAGTTTAGTGTTAACTTTCAACAAATTCTCTATCTTCCAGAATCTGCACAACTTCAATAAGCGATTCGGTTTCGAGATCATCCCAGGTGAAGATCTCGTCAATTTTATTGTCAATAATATACGCTAACCCCTGTTCGGTGATCGCATTTAATTCCTGACCTTCGTATTCCCATTCTTCGGTCAAAGTTGCTTCAGCCATTACCTCGCCATGTTGATTCGTTACATTCGCACGATACAATTGGCTAATCATTGTTTTGATTTTTGTTCGAAAATCTTCGAGTTCTTCCTGCAGCGTAGATGTACTTTTTTTCATGGCTGTTTTTAAAGGTTGATTGTGAATGACTTATTTTGGTGAGTTGTCCCTTAGACGGGCTGCTGTAGGAATAGTCTCATGCTGGCCTGCATTATTTTGTATCTTTTAATTTGGGCGCAGGCGGAGGGGGGCGGAATACGTGTTGATTGGCTCTGCGCTGGCGAAAACTTGATAAAGTCAGGTATTATGAAAACATTTTATGCCGTCTTGGTAAATTCACTGACGGCTTCGTTAACCAATAACTCAGTGTGGTTTGCGATTACGTTTTGGGTGTATCTGGAAACTCAGTCGGTCGTGGCAACGTCCGTTATGGCAGGCGTTTATTCGGGTACGGTGGCGCTATCGGGCTTTTTTCTGGGTTCCCTGGTCGATCGGTATAAGAAGAAGCGAGCGATGCTACTCTCAAGTATTGCATCGCTTGGGCTGTATGCGCTTGCCCTGACTATTTATTTAACGACCCCCCAATCGACATTTACGAATCCATCCAGCCCTATTCTCTGGGTATTTGTGGTGGTGTCGCTGATGGGCGCAATTGCCGGGAACATTCGCTCCATTGCCTTGTCGACGCTGGTTACGGTATTGATTCCAGAAGAAGGTCGGGATAAAGCCAATGGACTGGTCGGAACAGCCAACGGCGTATCGTTTCTGGTTGCCTCAATTTTTAGTGGACTGATTATCGGATTTCTGGGCGTTTTCTGGATGCTTGTGCTGGCTATTGGGCTCACCTTCCTGGCGGCTATTCATTTAGTGTCGCTTACCATACCCGAGTCCGGAATTGCCCACGTTGACGGACAAACCAAACACATCGACATTCCCGGAACGATACGGGTTCTGCAAGGGAGTCAGGGGCTGTTTGCACTGATCTTTTTCAATATGTTCAACAACTTCCTGGGTGGTGTATTTATGTCGCTGATGGATGCGTATGGCCTGTCGTTGGTGTCGGTGCAAACGTGGGGTATTCTGTGGGGTGTACTGAGCCTGGGTTTCATTATGGGTGGATTGGTTGTTGCTCGGGTTGGTTTGGGTAGCAGGCCGCTTCGAACCCTGTTTATCAGCAACATCGTTATGTGGACGCTCTGCGTTTTCTTCACCATTCAGGCGTCGATTATCTTGCTGGCGATTGGTATGTTTACCTATCTGTGTCTGATTCCGGTTGTTGAAGCGGCTGAGCAAACGATATTGCAGAAATTGGTGCCGCCCGAACGGCAGGGACGCGTATTCGGCTTTGCACAAAGTGTAGAAGAAGCGGCATCGCCCATAACCGCCTTTATGATTGGGCCCATCGCGCAGTATATTTTCATTCCGTTTATGACCACTGGTGTGGGCGTTGACCTGATCGGCGGCTGGTTTGGTACAGGCAAAGACCGGGGGCTGGCATTACTGTTTACCGTAACAGGTCTGATTGGCCTGTTAATTACCATACTGGCTATGCGTTCCCGTGCGTATCGGCTGTTGTCTGAAAACTATCAAAACCAGGCCACCGAATCAGTTGTATAAGGGTAACTATTTATCAAAGGATTCGGTAAATCGGTTCCGTATTTCCTCCTCTGCCGGATGGTTATTTCGAAAAAGGACAGAGGTATAAATTCTGTTTTCGTGATCCGTAAAATCAAGTTTGACGAACTGGGTTGCCCCAGCCTTATGATACCACCTATGGAATAGTCTGCTGCGGGCTATTTGCTGGTCATTATCCAGGCTACAGACATAATTGATAACCGCATCGGGTAAAGCCTCAAACGTTAAAAGAATGGCCCTGATAACGGTTTGTTCAACACGTGGGTCTTTTTGCTTGACCAGCCCGGCTATAGGCGTTATAGAGAAAGAGAATATTGCATGGGCAAATGACGATTCAGACACATAGCCCGCGTCATTTGTAAACCGAATGGCGTACGTTGTACCGAATTCTGTTTCAAAAATGAAGCCTTCCTCAACGTTCTTCAGTGGGTATGGTAAAGGGCTTAACGAACTTAACCCCAACTGGTTTTTTAGACTCATCGCCACTTTTTAGGTATTCCTCAATTTGCTTTTTGCGCTCTAACATTTGCTTGGCGATGTTTTTCGGGCGCTCTGCTGTCGTTGCCATGATGTTTAGCTGCTTATGTAACTTAATTTGTGTTAAAGGTATGAATTATAAATTGAAATACGAATCTATCGTGCCCGTTACTGTCGAACATAAAACAAATAGATAAGGTGCGGTAAGAAGGCTTACCATTTATCCAACTATAGCTCCGTTAAAGAAGAGCTTATTTCATCGCATTTGCGACGTTCACTATCTTGTTAACGTTAACAAGTTTTAGCAAACGACCAATACCAATTCAAACCGGGAAAGACGTTATAGATGAATACATCAAGTCATCATAAATAGTCCTTCATCCATCGAGAATAGTATAGTACATGAAGATCATACGCCTTTTGATTCCGGCTGTTGCAGTCCTGTTTTTTCAATCTGCCATTGCCGACCCAACTACGCCCTTACGCTATGAGGTCAACCTCAACGACCGGGCCGACGACCAGTTTAAGGTAACCCTGCACGTCAGAGGCTTAACTGATGGCAATGCCATTTATCAATTTGCATCTACCGCACCCGGAACCTATCAGATTATGGATATTGGCCGATATGTTCGGTCGTTCAAAGCCTTTGACGCCAAAGGGCGTGAGGTGAAAACAGAACAGATTTCGACCAATCAGTGGAAATTGGACAAACCCGCTCAGGTTCGGACGGTTCGGTATAGCATTGCCGAAACCTGGGATACGCCCGTCAATGAGCACAAACCCTACAATATGTGTGGTACTTCCATCGAGCAGGATCACGTACTCATCAATGGGCAGGGCGTATTCGGCTATCCAACAGGGATGCAGGCAACTCCTATAGAAGTTAAACTCAACTATCCGACCGATTGGACTGTCGGTACGGCGCTGGAAAAAAACGAAAAAGGAAATTTCGTAGCTGCCAACTACGACCGGATTGTCGATTCGCCGATTTTGCTGGGCCGCTTGACCAAAGCGAGTACTACGGTGGCCGGGGCTCAGGTAGATGTGTATACCTACTCGAAAACCGATAAGATCAAGTCGGATCAGTTGCTGAACAATATGCAGGCGATGCTTACGGCAGCCGGGAAGTTTCTGAAACAGTTGCCCGTAAAACGTTACACGTTTCTGTACCACTTCGAAGATCAGGACTGGGGGGCCTGGGAGCATTCGTACAGTTCGGAATACGTGATTCGGGAGGAGGAGTTCTCGAAAAAGCTGGCCGATAACATGACCTCCATTGCGGCTCACGAATTTTTCCATGTGGTTACGCCACTGAACATTCACAGCGAGATCATTCAGCAGTTTAATTTCGTAACCCCTACACCATCAGAGCATTTGTGGCTGTACGAAGGCGTAACCGAATGGGCCAGCGATGCTATGCAATTGCGGGATAAACTGATCGACCTGCCAACCTACCTGAATGAGCAAACGCAGAAAATCGTTTACGATAAAAGTCTGGACACCACCTATAGCCTGAGCAAGCTTGGACTGACCTGTTATACCGACGAAGGACAGCGACAGTACGGCAATATTTACGCCCGTGGGGCACTCGTAGCCGGTTTGCTTGACATCCGTTTGCTAGAGTTGTCGAACGGAGCGCGGGGGCTGCGGGAAGTGATCAACGAACTGGCTACAGAGTTTGGCCCGAATAAAGCGTTTCCTGAGAAAGAGTTCTTCGATCTGTTCACGAAGAAGACGTATCCTGAAATTGCGGATTTCTTCAATCGTTATGTGAAAGCTGCCGAGCCGTTGCCGTTTAAAGAGTATTACGGTAAACTGGGAATCAACTACATCCCCGCCATGGACGGTGGAGAGAAAGTGCCCACCCTGGGTATGAAGGCATCATTTAACGGTTCGAAGTTTGTATTGTCGAAGGTACCGGAAGCACTGCAAAAGGCGGGTATCCAGGAAAATGACGAGTGGATTGCCTTCAATGGCACAACTGTCAACATGGATAATGTCGCGAAAATTCAGGCGGACATAAAACAGTTGAAAGCGGGTGATCCCTACAAAATTACCATTCGGCGGAATGGTCAGGACAGCACGGTTGACGCGACTATGCAGGAAAAGGCAAACATCAAACAATTTGTCTTCGAGGTGAACCCTCAGGCTACCCCGCAACAGGTGCAACTCCGTGAAGTCTGGATGCGGAACCTGTAAAAAAATCGCCCGTTCATTTGTCGCCGGATCTGCCCAACATGAGCAGATCCGGCGTTTTTTTTTCTTGCTGTTGCTAGTCTGCGATTCAATTGCAGATGAACCGTTTTGACTATATGGGCGAAGTGTATCTGATTAAACCTTTGGGTGTTGAGATCGTCTTACAGAAAACAATGACGTAATCGTCTGGGTTATTTGGACATTACCATCCATCGTATCCATTAAACAGAAACTGTTATGAAAACCATACATCAGATTGTTGCCCTGGTTGGGTTGGCAGTCATTCCCTTCAATCAATTTGCAGAGGCTCAGGCCGTGAAAGGCTGGGGGTCAGGTACAAAAGGTGCTGTGATTGGCGCTGGTGCTGGTGCCGCTCTGGGAGCCATCATCAATAAACAGAACCGCGTTGTGGGCGGTGTAGTTGGTGGCGTGGCCGGTGGTGCAGCCGGATACGCCATTGGTAAAAATGCAAAACGACGCTGGAGCCCGCAGGCAAAAGGCACAGCTATTGGTGTCGGTGCTGGAGCAGCTGCCGGGGCCATTATCAATAAGCGGAACCGGGCTGTTGGGGGTGTCATTGGTGGGGTAGCCGGGGGCGCTGCCGGTTATGCCATCGGTAAGCATATCGATAATAAGCAAAAAGCGGAAGCCGCCCGAATTGCTGCGGCCGAACGGGCAGCTGCCCAGAAAGCGGCTGCTGACCGCGCTGCCGCCAACCATGCCGAACAGGCCAGAGCCGTGGCTCAGAAAACAGTTCCGGCAACTCAGACCGTTAGGCCGGGTATGGAGGCTGTAGCAGGTGCTCAGGGGCAACCCGTTAGCCTGGTCGATACAACGCAGGTGGTCGCTTCTTATGTACTTAAGTCGGGTTTTCTACCCAATGATACCTACGGTGACCCTTCATCGCCGTATCCTACCTCCGAATATCGTCGGAAAAGCTGGTAGGCTTTCGTCAAAAACAGTAGGGCAGGGTTAGGAGTTGTCAGAAAAGACCAACTCCTAACCACGTTCGGTCATGCCTAATTCATTGGAAATAGGCAGTTTATCGGTCATGTACATAATTGGCTGGCCTGCCTGGTCAGCCAGCGTACCTGATGCATCATTCACCTAAAAAACGTTATGTTATGAAAGCTTTTAGTTGTGCACTGCTCGCAGTTGTGCTGTTCTCTTCCTGTTCAAAGTCCGGCGAAACGGTCAATATTCAGGATCTTAATCGGCAGTTTATTGACGCCTGGAATAATAAGGACTCGTCTAAGATAATCTCATTTCTGGCCGACGACGCCCATTTTCTGCAGGGCAACACCCATTTCAAAGGGAAAGGGGAAGTAGCGGATAAATGGGTACGTGAAACTTTACCCACGCTATCTGACCTGAAAACGAATGTGGTTAGTTCAGGCACCGATACACAAACCGCTTACGAAGCCGGCACTTTCTCGGTCGATGTATTGCCGTTGAACCCAAAAGACCCCCATGCCTACGGCGAGGGAAACTACATTCTGCTCTGGAAAAAAGGGTCTGACAATAGCTGGAAACTCAGCTACGCCCAGCTTGAAGATTTACCCGTCCAGGTGAAGAATTAAGGAGAGAGATTTAGTGTGGTATTGAACAAAAGCTCCCGAACGTTTTAACTGTTCGGGAGCTTGTCCTTTCAGAGCATTACTTCGGCCATCGGCTCATCAACATCCGTTCGTCTGCGTCGATGTTTGATTGCCTGGCTGCCCAGCAGAAGGATAAATAAGCTACTGACCACGCAGGCTGTCATGACACTGACCATCGGAATGGCGGTGTTGTTGTGGAAAAAGCTTACAGCTCCCGAAACGCAGGCACCAATTCCCATACGAAAACTACCCATAAGGGCGGCCGCACTACCGGCATGGCGTTCAAACGGTGCCAGCGAAAGGGCCGAGGCATTAGGCCCCGTTATATTCTGACCGCACAGAAACAGGAACAATATTGTAATGAGTCCGTATTGGCCATACCAGCCTGCCCAGGTCCCAAATACCATAATCAGCCCAATAACCGATTGATAGAGTAGGGTAGCGAAAATGATCTGCTCACTGGTAAATCGTTTCAGAAAAAGGCGGTTCAACTGAGTGGGCGCGATAACCGCGATGGACAAAAACGCAAATATCCAGCCGTACTCCTGGGGACTCGTATGGTAGATATTGATGAACACGTCGGAGGAACCCGCCAGATAAGCAAACGGAGCGGCTGTGGCAACGCCACCTACCAGGGCATAGGTCAGAAATTGCGGTTGCTTCAATACCATCAGAAAACTGCCTAATACCGCTTTGGGCCGCAGAGAAAGCGATGGGTCGGCGGGTTTGCCATCTGGTAAAGCAAAGTAAGAACTGACCAGAATCAGCACCGTAATGACGGCCAGAATGATGAAGATGGAGTGCCAGCCGAGTAGTTCAGAAGCATATCCGCCTACAGTAGGGGCTATCATTGGCGAAACGGCCACAACCAGAATGAGCAACGAGAAAATCTGAGCAATCTGATTAACTGGAAACAGATCGCGAACCAGTGCCTGAGCAGCTACCAGACCTACACAGCCACCCAGCGCCTGAATGAGCCGCATCGCAATCAGCGTTTCGATAGAAGTAGCCATTGCGCAGCCAAAGGATGCCAGAACATACACCGCCAGACCCGCATACAAAGGGAGCTTACGCCCGAATCGGTCCAGAAGTGGACCATAGAGAAGTTGGCCGACCGAGATACCAATCAGGTAGGCCGTTAGTGATAACTGAACCTGAGCAATAGACGTATGCAGATCGCGGGCAATAGCTGGAAAGCCCGGCAAATACATGTCGATGGAAAATGGACTGATCGTGGACAACGTGCCCAGAATCAGGATGATAACAAAATGCTGTCGGCGAGTCATTCGCTCAGAAGGGAGGTACTTATCTGTATAGACGCTCAGACGTTTCCGATTGTTCCACCATCGGAAATATTGTTAGGTTTTCTTTAATTGATAGCGGCTACGTCTGAATAACGTAATTGGGCAGTTGAACCAACGATTCATACACTTCAGGCAATACGGGATAGACAACCGTCTCGGAGAAACCTAATTTGCATTGTGATAAATCCTCAAACACACAATGTTGAACCGCAAGGACGCTAAGGCGCAACGAATTATTACTAATTGATTCGTTGCGCCTTAGCGTCCTTGCGGTTCAAAAAACCATAAAACAACATCGATGAACGTCAACGCTTACCTAACCCGAATCCACTACGCTGGCCCCGTAGACGTTTCGCTTGAAACGCTACGAAATCTACACTACCAGCATCTGCTAACCATACCCCTCGAAAACCTGGACATTCACTATGGCCGGGATATTGTGCTGGATACCGATGCCCTGTTTATTAAGCTCATTACAAAAAAACGTGGCGGGTTTTGTTACGAACTGAACGGCCTTTTCTGCGAATTGCTCCAGGCAATTGGCTTTTCAGCTAAACTGGTGTCGGGGCAGGTCTATGAATCGGGAAAAGGATTTAACGATGAGTTCGATCATGCAGCCATTATCGTTCATCTGAACGGTATCGACTGGCTGGTCGATGTAGGGTTTGGTCGTCGGTTTCCACTTTACCCAATAGCTATTCAACCCGGTAAGATTCAGGAAGATCGGACGGGTCAATACACAATCACGTCCTACAATGCCGACTACTGGGTCGTTCAGCATCAGAATGAAACGGGTAACTGGGCTCCTGCCTACCTTTTTACTACCATTTCGCGGCAACTGACCGACTTCAGAAGTATGTGCCGCTATCATCAAACGTCATCGGCATCCTACTTTACGCAGAATATGCTTTGTACGCTCGTAACGCCAAACGGCCGGATTACCCTTACCGACGACAAATTGAAAATTACAGAGCAGAGCCGGGTAACTGAACAACCTGTCGATGATGCGGATGACTTTGAGTATCTGCTGGAAACTTACTTCGGCATTCGGATGAGTTGGGACATTTACGCCCTCCGTCCCGAAGTCCTGTTGTTTGCCATACAGGCCAGTGATTCTAGTTTCCGAACTCCGGTCAATGGGCTGGCCAACTATTATTTTTCGCATCCGCATCCATAAACACACCACCCGTTAAGTTCACCGACTGAAGTTTCTTCTTAATTGGGAGCTTGACCATAGCCTGTTTCTGATTAGCCTGCCAGATAGCTGGAGTCTGATGGAAAGTTTCCTTTGTACCATCGGCAAAGGTGACCACTATATCCACTGGTACGGCAAATCCACCGATGTTTTGTAGGGTAATGGTTACCTGTGATGCTGACGATTCTACCTTCTGAATGGCCAGGTCGATGTAATTATGGCTGAAGAACCAGTTATTCCAGAACCAGTTGAGGTCTTTGCCAGATGAGCTGTTGAAGCTGAAAAACATGTCCCAGGGGGTTGGGTGCTTCCCATGCCAGCGGTCGATAAACGTGTGCAGGCTTTTTTTGAATTCGACATCGCCGAGTAAATCCTTGAGGGCTAAATAGCCCAGTGCCGCTTTACCGTATTCGTTGTTGCCGAGCGCTGCCCCACTCAGGATGTTAGCGGGCGTGATGATGGGTAGATCCTGCTCGGCCGATGGGTCTTTGATCCAGCTATTGACCCGGAAATTCAGGAAGTTTTTCGTCGCCTGCTCGTATCCCAGATCGGCCTGACTAATGAGGTATTCGAAGGCAGTAGTCCAGCCTTCATCCATAAAGCCGTAGCGGGTTTCGTTGACACCCATGTAAAATGGGAACCAGGTATGGGCCAGCTCATGCTCGGCCACGAAGCGCGAAAAATTCAGATCGGGCGTGCTGCTGTCGTTGACCAGCATCGGGTATTCCATATCGGCAAACCCCTGCACGATGGTTGTTTTCGGATAAGGATACGGAACGCCGGGAAGGTTGTTCGAAAACCAGTCGAGTGCATGCCGTCCGAAGCGAACCATCTGGTGAAAGTCGGCCGCGTTATCCAGAAAAGCCGCCTGCACACTAGCCCGTCGGTTCGTCTTTTTATCGACTACCACACTGGATGCATCCCAAACGTAGTGGTTACTGATACACAGCGCCATATCCGGTACATTACTCGCTTTCCATTTCCAACTGTTAACGGCCTGCTGAGCCGTGACCTTCCCGCCCGTCATATCAGCCAGCGTGGCTATATGCATAACCGAATCGGTAGTCATCGACTCATTCAGGCGTTTAGCGAAAGCGGGTTGTAATACCTCGGCGGCATTCTGTAAATCGCCCGTTGCCCAAACTACGTAGTCTTTAGGAACATTGACGGTGAGCGTATAGTCGTTGAAGTCATTGTAAAACTCCTGTGCTTCGGTAAACGTGGTACGATCCCAGCCGTAATAGTCGTCCATAACTGCTATGCGCGGATAGAAATACGCCAGAAAGAACGTCGTTGAGTCGAGCATACCTTCCCGATTACTTTCCAGCGATATATCGAAGTGCCAGTCGAAGGAAAGTTTTACAGAATCGTGGGGCATCAGTGGTTTAGTCAGAACAACCTGCCGCCAGGTAGCCGTACCAGCATCCCGCCAGTTTTTGGTAGCCCCGTTTTCTGCATAACGGTCGATGTGTATACCCGATGTCAGGTAATCGGGCGAGGCTGGGGCCTGTCGGATGGCACCCGGTTGATGACTATTGAGAAAGAGCTTAAAAACGAGGATAGTAAGTGTATCGGGACTGTTGTTTGTATAGGTGATGTCTTCCGTTCCCCGAATTGTCCGATTGGGTGGCGTTGCCGTAACAGTGATAGCATACCGGGCCGAGTTTTGCCAGTAGTTTTTGCCGGGCTTTCCATCCATCGAGCGGGTGCCTTTCTGGTATGCCTGTTTGATATTTCGTGGCATATATAAACTCTGGGCCTGCATAAGGCCTACGCTGGTGGCTATCAACAAAGTAGCCATCAACGGTTTCCTGAAGGCAAATGGACTGATTCGCATACTGATTATGACTAAGAATACGTGCAAGCTACTAAAAAGCCGAAAAGTCGATGCTCAAATTTGGAAGAGCGGTAAGCGTAATAAAGTTGATCGGGAGGCTCATGAAATCGGTTATGAAACGTTACAGAATATTTTGTGGTTTTACTCGTACTACTAAAAAAAGATCGCCATGGAACAGTCTGCTTTATCAATGCCTTCTGGACGATTAAATCCATTACAAGTTAGTTTACTCCGACTTTTTAATCGAGAAATGACTGATGACCAAGTGCTTGAATTAAAGCGCGTATTGGTTCAGTATTATTCAGAGCGATTGAAGGATGAAGTAGAACTAGCTGTAGTTGAGCGCAGCTATACACAGGCCGATTTTGACAATATGTTAAATGAGAACTCCTGATGTTACGGATTGTTGTCGATACAAATTGTCTTTTAACGTCTATCTCTCCTCGTAGCTCATATTAAAACTTTATCGACTATTTGAGCGTGAAAAGCTTGAGTGGGTAGTCAGTAATGAAATTTTGACGGAATATGGCGAAAAGCTAATTGAAAAATATTCGGTACAAACGGCTGATCTAGTGCTGACTATTCTGACACTTGCCCCCAATACATTATTTCAGGAAGCTTATTACAACTGGCAGCTTATTGAAGAAGACCCGGACGATAATAAGTTTGTAGATGTTGCTATTGCGGCTGGGGCAGATTATCTGATTACGAATGATAGTCATTTCCGTGTGATGAAGAGACTTGTATTTCCTAAAGTCAACATTGTTTCTTTAACTGACTTCTTAGATATGATTTCCGAAGATTAATAAGCGTAAAAAAACCGGGAATACGAGTAAACTCGTATTCCCGGCGAAAATCCATTATACAATTGCTTATACGCCCAGTGGGCCGCCCAGGGTAACATTCGTACCAGCGCTGGATGTGGAATGGATACCCGCATGATGGCTGCCTGGGTGATGTTCCTCTTCTTCCTTAGAGCCTTTATTGATGAACGATTCGGCCAGGATTGTCAATTTCCGGTCGGTTTCCTTTTCTTCTTCCAGTGTCATCGCCAGCAGTTCGGCCGATTGCGTAAAATCAAGCACATGAGCCAGCGTTAGTAAGGAGCCATAGATAGCGATTTCATAATGTTCGATAGCCTGTGCGGCAATAATCAGTCCGGCATCGCGGGTAAGCGAGCCTGATTCTGTATTGTCAATAACCCATTGAGCATCGTGGATTAATCCGTCGATTGCTGCTGATCTATGTTCCTCGGCCCTAATGCCGATAATTCGGAATATCTCTTCCAGTCGTTCAACCTGTTTTCGGCTTACCTCCTCATGATAGGCAAAAGCATTACCTACTTCGTCGGTTGTGCTGGCTTCAGCCTGATGTGCTAATGCATCGACTGCTCGCTTTTCAGCATAGTATACACTTTTCAGGTTAGTGATAAACAGGTCACGTAGCCCTTCATCAGCAGTGGAGTCGTTTCCACTGAAAAAACTCGCAATTCGTTCTCCTAAAGAGGCCATATCACTTTATTGTTAATGTAAATTAAATGATTAACAATGATGGTATCTAAATCTGTGCCATGTGGTGATAATCAGCAGGGTATTGATTGATAAATGTCAGAGTGGTACTATTTTTCCACAGTTATTGTGGGGAATTGTCGCTTTGTGGTAGGTATTCAATTAATACCCTGCCGCCTGCCCATCTTTCCGCATCTCGGAGGCTCCCCAATAGATTCGATGAACAGCATCCCATTGAATAGCCTGATAGCCACCGAAGAAATCGGTTGGTGCCAGGTGGTGCCCCCGTTTTTCCAGTTCATCCCGAACATCCTTACCAATACCACTCTCCAGCGCCAGCCGGCCACCATCCGTCATAAGAGTGCCAATCGGTTCGCTACTGCCCGAATGGCTAAATCGGGCAGCGTCGCCCGCTTCCTGTACATTCATGCCAAAGTCGATGATGTTGCACAATACCTGTAAATGGCCTTGTGGCTGCATAGATCCTCCCATAACCCCGAAGCTGAGAAATGGCTCTCCATTTTTCAGCACGAAACCGGGTATAATAGTATTGAATGGTCGCTTGCCAGGTGCGTAGACGTTGGCATGGCCGGATTGCAGGTTGAAACTGGTGCCCCGGTTATGCAGAACGAAGCCAAGCTTATCGGGTACCAGCCCACTACCAAACTCCAGCATATTGCTTTGAATGAGCGACACGATATTCCCCTGCTCATCAGCGACCGTCAGGTAAACGGTGTCGCCGGTACGAAGGGCTGGGTCGCCAGCGTCCAGATGTTCGGATGCTTTTTTTAGGTCGATCAATTTCCGGCGTTGGGCCGCGTATTCTTTGGTGAGTAGCCATTTCGTTGAGGCCCTGGCAAAATCGGGATCGGCATAGTACCTGGCTCGATCTTCAAAGGCTAACTTTTTGGCTTCGACGAGTAGATGGAGGTAATCGGCACTGTTATGGCCAAGTTTTTTCAGGTCATACCCTTCCAGAATATTCAGCATTTCCAGTACCGAAATTCCCTGGCCATTGGGCGGTAATTCATACACATCATAGCCCCGGTAATTCACCGAAACAGGATCGACCCACGTACTTTGATGAGCCGCTAAATCGGCTTTTCGTATATATATACCAGCCCGTTGCGCGTAGCGATCAATGGCATCGGCAATGCTACCCTTATAAAAAGCATCCCGGCCACCCGCAGCAATTTTTTCGTATGTAGTAGCCAGATCGGGGTTTCGAAACAATTGCCCTTCAACCGGCGCTTTGCCGTTGATCAGGAAAGTTTTGCGGAAGTTGCTGAATTCCTGAACGATAGCTTCACTAGCCGCCAGTCGGTTAGCGGCTACCTGCCAGGAGTAAGCAATAACCTGTGGAACGGGAGCCCCCTCGCGGGCGTAGCGGATGCTGGGAGCTAGAAGAGTGCGCATGGGTAACTTACCAAACCGATGATGTAACTGAAACCACCCATCCACCGCGCCCGGTACCGAAACCGATAAAGGGCCATAAAGCGGAAGCTGTTTTTTGTCGCCCAGTAGTTTCTGCAACGCTTCGTAGGTAAGCCCTTTTGGCGACCGACCACTGGCATTCAGGCCGTACAATTTTTTATCCTTCGCCGACCAGACAATGGCAAACAGATCGCCACCGATGCCACCGTTATTGGGCTCGACAACACCCAGTGCCGCATTCGCAGCAATGGCAGCATCAATAGCCGTACCCCCTTGTTTCAGTATATCCAGCCCGATCTGGGTAGCCAGTGGATGACTGGTGGCTACCATACCATGTTGGCCTAATACCGGGCTGCGTGTAGCAAAATTAGGCCCGGTAATCCGATCCCCTTTGCCCATCTGCTGGCCATGCAGAGGGAGATCAAGTAGCCAAATGGTTGATAGACAGAAATAAAGGCAAAGCCGATTCATAGAGCTAAACGGTTTACGTTTAAACGCAGGAGTACGCTTCACTTACTGTAGTAGCCAATGCAAGGTCATTACACCGGCCAGCCCGGATACGGAAACCAGTGTTTCCATGATCGACCAGGTTTTGAGCGTATCGACCATCGAGAGTTGAAAATACTCCCGAAACAGCCAGAAACCCGTATCGTTGACGTGGGAGAACATCATGCTCCCGGCACCGATACTCAAGACCATCAAATTCGGCTCGACACCCGAGGTCGCCAGGAGTGGGGTTACAAACCCAGCAGTGGTAATACCCGATACGGTCGACGAGCCAACACAAACCCGAATAAGCGCAGCCATACCCCAGGCCAGTACATACGGGTGAAGCGTTGAGTGTTGCATCAGATCGGCAATCGACTGATTTACACCGCCATCTGTCAATACTTGCTTAAGCGCACCTGCGCCACCAAAAATCAGAAACAGCATAGCCACATCCTTAATGGCATCGCCGAACAGGGCGGTTACTTCGGGCATTGTTTTTCCCCGCCACAGGCCTAAGGTGAATGACGCCAGAACGACCGCCAGAAACATACTTACGATGGGTTCGCCCGTAAAGAGTAGCGTTTGTTGCTGCCAGGAGTTAGTTGGCAGAAAAGGACTAATCAACGTGCTGATACCAATGAGCAGGATCGGAAACAGAACCGTTAGGAAGCTTACAGCGGTCGAAGGTGTCTGATGAGTTTCCAGGTTAGGAGCAATAAATGCTGGGTTGGGAAGGTTGGTGTACCGCTTTAGTGTGGAGCCGAATAAAGCACCTGACACCAGAATAGCCGGAATCGATACAAGGATACCGTAGAAAAGCGTCAGACCCATGTTGGCGTTGAACTGCTTTAGTATGGCCAGTGGGGCCGGATGGGGTGGTAAATAGCCCTGCGTAACGGACAGGGAAGCCAGCATCGGCAGGCCAATGTACAGAGCCGGTAGTTTATAGCGATAGGCTACGGTGATGACCAGCGGAGCCAGCAACATAAACCCCACCGAATAGAACAACGGTAAGCCAACAATAAAACCCGTGACCATAAACGCCCAGCGAGCATGTCGGGTGCCTACCAGCCCCATCATACTACTGGCTATTCGCTCGGCGGCTCCACTTTGAGCCACCAGTTTTCCCAGCATAGCACCCAGGGCAATAATGGCCGTAATCGAAGCCAATGTGCCACCGATCCCTTTCTGAATGGCCTCGACAATAGCTAAAGGTTTGAGGCCTAAAGCCAGTCCAACACCTACTGATACGGCTAAAAATGCCAGAAAGGTGTGTAAACGAACCCATGAAATGAGTGCTATCAGCGTCAGGATGCCAAGCAAGGTAATGGTTAGGGGCATGAGGGAAGTTGGGAAGTCGTTCCGGGTTTGTGTTGGAAAGACGCTGATTAGTAGATTTTAACCTTGTATAAGTAAGAGAAACGATAGAATACATTCTCTTTCGGCAGGTTTAGTTTCATGCCGCAAGCCGTATTATTGGGGCGCAAGAAATGGTAAACTTTAGATAATAGGGATTAAAATTTACAACTAAAAAAATAGTTTTATGTAAAATTTGTTATTTGTTATAATAAAATTCTCATTATTGCTATATGCAAAACCACAGATATTTATAGTTATGAGTAACTCGAATCAACTTCAATATTTCGTATCGCAGTCGTATCGACAGGTTCAGCTTTCGGTTGAGAAAGGAACAACGCCGTATCCGTACAGTGATTTTAATACGCAGTTTAACCAATTACTGGAAGCTTCGGGCGACGAAGCCTACGCCCGTAACCTGACCATTCAACTGGTGGAAGAAGCCGCGCAGTATCGCCAGAATACCGATTATCTGCGCCAGGAAATGACTTTTGAAGCCCAGGCATCTACTTTGGTAGACCGTACTACGGCTGTGGCGCTTGATCAGCATCACGACGCTGCATTGGTAGAACGCCGTATGCATCGGCATGCTCAACGTACCAATCAGCTAGTGGCTGAGTTGGCTTGATGAGTTTTATTTGCAAGTACGCCCCCGTTGGGGTCGCATATTTATAGGGGAATCAAGCTTACTATAGACATGCGACCCCGACGAGGTCGTACCAAGTCTGACAGAAAAATAAGATCAAGGTAACGCCGTTGACCCAATCTGACAGGATTGAAAACCACGTATTAAACCTTTCGAATCAAATCCAATAGTTTGCGGTCCAGCTTATGGCCGTACCAGTCTTCGTAGGCTACGTCCGTTCGGCCGGAGTCCAGAATGCCGAAAGAGCCCACAAACTCCCAGAGCGCGAACCCGATTCCATGGCTGGATAGAATGTCGAGCACATCACTGAACCAGGCTAGAAAGACGCCATGTGGCGTTTTGTTCCAGCAACCGCACTCGCCACAGTGGACACCCACGCCTTTGTTGACCAGTTCAATCCAGGGCTGATAAAACGTTTCGAGCATGGCCCGGCTGAGGTATTTGTCGCCTACCTGCCCCGGCCATTTGGGTTCAGGCAGATGGTCTGGGTCTTTATTGGCCCAGGGTGCTTTGTAGTGCGAAATAATCCCCGGATTATACCCCCGGCAACTTTGTGCAATATCCAGGTCGACCAATTCGGGAATGACCGAGCTGCCGGTATTGTTCCCATCGGCAATGATCAAGTGCTTCGGATTTTCCTTTCGAATGGCGTTGGAAGCGGCCATAGCCACTTTTCTGTATACATCACCAGGAACCGTACTATGGGGCGAATGCTGATCATTCATATCGGCCCGCATACTGGGTTCGTTGAGCAGATCGAAGCTAATTTTTTTTGATGATACGGATTTGTACCGCTTTGCCCACATGTTCCAGTGGAAGCAAAACGCATCCAGCGCAGCCTGGTCTTTCCAGAGATTATAGGGTTCATGGAAGCCCGCATTCACACAATAGCCCGGTGCCCGGTGTAGGTTCAGGCTTACATGCAGGTTATACTTGTGGGCCATTGATACTAACTGATCAATTCGATCAACGGCTTGTGGGTCAATGTGATACACTTCGTCGGGCGTGATGTTGCGGCTCCGGTCGAATTTCAGATACGACGGGTAGGCAATAGGTATCCGAACGAAGTCGAAGCCCCAGTCCTGCATCCATTTGAAATAGTCCTCTTTTGTGGCGGGTCGACTGTTGGCCGGGTCGGGTGAGAAGAAATCCAGCAGGTTAAACCCCTTCCATTTAGGCAGTTTGTTTTTGGCTTGAAGAGTTGTTTGCGGAGTTGCCAGTAGGTCCGGGCCTGCCGTGCTCAGCGCTGTTGCCAGCAGGCTTGTATTCCGAATAAATGTCCGTCGTTCCATACGTGGAAGAGGGTAGCAAATTCTTAATCTACTCGCAGAACCCTGCTGTGTTGTCATGTTTTCTGTAGTACCCGCTCCAACTGAAGGCTTGCAGGGAAAATTACGTATAGTTATTCGATTGGCTAGTCAAGTAAAAACGAGGGCATTGACGCCTTATAAGGCAAATCTTGCATGTTGACGATAAACAGAAACCGATAACTATGAAAAAAGACCTTTTCGCGTTGGGCCTGGCTACCCTTTCACTCCTGGGTGTATCCGATAGTTTTGCTCAGAAAGGAAAGCCGTTGTACACGTTTCCGATTGGGGTTGAGTCGTATACCTACCGGGCCAGCTTCCCCAAAAATGTTATTGCCACCCTGGATACCATCAAGGCGTTAGGCATTACGGATATGGAAGGAGGTGCCCCAAAAGGATATACCGAAGCCGAATTCAAGAAGCTATGCGACGAACGTGGTATTAAAATTTCGGCTACGGGTGGGGGATACGAACAACTGGCCAAAGACCCTACTGACGCGATCAATAAAGCAAAAGCACTGGGCGCTTCGTACATCATGTGCGCCTGGATTCCTCATGAAAGAGGCCAGTTTAACCTCGATAATGCCAAAAAAGCCGTGGAGGATTTTAACCGCATCGGCAAAGCCATGAAGGACCAGGGTATTACCTTTTGCTACCATAATCATGGCTACGAGTTCCACCCCTACGAAGATGGTACGTTGTTCGACTATATTGTGAAAAATACCAATCCCGAATACGTTTCATTCGAGATGGATATTTTGTGGGCGCAGCATGGTGGAGCCGACCCGGTTGCCCTACTGAAAAAATATGGTAGTCGCTTTAAGCTAATGCACCTGAAAGACCTCAAAAAAGGAATAAAAGGTGATCTGACGGGCGGTACTCCCCCCGAAAACGATGTAGTGCTCGGTCAGGGACAGGTGAATATTCCTGAAATTTTACGGCTGGCGAAAAAAGCAGGCGTCAAGCACTACTACATTGAAGATGAGAGTAATAAAGAGTACGAGCAAATGCCTAAGAGCATTGCCTATCTGAAGAGCTTGAAGGAGTAAGTCTTTTGCAAGCCATAAATACAGATCGCTTTTATAGTTTGCCATTTTGATCAAAGGGAGGAATCTCAACGTTGCCAATCAGGCAAGCTGGAGATTCTTCCCTTTGATCAAAATGGCAAAATGCTTTATAGTGTTGATATAGTGGAGGTTTGCTACGTTACTTTTTGCCTCTCTTCAATTTTCTATTGGCTTTCCGAATAGCATCGAACCAGAGGTCGTAGGTGAAGCAGCTTTCCCACCCCCGGAAATCGTAATGCCACCACTCCCACGGAAATATAGCGAAGCCAACCTGCTCCATCGCCGAACGTAGCAGGGCGCGGTGTGCCAGCGATGCACTATCCGAATCCATATAACTATGATAGGCACGTGGGGTCGATTCGTCATAACCTGACGGCATGGATAATCGTTTGCCCGTTTTCAGTTCATACAGCGACAGGTCGATGGCCATCCCCCGGTTATGTTTGGAGCCTTTTCGTGGATCGGCCACAAACGTGGTGTCACCATGTTCTTCATAAAAAAGCATGGTGATCGCGTAAGGTCGGTATCCGTCGAACAACACCAGTCCATAGCCCTGTTTTTTCAGATTTTCAGCCACCTGCTTTAGGGCTAATGCTGCCGGTTTACGCATGAACACATCAGCGGTTGGGTACAGCTTTCGTTTGAGAAAATTGGTGGTATCGGCATAGGTAACGTCGTACTGGGCATCCGGTAGAATCTGGCGCATATCGACCAGTTCATTGTCGGGGTCAGCCGCTACAATTTTTTCATAAATCCCCACATCGCTAACCACCGGCAAGCCGTACTTACTTTTGGGTAAATCAAATTTCAGTGGCTGAGCCAGAAGCGATACGCTTATTGACAAACAAAATAGGAGCGTGCTCAGGCAGATTGATTTCGTCATGTAGTTGCTGGTGAGTGGATTAGCTGTCAACGGCCAGCATTAGAGACCGTTGTGGGCTGATACAGAAAGTAATCATAAATAGCACGGGCCGACTGAGCAATAACCTGTTCTCGCTCGGCTAGCGGCATGGGCGAATCACCAACGAAAACCGCAATGGCTATATGGCCTGCCTCATCGGGTAATGTGATGATGCCTACATCGTCGGTAGCTAGGTTGTTCAGTGAGCCCGTTTTATGAGCAATAACTGTGTTGGGAGGCAGATAGCCTTTGAGTCGTGCGACCCCTCCCCGGCAACGTTCCATGACCCCCAGTAACAGGGCACGACTGTCGGGTTTGAGAGCCGTGCCCCGGTAAATTTGCGCCAGTAAATTGACCATCGCTTCGGGGGTTGAGGTATCGCGTGGGTCGGTTGCCAGTTTGCGGGAAGCCTGCTGCCTTATATCAGGTGTAATAGCACTGTCTAATCGGGCGTAAAAACCAAGCGTCCACTGATTCGCAGGTGGTAAGGTAATGCCATCGAGATCGGCCAGTAGTTGAATAATGGTTCGGTCCACCGACATACCCTGAATGCCCAATGCGTTGACCCGTTTCTGAACGGCCTCGGTTCCGCCAACCAGCCGGAGTAGAATATCCGTGGCCGAATTGTCGCTAATGACCATCATCAGTTCGAGCAGGTTTTGAACCGATAGCTGAACACCCGGTTTGGCAAACAGGACATCCAGCGTCCCACTTCCCGGATGCAGATCGGACGGTTGTAGGTCGACCATCGTCATTAGCGACAGCTTACCTTGCTCAATGAGGGTAAACAGTTGTACCGCTATGGCTACTTTTACCGTGCTGGCCATCGGAAACCGTTCCTGTATGTTCAGGCTGACCTGCTTTCCCGACTCAAGGTGAAGGGCACAGATACCGACTTTCCCCTTCGCCAGGGTTGAAATACGTTGGAGTTCGCGTTCCAGCCGTTGGGTGGGAATATCCGACGATTTTTTGATTGACTGGCCTGTTTGCGCAGTTACCGAAAGGCTCCCGAATAGCCATGCACAGAATAGAAGTAAAGACCGTTTCTGGAAAATTGATCGCATTGATTGGCTTGTTTATGAGGTGAGGTTCGCTTATCGACAGGTTAAACCAAAGCCAGTGCTCGTTCCAGATCAGTTATCAGATCACTGACATTCTCGATGCCGACAGAATACCGAATCAGACTTTCGGGAATGCCCAACAGGCTCCGTTGTTCTTCGGTTAGTTCAACGTGGCTGGTGGTTCGGGGTGGGCCAGCTAGTGTGCTGACAGAACCCAGGCTAGCGGCCAGATGAACAAACTGTAGGCGGGGAAGAAACTGCTTAACCTGCTCATAGCCTCCAGTCAGCGAGAAGCTCAGGATACCCCCAAAGCCTGACATCTGTGCTTTGGCAATGGCATGGCCGGGATGGCTCTCAAGGCCGGGATAAAATACCTCACTGACTTTGGGATGGGCTTTTAAATACTGAGCTACGGTAAGTGCCGATGCATTTTGTCGTTCGATACGTAGTTCCAGCGTTTTCATGCCCCGCGCAATCAGGTAGGCAGGGTCGGCCTGTAAGCTGGCCCCGTTGATTTCCCGGAATTGAAAGACTTTCTGGATGAGGTCTTTGCGTCCGCACAGTACACCACCCATCGCATCGGAGTGACCGCATAGAAATTTAGTCGCGCTGTGCAACACTAAATCGGCGCCCAGCGCCAGCGGATTTTGGTTGATGGGTGTCGCAAATGTGTTATCGACCACCGTAACTGCCCCTACTTTTTTAGCCGCAGCCGCTAAACGACGCAGATCGACAATTTTGAGCGTCGGATTCGTTGGGGTTTCCAGGTAGAGCAGGTCGCAGCCTTTCGCCAGTTCGGTTTCGATTGCATCGAAGTCGGTAGTGTCGCAGAGAGTAACGTTTACCAGATAGCGGGGTAGAAAATCAAGGAAAAGACGACTGGCTCCGCCGTAGGTGTCTTTGAGGGAAACCACCCGTTTGCCGGGTTCCAGTAACGCAAACAGGGTATTGCTGATGGCTCCCATACCCGTAGCGAAGGACGTTGCCGCTTCGGCCCCTTCCAGAATTCGGATTTTCTCTTCGAGTACGTGAACGGTTGGGTTGGTATTGCGGCTGTAGATGTATCCATCAGCATTGCCCGTTGCTACCCGATGCCATTCATCCAGGTCATTATAGCCGAAGGTGACACTTTTAATAATAGGAGGGGTTACGGCTCCCTGGGTAAACAAATCGGTTTCGCCCGCCCATACTGATGCCGTACTTTTCTTGTACTCCGAAAAATCCATACTTATCAGGTTGTAATTGATTGATGTCTAATTGGTAATGATACGTAAAAAAGGAATTAGCGCTAATCACATAGAACACAGATTTTTATGATCTCTATGATTTTTAAGAGTAGCCGTCATTACAACCGACGTGTTGCCAGGAATCGTACTGATTTGGATACTATTCGGGCAGAATCAACCGAATTGATTAACTTTTGCGTCTTCTTCACGACAACCTGTATGACAATGCGATTTTTAGACAAAACCAGCAGGCTGATTTTCCTGACTGGCTTTTTACTCGCTGGCGGAACATACGTCTCTGCTCAGTCCCGACCGTCCCTTCCTGAATTACGGCAGCAAATAGAGCAGGAGTTGGCCCGACATCCGGGTGTGTTTGCGGTTGCTTTTAAGGACCTGACAACAGGCCAGGAACTGCTCATTCGGGAGAAAGAACTGTTTCATGCCGCCAGTACCATGAAAACGCCCGTCATGATCGAGGTTTACAAGCAACAGGCCCAGCACAAGCTATCGCTTTCGGACTCGATTCTGGTCAAAAATGAATTCAAAAGTATTGTCGATGGAAGCCCGTTCAGTTTGCCCATTAGCGTAGATGATGATACGGTTACGTACAAACAGTTGGGTACGAAACGGACGTTGGCTTCGCTGGTGTACGACATGATCACGGTAAGCAGTAACCTGGCAACTAATCTGATCATTGAAAAGATTGATGCCCGGAAGGTAACCCAGACCATGCGCGAACTGGGTGCTAACGATATTCAGATTTGGCGGGGTGTAGAGGATTCGAAAGCGTTTGCGAAGGGCATGAACAATGCCACAACAGCCTACGACCTGATGGTCATCTACAATAAACTGGCGCAGGGGAAAGTGGTCAGCCCCGAAGCATCGAAGGCAATGATCGGCGTCCTGCTGGAGCAGAAGTTCAACGAATCCATTCCTGCTAAACTGCCTAAAGAGGTAAAAGTGGCCCATAAAACCGGCTCGATTACAGGTGTTCGGCATGATTCGGGTATCGTATACCTGCCCGATGGCCGGAAGTACGTGCTGGTTATTCTATCGAAGCAGATTAAGGATGATATAGAAACGCAGAATGCAATGGCAACCATCTCGGAATGGCTATACCTATGTAGCGCAGGGAGGCAAATAAAATGAGAGGATTTATAACGTTTGTAAATCGCGTAGATGAGGCAGGTGGCTGACCGGAAGAACTTGCCCCGCCATTATCGACTTGATGTAAGAGTGCCATCTGGTAACCGTTCTGAACACAATACACCTTAACTACTTACACCATGATTGCTCCGGAAAAAGACAGGGCCATTCCAATTTATTCGCTTCAGCAAAGCAGTAGTCTGGGGAGTACGATATTCGAAGTGGTCGAATCGAACGGGGAATTCCGGCGGCATCGATCCAACTTTCTGATTCCGCATCGGAAAGACTATTATTTCCTGTGCTTCGTGCGTAATGGAAGCAGTCGCCACTGGGTCGATTTTTCGCCTTACACCTTACGGCCGAATACTTTCTATTTTTCGTTGCCGCAGCAGGTACAGGTGAAGGAAAAAACCGAACCGCTGGAAGGAATTATGCTGTCGTTTACGGAAGAGTATCTCCAACTGGACGAAAACCGATCGTTACGGCAATTGCCCATTATTCAAAACCCCGACAATGCCCACGAACTGACGTTAAAACCTGAGCATGTACAGTTTCTGGAAGACCTGCTACCGAAAATTCTGGCTGAGTTTAACACCGACCAAAACTGGCGAAGCAAAATGCTGCAATCCTACGTCAGCATTTTGTTGATTTATGTAAGTCGCCTATATACCGAACAGGTTCAGGCAATGGGGAGCTTGGCCGATCGGGGCTTGCTGAAACAGTTTCGGGCGTATATTGAAGAAAATTATGCTACACTCCATCAGGTGGCCGATTATGCGGAACTGCTCCATCTGTCACCGGGGCACCTGAACGACCGCATCAAGCAGCAGAGCGGTAAAACGCCCATTGAACACATTCACGAGCGGCTGGTGCTGGAAGCCAAACGATTGCTGTTGCATACTGACCTATCGGCCAAAGAGATTGCCTGGCAACTGGGTTTTGACGATGCGGCTTACTTCCATCGGTTCTTCAAGCGATTGACGGGCGATACACCGACCGCGTTCCGGACTGACATCCGCGAAATGTACACGTGAAACCGACAAACGGTCAATGATAGCCGTTCGATAGAGCTGTAGCTTTGCGGTATGAACGCAGAGACAGAATTCAATAAACAGATCGTTACCCGTTTCAACAAGGAGGCTATTGAGCAGGGGCGACTCGAAGCCTTTGACGAATTAATTGCCTCCGATTTTATTAACCATACGGCCCCTGCCGGTATGCCCAAAGGTCGGGAGGGCATGGTACAGTTTATCCTCGACGTAATACGCCCTGCTTTCCCCGATCTGCGCGTTACGATTTATGATCAGATTGCCGAAGGTGATAAGGTGGTGACCCGCAAAGCCTTTCACGCTACCCATTCCGGTCTGTTTATGGGGATTCCTGCTACCGGAAAATCTATTGTCTTTCCTATAATCGACATCGTACGATTGCGCGACGGTCAATACATTGAGCACTGGGGTATTCGTGATACATATGCCGTTCTAAAGCAACTTAATCAGGAGTGAGACTATGAAAACATACCTCGTTTTGGTCCGCGAACCCGACGGTCGAATGAGTATTCCACCCGCCGAGGACATTCAACTGCATCAGCTTGCCATGAAATCCTGGATAGAAGGGCTTATTACCAACGGGCATTGGCTGAGCGGTCAGGCGTTAACACTGTCGGGGCGGGTGGTTCGCCCAACGGCTGATGACCCACAGGTAACAGATGGTCCTTACCGGGTCGATGAGCTGGAAATTGTCGGTGGTTATATGTTGCTACAGGCAGCCAGCCTTGACGACGTTACGGCACTCATGAAAACCTGCCCTGTGCTGGATACCGACGGTTTCGTCGAGATTCGGGAAACAATGTAATGAGTAAGATTCGAATAGAACCGCGAGGACGCGAAGACGCAAGGTAGTTAGATACGTTTTGAGACCTGGCGTCCTGGCGGTTCATATAACTTCTTTACAATTTAAGCTTGATCGATAACCTGCCCATAACAGCCGTAATACCGATAATCAGCAAGGCAAACAGTAAGGATTTAACTAAACCAATTAGTCCGGTTGTCAGTACAGCCGGTAGCGAGAGGCCAGATAGTGCCGCCACGCTGTAATACACATACGGAATCAGATAGCAGGTTAACGTACTGGTTCCGGCGGGTTTGATAAAGTCGAACCAGTGGGCTTTCTGGCGCAGGTCGACCAGCCAGTAAACACCAGCGTAGACGATGTACGCAATGCCGCAGCAAAGGAAAATCCAGGTGGGTGTGGCCTGAATCTTGGAGATAATAAAGGCATTTCGGAGCAGAAAACCAGCGACGAGCAAGACGATACCCAGGGCAATAAACACCAGAGGTACTTGTTTTTCCTGACCAGATTGTTGCCAGCGCGTTAGCAAATGCGTAGCCAGAATACCCGCAAACGCAAATACATTGAAGGCACCATTGTCGGGAATCCAGGTGCGTGGGCCACTGGGCCAAAGTGCATGCAACCAGCCTGCATGACCAGCTATGTTCAGTAGTGTAAAAAACAGCCCACAGATGACCAGTAGAACAGGCTTTTTGTGGAGGAACAGATAGAGTGTAGCACAGGTGAGGTACGTCCAGCCGATTAGCCCTAAAATGCCCCACCATTGGGGTGTCATACCCGTCACGTGCGTAGCGTCGCCCCCTTTGAACTTGGCGGCCAGGTAGATCAGAATGCCAATTCCCAATGCTTGCAAGCCCATAAACAATGTGTTTGCCGTACCCGCTCGTTTAGGATATTGATTCCAGATCAGAAAGAAGCCAATGACCATCAGAATCTGAAACCAGGCCGACCGCATACCCGTAGCCTGTTCATTCAGATCGGGCAAATTGACAATGAATACGCCCATGACAAGCAGAGCGATCGACCGGAGTACGATGTGTTGGAGGAGCTGTATAGACGAATCCCCTTTGGCAAGTCGGTGTTGGATCGCGAACGGAATCGACATCCCAACAATGACCAGAAAGCAGGGGAAAACGGTATCGGCAAACCCCAGAAAGTCCTGATCCCGGTGCGCATGCTCAAGCCAGACCGGAATGCCCGATAAAGTCCCTAAGTCATTGACAAAAATCATGGTCAGCATGGTCAAAGCCCTGAATACATCAATCGAAAATACACGTTTTACCGCCTGACTAGTGCGGTTCGGTGAGGATTGAACGGATACCATTATTATACGATTTAATTTGTAGCGCCTAACTTTCCTATCTCGTCATACATCGCTTTGAAGCAGTTGGAAGGAGTATTTTCGCCTGCTTCGTCCGACAATTTTTTACCGTAAAATTCGTCCAGAAATGGCCCGGTTCCCGACCAGATTGTTTGCATCATCCCCTGGAATCGTTCTTTCATGATAGGCGTTACAGATTTTCGAAACCGGACCATATCCTGCGTTTGAGTAACGGCAAAACCGGGTTTGCGCCAGGGGCAAGTGATCACGCTCAATCCTTTTGTTGCGAAATAAACAGCCGTCTGATCGGGCCGTTCGTAGTGCCAGTCGCAAATCATCACATCTTTAGGAATCAGGTCAATGGCGCGGTACGTGTTATTAAAACTACCTTCCCACATACCGATACCCGTAGTTTTGCCGTCGATCAGTCGGTCGCCCCACATCCAGAGTTTCCGATTTTTTAGTGCCAGGTGATTACGTATCTGGGTCACTTCGCCAGCGAATAGTTCCGCTTTATCACGCCCGGAACAGCGTGGACATTTGTCGTGACCAATGTAAAAGACCTCGTCCAGACCGGCATGGAATGCATCGGCTTCGAACACATCGCAGATTTCATCGACCAGATCAAAGACGACGGCATGAACGCCCGGATGCAAGGGGCAATAGCTTTTGCAGTACAACCCATCCTCGTTGGGCCATACATACTTTTCAGGCATTTTTACGCTGGGCGTTTCATCGAAGTCGGGGTAAACGCGTAGCAGATTGCCGACTTTACTAGCCCAGGATTGATGCCCCAGCAGATTAATTTGCGGAATAAGCCGAATGTTGTGCTTCTGACAGGCTTTCACCAGCTTTTTTACTTCCCGTCTCGACAGGGCAATGCTGTCGCGTAGTTCAGGGTGAGAGTCGAACTGATAGTTGTAATCGACCCGAAGAATCAGGGTATTGACCTGCCGGGTCGCCAATTCGTCGTTGATAAACTGAATAAACGCATCGAGTTGTTTGGGGAGAGGAGCCGCTATGCAAAACCCACGAACGGGCAACAAACTATCCAGCTTCGTTTGGGCAAGAACGGGAACCACGGCTAAAAAAAACAGGCAAAGCAGCAGGTTGATTCGGACCATCGGAATGGACTTTCGTAAGGAGAAGACTACCTGATTAAAGCACGTTTATGTTCGAAAATACCGTTCAGCTAATTGGTTCATTCCTTCTGAAGTGTCGTTCCTCTAATTAATGGAGATTGCCTTCATCAAAAAAATACCCCCAGCCGAAGCCAGGGGTGTGCGGGTAAATCAGGTAGTATTGAGACGTAACGCAGCGTTATTTAATGGCAACCAGTCGGCTGGGGGAAGACTCCACAGAAGGGGTAGCCAGTTTGAACGAGAACTCTTCCGTTTGTGAACCTGCCGAAATCCGGAAAGTATAGGCCCCATCGGTAAGCTGGCTCATATCGAACTGCTGGCGAAACGTATTACGCTTGTTGTTCTTTCCGACTACAATTTCATCGAATACAATATCACCCCGTTCGTTGACTAATTCAAGATGGACTTTATTATCTGACTGGTATTTTTCAAGGCATAACCACAGCTTGGACGCATCGGCGGCCGGGAACATAACGGCCGTAAAGGCTTTTGCATTCGTGTGATCATCGATTGCCAGGGCTGGCGTAGCAACGGATACGGAAAGGGCCAGAAGTAAGGCGCTGGAAAGGAGTTTGATGGACGTTTTCATTGAGTTGATCAGGATTGTTAGAGAACCTTTAGCTGTCAACCCAATGATGGTTACGCAAAAATGAACCGCTGTTGTTCGGGAAAAACGGTCAAAATGGATGATAAACGGCAGAAACTAATCGACAAAGTCCAGGTCTTTACCGAAGGTTTCGTCCATCTGGCTAAGCGACCAGAAAGCCAGGCCATAGACAACTACCGCCAGGATACCGGCAGCTACTAAAGCCCCCGCCGTTGGTTTTAAGGCCTGAAACGACAGGGTCATCAGGATCAGGGTGCCGCGTACCACGCTTGGTACCGATGTGGTGGCCGTATTCCGAAGATTGGTTCCATACAATTCGGCCACCATGGTTAGATACATAGCAATGTAACCCGTGCAGAAACCGGCCAGCAGACAAATCGTGTAAAGTCCTTCGGCCGTTTTGATGCCCCCAAACAGATAAATTCCACTCAATAGGGCGCTGAAGACGAGTAGACCCGTTATCGCCTTGATCCGTGACCGTAACCACTGACTCAATGGACCACTGAGCAAGTCGCCCCCGGCCAGCCCCACATAAACCAGCATCACACAGCGACCCGGCTTTACAATGTCGGCAATACCAAGTGCCTGCCCAAACTCGTTGGCGAACGTTGCTAGTATACCTACAATAAACCAGGTAGGCATACCGACCGTAACGCAGCGGAAGTATTTGATGGCTTGTTTTCGGGTTTTGAAAAACACCAGAAAATTGCCCCGGCTAACCCCTTTGTGTTCGGTTTTCATGCGGCTGAAAAGCCCCGATTCGAATACGCTAACCCGAAGCAGCAGTAACGTCAGGCCCATGCCGCCCCCGACCCAGTAGGCCGTTCGCCAGCTGAAATATTCGACGGTCATATAGGCCAGCCCTGCCCCCAGATAGCCGATGCCTGCCACCATAGCTGACCCATAACTCCGAATTTCTTTCGGCAGAATTTCGGAGATGAGTACCATCGCGGCACCAATTTCGCCCGAAAGCCCGACGCCAGCCAGAAACCTCAACAGGGCATAGGTGTTCACATCCTGCACAAAACCACAGGCAATGTTGGTCAGTGAATAGGTGAGAATACTACCGAAAAGCACCGACATCCGCCCGCGTTTATCGCCCCAGACACCCCACAGAAACCCGCCAATCAACAGCCCGGCCTGTTGAAAATTGATGATAAACGTTCCAGCCTTCGACACCTCTGCGTCCGACAAGCCGAACGATTGCAGGCTGGGAACACGAATAATGCTGAAAATAAGCAGGTCGTATACATCCACAAAAAAACCCAGGGCCGACACAATGACGGGTAAGGTAAACAAGGGGCGTAACGACGTACGAGGGGACGTAGGAGAGAGGGTATGCATGAAAAGGAGAAGGGACGAAAGGAGAAGGCAAGAAGGGAGAAGGGGAGGGTAAAAATAACCTTTCCTCCCTTCCGACCTTTTCTCCTTCTTTTGTTATTCTTCCAGATAATTCAAATCCTTACCGTGAGTTTCGGGTATGGTCAGGATGGAGTAGAAACCGAGGGCAAACGCAATGAGCCCCACAACCGCTCCCGCATCGATAACGCCCAGTGAGGGTTTCAGATCGCCGTACAGGCTCGTCATCAGGATAACCATACCCCGTACCATATTGGGAACCGTCGTGGCGGCTGTGGCCCGGAGGTTCGTACCGAATTGCTCGGCTCCAATGGTGACAAACATGGCCCAGTAACCAATGCCAAAGCCCATGGCCAGACATAATCCGTACAGAGCTGCGGCACTTTTAATGCCTGTGTATAAGTAGATTAAGCCGAATATGAGCGAAATGATCATAAGCAGTGTAACCGCCTTCTTGCGCGATGCCATCGCCTGGCTGATAAACCCACTGGCCAGGTCCCCCACGGCCAGGCCTACATAACACCACATAATGGCTAAACCCGGCTGAATCTCTTCGCCGATGCCCAGTGCTTTGCCAAACTCGTTGCTGAACGTAGCCAGAATGCCAATGACAAACCAGGTGGGTAAACCGATGCCAATGCATTTGAGGTAGCGCTTCAATCGATCCCAGTTGGTGAAAAAAGAAAGAAAATCGCCCCGGCTTACATGCTTTTGGTCCGAAACGTCTTTAAACATTCCTGACTCAACCACACCTACCCGTAACAGTAGCAGGCCAAAGCCCAGACCTCCGCCAACAAAAAAGGCCATTTGCCAGTCGAAAAGTTTGACCGTGAAATACGCGACTACAGCGCCGAACAGCCCGATACCTGCTACCAGTGATGTACCAATGGCCCGTTTTTCTTTCGGCAACACTTCACTAACAAGCGTAATCCCCGCGCCCAATTCACCGGCCAACCCAATGCCTGCAATAAAACGCATGAGCGCGTAGTAAGTGATAGGGTCCATGAAGGTGATGTGCTTTATAAACCCACAGGCAAGGTTGGCAATGGAATACGTAATGATGGAGCCAAATAATACCGAAAGCCGCCCGCGTTTATCGCCCAGAACACCCCAGAGAATTCCCCCCAGAAGTAGACCGCCCATCTGCCAGTTCAGAATAGTAGCCCCAACACTTGATATTTGATCGGGGGCGAGGCCAAGGTCTTTCAGGCTGGGAACGCGAACGATGCCGAACAACAGGAGGTCATAAATATCGACAAAGTAGCCTAGCGCAGCGACAATAACCGGCAGGCTGAACAGCCCAACCGTAGATGATTGAGATTTGGAGGAAACAGTGGGAACGGCCATGCGGCAGTATCAGAGGTTAAGGGAGCGAAACAATTCTGCAATATTACAAAATGACCAAAGAAGATTAGGCTTTATTTGGTCTTCAATAATTTCTTCTGAATAAAAATATCAGCATAGCGACGGCCAAGAATGCGGGCCGATTCGGTATCGAAATGGGTGGCGTCTCCTTTGTCGGACAGGCCTGCCGAAAGCACATAATAGGCATTGGGAAGCTGTTTGGTCGCTGCCATAATGGCTTCATTAACCGTCTTGGCATCCGGGTTACGGTTCACGACAAAATCACCCAGGGTTCCAGCTACGAAAGGCGCATTGGGGGCATTGAGGTCTTTTCGTAATCGTTGAACCAGTTCGGTAAGTTTTTCTTCGTACTCAAGCGCTTTTTCCGGGTCGGAATCTGACTCGCCCTGGTGCCAGATAAAACCGGCCAGCTCCCCATTTTCGAGGGCTTTTTTGGCCCGAATCAGCATGTCATCGTACGGATGCGATTTGGTAGGTTCATAATAGGCCCCTGGTTTCCAGACATTGATGCCCGAACCACCAACGGCGCAGGGAACCAGCCCGATATTCAGGTCGGGGTATGTATCGGCGAGTCGTTGGGCGAAGCTCAGTCCAGGACCTACCCCCACAATATCGGGTTTATCGAAATGCATTGGGTCTTGGGCAGGTATCCAGTTTAGTGCTTTGTCGAGCATCCATATTCGGGGATTAGTTTGCTTCGATTCGGCATCAAGGTCACCTCGACCTGCCATGTTTGATTGACCGATGAGCAGAAAAATCTGGAGCCGGGGAGGAACATCCTGTTTGACGGTAAACAGGGTTAGCAGGAAGCTGCTCATTAAGAATAATAGATGAGTTGACATATATTAAAAGGTTTATTAATCAATGATTTGCAATATTTAAGTTATTAAAAATTGATAAATGGTGATTTGTGATTCTGTTATAACTCCAAAAAGACTATTATTTTAGGCGTGATTTAATCAGGCTCAACTTTTAAGTAACTTGAATTCTGCAAAAGTCGCTATTTCTGAATCACGAAAAACGGAATCATTCGTTCGTTATGGATTAATAGCCATTACTTTTTTTCTATTACTGTATTCAGCCATTACGCAGCAAGCTAAAGGAGATGAAGGAGGGGCGTATCTGCCTGCCTTTGAACAGGCGTTTTCGCTCTGGCCCGCGCTGGACTTGTCGCCCTATTGGTCAATCTCATCCTTTTATTTATGGGTTGTAGCAGCATTACAGGCTGTTGTTGATCCATTGGCTAGTGGTAAAATTCTGTTAACCGGACGTTTACTATCCTTAGCTTGCTGGTTTATCCTGGTCTGGGTTCATGCTCGTTCGGGTCTGTATAAATCTCTGGTTGTGCTGTTTAATCCGTATGTGCTTATCTACAGTGTTCGGGCTCATCCTTTATTGCCTGGTATTCTTCTGTTTTACATATTCTGGACGCTGGTACGTCAGAATAAAAAGGCTGGATTCCTGTTTCTACCTTTTGCGGTAAGTTTTCAGGTTTTCATTGGTGGAACTGTCGGTCTTTTCATGCCGACACTGCCGCTGCAAAAAGGTGCGGTCATTCGTGTAGTAACCATTGGCTTACTGGCCCTCTTGGGTGTATTGATTACCTGGTTGAGCTGGGGTGGCATGTATCCACCAAAATTTGTCAATCATGTTTTTTTTCAGGAATACCACGTTCATGGCAAGCCTTCGTTTGGGTATTTAGCTACCGTTTTTATGATGGCCGGCGGAGTGCTTTGGTTCATTGGTAACCGGACGTTTGAGGATATAAAAGAACATCGGACGTATTCACTGGTCGTTATCGGTTTGCTTATCCTAGCCAGTATTTTTTTGTACAAAACGGCGACTATTGTTGGTATTGCCCGTCAGCTTAGCCAGAGCTGCCTGGCTAATGACCAATTAGGCTGGGTTCTAATTTTTATACTCATTGGCTTAGGCTGGCTACGACTTCATCGGGATCACTACCCACTCTTTTTTGGTTTACTGGGAGCTGCCGTCTTGTTAGTGACACTACCCTACCTCTACGAACGTATTTCGGTTTTTGCAACGATTGCCCCCTGTTTGGCATGGTGTAGCCTTCAGTCATCAGAAAAGCAGCAGAAAGGGCTGATTTTAACGATGTGCTTCATTTTTGTCCTCTTATTTATCGCCTATCAACGGTACGGTTCCCTCTGATCTTTAGTATATCGAATTATGAAAAGTATATCTAACTATGAAATTATCCATAATAATACCTGCCTTTAATGAAGGGAAAACGATCCGGAATATTTTAAACAGACTAGTGGAAATACAACTGCCCGATTCGGTTAGTAAAGAAATAATTATAGTTAATGATGCATCCAGAGATGATACAGAACGTGTTGTCTTACAGTTTGTTGAATCCAGGCCTGAGGCCAATATTCAGTATGTTGCCCATGCGGTTAATCAGGGTAAAGGGGCTGCCTTGCATACAGGTATTCAAAAATCATCGGGCGATTATCTGATTGTGCAGGATGCAGACCTGGAATATGACCCTGCTGAGTTTAGTATTCTGCTGAAACCAGTATTGGATGGATTTGCCGATGTGGTGTACGGGTCGCGGTTTATGGGGGGTAATGCACACCGGATACTTTTCTTCTGGCACACCATTGGTAATAAGTTTCTGACGTTTCTAAGCAATATGTTCACGAATCTGAATTTGACCGATATGGAAACGTGTTATAAACTCTTCCGAACCGATATTATCAAACAAATACCTTTGCACGAAAAACGGTTTGGATTCGAACCCGAAGTGACGGCTAAAATTTCGAAAGTTCCTGGAATTCGCATTTATGAAGTGGGTATTTCCTACTATGGGCGAACGTATGAAGAAGGGAAAAAAATAAATTGGAAAGATGGGTTTAGAGCCATCTATTGTATTATTCGCTACGGTCTGTTTAGCTAATTGTCAGTCGTTTATTGAAGCACATAACTACAGCAAGTAGGGAAGTATCCTTGCTGATGGAATTAGCAAGGGGAGCATTCAGTTAACCCGAACGTACATAACCAAGACGTTCGGGTTAATATTTTAAAGTATCTTTACACTTTCTTTTGGGTAAGTCAGTGTTGCTCAGTTTGTTGGTCCAGTATGTGGTGTCGCTTAATTGTAGGGCTTTTCGTATTCGAGGTATTTTATGTTTTTATGTTGCCTTATAAAAAGTGTCTAAAATTTACGCTGTTGCCTGAAGGGATACATATTTTACCTCTTGTAGGATCTGATGAGAAGCCGTTCTTGTGGTGGAGTTTACACAACATCGTTCCCGGTGAAACTGCCCTGCACCTTTGCCTAATTGCCGGTCGGCTGATAGACAGGGGCCGGTCGTTGGCGCCACATCTGGGTAGCTTTCGGTTATTCCTATCATTGAACGGGCATACTACACCGTTCGCTGACAATTTCCTTATGAGTTTGGTTACATCTGCTGAGCGTGGTGTGCTGCGCATGGCTTGCAGAACGTGGACTGAATTTCTAAAACGCATTATTAAATGAAATTTTTTGCAACTACCGATCGGCTTTCTGCCTTTTCGGCATCTGTAGACTATACAAAACCGTATCGACAATACTTTATTTCGATCTGTGCGGTGTATTTACTGGTTGCAGGCTGGCTCGCGATTCGCGTTCGGTTTGGTGTAATGGATGAGTTGTTTCATCTGGAATACAGCCTTCCCTTTGCCAAGTCAGGCCTTACCAAAACGACTTTATATCGCCATGTTCCCCCAACGGGTGTGGCCAGTCATCTTTGGTTTGCCTTGTGGATCTGGTTGTTTCCGACGATCGATTATATTGGTTTACGGCTTATTACCTGTATGGCACTGGCGGGGCTGGCTGTAGCGACTTATGTTCACCTTAGGTCTTTTTCGGGTGTATGGCAGAGAAGAATACTGGCTGCCAGTGTATTTACGCTGGTTTGCCCTTACTTTTTCCTGAGTGTCTCAACCGTTATGACCGAAGGGCCTTCACTGGTATTTTTGTTTGCAGGCCTGTTGCTGCTATCGGTTTCACGGCTTGAGCGGCTTTTCCCATTTTTTCTGGCCTGCTGCCTGCTGGGTCTTACAACCATTGCCCGGTTTTATTACATCCCTCTTTTACCTGCTCTGTTTGTAGTGCTGGCGGTAGAGGATTGGGAACGCTATCGACAGATCGGAGTCAAAGCGTTTACAACGCACCGTATACTATTCTACGTATCGATTGGGATTAGTTTATTGCCTTTGGCAGGTCTGGTTAGTTTGTGGGGAGGATTTACCCCTCCACTATTCCATCAGTGGTCTAAACTGCGTTCGGGGGTCAGTTTCAATGCCTTACGTCCCATTTCGGCATTCATACTTACGGGCATCTATATTGCTCCTATTGTATGGCTTTCGGGTTTTCGGTATTTAAAGTCTGCACTATCGATCGTGATTGGGAGCTTTATGCTCGCGCTAATTTTGGCTCTTTTACAGATTAATCTTCTGCGCGATCCGGAGTCGGTCAATGATGTTTTTAGTGGGCCAATTGAGCATGGTTTGGGCTGGCTAATGGCTAAAGGCCAACTAGCGATCAGTCTGGGTTTGTTGGTGGTTTACACCTTAGGTTTCGTAAGCCTGGTCATTGTGATCCAACAACTTTTTCAGATACTAATGGCCGAAGGTTTTGTCGATAAGGGATTAGTATTTTCTATTGCCTTTGTTGCGTTGTTTATCGCATCTCAAGCGTTTATAGGCGGAAATCACCCATTTTTCGAGCGTTACCTTATTCATCCCTGGCCTTTTATTGGATATGGGCTAATAAGAGCCTTTCCCGAATCGACCAATATCAAAACCTACGCCGTACTGGCTGTATATACAGTTGTATCGGTACTTCTGTTAACAAAATGGGGGCTTTCTTGACCGAAACGATTGGGTCGTATTTCGACGTATCACTCAACCGATTCGGTGAAGGTTTCGTGGCTGGGTGGTGCAGCAGAGTGCTGGATCAATGTTCGGCTAATGCGCAAAACCGGTTCAGGCTTTGGTAAAATCGTGTAGGTGTTATAGGCTGTTCCCAGCGCCCAGACCTTCAATCCGATACGCCCAAAGATCATGGCCTGCTGAATGATAAACATGAGTAGTATTGTAATCCAGTTGCTCATGAGTATAGCTTCGTCGATCAGAAAGTACAGGCCAAACATACCTGCTCCGATCAGGATGAATAACCAGTATAGGCCATACGTACGAAGGATACTGCCAAGCACCAACCGGCCAGCCTGCCCAAACGATTTAAAAGCCTGATGGCTGTCTTCCCGAAACATCAATACTTTGGCATAGTCGCCAATGCAAAGGATAAGGGTACCGGTCAGAGCGGCACAGGCAAAGAAAGCAGCCCCGACCCAGAATTGACCGCGCTCGGTCAGGACATCATCGGCCACAATAGCGACTAACGACCCTGCAACCAGCCAAATACCCGCACCAATCAATAGAAACAGCAACGTGACGCCAAAGAGCCGCAGAAAACGCCCAAAATAATGCGTGCAGGCCTGCCAGAATAAACCCGTATCGAAGCGGGCTGTGGGTTGCGAAAACCGGAATAAAATACCGCCTGCAAAAAAAATACTTAAGAACAGATATAGCGCTCCAAGCCATCGGCCCACACTGATAAGGGGCAGAATCGCTTTCCGGCTGCGCTGCATAAAATCGGAATAGATGGTATAATCAAATCCGTTCAGCAGGTTCAGGAAAGCCCGAGAATCCTGATCTTCGGTAAGTAAGGTGCTATAAAACGGCAGGGCAACAACTAAGCCGAGAACCAGCGTAATGCCGTAGATCAGCCCTATCGGTCGGGTTGATCCAAGCGTTTGTCGGAAAGATAGGTTGATAGGCGTCACGGATACAGTGTTTCAGACGCCAAGTTTAACGTTTCCTGCTGGCTAACGCAAACAAACCCGTAAACTCCATCAGTAGCCTGGCTGAACCATTAAGCGTCTCGTAGCGGATGCTCGGTCCGTATCTTTTCCTGTAATTTCAAAAAGCCGTCAATAAGCGCTTCGGGCCGTGGGGGACAGCCAGGAACATATACATCGACCGGGATGATTCGGTCGACACCTTTTACTACATGGTAGCCATGTTGCCAGTAAGGTCCTCCACAATTAGAGCAGGAACCCATTGAGATTACATACCGTGGTTCGGCCATCTGCTCATACAATCGCCGGATTCGGTCGGCCATTTTATAAGTTACTGTACCCGACACAATCATAATATCGGACTGACGAGGGGAAGGGCGTGGAAAAATGCCAAACCGTTCAAGATCGTAATTGGAAGCCATGGCGCCCATCATTTCAATGGCACAGCAGGCCAGCCCAAAGGTTAGTGGCCAAAGCGATTTCTCCCGCGACCAGTTTAGCAAATCTTCTGAACGCATCAGGATTACACTGGCTTCGCCTGATTTATTGGATACGGATGGAGAGTTCATCGAATTAGCGTGTTTGGGGAATGCGATTAAATAGATCCTGCTGATAACGAACGGTAAACGGTTCCAACTGACGGTACAAACTAAGCTCCGGGTTGGACAGGTCCAGCGGACGAATGCTTCGACTCGACAAATTATTGACGAATGAGCCTACTACCAGACCGGCGGCTGCACCACCAGCCGCAGCGAAGGTTAACGTTATTCCGTAATTGATGGCACTACTGGGCTGGTTGCGCTGAAGGGATTTGTAGGAGGCAAAACCTGCGGCCAGTCCACCGATAATTGATCCAGTAATGATGGCGCTCTTTTTACTCGTCCGCCGAATCACCACCTTGCGAATCTCTCGTAAAGGAATTTCCTCATCGATTCGGTGGCCATGCTGGTCGCTCAGGAGCAGTTCGGTATCGGTCAAATCTTCCAGCAAGCCACGATAGCGTTCGCCCGTGTAAGTAACCACTTTTGCCCGGTATACATCAAGCGTAAGTTTTTGAGCCTGTAAGGTGCCTGATACTGAACTACTAATTAAAAGGACCAGCCAAAAGTAGAGTGGGGTAAAAGGCTTCACCGTTTATAGCGCTCGTTTACCTGTTCATACAAATGCGCTGGTACTTTGGTTTCGGTAGTAGGAAGTTTCGGTTGCGGCTTTACCCAGTCGAGGTAGCCTTTGGCCCATACATAGGCCAACCCTAATGCCAGAATGACGACAAACAGAATCGCTTCTGTAAGCGCGAACCAGCCCCAGAGGCCACCCGTTTCGCGTATGAGTCGTTCCTGACCAAATACGGTTGCCCATGGAAACAGAAAGACTAGTTCAACATCGAACAGGACAAATACCAGAGCTACAACGTAGAAGCGAATATTGAACTGTACATTGGCATTGCCAACGGGTTCTTCACCCGACTCGTATGTACTATTTTTTTCCACATTCGGTCGGTTTGGTCGTAGCAGACGGGCCACAAAAAGCACGATGGCAATGAAGGCGAACGCAGCCACGATAAATAACAGAATGACGCCGAAGTCGGAAAGCATGTCTTTTGTGTTAGAAGTGAGGAGCGAGAAGTGAGGAGAGAGAATGGCTGACGCATCTACAGATTTCGCGCGTCAGCCATTCTCTCTCCTCGCTCCTAACTCCTCACTTCTGCTATAAATTTATTTCTTCTTCTTTTTCGGAAATAGATTGTACACCATCGAAATCTGGAGGTTCCGATTGTAGTAGGAAGCTGTAGCTTCAGGCGATACGTTGGTAAGGCCGTAAATAAACCGGGCGTGCAGGCTGAAATTATGCAGCATATCCAGAAAATCGTAGTGGACGCCTGCCGCTATCCCCAGGTCATTATTTACGCCAGGGCCGCCCGTTTGCCCAGCATTGAGCGCGTAACTGAATTCAGGGCCAGCCTGTATTGTAAGTCCCTCGGTCGGTATGTAGCCTAGCATCAGTGGTAGGCTGGCATAGTAGTACGATACAGCCGTTGTCGTGCGGCTACCGTTACTTTGCTCTTGCTGAAAATTACCACCTCGAATAGACAGCAGGACTTCGGGTTGAACGACCCAGTGATTATACCGATACCGGTACATCGCACCCAAATGCGGTTGTAAGGTTCGGTGAGGGATGTTGGCAGTAGTTCCTGAAATGGCAATCTGCGTGAACGATGCCCCCACTTTCAAGCCAAAATGACCACCTATGGGCTTATTGCTTTGCGCCTGGGTTAACGCCGATGAGGTTACTAAAACGATAAAAAGGAGTAATCGATAACTGTGCATACGGGACGATGGAAAGGAAGTGACCCCTTTCGATAACGTTTTTTTATCCGAAACGTCGGACCGGTACAAAATTGGTGAAAAAAAGTTAAGATGCCCCTGTTTGCCTGGTGGGTAGACTGTCAAAAAATGTTAATTAAGTCGGGGATCGACGGGATAATGAGCAATGGATTTGTATTCGCCCCCCATACGTTTGAGAACACCGCGCCAAAACTCTTTCGTTGGCGTATCGAATAGGAAGCTGGCATTTGTGCGGCTCACAATCCAGGCTTTCTGTACAAGCTCTGCATCTAACTGACCTTCACTCCAGCCTGAATAGCCAATAAAAAAGCGGGCGTCGCGTTCGGTAAGCGTTCCCAGATTGACGGCTTGTTTAATCTGCTCGAAATCGCCACTCCAGTAAAGTCCATCCAGAACCCGAATCGAGCCGTCGATCAGATCGGGTCGGCGGTGGATGAAATGTAGGGTATTCTGCTGTACGGGACCTCCGACAAATAAGGGTAAATCGACGTGGATATCGTCAATCACATCGCTCAGGTGAATATCGGTTTGCTGATTCAGTACAAGGCCAAACGTTCCCGCCTGATTATGCTCGCAAACCAGGACTACGCTGCGGTCAAAGTTAGTATCACCCATGAATGGCTCAGCAATCAGCAGATCGCCATTTTTAACGGAAGTAGGAATCGTATTCATAGCTCATTGAGCAATTATAGATTTATGGCAAAACGCTTTTTTCAGATACTATATTCTTTAAAAACTGTTAAATACGCTACAGCCTCCCTGAATACTTTGTATATGGCCATGGCACAAATTCATGAGGGTTATAACATACTGGCATACAGCCTTTGGTACTTTTTTTCTTCGTACTGAAAAAATTGTATTCGGTTATGCACTACGGTATAGCCAACCGGAGCGTTACTTTTACATGAACAAAACTGATGCCATGAAAAAGCAGATCCATGATCGACGGGGATTCCTCCAGAAAAGTGCTCTGGCAACGCTAACCACTCTGGTTGGTACCCACATCGTTTTCGCCGATCAAATTCCTCCATATTATACCCCGCTGGCTTTTGAGTATGACCCACTTAAAGGGAAAGTTCCAGATATGAAAGTACTGGGCGATAAGCCCTGGAATGTCGAAGCACCTATCCACCAGCTTGATGATGCCATTACGCCCGTCGAAAAAATGTTCGTGCGGAATAATGGCTTGATCCCTTCAGAGCCTATCAACCCAGATACCTGGACGCTGACGATTAAGGGAGAGTCGGTGAAATCAACAAAAACATACACCCTCAACGACCTTAAAAAGCGATTTCCAGTCCATACGTATCAGCTCGTGCTGGAATGCGGTGGGAACGGACGCGCTGGGTACGAACCGCAAACAACGGGTAATCCCTGGGATCAGGGGGCTGTTAGCTGTGCCGAGTGGACAGGCGTTCGTCTGAAGGATATTCTGGCCGACGTGGGTCTCAAAGATGATGCCGTTTACATCGGTTACTATGGTAAAGACCCGCACTTGAGTCAGGACCCGACCAAAGTAGCTATTTCGCGGGGAGTACCCATAAAAAAAGCCCTTGAGGCCGAAACGTTAATTGCCTGGGCCGTAAACGGCAAAGATATTCCGTTGGTACACGGCTATCCGCTCCGGCTGGTGGTGGGCGGCTGGCCAGCGTCGGTATCCGGAAAGTGGCTACATACCATCTCCGTGCGAAACAAGGAACATGATGGGGCCAAAATGGAAGGGCATAGTTACCGGATGCCGATTCGTCCTGTACAGCCGGGCGAGAAAATTGCCGAAACGCCCGAAAATTTCCGCATTATAGAATCGATGCCCGTTAAATCGCTCATTACGTATCCTAAAACAGGCGCAATGTTCGATCTGAAAAAGCCGCTTGCTCTGCGCGGTCATGCGTGGGCAGGCGATCGGATGGTGGCGGATGTGCATACATCGATCGATTATGGAGCAACCTGGCAGAAAGCAAAACTCCAACCGCCTAAAAATCGACTGGCCTGGCAGCACTGGTCAGCGGAGATCACGTTCCCGCAGGCGGGGTATTATGAAGTGTGGGTACGGGCAACGGATACTAGTGGGGTTACACAGCCGATGGTTATTCCGCAATGGAATCCGGGCGGTTATCTGAATAATGCCTGCCATCGGATTGCGGTTAAATCGGTTGTATAGACGATGAAAGCAATAAGCATACTTTTCTTTGTTGGAGCTGTTCTGATAGGAACGTCGAGTTTCCGTGTTCAGAACCCGAAAACTACCACCGATTCTGTTGTCAATCTGGATACGTTGAAAATCGACGCTGAAAGCGGGCTTGTGGCTGACGCCAATCTAATGATGGTGAAGGCACAGTGTACGGCCTGCCATTCGTCGAAACTCATTCTACAGCATCGATTTACCCGAGCGGGCTGGCAGGAACGTATCCGCTGGATGCAGAAATATCACAAACTGTGGGACCTGGGTGAATCGGAAAAAGTGGTTCTAGACTATCTCGAGAAATATTACGGACCGTCCTCAATGGAGTCTAAAGCTACGTTTCGACGCGCTCCGTTGAAAGACATTCAGTGGTATAAGTTGAATGAATAGGTTTTTCGGCTTAATGCGTTTGTAACGCGGGTGGAAACCCGCGCTATTCGGTTAAAAATCGCGAGTTTCCACCCGCGTTACAAACGTATTAAGTCGGGAAAAATTTACTTCCGAAAGATTAGTCCTACTTTCTTTCCTGAAATACGCTCTAATGTAGGGCGTAAGATCTGATTGGCATTCTGGCGGGTTTGTTCCAGAATGCCACTGCTGAGTGCCGATTCTTTGACCTGATGCTCCGCTTTTCGGTAGGCATCGCTTACCAGTTGAGACTGGTCCAGGAACGAAAAGCGCGTATCATAAACCCGTGATCGATCATGATTGATTTTCCAGGTACAGAGTTCCGGTTCAGGTAGTCGGACCGTTACCGAATCACCATCGGCAGTCACGTCGGTAGCTGTAATCTTCGTTAAGTCGATACAACCTGTTGCTTCACCTTCCACAATCAGAATAGCATTCGCATTCGGCAGAAAGGTGTTGACCTGCTCATGCTCCACAATATCCTTAAAGGTGTATTTCACCAGTTCCAGCTTACCCAGCGAGATTACTTCTTTCAGGACAATGCTTTGCGTCGTGCGATCACCTTTTCGGAAGCGGCTCAACAGACTATTCCCCCGGATCTGCTCCCAAATGGCAATCAGTCCGGCTACCACAACAGCAATCAGAACCAGTCGGAAAATAGCATTGATGAGTCGAGTCATGAGAGCAGAAAAGGAAACCTGTTAAAATAAAACTTCCCGAAAGTTTATCGCTTTCGGGAAGGTAAGAAACGTAACGTCAAAGACGAAACGCATTAATCAGTAGCTATGTTTTTCGTCAGCAACAGGCTGCTTTTCAAGATCGAATAAATCATTAAGCACATCGATCAACGTTTCGGCTTCACCTCGTTTACAGGCTGCTTTCAGTTGCAGAACGGGCAGTTTGATAATTTTCTGCATGATCCCCTTCGTGATCTTATCTACTTTCTCTGATTCGTCGGGAGTTAGGTGTTTCAGATGTCGGGCAATCTCGTCGCGACGAATCTGCTCCAGTGCATTTTTAAGCTTGTTGATAGTTGGCGAAACAACCATTTCTTTCGACCAGTCGCCAAATTCGGCAACGGCCTGGGCAATAATTGCTTCTACCTGAGGGATAGCGGCCAGACGCTGTTGCAGGGCTTCGTCGGCCCGATTACGGATGTGGTCAATATTATAGACCAGCACACCCGGAATCTGCTCAACCGTAGCATCAACACTGCGGGGAACTGATAAATCGATAAAGTATTTAAAAGACAATACCTCAACGTTCTTCAGTAATTCGGGGGTGATCAGCGGTTCATCGCGCATAACGGATGAAATGATCACGTCGGCCCGGCGAATTTCATCCGTCAGATTGTCAAAATCGGCAACGCGGAAACCACATTGTTCGGCCAGAGCTTCGGCTTTAGCTTTAGTACGGTTGCAGAGGGTAATATTGGTATTACCTCCGCGAGCTTCGAGGTTTTTGCAGACGTCGGTTCCAATTTCACCCAGTCCGATTACCAGAATGTTTGGTTGGCTGTGCTCGCCTACCAGTTCGTCGATCAGTTCAACGGCGGCATAAGAAGAGGAAGCCGCTCCGTCGCGGAAAGGTGTTTCCTGAGCAACCCGCTTGTTGGTGAAGAAAATGGTATGCATGAGCCGGTGCAGGAATGGCCCCGCCATTTCCAGATCGGCCGACCACTGGTACGACTGCTTCACCTGATTGGGGATCTGCATATCGCCTACAACCTGCGAGTGTAAGCCCACACAAACCTCAAACAGATGCTGAACTGCCTGATCGTTTGCGTCGAAAAACTGAAAATAAGGCAAATAATTATCGGTGTCGGTCAGCCCTTTTTCAATCAGTAACAGACGGGCAATTTCGGTATTAAGATCCTGCTCAAAGGCATAATACACTTCAGTACGATTACAGGTTGAAATCACGAGCAAATCGCTCAGCCCGAAAAAGTCTCGTAACCGAAGCATGAGCCGCTTCGCTTCGTCTTCGTTTAATGCAATTAGCTCACGGACTCGCAACGGAGCCATTTTGTAAGACAAACTAATTGCTTTGAAGGTCTCTAACATGGTAAAAAAGCACCTTTACTGGCTTGTAGCCTTTACAAAATTACGGCATTATTATCGGATATGAATGCACGCAATCTAGACAGTTTGTTATTTAGAATTTATCCAAATAGATCGCGTCTTTCTTCGATCAATCCTATTCAGGTTTGTAACATTCGTACCTTGTCAGACGTTCAACCTTTGCACGTTTACTGCATTTTTATCGTTAGAAACTTAAGCTGAACTTACAGCCAGCAAGGCCACATGCTGAAGTCATTTGATATTTATAGTCAGAATAATATTCTGAAAATCATAGTAGCGCTCAATCTGCTTCTGGTGGGAACGGGATCGCTACTCTACACGCGTCGATTAATTCTGAAGCTTGAAGATCGTGAAGAACAATACGTCCAGCTTTTTGTGAAGGCGATGGAGTATCTGTACAGTTCAAGTAGAGCTGATGTCGATAATGGCGATATCACCTTTGTAACGAGCGAAATTTTACAGGCGAATAAGACAATTCCTGTTATTTATCTTGATCACAATGGGCAGATATCCAGTAAATTAAATATTGATTTGCCGGAAGGGTTCGATAAGCTTCCTGCTGCCGAACAACAAGCCTTTTTGCGGCAGCGCATTGCTGAAATGCGTAAAAACCATAAGCCGATACCGGTTGTAATGCCAGATGGCCAGCGTGGATTGGTATATTATGAGAACTCAAAAGTATTGCGCCAAATCAACTACATTCCTTATGCCCTGATCGCCATTTTAACGGCTCTGGGGGTGCTGGCCTATTTATCGTTCAGCTCATCACGACGGGCGGAGCAGAACCGGGTTTGGGTTGGGCTGGCCAAAGAAACGGCTCACCAGTTAGGGACGCCTATGTCGTCGTTGATGGCTTGGGTAGAATATATGCGATCAGACCCCGATCAGTATGATGCTTCTATAACGGATGAGATCGAAAAAGACGTGCAGCGCCTGGAAACGATTACAGCCCGTTTTTCAAGTATTGGCTCCATTCCGACCTTAAAAGAAGAAAACCTGAATGAAGTGGTCAAGCAGTTTACTGATTACCTGTCGCGCCGAATCTCGACGAAGGTTAGTATGAGTTTTGTTAGTCAGATTCCGGCTAACCAGCAGGTGAAAATCAATAAGTTATTGTTTGAGTGGGTCATCGAAAATATCTGCAAGAATGCCGTTGATGCCATGAAAGGTGTGGGCGAATTGAGGCTTAATATTATTCCCTTACCTCACCAGGAGGTAGCTATCGATATTACCGACACCGGGAAGGGTATTTCAAAAGCCAATATGCAAAAAGTATTTTCGCCTGGTTTCAGCACGAAAAAGCGGGGGTGGGGACTTGGTCTTACCCTCGCCAAACGCATTGTGGAGGAGTACCATAACGGACAACTGTTCGTCAAACATTCGGAAGTAGGTAAAGGGACTACGTTCCGAATTGTGCTGAATACAGATTGATGTCTGTTTGGCAGTTTATAGTTTACGTTGACTGTTGTGAACATAATACAAACCTAAGCCACCGTAAACTACAAACAGGCTTGTTACTTTAGGAACGGCAATGTAATTGTATCGGTCTCAATAACATTGCTGGTGTTAAGGTCGCGATCTCGAATCCGAATCTGGAACTTAGTGGGATAATAGACATTAACAGTACCGTACTGAAAGGTCTGGTTAAAGTCCAATGACCCCTCAATAGCCCCTTTGGGCTTATTTTTAGCTAAGTCGGGGAATAAGAGGAAATTGTAAATTGATAAAGGATATTCCACGTACTGCTTGTTAATTAAACGGAAGGCTTTAATTTCATAGTTTCCCCAGCCTCCGTTTGAAACATAGCGAAGTGAGTCTGCTTTAGGTAGTGGGATGTCATTTCCCAGATTACCGTCTCCATCTTTAAAGCCAACGGTAAGCACAACCGAATCCCGTTTCGATTGCCCTACACCCTTACCAGCGGCAAGCGTGTATTTAAATATCCCTTTAAATTCAATTTCGGGAGTTGTTGAGTAGTTGGGTTCGGTGAAGCAGGCCGATAAGGTAATCGCTACTCCGAAAACGAGGAGGTATGTTTGAATTTGTTGCCGTCGCATACTGTTGTACTCGTTGTGCAATAAACGCTTATTTTACTTTGTCTTTTTCATTAACACTTTCGGCTGCAGCAACTCCAGTTCGGGAGGTACTTCGGCAGCAGGTAATCGCCATCAGTTCAATTCTGCCAACTCCGGCTACGTTCGAGTCGCTGGCATTGGCGGTGTTTCGTTACCAGGCTGTTCATAACCCCGTGTACCGGGCTTATTTAACTCACCTAAACTGCCATCCGGAGCGAGTCGATAATCTGCGACAGGTGCCATTTATGCCGATTGGCTTTTTTAAAACGCACACGGTATTAACTGGCATTGACACAACCACACCTGCTCACTTCGACACTACGCTAACGTTTGCCAGTAGCGGAACTACCGGAGAACAGACCAGTCGTCATGTAGTGCCTGATTCTGCCCTCTATCAAGCCGTAAGTACCCGCATTTTCGAGCAGATCTACGGACCTCTTCACGACTTCCATATCCTGGCATTACTGCCGTCCTATCTTGAACGAAATAACTCCTCGCTCGTGTATATGGTTCAGCAATTTATGGCCCAAACTGGACAGTTGCAACGAACAGCCTTACAAGTCGAGCCGAGCGGTTCAGGTTTTTATCTACACAACCACGCCGAGCTTACCGAACAACTGAAACGGCTTGTACAGCATGACGATGGAAAGAAGATTTTACTGATCGGTGTAACGTTCGGTTTGCTGGATTGGGCTGAGTCGGCTTCTGACTTAACATCTTTAGGGCAATCGCCCCGGTTGATTGTCATGGAAACGGGCGGTATGAAAGGCCGTCGTCGGGAGTTGCTTCGGGAAGAAGTGCATGAAATTCTGATGGAGAAGCTGGGTCTGTCAACGGTGCATTCGGAATATGGCATGACCGAATTACTTTCTCAGGCGTACTCGATGGGTAATGGGGTATTTAAGGCAGGCCCGACCATGCGATTAGTACTGAGAGACATCAACGATCCATTTTGTCTCTATCCTGACGATTACCCACGAACAGGCGGCATCAATGTGGTCGATCTGGCGAATCTGGATTCGTGCTCATTTATCGAAACCCAGGATTTGGGGCAATATGCAGGTGCAGACGGCGCTTTTCGGGTAATCGGCCGTTTCGATAATTCCGACGTTCGGGGGTGTAATCTAATGATTGAATGATTGACTTTTGAATGATTGAATGATAGGCTTATACCTATTCAATCATTCAAAAGTCAATCATTCAATCATTAAGCATATAACTTCACATCCTCAAGCGTGATGGTGTCGCCACACATGATAACGAGCCGTTCGATGACATTGCGCAACTCACGAACGTTACCTGTCCAGGGGAGCGACTGTAGATACGTCATCGCATCGGGGGTCAGCTCTTTGGGAGGGGCACCATACTCGTTGCCGATGTCGTGCAGGAATTTGTCGGCCAGTAACGGAATATCGACTTTACGTTCTGCCAGGGGCGGTACATGAATCATGATGACGCTCAGGCGGTGGAATAAGTCTTCGCGGAAGTTGCCGTTGACAATTTCCTGCCGAAGGTCTTTGTTCGTAGCCGCAATGACCCGAACGTTGACTTTAATTTCCTTGTCGCCCCCAACACGGGTAATTTTATTTTCCTGCAATGCCCGGAGCACTTTCGCCTGCGCCGACAGACTCATATCACCAATCTCGTCGAGGAATAGTGTTCCACCATCGGCCTGTTCAAACTTACCAACGCGCCGTGCCGAAGCACCGGTAAACGCACCTTTTTCGTGACCGAACAATTCACTTTCAATGAGTTCGCTTGGGATGGCCGCGCAGTTAACCTCAACGAGCGGCTGATTGGCCCGGCTGCCCTTTTCGTGAATCTGCTTGGCAACCATCTCCTTACCAGAACCGTTGGCGCCTGTTACCAGCACCCGAGCTTCGGTAGCTGCTACCCGGTTGATGGTATCCTTTACCTTTTTGATCGGTTCTGACTCCCCAACAATTTCGTTCAGTTTGTAGATCCGCTTTTTGAGGGTCTTGGTTTCCTGCACCAGTTTGGCCCGTTCGATGGCATTACGAACGGTAATGAGCAGGCGGTTCAAATCGGGTGGTTTGGTAATAAAATCAAAGGCTCCGCGCTTGGTGGCTTCAACAGCATTTTCAACATTGCCGAAGGCCGACACCATGACAACCTGGGTGCTCTTTTCAGCCTCGCTTACTTTGGCCAGCACTTCCAGACCATTCAGCTTTGGCATTTTGATGTCGCATAAGGCTACATCATAACTGCCATTCAGAATCATGTCCAGTCCTTCTTCTCCGTCTTTTGCTTCGTCTACTTCGTAGCCTTCGTACTCTAAGATATCGCGTAGCGCTGCCCGAATCGGTTTTTCGTCATCCACGATAATCAGTTTGGCCATATAACTAGGGTAAGTTTAAACGATGGATCAGTATAGGCCCGAAAATAGGTGATTTTATATCGGCATTTGATATACCCACGACTAAATTTGATAAAATCCCTTTCTTTTTTCATAAACCTGGTGCTAATTATATCCGTCGGTACAGTTATTAACGGGGAAGGTCTAAATGAACGACCTCGGCTATATTGGTTCGTAAATCGATTGGCCGCATCCGAAAGGAGTAGGTATAAGGCTTTGTTGCCGGGAGTTGGTATTCAGAATGCAGACGTGGTGACCAGCTATCATCGCCACCCAGGCCCATCTGAGCCATATCAACATTTACGACGGTCGCGTTACCGCGTTCTACCTCCTGGGCGTCGGGTTGCTTGGCTTTCAGAAGCGCATCGTCGGTGTAGTCGCGCACATTGACAGTCAGCAATGAGTTGAGGGCTGGGTCACTGATGATAACCAGACTCTGGTTCAGGTCGTTGGTAAGTTGTGCCCAGCGAACATCCGTTTTGTTACCATTTTCCTGCGCCATCGTGTAGGGAAAAAACTGATCGGCCACTTTGCTGGTATAATGTCCCACTTTAGCGGCATCTTTTCGGTCAGCGTAACTTTCAAATGGCCCACGGCCATACCAACTCAGTGTATTGAACGTAGCGGGTAATTGAAATTGTAGCCCCACCCGAGCCAGCGGAGGCAATGAGCCAGCAGGAGTGTAGGTGGTGGTAACCTGCACATCGCCCGTGCCATAAACCACATACTCGGTCTGCTGGGTAATGCTGCCTCCCTTGCCTGACCACTCGTTGGTGCAGCTAATCCGAACCAGTTGCGGTCGGGTTTCAACCTTGAAATCGACCGGACGAAATTGGGCCGTATCCAGACCGGCTTTGCGCCACCGAGCTGCAAATGACTGACTGCCTCCGCCTTCATCATTATCGGTCGGTACACGCCAGAAACTCGGCTTAAGTCCTTTATCGAGCATATTCTTGCCTTTATAAAACCATTGCTGTAGGGTCCCGGTCGTTTTATCGAATACGATGGCAAAATCTTTCCCCCGAACAGTGGCTGTGGTAGGGGTTTGGGCCAGTTTTACGGCCGGAATACGATTCATGCCGATCACGGGCACCGTAGGCGACTCCATTTTAATGGGAAACTGACCTGATGCGACCTCATGGTTGGCTGGCGACCAACTGGTGGCCTGTTTCTGACGGATACTCACATTCAGGAAATATTCACCAGCCTGAGCGGCCTGTTCGGCCATGGCAGATGCTGACGGCCGGGCGTTTCCGTCGATCGATCGCGAATCAACAAGGGCATTCAGCCGGACGGGTAAGGTTAAAACCTGTGTTTGTCCGGGTTTTGCGACCAGATTTGTTTCGGCTCCGCGCTGTACGACATCCCCATTACGAAGAAGTTCCCACTCCAATCGAAACGGTTCGAGTGACTGAAAGTCGTAGGTATTCCGAACGTTTATTTTAACGGGTTGGCCAGCCGCCAGTGGCGTTGGGGTTGCAAGCTTAACGTATTGGTAAACTAATTTTACTTCATTGGTTTCGGGTTGTGGTATACGGTCGGGGTTCACCAGGCCGTCGCAGGCATTTGCTCCGTCGATGTAGTTGATATGATCGGTGAATTCTTTACCTGCCTTATTTTTAATCCGAAGACCCTGGTCAACCCAGTCCCAGATAAAAGCCCCTTGTAGACGCGGGTATTTGTCGATGGCTGCCCAGTAGTCTTTCAAATTACCAACGCTGTTGCCCATAGCATGGGCATATTCGCAGACGATGACGGGACGAGACGGGTCTTTTTCCATCAGTTTTATCATGTCGTCGACGGAAGGATACATCGTCGAAATGATGTCGAAGCTGGTGAGTGAGGTATTGGTATAGGGCTGACGACCTTCATAATGGATAGGGCGTGTGGGGTCGATCAATTTCATGATATCAGCCATGTCCTTGAAGTTCTGTCCCATACCCGTTTCGTTGCCCAATGACCAGATCACAATGCAGGGATGGTTTTTGTCGCGTTCAACCATCGCTCGGCCCCGAGCTACGAAGGCATCCCGCCATTCAGGCTTTGCGGCTGGAGTTTGCCCTTTACCCCATAAATCATGACTTTCAATGTTAGCTTCATCAATCACATACAAGCCATATTCGTCGCACAGGTCGTACCAGTCGGTAACGTTGGGATAGTGCGATGTTCGTACGGCGTTGATATTCAGTTGCTTCATCAAAGTAATGTCCCGAATCATAGATTCCCGGCTGATTACCCGGCCTGTATTGGGATCAAATTCGTGTCGATTGACGCCTTTGTACGTAACGGGCTTACCATTGAGCAGCAACTGTCCGTCGGTTAGGGACATTTCCCGAAACCCAACTCGCTGGCTAACGACTTCGGTAGGTTGCCCATCAGACTCAATTAACTGAACAGTAAGTGTGTATAGTGAGGGCGATTCGGCACTCCACAAAGCAGGGGCCTTTATATCTTTCCGTAGCCGGAACAGACTTTCCTGCCCGGTATCGGTTGCGTTTTCGGAGTTAATCGTTTCGGTGAAAACGGGTGCTTTTTTGGGGTCGTACAGGGTAACTCGTAAACGATAAGGCGCTTGCGCAGCTAAACCCGATAGATTCCGAACTGACGCGTTAATTTTAAGGACGGCGTCACGATACTGGTCGTCCAGATCAGTCACCACAGCCAGATCGCGGAGGTATGTTTTGGGCGTCGATACCAGGAATACATCCCGGAAAATTCCAGAAAGTCGCCAGAAGTCCTGATCTTCCAGGTAGCTTCCATCCGACCAGTTAATGACTTCAACGGCCAGCAGGTTTTCGCCGACTTTTAGTTTATCAGAAATCAGAAACTCGGCTGGTGTCATACCATCTTCGTGATAGCCTACAGGCTGACCATTCAGATACACCCGACAGGTCGATTGTACTCCTGCAAAATGCAGAAATATGGCTCGATCCTGAAAATTGGCCGGTGCCGTGAACCGGAGTCGATACAGTCCAACAGCATTTGTATCGGCTGTGATGCGCGGAGGAGTGGCCGGAAAGGGGTGTTTGATATTGGTGAAGATAGGTCGGTCGTACGGGCGTCCTTCGCGTGCGCCAACAACCTGCCAGTTTGACGGGACCGGCATATTGTCCCAGGTTTGATCGCTGGTAGCGGGTGAATAGAAATTGGCAGGTATCAGGTTAGGATGTTTCACCCATCGAAATTTCCAGTTTCCGTTCAGCAGCGTAATGTTTGGAGAGGTTCGCCAGTTAGTTGCGTTGAGTACCTGCTGCTCGGAAGCAAATGGGATCAACGTAGCGTGAGGTTTCTCGGTTTGCTGGCTGATCACTTGTGGGTCTTCCCAGTCGGGTAGGGTTTGAGCCTGGGTAGTATACGATAATAAAGTTGTTAAAAAGAGGAAGGAAATTAAGCGTTTGGGCATCGTAGACACGTTTAATGGATGACACAAGCGAAGAGATCGGCCTGGATACAATTGACAAAGAAACGGTCAATTTGTGGCTCCAGGGCGACGACTGGAAAAATTCGCATAAATTTAACCTCCTTTCATCGCCTTTTACACTAATGCCGATTCGTAGTTTTATACTCTGTGCTGTTCTGGCTTTTTTAACGCTTACAACGCTGGCTCAATCGCGTCGACGGGCCCAGTTAACAAACGCACAATCGACAGGACCTGTTCCTGTTTTGCCGGCACCACAGGCCCGATTGCTGGAGAGTATGCGCTTTAATAGTTCACTATTGAATCAGGCTGTCAAGTTCTCCATTTATCTACCTCCCGATTATTATACGTCGAACCGACGCTATCCGGTGTTATACCTGTTGCATGGGTATGGTGATGACGAAACCAGCTGGATTCAGTTTGGCGAAGCGGATCGAATTGCCGACGAAGGACTTAAGACCGGTGATTTTCCGCCCATGATTATTGTCATGCCGAATGCGGGAGCAACCTTTTATGTGAATGATTATCAGAATAAAATTCGCTACGAAGATATGTTTGTGCAGGAGTTGATCCCACATATCGACTCGATGTTCCGAACGCGTACTCAGCAGGAGTTTAGGGCGGTAGCAGGCTTATCGATGGGGGGCTTTGGGGCATTGATGCTGGCCATGCACCATCCCGATTTATTTGTTGCCTGCGCAGCCTTGAGTGCGGGCGTTCGTACCGACGAAGCCTTTGCCAGTATTCCCGACGAACGGTACAATACTGTTTTTGCTCCCGTGTTTAGTGGACCCGTAAAAGGGGAGGAGCGACTCACGTTGACCTGGAAACGAAACAGCCCGATTACACTGGCGCGTTCGGCCCCTGAAGCTGACCTCAAGAAAGTACGTTGGTATATCGATTGCGGGGATGACGATGCCCTAACCGTTGGCAATGCCATGTTGCATCTGGCTTTGCTGGAGCGAAAAATTCCGCACGAATACCGAGCCCGCGATGGAGCGCATACCTGGTTGTACTGGCGAACCGGCCTGCCCGATGCCCTGAAATTTATCGGAGAGAGCTTTCATCGATAATGAATAATTTAAAATGAACAATGGAGAATGACCGCGAATTGAAAGTCATTCTCCATTGTTCATTTTAAATTATTCATTATTTCCTCTCTTCTGAATCGGCACGACCGCTTCGGTTTGATCCCAGGCCAGAATCATATCGGTGCCATTCGCTGATGGGGAGAAACTAATGTAGAATTGTTCGGCCATTGGGCTATGTTTACGGGAGATGATCGGTACGCGTAGAACGTCTTTAGTTTGATCGTAATTAGTACCCCACTGACCGGTTTCACTGTTGAAAATGGCAATCCAGCCATCCTGCGACGGAATTGTCCAAAGAGAATATTCCCCTTTATCGAGGGGCTGCCCGGCTGCAATGACATTCTGATCGAACTCGATTACAGTTGCTTCATTGGCTCCCGTTCGCCATACTTTTCCATAAGGTACCAGACCTCCGAAAATTTTACGCCCTTTTTTATAAGGCTGGCAATAATCCACCTTGATTTTCAGCCCTCCCTGATTCACCTCTGCAATCGCTTCGGGGCTGGCCGATTTTGTCCAGCTACGTAACGAAAAAAGGCCCACCAGGACAACGGCGGCAATAACGCCAAGAATAATCAGGATACGTTTCATGAGTAGTTTTAGGTTTTGATTTCCAGATTGCTAAGGTAGAAAGATTTTGTAACTTTCGGGCTTTATTCGTTGCTCTCGCTTCATGTCTGATACCCGTAACTACCGACTTGTTTACCCCGACTCCCGTACAAACGAAATTGAGCCTTCGGGCGGCTACGTAGAAGTACACCGAACGCACAATTCTGAAGAGGCCGAGCGTAATATTGAAACTGCTATTCTACTAGCAAAGTTAGGCTATCAGGTCCGTCTTTTGTTGATTGATAATACTCCTCATGTCAAAAACCCGGATGCCTTTTTGGTAAAGGAGCAAATTACGATTGAATTCAAACACAATCAGCAGCCAACCACATCTGCCATTGAAAAGGAAATCAGATATGCTCATCGCCAGGCTGACTATGTATTAATTCATATTCAAAGCAATATTCGCAGAAACGACTTGATTAAAGCAATTAAAAACCGCCTTAAACTGAGTATTGGGGTACGTGAATTATGGATAATTTGGAAGGGTGAATTAATTCGACTAAAACGAAAAGACGTTTTTGATGGTACTATTAGCCATAAAATACAATGAGGTAATGCTATCCGGCCGGTCGCATTACCTCAAGGAATGGCCGAGGATCTCTCCCCAACCGTTACAAAAATAATCAATTGTTTTCCGTTTTGCAAAGAATTGTTATAAAGGCGAAAGCAATTGAGTTGGTTATCAGGCAGTTTTTTGTTTCAGTTTATCGCGTAACTGGAACAGTTCGTCGCGTAGACGGGCGGCTTCAAGGAAGTCGAGGTCTTTGGCGGCTCGCTCCATTTTTGACTGCGTTTCAGTAATCATTTTTTCCAGGTCGCCCTTACCCATGTACTGTACGATGGGGTCGGCGGCAATCCGAATTTCTTCCGGCTCTACATAGAAATGCTTGACCTTCGAGTCGGCAACTTTGGTTTGGCCCATAATCGCTTCCCGTGATTTCAGTACGGTAGTTGGCACAATGTTATTGTCGGCATTGTATTCCATCTGGATGGCCCGGCGACGGTTGGTTTCGTCGATGGCTTTCTGCATGGAACCCGTAATGGTATCGGCATACATAATCACCTTGCCATTCGCATTTCGGGCGGCACGACCGATGGTTTGAATCAGTGATCGGATGTCGCGCAGGAAGCCTTCTTTATCAGCATCCATGATCGCCACCAGCGAAACTTCAGGCAGGTCGAGACCTTCGCGGAGGAGGTTGACCCCAACCAGTACATCGAAGTTGCCCAGTCGTAAATCACGCAGAATTTCGACCCGGTCCAGGGTCTTTACTTCGGAGTGAATATACCGGGTTTTGATACCAACACGGTCCAGATATTTCGTCAGCTCTTCGGCCATCCGTTTCGTTAACGTCGTTACCAGTACACGCTCATTTCGTTTGACCCGACTGTCTATGGATTCGAGCAGGTCGTCGATTTGATTCAGACTTGGACGGACTTCGATTTCGGGGTCGAGTAGTCCAGTTGGGCGGATAAGTTGTTCGACCACAACGCCTTCGCTTCGACGAAGTTCGTAATCGGAGGGGGTGGCCGACACAAAAATCGTTTGTCCCGACAAGTCCTCGAATTCCTGAAAGGTTAGTGGGCGATTATCCAATGCCGATGGAAGCCGGAAACCGTAATCGACCAGCGCGGTTTTACGGGAGCGGTCGCCACCCCACATGGCCCGAATTTGCGGAATCGTTACGTGACTTTCGTCGATAACAAGCAGGTAATCATCCGGGAAATAGTCGAGCAGGCAGAACGGGCGCTGACCGGGTTTTCGTCGGTCGAAATAGCGGGAGTAGTTTTCGATACCGGAGCAATAGCCGAGTTCGCGCATCATTTCCAGATCGAACTCGGTTCGTTCGCGAATTCGGGTAGCCTCCTGCTCACGAAAATCCGATTCGAAGTAGCGAATCTGAGCAACCAGATCGTCCTGTATTTCGTGGATAGCCCCTTTCAGCGTATCGCCACTCGTTACAAACAGATTGGCTGGAAAGATGGTCACCATACTCTCCGAAGAAAGCTTTTTACCCGTCGATGGGTCGATTCGCTGAATCGTTTCGATCTCGTCGCCGAAGAAAATCACCCGATAGGCAAAATCGGCGTAGGCGACATACAGATCGACGGTATCGCCTTTGACACGAAAATTTCCTCGCTGAAATTCGGCTTCGGTTCGGCTATAGAGGATACTAACCAACTGATGCAGAAACTGATTGCGGCTCATCCGTTCGCCAACGCCAATCCGAACCACGTTGTTTTTAAATTCCTCCGGGTTGCCCATACCATAAATGCAGGATACTGAGGCTACCACAATCACATCGCGCCGACCGCTCATCAGAGCCGAAGTGGCTGCCAATCGAAGCTTGTCGATTTCTTCATTAATAGCCAGATCTTTCTCGATGTACGTGTTTGTGGTGGCTATATAGGCTTCGGGCTGGTAGTAGTCGTAATACGAGATGAAGTACTCGACCGCATTTTCGGGGAAAAACTGCTTGAATTCGCCATATAGCTGGGCCGCCAGGGTTTTGTTATGGCTCAGAACGAGCGTTGGCCGATTGGTTTGGGCAATAACATTGGCTACAGAAAAGGTTTTACCGGATCCAGTGACCCCAAGCAAAACCTGAGAAGGTTCACCCTCATTGATGCCTTTGACAAGTTGACTGATCGCCTTTGGCTGATCGCCGGTAGGCTGGAATTCTGAGGTTAATTTAAAGCTCATCAGCGTCGTTTAGAATCTGGCTAATTTACGAAGATTTTGCCCTTTTTCCAAGGCGAGTTTGAAACAAACCCGGGCTATAATGGAGCAATAATGCCTGTAAACGCAACGCTTTTCAACGTAATTAGTTGCTGAAAATTTTCAGGTTGGTCAATTGGTTGCTGATCAACTATATTGCCAGCTCATTCACCCCATTCGCATGGAAAACAACTACAACGATATAGAAACGGTACCTTATATAAAAAGCCAGCCCGTCTGGGCTTTTTGTTTGCTATCCTTTTTTACGTTTGGCATCTACACAATCTATTGGTTTTACAAAAACTGGGCTTTTTTCAGAGATGTATATAACTGGGATATCTATCCATTCTGGCGAGCCATTTTCAATATATTCTTCGTACATACTTTATTAGAACACGTCAATGATGTGGCTGTCGAAAAAGGGCATCCGGGGATTCGTAGCAATGGATACGCTACTGGGTTTGTCGTATTAGCAGTGGCCCAACGAATTCTGGATAGAATGTCGCCGGACAGTCTGGCGTTGATGGCGCTATTTATACCTCCTTTCCTGTTTTTAGTTCCGAGTGTAAAACAGCTCAACTACATTTATCGACAGGCATATCCGAATAAGTATAACCCTGCATTGGGGCCAGGTGAATTTCTCATAGTAATAGGAGGAGGAATCGTTATGGTACTGGCCATTGCTGGCCTTTTGATGGGAGAGAATCCATCGTAACAATAGAGATTACGTTATCGGCTAGTTGTATTTATGGAAGCATTTTCACCCGAAACCATTCAACTTTCACCGGACGAATCAATTATCATTCGTCTATTGGATTCAACGGATGCGCCTAAACTGACGGCCTATTTTAAGGGATTATCGGCTGAAACCCGAAGTTACTTTGCCCCTCATTCGTTTGTTGAGGAAACGGTACGGCATATCTGCAAGACATTGAATCCAGCTGAAATCGTGCGTCTGATTGCGACATCGGCCGATAACCAGACCATCATTGCCTACGTTTTGTTACTGGCGGGGGCCACACCTTCCGATGCTGCCCGCTATCAGGCGTTGGAAATACCTATCAACGTCGAGACCGATTTTTCGATAGCGCCTTCCATCGCTGATGCGTATCAGAGCCGTGGTTTGGGGAGCCACCTCATGAAAAAGGCCCTGACAATAGCCAGGGCCATGCATAAAGAACGGATTGTTCTGTGGGGTGGAGTACAGGCCCGAAACATCCGTGCCCATCGGTATTACCAGAAATATGGATTTATCGAGGTAGGGCAGTTCGAAAATGACGTACTCAACTTCGATATGTGCCTGACGCTTTCAGAAATGAATAATGTATAATGGTTAATGGATGATTCCTGCCAGTTAGATTATTGTACATTTTTCATTATCCATTGCTCATTCTTTAGTTGTTCAGCCGGGTAAAGCCACCATCTAGTGGGTAATCGCAGCCAGTAATGAAACCTGCTTCGTCGGAACAGAGGTAAAGAGCCAGCGCTCCCACTTCTTCAGGTTCGGCCATACGGCCAATAGGCTGCGTTTTCGATAGCTTTTCAAACATTTCGGCTTCGCGACCGGGATAGGTTCGGGCGATGAAACCATCCACAAAGGGTGTATGAACCCGTGCAGGCGAAATACAGTTGCAGCGGATGTTATCCTTCAAATAATCTTTAGCGACTGATAGGGTCATGGTTAGCACCGCTCCTTTGCTCATCGAATACGCAAAGCGGTCAGGAATCCCAAGCGTAGCCGCTATCGAAGCCATATTGAGCAACACGCCCCCTCCCGCTTTTTTCATGTGCGGAATGGTCGCAAAAAGGCAGTTGTAAACCCCTTTGGTATTGATCCGAAAAATGCGGTCGAAATCGGCTTCGGTTGTGGTTTCGACGGTTCCGATATGCGATACCCCAGCGTTGTTCACTAGAATATGAATCGTTCCCTGTTCGGCAATCTTATTGATTACCTCGACCGTCTGGCTTTGATTCGAGACATCGACCGCATGACTGGTGGCCAACCCGCCATCCTGACGAATTTCGGAAGCTGCCTGTTCAGCCTGATCGGCGTTTAAGTCAAGAATATGGACAGATGCACCGGCCTGCGCAAATGTTTTGGAAATGGCCAGCCCAATGCCACTGGCTCCCCCTGTGATGAGGGCGGTTTTGTTTTTGAGAGAAAACATAGGTTAAAGGGTGAATGAGTGAAAGAGCGAAAGAGTGGCTGACGCGAACACCATCCGGTAGGTTCACACTTTCACTCATTCACTCTTTCGCTCTTTAATTAAAGTGAAACCCCCCGCTTCCAGGGAATGAAATCATCTTGTCCCAGTCGTTCGGCCTGGGTTGTTTCTTCGCCCGATGCGAGCCGGATGATGTACTCCAGCATAGCGTCGGCATTCTGCTCAATGGTTTGTTCGCCATCAATGATCGGACCGCTATCGAAGTCAATCACATCAGGCATCCGGTTTTTAAGAGTCGTATTGGTCGATACCTTTACCACCGGACAGATTGGGTTACCAGTCGGAGTGCCTAGTCCGGTCGTAAAGACAATAACATTGGTGCCCGAACCGGCCATACCTGTTGTGGCTTCCACATCGTTGCCGGGGGTACAAAGCAAATTCAGTCCGGGGGTTGTGGCGGGTTCGGCATAGTCGAGTACATCGGCTACAGGCGAAGTACCTCCTTTCTTGGCGGCTCCTGCCGATTTAATGGCATCGGTAATGAGTCCGTCTTTGATATTTCCCGGTGATGGGTTCATATCGAAACCAGAACCTACCGCTTCAGCCTGGGCCGAATAGGTACTCATCAGGTCGATGAATTTCTGGGCTTTCGTCGTGTCGTCAGTGCGATTTATAAGCTCCTGTTCCACACCGTTCAGTTCGGGGAATTCGGCCAGTACGGTTTTTCCACCCAGCGTTACCAAAATATCGGACAGTTGCCCTAATACCGGATTGGCCGATATACCCGAAAAACCATCCGAACCACCGCATTTCAGACCAACAGTCAGCTTGCTAAGTGGTGCGGGCTGACGCTCAATCTTATTGACTTCAATCAGGCCCAGGAACGTCTCTTTAATAGCCTGTGACATCAGCGTGTATTCGGTGCCGGCCTGTTGCTCGAACAGGAGCAGGGGTTTGTCGAACTTCGGATTTTGCCGTTTAATTTCCGCCGAAATCATGTCGACCTGTAAGTGCTGACAGCCTAAGCTCAGAACCGTTGCTCCGGCTACGTTTGGGTTGTTGATAAACCCGGCCAGTAGTGAGCCCAGGTAAGCTGAATCCTGGCGTGTACCGCCACAGCCCATTTCGTGTGTCAGAAATTTGATGCCATCAACGTTTTTAAACGGCCGTTTGGCGACTTGCTGATGCACATAAGCGGGCTCAACGAAGGGCTGCATTTTTTTGACAACATCCAGTTCGCCCGCTTTATAGAGACTGATTAATTCATGAACCTGTTCCCGGTAGATTTCGGGTTGCGCATACCCCAGCTCACGCTCAAACGCATCTTTCAGGATAAGCACGTTCCGGTTTTCGCAAAAGACGAGGGGCACCACGAGCCAGTAGTTACGCGTACCCACGCTGCCATCGGCCCGATGGTAGCCCATAAAGGTACGGTTCTGCCAGGGCGATACATCAGGTGCCTGCCACGAATAGGGCTGCTTTTTGTCGAGACCGTACCGGTCGGCATCGTGCTTCAGATTGAAGGTCGTGATCGGTTCGCCCCGTCGGATGGGTTGGGTTGCTTTGCCAACCAGCACGCCATACATCGTAATCGGGTCGCCGGGTTGTCGGTCTTCGGTCACAAATTTGTGTTTCGCTCCAACGGTGTAGGGTAGCTCATAAATCTCGTTGTCAAACTCAATTTGTTCGCCAGCGGATAGGTTGCGTAGGGCGACAATAACATTATCGGCAGGGTGAACTTTTAATACTCGGGCAGCCATTTAGCAATCTGGTTTAAACGTATTGTCGGGAGTAGTCAGACTTGGCCACTCCTGACAGCTTAATAAAGAGACGTATTGGCCCGAAATATACCACCTCTGAAAAAACTTTACTCTATGCTGTTGCGAATATGAGTGCCAATGCGGAGTTTGGCCGAAGAATTCCTTACCCTTTCCTATGCCCCAACTCACGCCCGACAAACAGGCTGGCTTTCTGGCTGGCCGATTGATGTCTATGGACGCTTATCGAGGTTTTGTGATGACCTTGATGGCGGCCGAAATTTTAAAGTTCCATCACCTTCACGACGCTTTTCCCGATAGTACCTTCTGGGCGTTTCTGACCTTTCATCAAAGCCATGTGGCTTGGGCGGGTTGTTCACTGCACGACATGATTCAGCCGTCGTTTTCGTTTTTGGTCGGTGTTGCGCTTCCGTATTCGATTGCCAGTCGGGTGAAGCAGGGCGAATCGTTTGGCGTTCAGTTCGGGCACGCGGTCCGGCGTTCGCTGATTTTGATTTTGCTGGGTATCTTTCTTCGTTCCACCCATGCTGAGCAGACGTACTTCACCTTTGAAGATACCCTTACCCAAATTGGTCTTGGTTATCCGATCCTGTTCTTATTGGGCAATACCACAGCCCGAACCGGCTGGATTGCTTTTAGCGCTATTCTGATCGGCTACTGGCTGGCGTTTGTATTGTATCCGTTGCCCGTAGGTTTAGACTATACAGCCGTTGGCGTTCCGGCAGACTGGCCGAATCATTACACAGGGTTGATGGCCCATTTTAATAAGAATAGTAATCTGGCCTGGGCGTTTGATACGTGGTTCCTGAATTTATTTCCCCGGGAAAAGCCATTTCTGTTCAACGGGGGCGGGTATGCAACACTTAGCTTTATTCCTACACTTGGTACTATGTTGCTTGGCTTACAGGCAGGGCGCTGGTTACGGTCCGGTCTGACAAACCGGGAAATAGTAAAGCGGTTGGCTATTGCTGGCGCTGTAAGCCTCGTGTCTGGATTACTGCTCCAGTGGGCTGGTATCTGCCCGATTGTGAAACGAATCTGGACACCCGCCTGGGTGCTGTTCAGTGGCGGTTTGTGCTTTTGGTTTCTGGCGGCTTTTTATGGAATCATTGACGTAAAAGGCTGGCGAAAGTGGGCTTTCCCGCTAGTCGTTGTTGGTATGAACTCCATTGCGATCTACTGTTTGGTCGAATTAATCAGTCATTTTATCGTCACGTCGTTATATACTCATCTGGGGCATCGACTATTCCAGGTGTTTGGTGAACCGTATGAACAATTGCTTGTTGGACTGGCCACGCTGGGGATTTTTTACCTGATTCTCCGATGGATGTACAATCGGAAATTATTTATCCGTATTTGATCACTCCTCACTTTTCTTATTTATGCTTACTGCCAACATCCTGAATCTGTTCGACCAAACGATTTTCTACGGTACGATCACCTTTGAGAATAATCGCATTCGTGAAATTAATAAACTTGGTCCTGAGCGTTCGGATGCTCCTTATATATTACCTGGTTTCGTCGATGCTCATGTGCATGTCGAGAGTTCGTTGCTTACCCCACCACAATTTGCCCGGCTGGCGGTTGTGCATGGTACGGTAGCTACAGTTTCGGACCCGCACGAGATCGGCAATGTGCTGGGCGTGGCTGGGGTACAGTATATGATTGAGGAAGCCCGGCGGGTACCTTTTAAGTTTATGTTTGGTGCTCCGTCCTGTGTACCGGCCACTACGTTCGAAACCGCTGGGGCCACCATTGGGGTTAAGGATGTTCGCAACTTATTGGCATTGAAAGAAATCGGTTATCTGGCCGAAATGATGAACTTTCCGGGTGTGCTGCATCGGGACCCGGAGGTAATGGCAAAAATTGCGCTTGCCCAGGCATTCAACAAGCCTGTAGATGGACATGCACCCGGTTTGATGGGCGATGAGGCTCAACAGTATATTGATGCAGGAATTACGACCGACCACGAATGCTTTACCTATGAAGAGGGCCTGGATAAAGCAAAGCGGGGCATGTATATCCTGATTCGGGAGGGGAGTGCGGCTCGAAACTTCGACGCGCTAATACCGCTTCTGGCTCAGTTCCCAGAACAGATTATGTTCTGCTCCGACGATAAACACCCCGATACACTGGCCGTAGGGCACATTAATCAGCTGGTTATGCGGGCGTTGGCAAAAGGTCATTCGATTTGGAACGTGCTTCGGGCTGCCTGCCTGAATCCTGTATTGCATTATCGGTTGCCCGTGGGCTTACTACGCGAGGGCGATCCGGCCGATTATATTGTGGTAGATAATCTGCATTCTTTCCATGTGCAGAGAACAGTCATTAACGGAGAAGCCGTAGCTGAAAATGGTCAGTCGAACATTCAGGATTTGCAAAGTGAGCATGTCAATCAATTTAACTGCTCCCCTAAAAAGGCCGACGAGTTTGTGGTGATACCCTCGTCCCCAGTCATACAACAGGCCGAGGGAGCGAGGGCAATACGTGTGATTGAGGCACTTGATGGGCAGCTAATCACCAATGAGCTTCATTTGGCCCCTAAACTGGATGGCGACCAGATTGTACCGGATGTGGAGCGTGATGTGTTAAAAGTAGTAGTTGTTAATCGGTATCAGGATGAGCCACCAGCTGTTGCGTTCATTAAAAACTTTGGTTTGAAGCATGGAGCGATTGCTTCATCTGTCGGGCATGATTCGCATAATATTACCGCCGTCGGTTGCGACGATGAGAGCATTTGTAAAGCGGTCAATCTGGTTATTGAGGCCAAAGGCGGCTTATCCGCTGTGAGTAATTGGCAGGCAGTTGATGGTAAAAATGACGAGGAATTATTGCTACCACTACCTGTAGCTGGGTTGATGAGTGACTCCGATGGGTATGCTATAGCCGATCAGTACACGTTGTTAGACCAGTATGCCAAGCACGAACTGGGTAGTACGCTAGCTGCACCATTTATGACTTTATCATTTATGGCACTTTTAGTTATCCCTAATTTGAAATTGAGTAATAAAGGGTTATTTGATGGAAAAAAATTCTCTTTTGTGTCACTAGAAACTGAAAATCAGAGATTATAAAATTTTTTTACAAGTATTTTTTTAATTCTATTTTTTATGGGTAAGTTTACACACCTCAAGGCTATTCCTAACCTTTATTCCCTCTATCATGGCCCGCTCTCGTACCCAAAATGGCCCCGACGACGAAACCTTATGGAATCTGTTTCGCGGTGGTGATGAAAACGCGTTTGCCCGATTATACCAAAATTATGTTCAAACCCTTTACCATTACTGCGTCCATTTTGCCACCGACCGGGCGTTAATTAAAGATTGCATCCACGATTTGTTTGTTGAACTCTGGAAACACCGCAGTACCATCGGCCCAACCACATCGGTACGGTTCTATCTGATGGCTTCCATCAAGCGTAAACTGGTTCGCCACCTCACTGCCGAACAAAAATTAGTAAGTCAGGATGATATGATTAACGGACGCCGTGTGGGCGATACGCTGCCCGGTTCCGACCCTTCTTACGAGAATATGCTGATTCACCACGAAGAAGATATGTTCATCAACGATTGCCTGCATCAGGCACTTGAAAAACTTCCTCGTCGTCAGCGCGAAGCCGTTCATCTTCGTTATTTTCAGAATATGAGCAACGAAGAAATTTCGGCGCTCATGCAAATCAATATCCAGTCTGTTTACAATTTAATTTTTGGTGCCATGAGCAACCTCAAGCGGTATGTCACGCTTGAAAATGTGTCGCTCTGACGCTGACTATTCCGAAACTCTTTCCTAAACCCCGATAACCGAAACCTGGTTGTCGGGGTTTGTTTTGTTAGTGCGTAGCGTGGACTTTAAGTACCTTCGTTAAATGAATACAGACTCAACTCCTTTGCCTGAGCGAGTGCGTCCACGTACACTCGACGACGTAATTGGTCAGCGAAAACTAATTGGCCCATCCGGCGCATTACGTCGGGCTATTAACGCCGGTCGGTTGCCTTCCATGATTTTGTGGGGCCCACCGGGCGTTGGAAAAACGACACTGGCTTTATTACTGGCCGAAGCGGTTAAACGACCCTTTATTGCCTTAAGTGCCATTAATTCAGGCGTTAAGGAAATCCGTGACGTATTGAGTCGGCCTAGCGGGATGTTTCCGCCCGTAGTGTTTATCGACGAAATTCATCGATTCAACAAAAGCCAGCAGGATGCTTTGCTGGGGGCTGTCGAGAAAGGGCAAATTACCCTTATTGGAGCCACGACCGAAAATCCATCCTTTGAAGTGAACGGCGCTTTACTGTCGCGTTGCCAGGTTTATATTCTGGAAGCACTTAGCCGGGATGAACTCATTCAGGTAGTGGATCGGGCCATTGCGCAGGACATTTTTTTACGATCGAAAAATATTCAGGTTGAGTCATACGATGCCTTATTGCGTCTGTCGGGTGGTGATGGGCGTAAACTCCTGAATTTGCTTGAACTGGTTGTTTCGGCACATGTCTCTTCTGACCAATTAGTGATTACAGATGAAGGCGTAACGACTGTTGCCCAGCAGAACATTGCCCGGTACGACAAATCGGGCGAGCAGCATTACGATATTATTTCGGCGTTTATAAAATCGTTGCGGGGTTCCGATCCTAATGCGGCCTTGTACTGGATGGCCCGGATGATTGTGGCCGGTGAAGATCCTGTTTTTATCGCTCGTCGGATGTTGATTATGGCATCGGAAGATATTGGCAATGCAAATCCAACGGCTATGATTATGGCTTCCGAAGCGGTTCAGGCTATTCGCGCTATCGGCATGCCCGAAGGACGAATTATACTGTCGCAGGTGGCGGTGTATCTGGCGACGTCACCTAAGAGTAATGCCAGTTATGTGGCTATTGATGATGCCATTGCCCTGGCGGAACAAACGGCTCATCTGCCTGTGCCAATCCATCTGCGTAATGCCCCGACGAAACTGATGAAGCAGATCGGTTATGGGAAAGAGTACCAGTACGCGCACGCCTACGAAGGCAATTTTGTTCCGTTAAACTTCCTGCCGGATGAACTAAAAGGCCACAAGCTATACGAACCTGGCCAGAATGCCCGCGAAGCTGAAATCCGCCGGAGCCTGCAAAAATGGTGGGGAGACTGGTATGGATATTAGGCATACTACATAATGAAAATGCCCACGCAGTTGACGTTCGTGGGCATTTTCATTATGTAGGACCAAAACACTTATTTCTTTTTAGGGGGCGTTGCCGCCTTAGGGGCTGTTGGTACCGAAGAGGGTGTATTAGCCGGTTTGTCAGTATTCTGGCCTGGTGTAATGCCCATTTTTTTGAGGACCAGATCGGTGATGTTCAGTTCTTCGGCGGCATAGAGTACATCTGAATTAGACGTTACATTGATGATATAATGGTAGCCATTCTGTAAAGCGACCGTGTCAATCGCTTGCTGAATTTTGGTCAGAATAGGCTTCATCAATTGGCCATATTTGGCTTGTAAAGACTCCTGGGCTGTTTGACTAAACTGCTGAATGCGTGTTTGAAGTGTTTGCAGTTCGGTTTCCCGATCTTTTCGAATGACATCGGTCATCTGGGCAACACCCGACTGATAGGCCGAATATTTAGTCTGAAATTCGGTTTGCATCCGCTTTAGCTCATTCTCAGCCTGGGCTTGCTGTATATTCAGCTGATTGGTAACTTCTTTGGCCTCAGGCGATTGCGATACAACATAGTCAATACGCGTAAAGCCGACTTTTAATGATTGGGCCTGAGCACCTAAACTTGTTAGCATTAGCAGGCTAAAAAGGACTTGAAATAGCGTTGATTTTGGTTTACTCATAGGAGGTGTTTGGTACAAGTATAGAATTTACTGCTGCAATTGTAATCAGGTTGTAGCTTACCAGCGAACCTGACCGTCACCCACAACAATCCATTTTTCGGTGACTAATTTTTCCAGGGCAAATGGGCCACGGGCATGAAGTTTCTGCGTCGAAATACCGATCTCAGCCCCTAGTCCAAACACACCGCCATCCGTAAAGCGGGTGGATGCATTCGCGTACACTGCAGCCGCATCGACCTCGCGCAGAAACTGGTCAATTAGTGCCTGGTTTTGGGATAGGATAGCCTCTGAGTGCCGCGACGAGTACGCTTGTATATGGGAGAGGGCTTCTTCCAGACCATTTACAACTTTAACGGCGCATTTATAATCCAGAAACTCACGGCCAAAATCTTCGGGCTGGGCATGTTGCAGATTCGTATACCCTGCTTTCTCGAAAATGGCGTAGGCTGTATCATCCGCAAATACTTCAACGTTCCATTTGATGAAATCGTCTGTCAGCATTGGCAGAAAACGCTCGGCAATTTGGTCATCAACCAGCACACAGTCGAGCGAGTTGCAGACCGATGGACGCGAAACACGGGCATTTACGACAATAGCGACTGCTTTATCGAGGTCGGCCGATGCTTCGACGTAGGCATGACAGACACCTGCCCCCGTTTCGATGGTAGGGACCAGCGAATTTTTCCGAACAAACTGAATCAGCGAATCCGATCCACGCGGAATGATGATGTCTACGTACCGGGTAGCGGTGAGCAATTCATTGACAACGGCCCGATCGGGTGGGAGCAGCGTGACAGCGGCTTTCGGTACACCGAATTCCACCAATACACCCTGAATCAGACCAACCAGATAGCGGTTCGAGAAATCGGCTTCTTTGCCGCCTTTCAGCACGCACGCATTTCCTGAGCGCAGACATAGCGACGCTACATCAACTGTTACGTTCGGGCGAGCTTCATATATGACACCGACGACACCAAGTGGGACGGCAATCTTTTTCAGTTGCAGACCTTGCTCAATAGTACGTTCCAGAATGACTTCACCAGCCGGATCGGGTAATACGGCCACCTCACGCAGGCTTTTCGACAAGTCGGTAATTCGGGCCTCGGTCAACTTCAGTCGGTCATATTTCGGATCTGTAGCCGACATTCGGTCAAGATCTTTCTGATTTTCAACAACGATCTGAGCCGTATGAGCGGCCAGTACATCGGCCAGCCGATTCAGTAAAGTGGTTTTCTGGTCAGGGCTCAACCGGCGAACAGCGGCTGCCGCTTGTTGCGCTGACTGAAGTAAAGGTGTAATTGGGGTCATTAGCGAAAAGGAAATAAAGGAAGGAATACATAAAAGGAGGAACAAGCTGCCTATAAGGAATTCGTATTCCCCAAGCCTTCCTAACTTTCTAGCCCTTCTGTCTTTTTACAAAAGTACAATATCATTGGCATTCGCTACTTCAACGTTTTGCTGATTAAGCTGTTGCGCTAACGTTTCTGATGAAATTCGGGTTCGGGCAACGGCTACTGTTTCCTGGTTCTCATCTAAAATTTCAACCATTTCGCCCGTGGCAAATTCGCCGGGAATAGCCCGGACACCTACCGCCAACAAACTCCGCCGTTGTTTTAACGCCCGTACAGCTCCGGCATCCACCTGAATCTGTCCGACGGCCAAACTTCCGCTTCCGAGCCAACGATTTCGTGCTGAAAGTGTATTCGCTTGTGGAACAAACTCGGTGCCGGTTTCGCCCCGTAGGGCTCGGCCCAGACTATCCGGCTCGTTCATGCCGAAAATAACGACCCTGATGCCCATGCGAGTGGCTAGTTTGGCAAAGGTCAATTTGGAGGCCATACCCCCTAATCCCAATGATGACTTATCGGTTCGAACAACACTAAAGACCTGCTCATCGAAGGCCGTGACCTTCCGAATAATCTGACCATTATTATCGAGTAGACCGCCTACCGATGTGCAGAGCATAAGCACTTTGGCCCCAAAGCCAGCGGCAATCAGCGTTGCCAGTTCATCGTTGTCCGAAAATTTCAGTTCCCGATTGCTCACTACATCGTTTTCGTTGGCAATCGGAATCAGTTCATTGGCCCACAGTTCTTCGTAGGTTTGTTTTAACTGAAGAAATTGATCACGGTTAGCAAAGTGGTGGCGCTCGCAAAGGCTTTGGGCGATGGAAATACCGTAGATAGCAAAAAAACGAGAGTATTGGTTGAGTAATAATAAATTCCCTATAGCAGCTGCGGCTTTTCGCTGGATAATATCACCTTTATAATCATGAATCAGGGCTTTTCCGGCCCCTACGGCCCCAGATGATACCAGCACAATTCGATAATGCGGATGCAAAGCGGCTACCTGTCGGGCAATGTCAACCATGACCGGCTCATTAGGCTCGCCAGTTGGTTTGGTAATGGATGCAGTACCGAATTTAAGGACAAGAACGGGTTTCGACATGCGGCAAAGATAGGTGGTTTTCGGTATACCGAAGTCTCACACCTTCAGAGGCACCTGATCGCTAAACTTTACTTTGTTGCGAAGGGCCATTTTCAATTGCCGGAGATAATCGGCTTTGGGAATTTCAATAGCCCCGTACCGCCGGACATTATCGTTGATAAACTGCGTATCCAGAAGGGTAAATTTCTGTTGCCGGAGAATCTGAATCAAGTAATGAAACGCCACTTTCGACGCATTACTGACCTGCGTAAACATCGATTCGCCAAAGAAAGCGGAGCCTAATGAGACGCCATATAAGCCCCCAACCAATCGATTGTCGATATACGTTTCTACGCTATGGGCAAGCCCCATTTGGTGCAGTTCGGTATAGGCTTCGATAATTTCATCGGAGATCCAGACACTATCGTCCTCAGAACGAGGCTTTGAGCAACCCTGCATAACCTCTTTAAAGGCAGTATTCAGACGAATCTCAAACTGATTCCGATTCAGAACTGGACGGAGCGACTTGGCTGGTTTGTAGGTATAAATGGGAATAATGGCACGCGGATCAGGGGCGTACCAGTAAAGCGCACCGTCGGAATCGGCCATTGGGAAAATGCCATTTATGTACCCATAAATCAGGTCATCGGCGGTGAGCTTGTCCATGAAAGTGGTGGATGTGTATGCTGACAAAGATAAAAAAAGCGGCAAAGAATTGATAGGCCTTTTTATGGCTTTCCTATACGAACAACGCGCAAGTCAAGTCGGCTGAGTAAGCCACTGATCGGTAACGCTTTGTTGATAAAGTGATACCTGCCTCGTCTCCTGAACCTGTATAAAACGAACCCAATCAAGCCTGATGAAGATTCTAAAAATCACCTCTTTAATCATTTTTGTCGGTTTACTGCTGGCATTGGATGGCCAATCAATTGCGCAGGATGTTAAGCTGGGCCTGTTTGAGGGCCAAAGCGATATTGGTGCTGTCGTGAAACCCGGCTCGGGTACTTACGATCCCAAAACGCATCAATATGAGCTATCGGGTTCGGGGGCTAATGTTTGGGCCGATCACGATGAGTTTCATTATGCATGGAAACGCATGAAAGGCGATTTCCTGCTGTATACGAGGGCGTCGGTAGTGGGTAAGACGGGCGATCCGCATCGAAAAGTAGGCTGGATGGTTCGTACTAGTCTGGATGGCAAGTCGGCCCATGTGAATGTCTGTACGCATGGAGATGGCAGTACATCCTTACAATACCGACGGACAGCGGGGGCCACTACGGAAGAAATCCGTACAAAGTTGGCCGGTGCTGACGTGATCCAGCTCGAACGGAAAGGCAATATCTATACCATGCGGGCGGCCCGATTCGGAGAGCCTTTCGTAACCGAACAGGTTACCGACCTGGAATTAGGCGAGGAGGTGTACGTGGGTCTGTTTGTCTGTGCGCATAATAAAGACGCGCTGGAACGGGGAACGTTTCGGGATGTTCGTATCAGTGTACCAGCACACGATAAATTGGTGCCCTATCGGGAGTATCTGGCCAGTAATCTCGAAATTCTGGACGTAACAACCGGCAACCGACAGGTTATTTTCAATGTGCCGGGTTCGATTCAGGCACCAAACTGGATGCCCAATGGCAAAACGTTGCTGTACAATGGCGATGGATTGATTTACACCTTCGATCTGGCAAAAGGGCAACCAACTGTGCTTCATACGGGAGCTGTTAAAAATAACAACAACGACCATGTTCTTTCCTTCGATGGGAAAATGCTGGGGTTAAGTAGTGGCGTGAAGGAGCTGGGTGGTTCGATTGTTTACACGGTTCCGGTTACGGGCGGAGAACCAAAGCAGATCACTCCCCAAGGGCCATCATACCTGCATGGCTGGTCGCCCGATAAGAAAACACTGGTATTTACTGGCTCGCGCAGCAATGAGTTTGATATTTACAGTGTACCATCGGAAGGTGGCCCGGAAACGCGATTGACTGATGCAAAAGGACTGGACGATGGCCCGGAATTCACGCCCGATGGTAAGTGGATTTATTTCAACTCCGACCGCACGGGAACCATGCAAATCTGGCGCATGAAACCCGACGGCAGCGGACAGGAAGCGGTTACACACGGTGATTACCACGATTGGTTTCCACACATTTCGCCCGATGGCAAGTGGATAATTTTCCTGTCGTTCCTGAAAGAGGAGGTTAAATCCAATGAACATCCGTTTTACAAACATGTTTATTTGCGGCTATTGCCCATTTCGGGCATTGGGCAGCCTAAGGTGATTGCCTATATTTATGGAGGGCAAGGGACCATCAATACACCTTCGTGGTCGCCCGATAGCAAACGAGTGGCCTTTATCAGCAATACGGCAGCAAGTAGTATAAGCCCTATCGAAAAATAGAAAAAAACGAGCCTTTTGCTGTGGTTCTTCGGGATTTGTGTCGATATGACATGAAATATTTCGCAGAATTTGCAACTTTGGTTGTTTAACTCGATCCCCATTGCTTCATGAACGTTTCTGTACGCTGGGAGGGTGTTTATCCTGCACTCCTGACTCCGTTTACGGCTGATGATCAGCTTGACTTGCCGCTTTTTGAGAAAAATCTGCGGGCACAGCTCGAGGCTGGTGTTCATGGTTTTATCATTGGCGGATCGCTGGGTGAAGCCAGCACGCTGCTCAACGACGAAAAAATTGAGTTGCTGAGGTCGGCATTGGCAGTGAGTGCCGGAACTGTGCCAGTGCTTGTCAATATTGCCGAACAGGCAACCAAACAGGCTATTGCTCGTGCTCAGGAAGCCGAAAAAGCCGGAGCCGACGGGCTAATGCTGCTCCCTCCGATGCGTTACCCTGCCGATTCCCGCGAAACGGTCACGTTTTTTAAAGCGGTGGCTCAGGAAACGTCGCTTCCCATCATGATCTACAATAATCCGTACGATTATAAGATCATGACCACGGTAGCCATGTTTGAGAAACTGGCTGTATTGCCCAATATTCAGGCGGTTAAAGAATCGACTCGTGATCTGACTAATATAACCCGTATGCGCAATGCGTTTGGTGACCGCTACAAATTGCTGGGTGGCGTGGATACACTGGCGCTCGAAGCCCTACTGCTCGGCTGCGATGGCTGGGTAGGCGGTCTGGTCGATGCGTTTCCAGTAGAAACGGTGGCTATTTACGAACTGGCTAAAACGGGACAACTTGTAGAAGCACTCGCCATTTACCGCTGGTTCATGCCCCTGCTCGAACTGGATATTCACCCAAAACTGGTTCAGTACATTAAACTGGCGGCTACGGCTACAGGCTTAGGTTCAGAATATGTGCGCCCTCCCCGGCTGCCACTCATAGGCGCCGAACGCGAGCACGTTCAGGAAATTATTCAAAAAGCATTAGCGAACAGACCAGTACTAATGAGTGAAAGAGCGAAAGAGTGAAAGAGCTATTTCACCCTTTCGCTCTTTCACTCTTTCGCTTTTTAAACCATGTCCGAATTTCATTTTTTCTGCATCGATGCACACACCTGCGGCAACCCGGTACGGGTTGTTACGGGAGGAAGTATTCCCTTCTTACAGGGAACAAATATGAGCGAGAAACGGCAGCATTTTCTGCGCGAATACGACTGGATTCGGCGGGGGCTGATGTTTGAGCCACGCGGCCACGATATGATGTCGGGGAGCATTCTCTATCCGCCAACCGATCCGGCCAATGATGCGGGTGTGCTGTTTATCGAAACGTCGGGATGTTTGCCGATGTGTGGTCACGGAACAATCGGTACGGTTACCGTAGCCATCGAACAAAACCTAATCAGGCCCAAAACGCCCGGTGTGCTCAACCTGGAAGTACCGGCTGGCCTGGTGCGGGCTGAATACAAACAGGAAGGGAAAAAAGTAACGTCGGTTAAGATTACCAACATTAAATCGTATCTGGCGGCCGAACAGTTAACCGTCGAATGTCCGGATTTGGGTACACTCACGGTCGATGTGGCCTATGGCGGTAATTTTTACGCTATTGTCGATCCGCAACCCAACTTCCCTGGTCTGGAGCACTACAAAGCCGAACAACTGATTGGCTGGGCGCGGGTGATGCGCCAGCGGATGAACGAGCAGTATACTTTCGTTCATCCCGAAAATTCGACCATAAACGGTCTGAGCCATATTCTTTGGACAGGCAAGACGTTAGCGGAAACATCGACGGCCCGCAATGCGGTTTTCTACGGCGATAAAGCCATAGATCGTTCGCCCTGTGGTACAGGAACGTCGGCACGTATGGCGCAATGGTATGCTAAAGGAAAGCTTAAACCCGGCGATACGTTTATCCATGAGAGTATCATCGGGTCAATTTTCAACGGACGTATCGAAGCCGAAACCGAACTGGCAGGTAAACCGGCCATCGTTCCCAGTATCGAAGGCTGGGCTCGAATCCACGGATATAACCACCTGATCCTGGATGAAGATGATCCGTATGTGCATGGATTTCAGGTTATTTAAATAAAGAGTGAAAGAGTGAATGAGTGAATGAGCGAAATTGAATTCGTCAGCCGGAATGCCGGACCACACTCTTTCACTCATTCACTCTTTCACTCTTTCACTCTTTAAAAAATGGCGCACATTGGTGTAATCGGAGGGGGTATCATTGGCCTCTGTTCGGCTTATTATCTGCATAAAGCGGGACATACGGTAACCTTGTTTGAACAGGCACATATTGCCAATGGCTGTTCGTTTGGCAATGCAGGTATGATTGTGCCGAGTCATATTGTGCCGCTGGCTCAACCCGGTATGATTGCCAAAGGATTGCGCTGGATGCTGAAATCAACCAGCCCGTTTTATGTCAAACCCCGGCTCGATGCTGAGCTTATGCGTTGGGGATGGCTTTTCTACAAGCATTCTACGCCCGAGCATGTGGAGCGCTCGATTCCGGTTCTGCGCGACCTTAGTTTTCTGAGCAAACGACTGTATCAGGACCTCGCTAACCGCGACGGTTTCTCGTTTGGCTGGCAGGAGCGGGGCTTGTTTATGCTGTATAAAACGGCTGCCGCCGAGCATGAAATGGCGGAAGAGGCCGAAATTGCTAACCGGGCCGGTGTAGAAGCCCAACTCCTGAACGGTAAACAGGTGCAGGAGTTGGAGCCCCATGTACGGGTAACGGTGCAGGGGGCAGTGTATTATCCCGGCGACGCTCATCTGAACCCTAATGAACTGATGCTCGCCCTGGTCGACTATTTACGGCAGGAGGGCGTAACCATTCTGGAAAATCATCCGGTTACGGGCTTTGGTACGTCGGGGGCTCGCATAACCACTGTTCATGCGCGGGGTTCGTTCGAAGTCGATGAGGTCGTGATTGCGGGTGGAGCTTGGTCGCCGGGAATTGCCAGGCAACTGGGTTTGTCGTTGCCACTACAGGGCGGGAAAGGATATAGTTTTATGCTCCCTGGTACAGTTAACGATATCCAGATACCGGCCATCATGCTGGAAGCACGGGCTACGGCTACACCCATCGGTGGTAATCTGCGTTTTGCAGGTACGCTGGAAGTAGCGGGTACCGATATGAGCGTGAATATGAATCGGGTGCGAGGGATTGCCGAGTCCATTAACCAGTATTACCCCGATATTCGGGTGGATATGCCCGTTGCCGATTCCATTTGGCGTGGATTACGTCCCTGCTCGCCCGATGGGTTGCCCTATATTGGCCGGACAGAGCACTGCGACAATGTGGTGCTGGCTACGGGACATGGGATGATGGGCGTTAGTCTGGGACCTGCCACGGGTAAACTGGTCAGTGAACTGATCAGCCATTCGCCCCAGAGTATGGAATTGACAGCCTTTAATCCTAATCGTTTTGCTTAATGAGTTGACAGGTTTTATCAATCGCTACACTTCATGCCATCACTGAAATCATTCCTCCTGCCCCTTATTGCCCTTAGCCTAGCTATTACTTTTCCGAAAGCTATTGGCCAACCGGCTTACCTCAAAGCTATCAATCCGCAAACGAGTGATGTTCATCATCAGTTGACTCAGTATGAGGCAGATTACGGAAGCTTAAGTCGTTTTTATACGATAACAGGATCGCCAGAGCGTCGGGAGCGATTTCAGAAACTGCACAGTGAGTATCTGGAAAAACTACAGAAGTTGGATTTCGACCGCATGACGACTGACAGCCGGGTCGATTACCTGCTGTTTCGGCGGAATTTACAGCAGGAACTGTATAAACTGAATCAGGAAGCCGAAGAGCGTTCTACGATAAAACCGTGGTTCCCCTTTGCCGATTCGATTTATGCCGTTGAAAAATTACGTCGGCGGGGGCATGTTCTGAATGCACAGGCGTTGGCTGCCAATCTGAATAAGTTGGGGCCGCAGATTGTAGCTGCTCAGAAAGAAGTGGAGAAAAGCGGTAAACTGGACCCGGCTTTGGTACGACGGGCTGAATCGACGGCGCAGGGATTACAGCAAGCACTTAAAAGTGTTTATACCTTCTACAACGCCTACGACCCTACCTTCAGCTGGTGGATGGAGAAATCGTATCCGAAAGCCGATAGCCTATTGAATGCCTATGTGAAATTTTTTCAGAAAAAGGCGAAGGAAGCTGCGCCGACGAAAGACGATGGGAGTGGCATTGCGGGCGTAGCTGTTGGGCGAACCGAATTACTTCGCCAGCTACAGGTCGAAATGATTCCGTATTCGCCGGAAGAGTTGATCGAGATTGCGAATAAGGAATTTGCCTGGTGTGACCGTGAACTGCTGAAAGCTTCCCGCGAGATGGGTTTTGGAGATAACTGGAAAGCGGCTCAGGAGAAAGTCAAAAACACCTACGTGCCTGTTGGCAAACAGCCCGAAATGATTTTAGGACTGTACAACGAATCCATCGCTTTCCTCAAAAACAAAGACTTGATTACGATTCCTCCATTGGCCGAAGAAACTTGGCGCATGAACATGATGTCGCCCGAACGCCAGCGCGTAGCTCCATTTTTTCTGGGCGGTGAACAGTTACTCATTTCCTATCCCACCAGCGACATGTCGCACCCCGATAAACTGATGAGTATGCGCGGAAACAATCCACATTTCTCCCGGGCTACGGTCCATCACGAACTCATTGCTGGGCATCATTTACAGGGCTTTATGAACAATCGGTATAAGGTATATCGGCAGTTCGACACTCCATTCTGGATTGAAGGCTGGGCCTTGTACTGGGAAATGGTCTTGTGGGATCAGGGGTTTCCCCAGTCTCCCGAAGATCGGATTGGTATGTTGTTCTGGCGGATGCACCGTTGCGCCCGCATTATTTTCTCGCTCAATTACCATCTTGGCCAATGGTCGCCCCAGCAGTGTATCGACTTTCTGGTTGATCGCGTAGGGCATGAGCGGGCCAATGCCGAAGGAGAGGTGCGCCGGTCGTTTGTGGGAGGCTATCCACCCCTATACCAATTGGCGTATATGACGGGTGCGTTCCAGTTCTGGGCGTTGAAAAAAGAATTGGTCGACAGTGGAAAGATGACCTACAAGCAGTACCACGACGCGGTTATGCAGCTTAACTCGATGCCAGTAGAAATGGTACGGGCCATTCTTACTAACCAGAAATTAGATAAAGATTTTAAAACTAATTGGCGATTCTACGCTGTTGAATCAGCAACACGTTGATCGTTTTTTGTTTACCGTTTTCGATATATAGTGGCTGATACAAACCATCCTTATACATCGGCCATCGTATACCGTAAACCCTAAAGCACACTTATTTTATCCCATTTGTTATGATGGACTTACCAACGGTTATGCCCTCCACTCCCGAAACATTTCAGGGTATTAATCCCGCTACTGGTCAATTCCTGCCTGGTGATTTTCAGGAAGCAACAGCCGCCGAAGTAGCGCAGGCTTGCGAACGGGCTGCCGAAGCGTTTACCGAATACCGGAAGAAATCGGGTGCCGAAAAGGCAAGATTTCTGGAGCAGATTGCGACCGAAATCGAAGCATTAGGTGATGAATTACTCAATCGGGCTCAGGCCGAATCGGGCTTGCCACTCGCCCGGCTGACAGGCGAGCGTGGGCGCACAACAGGCCAGCTACGGCTGTTTGCCGAATACCTGCGTGAAGGCTCGTGGGTAAATGCCCGAATCGATAAGGCCCTGCCCGACCGTCAGCCTCTGCCCCGGCCTGATTTGCGTCAGATGTTGCGACCACTGGGGCCGGTTGGCGTTTTTGGCGCGAGCAATTTTCCACTGGCCTTTTCAGTTGCTGGAGGGGATACCGCTTCGGCGCTGGCGGCTGGTTGTCCGGTTGTGGTAAAAGGGCACCCAGCCCATCCGGGGACTTCTCAACTCGTTGGAGATGCCATTAGCCGGGCCGTTGAAGTCTGTGGATTGCCTGCCGGAACGTTCTCGCTGGTACAGGGCCGCACGGTAGCCGTAGGTATGGCCATTGTGGAGCATCCTGCCATTAAGGCCATTGGTTTCACAGGGTCATGGCGGGGTGGCAAAGCTATATTCGATGCGGCTGCTCGGCGGCATGAACCCATTCCAGTTTATGCTGAAATGGGTAGTACAAACCCGGTTTTCTTTTTGCCTGAACTGCTGAAAGAGAAAGGGAGTGCCATTGCTCAGAGTTATGTCGGTTCAGTTACGTTAGGCGTAGGGCAGTTTTGTACCAATCCCGGACTGGCCATTGTGCAACAGTCGCCCGAATCGCAGGCGTTTGTGCAGGAAGCAGGTCGGGTAGTGGCTGGTAGTCAACCTGCTACTATGCTCACTCAGGGAATTCAACAGGCGTTTACAAACGGACTGAGCAAGCTGAGCAGTACAGAAGGTGTTCAGGTTGTGGCGCAGGCTCCAAGTGCTGAAAGTTTTGCCAACGGTACGCCTACGTTATTGGCCACCACGGGCGAAGCGCTGCTGTCCAACCCTGCCATTGCCGAAGAAGTATTTGGCCCAAGCAGTGTTGTCGTTGAAGCGGGTAGCCGCGATGAGTTGCTGGCGGTAGCAAAGGGGCTTGAAGGACACCTGACCGCGACCGTTTACGGAACCGACGACGAGTTACTGGAATATGCCGATCTACTGGAGATACTGGAACAAAAAGTTGGGCGATTGTTGATCAATGGTTTCCCAACGGGTGTCGAAGTAAGCCACGCCATGCAGCATGGAGGTCCTTATCCGGCTACAACTGATTCGCGTTCTACGTCTGTCGGTACGAATGCCATTCTGCGCTTTGCGCGCCCGGTTTGTTATCAGAATTTCCCGGATGCCTTGCTTCCTGATGAGTTGAAGGCTGCCAATCCATTGCATATCTGGCGGCTGGTGAATGGCAAGTTTACGAATGAGTAGTCATTGGGCCTCTTCCTGCTGAAGGGGTTCAAACGATTTTTTTGCCATCCCGACGAAGGTGGGATCTCAACATGGTGAATGTTAGTGGATCTTCTTCGTCGGGATGTATCATTTTAAATCAAGTATCTAGTAGAGAGATACATAAGGGAAAAATGAACTCTATGAACCGTTTACTACTCCTATTAACCGCGATACTCATCAGTCAGGCTGGATTCGGTCAATCTGTCGCTCCATCGGATAAATCGAAAGGCAATTGGAAACTCGTATGGGCGGATGAATTTGATACACCTGGCCCTCCTAATTCCAAAAATTGGTCTTTTGAAAAGGGGTTCGTGCGGAACCATGAAATTCAGTGGTATCAGCCCGAAAATGCCAGCTGCGAAAATGGCATGCTGATTATTGAAGGGCGACGGGAGCAAAAGCCGAATCCAACCTACCAGCCAAATAGCTCCGACTGGAGGACCAATCGCCCTACTATCGACTATACAGCTTCTAGTCTGCACACGCGTGAGTTGCATAGCTGGCAATACGGCCGCTTCGAAATGCGGGGGCGTATCGACATCAGCCCCGGTTTGTGGCCTGCTTTCTGGACATTGGGTGTTGCCGGTGAGTGGCCTTCCAATGGTGAAATCGACATTATGGAGTATTACCGGAGTATGTTGCTGGCGAATGTAGCCTGGGGAACGGCAAAGCGATATACAGCTGAATGGCGATCAATAAAAAAGCCGATTAGTACCTTCAACGTTCCCGATTGGGCGAAGAAATTTCATATCTGGCGGATGGACTGGGACGAATCGGCTATTCGGCTGTATGTCGACGATGCGTTGCTGAATGAGGTTTCATTAGCGGAAACGATCAATGGGGATGGCACGAAGAGTAATCCCTTTCGCCAGCCGCATTATATCCTGCTGAATCTGGCCATTGGTGGCGATAATGGGGGAGACCCTACCAATACTGCCTTCCCAACTCGATTTGAGGTCGACTACGTTCGGGTATATCAGAAACAATAATATGTTTGACCAGGCGCAGCACTTTACTCACGGTTGTAAAACGTTCGGGGATTCATCGTGGTCAGTAGGCATGCATTTTAAGGCATCTAAGGGTAAACCGTACCCGGTCGGTTTCTTTAGGGTACAATATCTTCCCTACACGCAATGAAATTACGGAAAGTCTTTGCCTGCATAACCGCTATTTTGATCTATAGCTGGGCAACTACGATTAGTTCTGCACAGGGGTCTCAACCCCAGCCAATTAACATCAACGTTGATTTACAAGCCGACAAAGGACCTCTGAAACCGATCTGGGCGTGGTTTGGCTACGATGAGCCGAACTATACCTACATGAAAGATGGGAAAAAACTGCTGACAAAAATTTCGCAGTTGAGTAAAGTACCTGTCAATGTACGGGCACATAGCCTGCTGGTTACGGGCGATGGCACAGCCGCTCTGAAATGGGGATCAACCAACGCGTATACGGAGGATAAAAAAGGTAATCCCGTCTATGACTGGACCATCGTCGATAAAATTTTCGATACGTACATCGAGCGTGGTATGAAACCCATTGCCCAGATCGGATTCATGCCGGAAGCGCTTTCGACCAAACCAAAGCCCTATCGCCATTACTGGAAACCCGGCGATAACTACAACGATATCTATACGGGTTGGGCCTACCCGCCAACCGATTACAAAAAATGGAGTGAACTAGTCTTTCAGTGGGTGAAACATTCCATAGCCCGTTATGGTCAGAAAGAGGTCGAAAGCTGGTACTGGGAATTGTGGAATGAACCAAACATC
>Ga0209933_1000388_pt1 | contig 86190 bp, 74 predicted proteins | sample ThiBiot_300_biof_FD_183944 | JGI IMG/M metagenome (GOLD analysis project Ga0209933, IMG submission 183944) | Wastewater bioreactor microbial communities from Cape Town, South Africa - Thiocy_cont_300_biof (SPAdes) | ecosystem: Engineered > Bioremediation > Thiocyanate > Unclassified | place... | reverse complement strand
AACGTTAGGGCCAAAGTGGGTTTGCATCAACTTTCGCCAGGGCTTACCGGAAATGTTGAGCGCTAGCCGGATGATTTCGTGGTAGACCTCGCCCGTGGGTGGGGTAAAGTAAACCAGTTGGAGCAATTGGGGTAACCGCTCCTGATCAACTTCACTCCACCGCTCGGGCAGTTGGTAGGCCTTGCCATCTAAATGGATGGTTTGCATTAGCGCTTTAGGGTGGTTTGTAGCCACACGCTGAAACTAGTGGCCGGGCTCAGAATATACTGTAGGGTGTTGATGCCCCAAATCAGGCGAACGGGCACCCAAAGCAGAATAACCAGTGTCATATCGATGGCACCGTACAGCAAGAGCAACAGAAAATAAAAAAGGCGTTTCATCGGTCAATTAATCAGTGAAGAATAAGGCCATCAGGCGGCATCCGAATTCCCATCCGGCCACCATTAGCCCAAAGAGAGCTAACAGTGACCATAAGGAAAAGGACACGAATTTGCGCTTCGGGATTGCGTTCATAGTGTCTATTGTTGTTTTAAGGTGGCTAGATAAGGCGTGAGCCAGTTGGCAATGAATTTGATTTCGGATTTCCTCCGGCGGTTGATGTAGCAGCCGTATTTGGTGCCTCGGCCTGCCGATGTGTTGAAGCCGATAAGCGTTACATAGTCGTCGTCGGAGTCCCACACATCACTCACTAAGCCCTCGATGTGGCTGGTGTAAATGCTCACGGCATCCATTCGGCGGGGCATGATCCCCAGCCGCTGGTTACCTCGCTGATTGTGGCGGTAGATGATCTTAGCCGATACCGAGAAATAACTGCTTACCGCTCCCAACGCTTTGATGGGCAACTTAACCCCGTTCACCCGGTGGGCATAGTAGAAGCCACTGGCGCAATAGGCCGACCGGATCGGTAAGCCATTATAGCGGTTAATCCGGGCTATCCAAGGGGCATCGTTCTGGTTGGAAATTTCCACCATGCCCACAAAAACGGCAGCACTATCCAGGATGGCCTGGCGTAGTCGGGTTTCGTCCAGGGTAATCGGTTTGGCGGGATAACTGGCCTTTTTGTCGGGCCCCTTACTTACGGTTTGACCCCGTGCGACAAGGCAGAATGTAAGATAAATAAGGCCACAAAGGCCAGCGTAATGAGACATCGTTGATAGGGTGTTAGATCCTCGAAAAACTCGGTAAAGAAATCTTTGCGGCTCCGAATGAAGGGCAGCATATACAGCCCAACGAAGGGAACCAGGATTAACAGTTTGAACAGCCCTACCGGCAAATCCCAAAACTCCACGTACTTCTCAAAAAAGAACTTCTGGTTGCTCGTTAAGTCATAAGCGTTCATTTGCTGCTCAACGGGCAGGCTCTTGTTTAACTCGTTGATGTGCTTGCCAATGCTGTCGAAATTGGTGCTGGCCCAAAAGATGGCTACCCCTAATAGTACGGTCTGGATCACGGCCCCCAGCCGGTGGCGGAACAGGCCGTGGACTTTCTGGAGGGTGGTGGGCTCGGGGCTGTCGTCGGCAGAATCTTCGATGGCCAGGCCCAACTCACGGGCCACTTGTACGGCCTGTTTATCGGCATCCAAAGCCCATTGAACGTACATCTTTTTGCTGGCTTCGTCGGTCTCTTTGGCGGCTGTGGCCCGGAACCCTGCTGCATCCTCCCGGAGTCCATTATACGCGTCTAGTTTTCGCTGACGTTCGGCTTCTTCGGCCAACAGTCGTTTCTGTTCCAGTTCGTGCTCCTGCTGGGCAATCTGGTCTTTTAAGGTCTGGATGCGTTGGGCCTCCTGGTCGAATTCGGTTAACACGGTACTGTTGTCGTTGTTTACTGCTGTTTGCATGGGGTATGAATTGTTAAAGAATAACGAGGGATTGATGGGTAAAATCGGGCTCGGCGCTGTCGGTATCGGTGGCCAGGTTCGCCTGGTAATAGCCCGGCCATTGGCTGGCCGTAGCGGTCTCTTTCAGAAAGGCCTGGAGCTGTGCCAGGTAAAACTGACCGTCTAGATAGAGCTGCCGTTTTTGGTTGTTTTTACTGTCGCTGTTGGGGGCCACCTCCTCCAGTGTACCATCTTTGCTTCGTCGCTCGGTGATACCCGTCGTATCCAGCGTAAGGGGCAAATACGGGTAAGCTTCATAGAGGGCCATGTGAGCCAGCGCGGGCCGGATCGTCTCCAGTAGCGTTTGCTCGGCATCGGTCAGCGTGTAGGCCGGATTGCTCCATTTGGCTTTTTGGTCGGTGTAAACCGATTCGGTCAGCATGGGCTTAATGTACACCTGTTCGGCCCGGAGGATGTAGGTAACAAGTTGGTCGAACAAGCGGCTTTTACGCCCCAAAGTCGGGATATATTGGGCCAATTCACTAGCCGAACGAATCCAGATCCGTTGTCGCTTTTTGTAGGCCGTGGAGGTAGTCCAGGCCATGGGCCGGGTTTGTTCAACAGTCTGCCAAAAGTTCTCCAGGGCCAAATCCAGCATGGCCAGGTTAGCCTCCCGGCTGTCTACGTACTCCCATTTGGCCACGGCTACCGTATTCTGGGAGTTAACTTTTTGCAAACCCAAATCGCCCGCCCTCAGCTTCAAATGCGGAAACGCCAGCTCGTAAGCTTTCCAGCTCATGCAGGATTGAGCCAGGTAGAGCAAATCGGCATCAGGGGTGCCCGCTTGTGGATTCTGGAGACCAGTCAGGTAAGTCAGTAACTCCTGGCCTACCTGGTCACGAAACCACCGCTCAGCAAACACCACAAAGGGCTCTACCGTTTCAAACTTAAGCGCGGCCTGGAGGCCTCCAATGTGGGCTTTTAAACTCTCTTTGGTCAACATGAATTATTGAGCGTTTGAGTGATTGAGTGAATGGTCGAAGTGAAAAAACGCTCAATCACTCATTGATTATGATTTATCACCGCTTGCTTGCCGGTAGGGTTGGTATCCAGGGTGGTTAGCTGTACCTCTTTGAAGGCGGGTACAATAGTTTTGTAGCCCATGATTCGGAGCGCCATCTGGATCGGCTCCAGTAGAATCTGACGTTGTACGGGCGTTCGAAAGTGCTGCTGGTAATCGGCTACGGTGCGTACCTGGCTCCCCGAATCGCCCGATTTTGAACCGGGAGTTACCCCACCCAATACCGGCAAAATGCCCACGGCGTTGGTGATGGAAATATTGGCCATTTCCCAAACCTTATTGTAGGCATCGTCCGACATTTCGTTTTTGAGCGGCACCACATCGATACTATCCATGCTCTTGCCATCGTCGCCCCGCAGGTAGCGCACCAGTAGCGATTTATTGACATTGTCCACCCCCGAAAGCCAGTTTTTGAGATTCTCCCCAAACTGTGCCCACTTCTTCTGGATCGCTTTGGGCTCCAAATCTTTGCCGCCTTCCTTGTCGAAATAATCTTTGGGCATCTTAATGACGTACTTGATGTTGTAGCCATTTTGAAGCCCCGATTTGTGAAACAGCGGAATAAGATTGGCCACTTCGATCCAGTCGCGGGAACACCACCAGGAGGGGAACGCATAGAACGGATTACCTGAAATGTGCTCACGGGAATGGTAGATGCTCACCACGTTTTTGGTCGGGTTCACCCGGTCGAAGGCCGCTATTGTTTCGCTCCGTTCGCGCTGGCCCCAGCTTTCTCCGAAGGTCGGATTTTGCAGGTAACAGGGGACTTTGTTGCTCACAGGTTTGCCGATCCGGGTAGTAAACCCATCCGAAATGGAGAGCAAGGGCAAGCCATCAGGCGTAAATTCGAAGCGGGTAAAGTGATTGGCATTGGTCACCCGTTCGTTGATGGCCGCAATGGCATACCGGGCCAGCTCGGTCTGGTACACCCAATCGGTTAGCTTGTTGTCTTCGTAGGGCTCCAGATGGGTAGTTTTGCCCTCAATGACTTTGGTAAAAAAGCCAATACCCGATCCATAGATCATGTCGCGGGTGGCTTCCAGCAAGGGCCGAACCTGGTTATTTTGTTCCAGGAGTTTGGCCATTCGGTTAGGCTGGTTGTCCTGAGCGCCCCAGGGAATGTGGTCTAGCCCGGCCTGCTGAGACAATAGCAGGCCAGACCCAAACACCTGGTCGCGGCCATCCACGAGTTGCAAAACGGCTCCATTTTTGTCGCTGGGTATTATAAACGCGTTGTCGGCTATTTGCTCCATATTAGTAGGTATGTACTACCCGTAGGCCGTTGTAGTGAGTGATTAGATCGATGCAAATCTCAAAGGGCTTATTGCCCGCGTCCACGTTCTCCAGTAGCAGCACATGGTTTAAATTGATGTTGCCCCGGTAGCCTCGGTCGCCAGGTAAGTTTTTGGAGCACTTACGCACCGCAGCTTTATGGCCCACCGTACTGTCTTTTTTAACATAGGTCAGGCTAAACACGTGGTTCTTTCCGCCTTCCAGCGTGTCCTGGTGAATTTCGGCAAACATGGCCCGCCTGGTAATCGACTTAGCTGCCATACTGTAAGCGTTTGCTGGCCGATACCTCAGACTCAAGAACCCGGTAATAGTGGCCACTGCAAAGGGTGATGTGGCATATCGAATCGGCGGCTTTCATATCGGCCTCCACAGTGGCAACATAGTCCGGGTTGATGTTCACGGCTCGGGTTGGCCCGTCCGAATCGGTTAAAAACTTAATTAGTCGAAGTGCCATCGATGTTGGGTTTCGATTGATCGTTGTTTACAGACTCAAAATTGCCTCCCTTAGCCAGCGCCTGAAAGGACGGTTTTTGAGCAACAAAAAAGCCACGGATGGCCGTGGCTTATGAACTCGTTAGATCGATGCAGCTATTTACCTTTCGGCTCAATGTCATTGAAATCGTACTTAAATCGACGGGGTTGCCCTATATAACTAGGTAGTACCACGAATTGCCCCGTCTTAGTGTCCAGAATAATACTTTCCCGTTCGCTGGCCACGGCTTGAAACCGGCGCGTATCGAGAATGCCGGGTTCTGGTTGGCCCGAAGGGGTGAAATTAGCGAGTAAGAGGATGCCCGTTAGCGTAAGCGCACCCAGAAAGAACGAACGTAAATCGATTGAAAATTGAATAGTTTTCATAGCTGACGAATTAGAAGTAAGGGAAAACACAAAGCTATTCAGATGATAACAATCTGGTATGTTAAATTTTTGCTAGGGTACTATTCCTTTAATCTTACCCGCTACGTATAATGTAACAGCAAGCCGCATGGCCCATACTTCCAGTTTGGCCTGCCTGGTTTTTAGGGTCTGTTCTCCGAGTTGCTGTTTTGTGCCAGTAAGCTCAGTAGAAAGTTTGCCATTTGCCTGCTGGCACTTCTCCAGGTCTTGCGCCTGGCGCTGACTCTTGCTCTCATACTCGGAAAGTTTGGCTTTATAGATCACCTCGCGCTTAATAGCCCAATCGCCCCGAATCAGATCCAACTCTATTTTTTGGGCGTGGCTGATAAAGTCCACGGCAGTAGCCAGACTATCCTTACTTTTTGTAGCGGGTAAGGATTGCCCGCATAGCTTCGAGTTGGCTATGACTAGCAGCAGAATCCAAAGCCGCCTTTTCTTTAAGTCGGTCATTTTCGTTTTGGAGAGAATGAATTTGATTGTTTTTGTCGGCAACGACGGTGCTCCAGCGTACCGAGTCGCGGAAAGATTGAGCGCTGGCATTCTCGCGCAGGAGTTCAGCCCGTTCATCCTGACAGGCCTGGAGCTGAGTGTGGCCCGTAAATCGGCTAATGAGCCAGGTAACAGCAATGCCGATGCCCACTGCCACCAGTTCCCAAACAAAGCGGCCTGTGTTGCCTTTGATGAATTGCCAGATGGTTCTGAAAATTTGTTGCATGGTCCAAAGCTCATTACTAGCCAGGCCAGCCAAAAGGACATAAAAAATCCCCAAATAGGTATCCGGGGATTTTTTAAAGTCCTTTCCACTAATCTTTATTACTCATCTTTTTCCATACCTTCAATTTCTTCAAATAAAGCATAAGTTTTATCCTCACCTTTACATATTTCCTCTCTTAACATAGTCACTGGCCTATAATAACCTTTGCTCATTTTAATAAAAAAACTATTTTTTGAATCGTGGAAAACGAAACACTTTTCAAGAATATAACCGTAACTTCTAATAAATGTGATCATTAAAGCTCTCACAAGCTTCTTATCAATTTTATTTTGAAAATATAATCTTGCAATAGCGTTAAGTAAGTCATATACGGCTTCGTAAGTATAATAATCTTGCTGCTTAGTTTCATACAGCCTCTTCAATTCGATACGACGTATATCAGCTCTTTCTTCACGTAAAACTTGCCAAAACCTCTGTCTAGAATTAAGCATATATTCCGTATTCCAGTACTCATATATTTTAAAAAAAGTAGATCTACGCTCAGATTTCACATTAAATCTAATTGGAAAATATATAGCAAGTATTGATATAAAAACTGCAAAAAAGGCAATATTCGTAGCACTACCTATACCTTCATCGATTGCCTTAAATTTCAAATACTCTCCCTTTAACTGTTTAATATACAATACCGTGTCTTTACCATTATGGATTTTAATCTGATTAGAGTTTTTCGAAATATGCATTTTGGGCAATGTCTTTATAGCAATATTCTTGCTTTCCTTATGCCTTTGTGCTAGAACAACAAGAAACAACAATGAGAGCAAAAGGCTTAAATAATATTTTTTCATTTTAAATATTTGCAAAGTGCCCATAGTATTGAATTTATGTTAAGATGGATTTATGGATATAAGTTTAATAGCATATGCATGACTAAGATAATAAATATCCAACTAAATTATATCTTATTTTCAATTACTTGTTTACACTTTCTTAAGTAACTGTTTCCCTCTCTAATTAAATTTCCTATAACATATATCATACATAGTAGATCAATCTGGCCGGTCTTGTCTGTCGAGCAAGTTTTTTTGGGCACCATCCCATTCATATTTCTCTATGATAGCCTCAGAAGTAAACTTATTTAAGCTCTTCTTTTGTTTTAAGAGCTTTCAATACGGCAAAAGCTTCCAGCCTTATGTGGGAGCAATCTGTTTATGTGGCTTCGCTTTGCGATCAGAACCGGCTGGCGGTACTTTTTTGGAACCGTCTTTATTATATCCTTTGGGCATGGCGTTACCGTTTGTTTTACCAGTGAATTGAGAAAAGAAAAGCCTGGTTTATGACCAGGCTCTACGAGTTTAAACTGTATCGTCTAAACCAGCTTTTTTTCGTTCGTATTCTCCCAGTTCAACCTGGAGCGGGATTTTCTCCCATTTGTATCGCTCGTTTAGGCGTTCTACCATATGCCACATAACCAGCTCGAAACAGTCTGTATAGCTGATAAAATCCCCTTTTCGGATTAGTTGAGCGGCTATATAAATAAGGCTATAGGGATGGCGTAAGAGCTTTTTTTGCGACTTTAACACCACATTATGGCAAACCTTTCCAATGTTGATTTCTGGCCCTTTAAAATCACATTTATAGTAAAGGGTGGGAATCATGTGCATTTCTGGCTTGGGCTGCTGATCTACGCCTGGCGACCTCATGAACCATCTTGATGGCTCTGGAAAAGTGTTCAGGTATTTTTCTAAAGTGATAGTGATAGTTTCCATAGTTAGGATTGTGGTTAATGGTTTCTGCGGAGTTTGGTGGAAATTTTACCCGCTACTTGTAAAGCTGTGATTGGGCTATTCAGGAGGCCAGACTGCTCTAATTCGGCTACTCGTTGCGCTCGAAAACGTCGGCATTGTTGGCAGCGGCAATGTTGCAGACTAATAGCAGTAGGATGGCGTAAGGGAATAATCAGGCTGTCCTGGATTTCCTGATAATCCTGGATTTGCTCCTCGGATAATTCGGTTAAGTACATACCGTTAGCTGTTGTGTTTGGGCAAGTTTCGTCTGGAGTTGAAATATGATTTCTTGCTGTTCCTTGCAGTAGTCCACCAGGCGGGTTAAACTCTCTTTGATGCCGGTAGCCTGTTGGCTATTTATTGTGCCTTTTAAAAATCCGGCTTCAATGCATCGGGTAATATTGCCCGTTGCAGCCAAATCCATTCTGAGCGCCTGGAGCTCTCGGGTACTTGGTGCGATAACAGTAAGATTATTGGTCATAGTGAGCATATTTTGAAGGCCGTTCCATCGATGCAAATGCATTGAAAGACTGATCTAGAAGATAAAAAACAGGGCTTAGCACGAAGGCGAGAACAACGATTGAACAGATTGCTACGGCAAACCAGCACAGAAACAGTATGCCTAAAGCAACAATAAACGGAGTAAGCAAAAGGGTTTTAATCATAAGTATGGTAGGGTAAGTATTGGGGTTGTAATCCGCTGTTCACTAGCGTTCTGGTAAGTTCATTTAGTAGTTCCTGGAGGGCATCCGAGAGTGGCAACCGCTGTAGTGTTTGCCACATGGCCACGGCTACAGATAGCGGTAGATTTAGGGTGTAGGGCTTCTGGTTGGTACGAAAGCGCCAGGTGGTAATCTGCTGGTTGGTAATTCTTCCGCGCCATTCAACTAAAATCAACTCCTCCAGGCTTAAGTCATTCAGGGCAGTTAAGGTGCTGTAATGGGTAGGCGGTTTAATGAGTTGAAGTAATCCGGCCATACCGTCCTTATAGACCTTTAGGCTTATTTTCTCCATCGCTTGTTTTGGGTAGAGCAAAAAAAGATCGTGTCTCTAGTCGGTCTTTTCGGCATCTGGTGGCTGACTTTGAGCTATCTGGATTAATTCGTCTACATCTTTTAGCAGCTTTTCCAGGGTTTTCCGTTCGTCATCAACACCATGAAGTGCTGCCGCCCAATAGCCAGCCGAAAACTCACTATCTGCTGCTTTCTTCTTTGCTTCGATGGATATTTTTGTGTTAAGTAGGTGTCTTATCTGGGATTCAATCGTGATTTTTAAAATGGCTAATGAGCTCATAAATTTGTTTCGTTTAGAATTGATTTAAAATGACTTAGCCTTGTGGTTTGCTTTGGCAGAGCAAAAAAAAGATCGCTTTATCCTTGTCTTTAGTGAGCGTTAGATGGCTGATTTACGGTTACTGGCCTTTACATCCCCCGCCTAAAATGGGTATTCATGTTGTTGACGGCCTGTTTCGCCCGTTTAGCGGCTTCTTCGTTATCAAGGTCGATGTGAGCGCCTGGCGGTGTCATGTCGGGCGTTTGATGCTGGCGGGCTGGCTGTTGGTAGTTGGCTGGCTCTGGCCGATAAACCAACGGTGTGGGCATGGCTGGCGATTTTACATACACCTCTTTGCAGGTTCTCCACCAGGCCTCAACTCGTGCGTATGGATAGCGCTTTATAAGCTCCTTGCAGTGTTCCACCAGTAAGTCCTCCGTTGGAAAACGTTGGGTACTAAACTTAAAATCAAGGGCTTCTACATCTCTCACCGACTCTCTGGGAGGCAATAACTTAATTGGGTCGAAGGGTTGGCCTGATAGTTTAGCATCGTACAGCCGCTGTAAATAGTTGAGAGTAGCCAGGTCTAGCTGGAGTTCATTGTGGGCGACAAAATGGGTTGGGTACATTTCCAGCAAAAGCCTATCTTCATTTTTGTGCTGGAGTATTCCGGCCCGTCGAAACCAAAGCATTTGATAGGTTTTGTCCAGGTAGCCATTATAACAGATACGGGCCACACAATCCTGAAAAAGCGCTTGTTTGTCGTGTTTTTCGGCCTGGTTACGACTCTTAGAATAACCGTCGAAGGTATAGGCCTTTTCGCCCTTTAGGTAGAGTTCCCAGCGATAAGTAGAGTTTTCCCGGTCTCCTACGAATTTCCGTTTGGCACGTTCCTGTGAGTTGATTTGAGAATACATTGATTTTCAGATGGTTTTGGAATTGATTTAATAGCGTGGAACCCGTCCCCCCCCTTCCAGTTATTCGGTTAAGAGTGCTATACGCTTTTTTGAGGGTTATTCTAAAAGTTATACGAGTTAGTCTAAAAGTTAAGTCTATGTTTAACAGATAGTTAACTCTGGGTTTAACTGCAAACCGATCAAAAAAAGATGCCAAATTGGCATAGTTCTACCGCCCAGCCTGATTGGCTGATTTTTTGAAAATTTCAAAAGTGGTTTGGCCTGATGCACCAGGCCCGTTTGCAAATGAACGGTAAGGGGTATACGTTTTGATTCAGATGGATAAGTTGAGTTTTACGGCCCGATTCGTGCCAGGCCGTAAAGACTAAATCCAAATTCCTAAACCATTAACTTTCTGGAATCCCTTTCCATAGCTGATGGGGAGGAGTCGAACCTACCTAACTCCTGGCAACTGCCAAGTGTCGCTCACCTGTTGAGCGTCCCACCCTGCCCTTTTTTAGAGTGATAGCGCACTCAGTTGGTTGTCCTACGCGGCTGTAGCAATCTTGCCAGCAAATTCTGGTTTGGCCTTTGCCCGTAGCATAACGTATTTTAAGCGAGCGGCCTGAATTTGCGCCTGGAGTATTGGCTTTAGCCGATTGTCATTTTCAACCCGTGCCAGGAGTCTATCAAACTCTTCCTTTGCCTGTTCAAAATCGACGTTTATCTGATCAATGGGCATAGTGGTAACATGGTCGTTGGTTAGGACGTGCATAAAATTTGGCCGAAAAATGGTTTATAAAAGATGGCTTCTAAAGGACGGATTTATCCTACTGGGGGAATAGTATTTGATCGTATATCCTCCCAGGTAAAGCCAAAAAACTCAACAAATTGCTCTAATATGTAATAGGGCAAAACCCTCATATCAATCTCTACCTCATTCTTAGCCTCTTTACCCAAGATTGACCGTTTAAAATAGGTTAAACAGTCTGCTTTAGTGTGAAACCTAGCCGCCAATACTCCATTCATGGCCAGGCACCTCTCCCTATCCTGAGTTTCCAGCCGCTTATAATGGGCATTCAAGGTGCTCATTGAAAAAAATGACCGTTTACAAAGATATTTCTATGTTTTTACAGTGATTGTAACAATATTTGTCCATTCACTGTTAAACTGACGCACAATGTTAGATATATATTTCTAATTATTAAACATAAATATTTATTATTTTTTCGAATCTTATGATAACATACTGTCTTTCAGACTTTTAAAATTCTAAATTCAATATATACCTAGGGACAATAAATTATCCATATTTCAAAAATATGTGACAAATACTTTCAAACACATTAGCTTAAAGAGAGAATAGACAAGAAACTCAATATAATGACCGTAAATCAATGAAAGAAACAGCAAAACGATTAGAGGAGGTTTTAGACCTTTTAAAGCTTAACAAAAATGCTTTCGCTCGTGAAATTGGTGTCTCATCTACTGTCATAAATGGTATTGTCAGTGGGATGCACAATCCAGGCCCTAAAGTACTAGGTGCAATAAACAGTCGGTTTCCCGAAATTAATACTGATTGGATTTCTAATGGAATAGGTCAAATACAACGCTCAGAAGGTAGTACTAAGCCAACAGATAATGAATCCTTCGGCAATCAAGTGATAGAACGCCTTTTAGATGAATTTACAAAGCTTCGGGAACAGTTATCAATAAAAGATAGGCAATTAGAAGCAGCAGACAAACGTGCTGAGGGATTGCAACGTACTATTGACGCCTTATTGAATCGCCCATTAACATCTACAGGAAATTTTCCTAACGACGTAGCTGCTGGCCGGTCTGTTGTGCGTATACATCCTGCCGTTCAGCAGGTAGGGTTAGTTGCTTAAAAAAGGGAAACTTCCCTTTTTTTGCTCGATTCGCGGTTACAGATGCGGTTACGTCGAAATCGTCACAAAGTTGAGTACTGCGTGGCGCGGTCATAATCAGTAAGTTAAGAAGAATTTCAGGGAGGGGGTTCTAATGCCTCTCTCTCTGCTCAACAAAAACTAAAGCACTCATAATCAACGATTTGAGTGCTTTTTTTATTTATCTATGTATCCGAATTTGTATCCTATATCTTAATCTACTGTGTATACGACAGGAAATAATGTTGCAAATTTCCTTAAGTCTGAAAAGGAATTTTCGGATAAAATATTAAAAGACTTAAGATATAATTTTAATAAAAGCATGTTAAAGAGACAATTGAAGACCGTTTAAATCTTGAATTAAAATTTTATACAGAAAAAATCTATTTTGCCGACACAAAAAAAGAAATTCAAAATCGAATAACTAATATCAAAATTAGTTTAACAAAGAATCACTATGCTACATATTATAAATTAATTAACAACTACTTTGAATACATAATATTTGACAAAAATACTTACAAGTTCAACCTCAATAAAGTATTTGAAAAAACATCAAATGATGACATCAATTCTGTTATAACAGAATTAACTAAGTCTATTTTTCAAGAAAATTTAATTTTCACCATTAATCAAGTTAATTATTTATTACGCTTAGAGAAGGTTTATCCATCAAATAAAAAACTTCAGACAATTAAATATATCACAAAAAAGTTTATATTATTTTCAAAAAAACAAATAAATCATACAATTCCAATAATTATTGCATTTACTATACTACTTATTTTCTATTTCGGCTTATTTAATTTAACATTTCAATCTACAACTCAGCAAACTGTCTCACTTGCACTTTTAAGTGCTGTCGCTACTTTTGCTGGGTTCGCAGTTGTTTTCATTCAACTTTCATTCGATAATTACAAAAAATACTACGGTGCATATTCCAAAATCTTACTTTTCAAGTCATTAGGTCAAGAAATAATAGTTCTGTTTTGCCTAAATATTATATTAGATTTACTTACAGCTGTCGTACAGGAAAAACCTAATTATACATTTTCAAATAATAATATTTTACCTATTCAGAAATATTTATTCCTTTTAAGTTTATCTTTTTTTATATACTTCTTAATTTTATTACTACACAAAATAAAATATATATTCGCCTATTCTTTATCAAACAATGATTTACAGGAAACAATAAAGTCTACCAATTTAATACACATAAAAGATAACATTAAGTATTCAAAAGATTACAATCAAACTTATTTAATCCTTAAAAGCTTTGAAGAAAATACTATAGAAATTACTATCGAAATCCTATTAAATTATATTAATCAGAATAATCACAAAACCGCAGAAATAATTCTTGTAGATTTAACAAAGCATTTTCAGAAACTTATTGAAAATAACTGTTCAAGCGATGACAATACAAACGTTTCAGAAATCAGTATAGTCTATTGCAAAATAATGCATAAAGTTATTGAATCAATTTATAGTGACCAACATAGTGAATTAATAAGCCCATTTTTCGAGAATTTAAAATCATTTAATTATACAGCATCTGTTTATAATTGTAACATGATTGCAGTAAAGAATCTTTTGAAACTTATTAATTCAACTCAAAACTTAATAAATAAAGGAAACAATATAAATAATATTATTGAAGGAATCGATTGTTTCAAGGAAATCGCATTTTCACATATATCATACAATGCCCCATCGTGGAATGACGTACAGTCAGGTTCAATAGCTTTAAATAGAACAAGAGGGCATATTTTTTATTCGACTAGACAATATCTTGATATATTATGGAATTTTAACATAAATGTTTTTTATGATATTGTTTATAAAGAAATAACTAAAGAAAAGGATATATCTCTTGATATTTCATATCGTATTATAACAATATATAAAGATTTTTTACATAAAAATATCAGCCATAATTCTAAAAAAATTTTAAGATACTATTATATTAAAAATATATCTTCAATTAATACTAGCCTATATAAACTATTATATAATAAATTAATAGAAAAAGACATTAATATTGACTTAAATCTACATGACATATATCCTTTTAGTCCATTTAATATATTTATACTTGATAGCTCTATTAAATATGAAGATCCAGAAATTTCAAGTTTATTATTAAATGACTATTTACACTGGTGCGACTTTGTGATAGAAAACTATAAGTATTCTGAGTTCACATCAATTTTAATTGGTGAGGTTATAGGATTACTCCATAGTTTATTAATACATTTAGATGAACTTAATAACATACAAGAGCAAACTCAGGAGACGAATTCAACTAAAGAGAGACTAACTCAAATTACTAATGGTATAATTGATCACTTTCAGGAATTCAATTTCTCTAACAATATTAAAGACAGAAGCATAATAAGTGTTATAAATAGTCGATTTTGGAGCTTCAAAGAACTTGACTTAAAAAACATCAAATCGGTCGACAGTCTGTTCATAAACAAAATTGAACAAATAATTTCTAATACAGTTTGGGCGAATACTTATGAAAACACCCCACTCAATAACCAAAGTAAAATCCCAAAGAATTATTTTTTAGACTTTACTCTAAAAATGATTAGTATACTTTTCAGGTAATTAAAAAGAAATGACGTTAGCTTTAATTCGCTAACGTCATTTCTTTTTAATTACTATTTCTCCTTTTCCGCCTAGAAGCCTTCGCACATCGATAACAGCAGAAAGCTGAATCCATTCGAATGCTTTCGTACTTCGAGTTACAGTGTAAACACACCTTCTGATAATAGACCCGATCTCGTCGGCGCTCGGCCCGGATTTACTTGAAATTGCGGACTGGTTTGGGGTTCTCTTCTGTATGCATGGTTGGGATAGGTTTGTTAAAAATTGGATTCGATAATTCTCCGAAAAGGCTTCAATAGGCCTTCGATAGTCTGGCGAAAGATTGGAGCTTCTAATTGAATTGGTCAATAAAAAACCACGGCTGGTGAACCGTGGCTTTTACAAGAGTAGAATCGAGTCGGTTACTTGGCTTTTGGCTCCAGTTCGTCGAAATTGAACTTTGTACGCAGCCCTTTTCCGGGACCATACACCAGGATGTATTGCCCGGTTTGGGTATCCAGAATAATAGATCCCTGTTCACCCGTAGCGGCCTGGTAGCGTCGGTTCTCGTTCAAGGCCCGTTCACTCGGGCTATGTCCAGACGGTTTGAAATTAGTCAGCAGCAGGACGCCGGTCAGGGTGAGGGCACCCAGAAAAAACGAACGTAGGTCAATGGAGAAATGAATCGTTTTCATCGTTGAACGATTAGTTTATGTATGATTGGATAAGGTAAAATGCCGTTGTGTTTACCCACCACCTACTCAGTATCTGTCGGGGCAGCTTGGTACGGGGCCGCTAAACGCCTAGATTTACAATGTGCTACGCCCTGACGGGCTGGGTTCGTACGTGTTACTGGATAAACTATACGCCAATTGAGGACTAAGCTGATTGTTCTTTTTGCGCTGGTTGGGCTGATGGCCTGTCAACCCGACGACAAACTTACTGGAGTCGCTGCGGGAGCGGCTGGCCGGTATATCGTAACAGCTTACATCGACGGTGGCGACACCCTATTTTCATTAGTACCCGGCTCAACGGGGTATAAACCCGGCATCAACAAGCTGGACATCAGCAACTTCACCGTAGAACTTACCATCACCGATTCCGATCAGCTTGCCCTGACAACTGCTTATTGGCGGAACGGCATCCAATCGACTGTCAGCAAAGCGGTTAGGGTCCAGCTAGGCAACTCCGATTATCGGTTTTCGCTTTCAGACACCAGCACGATCCCATTTTATGAAGGGCGGGTCAGCCGATTTTCCGGGCTTTTTTACGAGCGTATGGTTGGTGGTGGATTCCGCATTCCCCTGGCTGGCTCCTCCCCTCCATCGCCTTCCCCTTCACAGGATATTATCATCATAGCCCAACCCGGTCGGTAATGCGGGTTCGGTTCCTGTGGTCAGGGCTTTGTGCAGGTATAGTTCAGCTAAACGAGTACGAACGGGGAGGTACCGTCCAGTTGCCTTTTTTCACCAGTCAGTGTATACCGTTGCCGCTTACAAACAACTTATTCGGGCAATCCAACGGGATTTGTACTTTCAACCTGATTTCTGAATCGATCCTATGACGCTCCTGCGAGTCTTTCAACTGTTCAGCTTTCTGGTTTTTTCGGCTCTTTTTCTGGAGAGCCTGTACTGGCTACTCAATCAGCCCAGCGACCTCCTGCTCATCGTAGCAGGTTTACTGATTGCGATCTACATCTGGATCAGCCTTAAAACGCGCTGCTTTACTAAATCCCCTTTCAAACCATGATCAAAAAACTTACACTTGCCGCTATTCTCCTTGTCGTTATCGTTCTGTTTCTGGCCAACTCCTGCACAACGGTCGATGCCAGCCACGAAGGGATCAAGGTCAGCAAAATTGGCTCCGACCGGGGTGCTTCCGACATCGAGAATGTTACGGGCTGGATCTTCTACAACCCCTTCACATCCTTTATCGAGCAATACCCGACCTTCACCCAGACCAAGGATTTCGACCCGTTCAACGTCAGTGCCAAAGGGGGAACCCTCTTCAAGATCGACCCAACCCTGAATTATCATCTGGTTAAAGGACAGGGCGCCAATGTGTATCGCAAATACCGCAAGGAACTACCCGATATTGAAAATAATATCCTGCGTACCATTGTCTACAACTCCTACCGCGATGTTGCCAATGCTTTCTCCCCTGATTCGCTGGTCAATAACCGGGTGGGGTTTGAAGAGCAGGTTGAAGCCAAATTGCGGAAAGCCTTATCGGACGATGGGTTCGCCTTTGAAAACATCACCTCCAACCTAACGCCCCCTGAGTCGTTACAGGCCATGATCGACGCCAAAAATACGGCCGTACAAAATGCTTTACGGCTCCAGAATCAGATAGCGGCCGAAAAAGCGTCGGCCGAAATCGCCGTTACCAAAGCCAATGGGATTGCCCGCGCAAAAATTATTGAGGCTGAAGCCGAAGCGCGTGCCAACGAGCTAAAGCAGAAAACCCTTACTCCGCTGCTGGTGCAGCAGGAGTGGATCAAGAAATGGAACGGCCAGTTGCCTACCACACAACTTGGCTCGGGCACGTCGACCCTGATCCAACTGCCAACCAAATAACCCCTACCCAACTGATCTGAAATGCTTTAGTTCCTGTAGTATATCTCGGCTCCTGCTCTTGTCGATCAGTTGGGTTCGAATGCACTGTTACGTGGTTACGAGCCAGATCTGACCGAAATTACGCCCTATTTATCATTGCCCGAAAATCCATTTACAGCTACGAATCGTAATTACCAACTACCTGTATTATGTCTGCTTGTTGACTTATAAGCTGAATGAAACCCGTATAAGTACTTAAGTTGACTACGAAAACCAAAACGCTAATTTTTGGTTTATCAATTGTGCAATACAGGTAAGTATTAACCCATGCAGTTAACCCCTTTTGCCTATTGAAGCAGTTTACCGAAAAATACCCTAGTAAGTAAATCTACTAATTCCCACAATGACGATCACGTTCACTCCTATTGAAATTCCGTTTAAAGTGGGCGCTACCGTTTTTGTCAATCAGGAACACGGACAGCGTCTTTCAACATCTAACGGACCCGTTTACCCCTATTTTGAAGCCAAAATCGAACGTATTTTCTTTGATGGACGACTCGAAGAAATGAGCGTAATTGATCAACCCGTCGACACCTACGAACTGAAGGTAGCTACGGCCGTTTATGAACTTAAACCCATTGGCCCCTATCAGGATCTGGTAAAAATGCCATTGCGGCTGAAACTACCCATCAAGGAACCAAAACTATTCGGAACCGAGCAGGAGCTTAAAGCGTATCAGCAATCGACCCAGACTAGCTGGCCGGTCAAGCCTGATCTGGAAGACGCACCGTCTTGAACCAGTACTCTCGAATTGAAATGACCATATCGACCAGTTGGCTGTGGGTGAACGGCTTGTTAATAACTGACTGCGCTCCCAGTTGATAGGCCATAGACACTTTTTCAGTATCGTCAACCCCCGTCAGGATAATGACAGGAATACCGGCCAGTGCCTTATTGATTTTAAGTTGCAGCAGAATCTCAATGCCATCGGGATACGGCATGTATAAATCCAGAAAAATCAAATCTGGTTTGGCGGCTGGCTCTCTGAGTACCTCCAGTAGAATAAGTCCATTGTAGAAAATCCGGAGTCGACAATTCGGTATGAACTGGTGCATGGCCATTTCAAACAGAGCTGCATCTTCTTCATCATCGTCTACTAGATATACTACTTTTTCGAGGTTATTCTCAGGTAGAGATGTCACAGTCATACGCTATACCTTAAAAAGGCATGGATATAGTTTCAGGTAGTAACCAACTAGCGGCCAAACCTTCCCTACGAATTTCATCCATACCGCTAAATCTAAAAATAGATAATTGATTTTCAGTTATTTATAAAAATTATTTATTTTAAACCTGTTTAAACTTCACAAAATTGCTTCTTGATCGGTGTGTTTTTATCATCCCGAGGAACGAGGGATCTTCGGTAAGTCCGTTGAATAGCCAGTTAGTTAAATAAACTCCGATTATACATGGCGATAAGATACCTTTCCAGCACTGCCAGGACGATTTTACGTGCCTGTTCGGTCGGTATCTGGTATTTAACCGAAAATGCATTCGTTAATGAAGAGAGAAGAATCGACAGGCCGGGCGACATATAGGTAACAAGATTATTCAGGGAGACCGTCAACACCTGGTCGTAACTCAGGAAAACAGGATTAGGTGGGGTTACTGGTTCTACAGTAGCCGGTTCAACCTGAGCAGTAGCCCCCGTTTTATTCCATAATCGGGCTACTGTTTCAAATTCCATCCGAAAGCTCGGATTCGTGTATCCATCTTCTATTGCCGTCCGGTGCTTTTCCAGAATCGACTCAACAATCGTTTGGTCCGACAGATCCCAGTACCACCAGTTATCTGCCTCACCTTTTAGCAGGGTATAATGCCGCTGGTAAACGATCCTGAACAGATAAAGCAGCAGTGTATTGAGTGCATCACAATGGTCGCCCGGCATAAACAGAATATGCTGCATGGTAGCTAACCAATGCCCTTTTAATACCGATTCGGGTAGTTCAATCCCGATCTGTTCACGCAGGCCATTTGCCTGATCGACTTCAGCCTCCGTAGGGTTCAAATCCTGTACGAAGCCGCTTAGGTCAGAGAAAACAATCACTTTTTCCCGTTTCCCAAGTTGCTGAAAGCGGTTGATCAATTCGGAGTCTGAACCGACTCCCTGCGCAAACTGCACAACACGAACCTCATCCTCCAGGCGCATAACAAATCGGTTTGTGGGTGATAATATGGTACTGCACTCATCGCGACTGATAGGGACCAAACACTCCTTTCACCGCCATGTTTTCCTTGGAATCCTCTAAAATGATAACCTGATACGTGGCGCCACCGGGCGCTACCCGAACCACAATATGACCCTTGTCGCTCTTTAGCCGATTCAGTAATTCACCAATGACCAGTTTGTTGGCTTCCAGCATATCGGTTGCAAAAACATCCCGATCACCAGGATATATGTCCTGCGAGTACATCCGGTCCAGCACATCATGTCCGGGATGGTCGGACGACCACACAGGTATCACAAATACACGCGGACGAAGGGCCGCCAGCAGGTTGTCATTTTGCGAATCCCGATTACCGTGATGGTCAAGTATGTGCACGTCGACAGGCCCGACTACCTTCGACACGGGCGTTTCAACGTCATTCCAGGCAGGGGACCCAAATCGGACAACGCCCGGCAAATCACCCCCCGAAAAATAATCGAATGCTCCGTAGCGAAGCCGTATGGCAATACTGCACATGTTTTCGGACGGTAGCTGCGAGGTGTTCAGGGACGAGCGGTCGGGAAAGAGTTGCCGGGTGGTCGTTCCCGTACCTGTCCATAATTCCCCATTGGCAATGATGTTTCGGATCTCGAACATATTCGCGTAGGTCGAAGGGTCTTTGTTCAGGGTAATCTGGTCGGCTCGACCGGGCTTACTTCGTTCAAAAACGGTGCCTTTCTGTTTGCTTTGCCAGTCGACAAATGCCCGGTAATTGGTCATCATTGAATTGTTCTGCGGGTAAGGGTAGGCATAATCGGGCCAGCCCCGATCGATCAGTTTATCAATGGGCAGATAAGCTGCTACCTGTGTGATGCCCGTTAACACAAAATTCCCCTGTTCGGCTTTGGGCGATAGGGATGACGGACTTCCCATGTGGTCGTTGTGGAAGTGGGTCAACTGGGCATAGTTCAGCCGGGGCTCTAGCTGACTCATCGTCATGAAGCGCGTAATGTAACGAGCGATCCATTCGCCCGGCTGCCGATCGGCATTGGGTACAGCCCTGGTATTTCGGGGGCTCAACGTCCGTTCAGCCGTTGGATCGAGCGCTCCGGCATCAATCAGCAGCGTTGTTCCATCGGGCAGGATGAAAAACGTAGCATTTCCCCGGCCCGTATTGATATGATGAATATCCAGATTACCTATCTTCCACGGAGCCAGCGTTTGTCCTACGGATTGCGCACTGATGGAAAGGGAGCTTGCTTGTATCAGGGCAATCAATAGCCACAAAATAGCTTTTATCTTCATGATGCGTACCTTGGTAAAAATACCTCTCCTCCTGAAAAGACGCTATTCTGCCTAAACTACCAGCTTATATTACCGGAACAAATGTTTGCAATGGAAGGCGAACAGCCTGATTGCCATCTCTTTTGTGGATACTGAAGCCATTTCATCGCTAAAATTTACGCGTTTATCCGTCTGATTCGTGGCTTGACGCTCGTTTATCGGCCTGGTTGGTGCTGTAGTCGTAGGTTTGTTGGCAGAATATTTATTCATAGTCTACCAATAAACTCGTAATACTCTATGTCTGAGACCCTGCTTATTCTGTTTATCCTCAACCTGGGCACTGCTTTTGGGGCCGGTCTATACGAAAGCCGAATCGTTATTCCCTACTGGTTTCCTAAATCAGTCGCTGGTAGCTATCAGGTCGATACAGCCTCAATCGCCAAATTTGATGTTGGAAGACGCTTTTGGGCATTTGTTACAACCCTTCCACTTACCTTACTCACACTGGCCAATCTGGTCGTTGCGTGGCAAACAACTTCCCCCAATCGTAGCCTGTGGCTTGCCGCAGCCCTCACTGCTCTGATTGAGCGGGTCAGTACGTTCGTTTTTTTTATTCCCACGATCGTACAACTGCAAAACAACAAAACGCCTGAAGCTTTCCAAACCAGTCGTCTGGCATCTTTATGGACTAATGCCAATTACCTACGAAATGCTTTTGTCCTACTGGCCTGGGTTTTGGCACTGCTAGTTATTTCTAACTAGGAGTTACTAAATGTGACTTTTAGAAAAAACGGAGTCTATTAGGATAGCAAGTTTAGCACTATTCTCTTACACAATGAAACGTAAACTTCTTTTACCGATCCCCGGCCCGTGGACGCTCGTTTTTGCTATCTCATTTGCCTTATTCATGCTGTTCGTAAACTTTATCTGGCATCTGTTCAATTAACTAGCTTACCGGGTACAAGCTAAGTAGAAATCCGCGCATAAGGCTCCTGATTGCAGGCTCCTGCCCGCATTACAGCATAGCCCCTTTGATTAGCATAACGTGTTCTACAGACTGATCTTTTAAGTATAGGAACTGCGTTCGTTCAGGATCATCACGATACGATTCAAAATCGGTCTGTGCCGGAAACGTTACGATGTGAATTTCATAGGGGTAACCCATTTCGGTAGCAATGATGGCTTCTCTGGCCGGCCTTGCCCGGTACACCAATACCCCGTTGTGTCGTTGCAGCAAAGGCAACACATGGTCTTCAAACGAATGAAAGGTTTCTTCATGCCCTTCGTGCACGTACAGAATCTGAATGAAGTAAAGCATCGGTTTTAGGCTACAAATGGATTAAAGACAAAGGCACAGAGTACATAGAGAATCGACTATCCACTCTATGTGCTCTGTGCCTAAAGACTATATTACTCGTTTTTATTTCCGCCGACTTTCCAGGAAATGCTCAATCCGGTCGATGGCCAGATTCAGTTCATCGATGGTTGGCAGGCATACAATCCGGAAGTGGTCGTTGTGCGTATAGTTAAACCCGTTACCCGACACAACCAGCACTTTCTGTTCAGTCAGCAGATTCAGCACAAAATCGTCATCGTCTTCCAGATGAAACTGAGTGAGATCGATTTTCGGAAAAATATATAAAGCGCCTTTTGGTTTCACGCAGGAAATGCCGGGGATCGCAATCATACGTTCATAGGCCAGCATCATTTGCTTGTAAAGGCGACCCGTTGGCATCACCAGATCATTGATACTCTGATAACCGCCCAACGCCGTTTGAATGGCAAACTGAGTAGGTACGTTGGCGCAGAGCCGCATACTTGCCAGCAACGTCAGCCCCTCGATATACGACTTGGCTCGTTGCCGGGCCCCGCTCAGAATCATCCAGCCACCCCGAAAGCCAGCCGCCCGATAGTTTTTCGACAGCCCCCCCATCGTGATACACAGGGTATCGTTTACCATCTTGGAAATTGGATAATGAACCGCTCCGTTATAGAGAATGCGGTCGTAGATCTCATCCGAAAAGACAATCAGTTTATGCCGTTCGGCTATCCGGGCAATCCCTTCCAGCGTTGCCTTGTCATACACGGCCCCCGTCGGATTGTTGGGGTTGATGACCACTACGGCTCGCGTACGTGGGGTAATTTTACGTTCCAGATCACGCAGATCAGGGTTCCAGTCCGACGCTTCGTCGCAGGTATAATGAACGGGCTTCCCTCCACAGAAGGCTACCGAAGCCGTCCAGAGCGGGTAATCGGGCGATGGAACCAGCACTTCGTCACCTTCATTAAGCAGGGCCTGCATGGAGAGCATGATCAACTCGCTGACACCATTGCCAATGTAGATGTCGTTGATCGTAATCCCTTGCATGCCAATGTTCTGGGTATGGTGCATGACCGCCTTTCGGGCCGTAAACAATCCACGCGAATCGGCATATCCCTGTGCATTACGGATGTTGAGGATTATATCGTGGACAATTTCGTCAGGCGCATCGAAGCCGAACGTGGCTGGATTCCCGATGTTCAGACTGATGATCTTGTATCCCTGGCTTTCCAGTTCCAGCGATTTCTCATAAATAGGGCCCCGAATGTCGTATTTTAAATGGGTAAGCCGATCACTTTTCAGTATTTCCATCCCAGGTACTTCTACTTCCTCAGGTATTTCGAGGTCAATGCTGTCTAATTCCATCCCGCAAAAGTACAGAAACTATCGAGTAAAATCAGTGGCTAATCAGGCCGTTACCAAAATAATCTATTCGTATTGGCGGTAAATATTCGTCTTTGACAAAACGTTTGAGAAGTCCAAACAAAAATCCCCGCAAACCAGCCGGTTTGCGGGGATGACTACCAACCTATCGCTATATTGTTACCTATTGGGCACGAACAGTACTGCATCCGCAACAATGACCCCATCGGCACCCAGGGTGGATACTTCGACATAATTTTTCTGGCCGGGCGATAACGAGTAGTCCCCTAACGATACCCACTCTCCAGCTGTTTGCCCTTCCACCCGAATATCGGCTTCGCGGATGGTAATTGCTTTCGGCTGTTTGCCATCCGAAACGGTAATGTGTGTGTTTGCCGACGCACCCGCCAGCTTTGGGAAATATAGATATACCCGATACGAACCCGCTTTGGTCACATCGGGCGTGAAGCGCATGGTTTTCGTGGCTCCATCGGCGGTTGTTGAGAAAAAGCTGAGCCCATATGCCCCCTTGTTATCGCGCTTCCACTCGCCGGTATGGGTTACATGGGCGGCATCATCATTATCGACCAGTATTTCGGGCGTGCTGCCATCGGCCAATGGATTGGTTTTAAGTACCTGCTGTAGTTTCTTCACATCAATAGCCTGTACCGACGTGTTGCCATCGATAGCCATGCTGGCGGCAATGGCCGACGACTGAGCCAGTACCATGAAAACAGGCTCCATCCGAATCGATCCGTAGGCGATGTGACTGGCCGACAGACAAACCGGCACCAGCAGGTTTTTACATTCGGCGGCTTTCGGCACTAAACAACGGTAGGCAATCGGATAGGGCGGAAACCCACCCACCTGCACATCGCCTTCGTTCTTCACCATTTTCACGCCATTTTTTTCGATCACAATCCGCTGGCAATTATGCGAGTCCATGGTATAAGCTGCCATACCTACGCCATCCTGAACTACCTCGCGGCCCTGGCAGTTGGCCTGCGTCATGACATACTCGCCAACCATTCGCCGGGCTTCGCGTACATACATCTGGGTCGACCAGTTGCCCGTGTCGGTGTATTCATCTTTAGGGTAGCCAAGTTTGAGCATTTCAGCCTGAATGTCTTTACGCATCCGGGGGTCGTGACCGATAAAATACAGTAGGCCTTTGTTATACAGTTCATGCTGTTTCTGAATCTCTGCCCGACGCGCATAACTTCCTTCCGGATAATCGTAATTCATCCCGATCATATCGGTCGAAAAAGGGCCGTTGTTATTAATGTCGGTCTTATGATTGGGCATCCAGTCCGGTTTAATAATTGTGTTGAAGCCTAGTTTCGGGTTTTTGTCGATGGCCCGTAACAGCAATTCATACCGGGTCGAATCGTACCCTTCGGGCCGGGTAATGGGAATCATATTGGCCGGGTCATTCGTGAGGCAGATGCGGAAGTTATACGTCTGCACCTGTTTATTGCCACTGCCAATCGGCTGCAATTGAGCCGGACTAATGCCCCATAATAAACCACTTTCGGGCTTTCCGGGAATTTTGTACGGGTCAACGCCGTCGACAAACTGGTGCTTATCCAGCAGTTGAACGCCGTTATAGGTTTCGTTGTAAGTCTTGTTATCTTCCCGTCCAACGGTGTAGCTAACCCCCGCTTTGGCCATCAGATCGCCTTCGTAGGTGCAATCCAGAAACATTTTCGCCTGAATCACCCGGTTTCCTCCCCCACCCGTCGACGGTTCAATTGTAATGCTTTGAATGCGATCGCCCTGTTTTTTTGCCGACGCCAGCCGATGGTTATACAGCACATTTACATCGGCGCGTTTAACGTATTCTTTAAACAGGTCCTCCGCCACGTGGGGCTCAAAAATCCACTGTTCAAACTTGCCGTAGTGTTTGCCGATACGGCGGTAATAGTCGCGGGCAATACCAGAGATGGCAAATTTGTTCCCAATGTCGGTGTAGCCCAGGCCACCGGATGTCAGCCCGCCCAGATGACGACCGGGTTCGATCAGGATCACGGACTTACCCATTTTCTTAGCTGTATAGGCGGCCATAACGCCTGCCGATGAGCCGCCATAGACGCACACATCGACCGTCAAGGGACCTGTTTGAGCACTAAGTTTTGTAAAGAGTACAGCGAAACAGGGAATTAGAAGAAGCAGTTTTTTCATAAGGAATGGAAACAAATTGGCGGACACCTATACCCAAAGAAATTTATTGCGTTGCCCTACCCTCAGCGGTCATTATGTCGTCATTGATTGTCATTCAGTTGTCATTGATTTAGTAGCCTAAAGACTACCAATGACAATTGAATGACAATCAATGTCCCATATTAATAGCCGGGATTTTGGGTTAACTGAGGGTTTACGTCGCGTTCCGTTTGAGGGATGGGGTACAGATAATGATGTTCATCGACCAGGATGCTGGGATTTTGGGCTTTCATGGCAGCGATGAGCCGTTTGGTACGGACCAGATCATACCACCGATGCCCTTCGAAAGCCAGTTCCAGCCGTCGTTCGAGCAGCAAACTATCCCGAAACTGAGCCTGACTCAGATTCGCCGTTAAATTGGGTAAACCCGCCCGGTTCCGAATCCGGTTGATATTAGCGTAGGCATCCGTATTGTTTGCCCCCTGTTCATTCAGCGCTTCGGCATACATCAATAGTACGTCGGGATACCGGATAATCGGGAAATTATTACCCCCATCTCCGTTGGCCGTAGCCGAAGGGTCAAGGTATTTATAGACATAACAGGGGAATAAAACGCTGGAAGGGGCTACTGGAGTCGTGGTTGCCGAATAGAGTTTTAACGTAACATTCCGGCGTTTGTCGTCGGCCCGGTAGGCTTTGTACAGGTTTTCGGTTGGAGGATCGTCACCGAAGCCAGCTACCCCATTCACCCGATCAAAATTGGGCCGCATATACCCCTGCATCCAGCTTCCCTCGTTGAATCCACCACTGAGCGCCTGCATTTCAAAGACAGCTTCTTTCCCGTTTTTATTGGCAATCAGAAAGGCATCGGCAAAGTTGGCCCATAAGTCGTACGTACCCAGATCGATAACCTCCTTCGCTTTGGCCGAGGCTTTTGCCCATTCCTGACGTGTCAGATAGACTTTTGCCAGAAACGCCTTGGCAGCCCCTTTGGTAGCCCGCCCTTTATCAGCCGTCGAATAAGAAGTCGGGAGAATGCTCTCGGCTTCGGTAAAATCCTGGATAATCAGGGTATATACATCATCGACCGATGCCCGGGCTACATTGAGTTTGTCCAGCGATGTCGTTTCGGTGGTGACCAGGGGCACGCCACCAAACAAACGGACTAAGGTAAAGTAATAGAAACCCCGCATGAATTTGGCCTCCGCAATGAAACGGGCTTTCGTAGTTTCGTCCATGGCGATCGCTGGCACCCGGCTAATAACGGCATTCGCCCGGTTTATGGCCTGATATACGGTTGACCAGATCGACTGAAACGTTGCCGTTGCCGGGGTAAAGGTAAATTTGTCCAGGTCATTTTTGGGCTGATTGGCGGTCGATCGCCCGTTGCCCCATTCGGCATCGTCGGTTGCCTGGTCCTGTAAAATCCACATGACCTGAGCATACATATTTGCATTGTTCAGCGGATCGTATACAGCACTGACGGCGGCTTTGGCATCGTCCGCATTTTTGTAAAAATTCGTGGGGGTAAAGTTCGATTCCGGCTTCTGGTCCAGCACCTCACAGGCCGTTAAGGTAATGAGCGGAAGCGTGAAAGCGAGCAAGCGCGAACGTTTTCGCCAGCAACTCGCCATCCATTTTGTCGATAAGTTCATACTTGTAAGATGTTTTGATTAGAAACCGACATTTAATCCAAACAGAATCGTTTTAGCCGCCGGGTAGCTGGCATAATCAAATCCCTGGCTACGGCTATCCTGCCCGAATCGGTTTACTTCAGGATCATACCCGGAGTAATTGGTCCAGGTCAGGTAGTTTTGTGCGGTTACGTACACCCGCAGCGACTGGATTTTTAGCGATTTCAGTACTGTATTCGGCAGGTTATAGGCCAGTTGTATATTTTTCAATCGCAGGTACGAGCCATCTTCGATTTGCCGGGTCGAAACGCGGTTGGCCGGTCGGGTAGTCGATGCCCGTGGTATATCGGTATTCGTATTGGTGGGTGTCCACCGATTCAGCATGTCGCGATCCTGATTAGTGGTTGCATTCAGGTATTCCAGCTCGTACCGATTGGCATTGAGGATGTTGTTACCATAAACGCCCTGAAAAAAGGCCGTTAACTCTACCCCTTTGTACGAAAACGTATTGCTGATCCCGCCAATGAATTTGGGTTGTGCCCGGCCGATGATCGTGCGGTCGTTATCATCAATTTTCTTATCGCCGTTCAAATCCAGGTATTTCCGATCGCCGGGTTTACGTGCCTGGGGATCGCTCAGCGCGGCCAGTTCATCGGTGGTCTGATATAGCCCGTTTGTCACATAGCCATAGAAGGTCCCCAGCGGCTCCCCTACCCGGATGATTCCCGAGTTGAGGTTTTGCCCAATGTTCGCGACCTGTCCGGCAAAAATCTGGGGCACACCACCGATGTCCAGTACTTTATTGCGGTTGAGTGAGAAATTCAGGTCGGTCCGCCATTTGAAAGGCCCGTCGAGGTTGTAGGACGACAAGCTCAGTTCAATGCCTTTATTCTCTACTTTTCCAAGATTTTTGATCGCACTCGAAAAGCCCGACGTACTGGGTATGGTCACGTTCAGCAGCAGATCTTTGGTTCGTTTCACATAGAAATCGGCTGTCAGGGTGATTCGATTGTTCAGCAACCCCAGATCAAGCCCCATATCGGCCTGAGTAGTTGTTTCCCAGGATAAATCGGGGTTGGCAATCTGACCGGGGCCAAGACCGGTTGAAACTGCGTTGCCGAACACATAATTCTGCGTTCCAAGCAGAGAGTAAGCCGGGTAGTTACCGATACCATCCTGATTACCCGTCAAACCATAGGTTGCCCGAAATTTGAGATCGCTGATGGCTGACACACTTTTCAAAAACGCTTCTTCGGAGACACGCCAGGCTAGAGCCGCCGACGGGAAATAGCCATACTGTTTGTTGGCCCCAAACCGGGACGAACCATCGGCCCGGAACGAGGCCGTAAGCAGGTATTTATCTTTGTAACTATAGTTGATCCGAGCCAGGTACGATTGCAGTCCCCAGGTACCAACACCCGAACTGGGGGTCAGCGGCACCGAACCCGAACCCAGATTGCTCGAACCCAGATTGTCGTTCACGAAGTTACGGGCCGAAGCCGTACTACTCTCGGTCCGGTTGGCCTGTTGGGTATATCCCAGCAGGGCGGTGATGTTGTGTACCGTATTAAATGCACGGGTGTAGGTCAGCAGGTTTTCATTCAGCCAGGTCATGGATTGGCTGTTGAACAGCGAAGCCGCCCCACCCTGCGCTAGTCCGCTGGATACCGACCGGGGCAGATACGAATCCTGCTTCTGCAAAACGCCATCAATCCCAAGCGACACCCGCAGGTTTAGCCCACTGATAATCTGATAGTCACCAAATACGCTTCCAAACACCCGGTTGGCTATATTGCGGTTTTTACTGTCGTTTGCCAGGGCGACCGGATTATCGGCGGTAAAAGCCAGAGCAGGGTCCGTAATCAGGTAATTGCCATCAGCCCCCCGAATGGGCAAAATGGGAGGAAACTGTAGGGCAGCCATCGTTACCAGTCCGGCACTGCCCAAATCGCCATCGGTACGGGATTGATTCGTTACAGTACGGCTAAGGGTAAGGCTGTTACCAACCTTGATTTTTTCGGTCAGTTTCCGATCCAGGTTCACCCGAAACGAATACCGTTCAAAGTCGGAGTTGACCACAATCCCGTTCTGTTTGAAATACCCACCCGAAAGCGCATACTGCGTTCGTTCGTCACCCCCACTCATCGAGAGCTGATAATTTGCCATGGGGGCCTGCCGAAAAATCTGATCCTGCCAGTCGGTACCTTCACCAAACGCATCAACCTGTGCCTGGGTGTATATGGCCGGCCGTCCTTCGTTGGTATTGGCATCGTTTACAAACTGGGCGTATTCTCGTGCATTCAGGACTGGATATTTCCGCCGAACATTCTGAATACCGTAATAAACATCCAGATTGACGGTCGATTTGCCCGCTTTACCGCGCTTGGTGGTGATGATCACGACACCGTTGGCCCCTCTCGACCCGTAAATGGCCGTTGAAGAAGCATCTTTCAGTACAGAAATGGATTCAATATCGCTCGGATTGAGCGTACTGAGCACATTGAAACTCGAACCACTTCCAGCCCCGTCGTTCTTGAACGGAATACCGTCGATGACATACAACGGCTCGTTGTCCCCCTGAATGGAGTTACCACCCCGAATCCGAATGCTGGTGCTGCTTCCCGGTGCACCCGAGTTCTGGGTTATCTGTACGCCAGCAGCCCGGCCCTGAATGGCCTGATCGAGCGAGGTAACGGCCACCTTGCGAATTTCATCCACCGGAACGGTAGAAACCGCCCCGGTCAGATCGCTTTTCTTTACCTGACCATACCCGACAACTACCACTTCATTCAGCGATTTGGTATCGGGCACGAGTTGCACATCGATACTCGACTGGTTTCGGACGTCCCGCTCCTGACTGATGTACCCAACGAAACTGAATACCAGGGTTATAGCATTGCCCCTGTCATTGGGTACGGTCAGGCTGTAACGCCCCTGGGCGTCGGTCGTCGTGCCGCGTGGTGACCCTTTCACCACCACACTTACGCCCGGCAGGGCTTCACCCGTTTCGCTGGTGACGCGCCCACTCACCCGAACATCATTCTGGTTAAGTTCGGCCATTTGAACGACGGCCAGATTGGCCAATCCTGACAGTTGTACAGGGCCAGCCGTTGTCGTGGTGGTAGCGGCTTCGGGAGTACGGATAATGACCCGATCGGTGTTCTTCGGCGGTAAAATCAGGTATGCTCCCGAACGCAGTTTCTTAAATCGAAGACCAACGGGTTTCAACAAGGCATTCAGATTGGTTTCGAGTCGACTCCCCAGATTAATCGATTCCAGCGGACTAAGGTGCCGGGAAACCACTGACTCTTCGAACAGAATATCGACGCCATAATGCTCTTTCAATTGGAGAAGCGTTTGTTTGAGCGACTGATTCGCCACGCTAATCTCTTTCCCTTTAGTCGATTGCCCGTTGTCGATCTGCTGATTCGTTCGGGCGTAGGCAAGGGTTTGGGCAATGGTATGCCCATAACCAACACTGAGCAACCAACCGGTTATCAGCGCAAACGGTAGTGATTTTGTCATTGAGTAAGCTGGGTTTCGGAAGCAATGGAAAAAACAAGTTTCTGGTCGCGGTGACTGACGTGCAGGCCAAGTAATTCAGCTAAGGCTTCAGCCAGTTCATCGGACGACCCGGCCCGGATGGTTCCGGTGAGTGTCCGCCGTGCCAAGGCCGGATCGGTGAGCTGAACGGTTACCCCAAACACGGCCTGAATCTGATGCGCCACATCGCGCAGTGGGGTATTGTTAAAACTGAACAGTCGGTAACGCCATTGGGCAAATTGAGTCGTATCAGCCTGGGTATGCATCCGTAAAGCGCCCCTATCGTCCAGGGTAACCCGGTCGCCGGGTTGCATAATCAGTTGCTGCTCAGGCCGATCGTCCGCCGTATAATGCAAATTGACCTTACCCCGTTTGAGTACCACTTCAGCCCGATTGATCTGACTTCGAACCGAGAATTCAGTCCCCAGCACCTCCACAGCCAGCCCGTCTGTAGTCTGAACCACAAACGGCTGGTCATTGGGTAGATGCTTTACCGCAAACACGGCATCGCCCGTTAGCAACACATTGCGGGAGAGCCAGCCATAGCCGATTCGGGGCATCCGTAAACTTGAATTACTATTGAGAGCCACCGTTGAGCCATCGGGCAGTTGCAGCGACCGCAGTTGGTACCGATTGGTCGTAATCGTCCTGTAAACGATCTTCTCCCGAAATACCCATCCACCAGCCAGCAAAGCCAGCCCGACCGTAGCCGCAACCAGCCATTTACCGGGATGCCACAGCGGTTGCGCATGCCCTTCAACAGGTCGTAGCGGGGGCGCGTGAATCTCGGAAGGGCCCATTCGTCGAGCCACTGAAAATAGAGTTCACGACTACCGGGCTGGACGAGCCATTCCCCGATCATTTTTTGCTGAACCGACGTAGCCTGTCCGGCAAAGTAGCTAAAAATCAATTCTTTAGAAGGTTGCATACCCGGTGGCTTTATCGTTGAGTATCAGAACAGGGTGGTAAACAACAGGAAGGTCCAGCTTATGAGCCGCTGATTACGAAGTAGTTGCCGCAATGCAGACGTGGCCCGAAGCAGGTGATTCTCGACTGTTTTCGGCGAAATCCCCATTTCCTGAGCAATTTCTTTATAGGACTTCCCTTCAAAGCGGCTTAGCAGGAACACCCGCTGCCGTTGCGTAGGCAATTGCTGAACAGCCTGTTCGACGGCTCGATACAGTTCATCCTGCTGAAGCAACCGATCGGGCTGGGTGGTGTCAAGGTCGGGTCGGTCAAGATGATCAGGCAGAGTTTCCTGGCGGCCTAACTCCCAGCGAAGGCTATTATACGCTCGGTTACGGGCGGCCTGGTACAAATACGCCCGGTAAGAACCGGTGACCTGCTTATAGAGCTCTTTTGTGTAAAACGTGTAGAACAAATCGGCTACCAGGTCTTCAGCAAGCTGTCGGTTATAGACAAACCGAACCACATGACTGCACAACGGAGCGAAATACTGCCGGAAAAGCAATTCACAACCCAGTCGAGGGTCATCGTTGAATGCATTACGGATAAACAATTCACCGTCGTTGGGCATTGGCTGGGGCGCGTCGGTCTGGCTCCTGGCGAGTGGCACTTGTCCATCAGAATCGGGGCTGGTTGGTCGGAGAATAGCAAACACAGGAGCAGGCATTGCGTTGAGGGTCTGGTACTAGAAAGACAAGTTCAGCGCATAAATCCCCCAACCGATTTTTATTTTTTATCCATAAAATGCAAATAACCTCAGCTACTCCCCATCGCTGGGGCTATAACGGCCATAAACACGTGATGCCCACATGCGGGTTGGGTAGTGATTGGCTCCCGATGCCTTTTGGTCTAAAACAACTCATTCATTCCTCTATGTCAATCCGCCGTACCCTTCTGCTGTCGATTTTCGCGTCCCTGTACATTTTTGTCGCAACAGCTCAAACACCTCCTCCGCAAAAGCTGTACATGTACCTGATCTATCACAAGCTGAATCCGGGTCTTACCATTCAGGATGCGCTTCCTGTGGAGCGGGAATGGAAAAAGATCAACCAGGCGGCTGTCGATGAAGGGCGACTGGAAGGCTGGTACATGACCGTAAAGCAGTTTACGTCAAACCCAAACCAGACCGAATACGACTACGTGACGCGTATTATCTCGAAAGAGATGGCCATACGGGGCGCTTCGCCTGAAGCCATGGCCCGCATCTACGGCGACAGTGTACAGGCGAAAATGGCGGACCTCCAGAAGCGGGATCGGAATACGGCGCCGGTAGTAAAAATGGAAATCTGGGAAATCAGCGATGGTGCATATACACCCAGGTTTGCCCCCGACAATACGCAATTCATGATTGTGGAGCGCATGAAACGCCGAACACCGGGAGCTGATTATGAGGGCGTGCTAAAACAAATAAAGAAACTGGGTGAAGAGCGTATTAAACGGGGTAATCTGCTTGCCTGGGATTTTGCATCACTGGTGATTCCGAATGGCAGCGAAAAAGGGTATGAGTTCAGTACCTCACAGTTTGTCAAGAGTCTGAGCGACGTAGCCAATCCGGTTCAGGCCGATTCACCAACGCCCCTAATGCCAGCCCCGGCCTACAAGCAACTCCGAAGTCAGGCAGCCCAAACGTTCGATGTGGTTCGACAAGAAGTGTATCGTTTCATGGAATACACAAACAAACCCGGCAACTAAATCGCTGGCTAGTTCGCTAACAACCTAGCCTGAACGTAAACTTTCTGACCTGTTTATAGTAATGCAAAACAACAATCGGCCTGACAGGCTGATTCTGCATGAATATACCGTTACTACGAACTATGGAAACGAAAGAGAATGATTTACACGGAAATGCACCCGATTCGTCGCCAGTCGTTTTGTTGATTATCGATATGATTAACGACCTGGAATTTCCGGGTGGCGATGAACTGGAAAGCCCTGCCCGTCGAGCTGCGGATGCCATTCTGACCCTAAAACAACGGGCCAGGGCCATAAACATTCCTATTGTTTACGTGAATGATAACTTCGGGAAATGGCGCTCCGATTTTACGGAGGTTACCGACCATGTACTGCACGATGGCGTTCGGGGACGCTACCTGGCAGAAGTGCTTAAACCCGAATCCGACGATTATTTTGTACTGAAGCCGAAGCATTCGGGATTTTACGCCACTACCCTGGACACGCTACTGACCTATCTGAAAGCCAAACATATAGTCTTAACTGGCATCAGTACCGATTCGTGTATTCTGTTTACGGCCAATGATGCCTACATGCGCGACCTGAAGCTGTCCATACCAGCCGACTGTGTAGCCGCTATAAAGCCGACATACACGTCGGAAGCGCTGGCCTACATGAAACGCATGCTCAACGCCGACACGACGCCCTCAACTGAATTGAATCTGGCCGAATTGGTTCAGGCACAGACGCAAAAGCCATTAGAGGCTGTTTGAGTTCGTGAGCGCAGGTTCTTACAACCTGCCTCATGAGGTTTCTCAAAACCGAACGGTATGTCTGGCTCAGTTTTACGAAACCTCGCCAGGGCAGATTTGAGAATCTGCCCTTACCCTACCTGGGCCAAACGCTTTAAGTTGACTAAGCCAAACAACTTCTAAGCGTTTTACGTAATTGGTTTAACCAGCAGCTAACGACCAAAGGAGCTGATGGATAATGAGACCACTCGAGACCACAAACATAGCTCCCTACCTTTACATCCCTGTTTGGTTGGGCTGTAAACTTTCCGGCTTGACGAGCGTCCTGTCGACAGAAAGTTGTCCATGAAGGGCCAGCTAAAATTACGCTTCAGAAGGAATTATAATTCTTGCTTTTATACCAATTTCTTGTAATAAATATAAAAGGCCGCTCCCATCGATGAGTTCAATAGGCTTGTCTTTTGAAAATTGATGAGCATCTGAACCATACCAGCTTGTTGTAACCAGAATACCTTTAGTAGCTCCTTCATTTATCATTGTTCCATATAAATCTCTAACTGCCGATACTCCGACAAGATTTTTGTATCTTTTTGCCTGAATAACAATTTTCCCTCCAAGTACAGGTCTTAAATCAAAAGCTACTGCATCAATACCACCATCTTTTGAAGACCTCGTTTGTTTTGTTTCAAGGCCCATTTTTGAGAATAAATTCGTTACAAGATTTTCAAATTCAAATGGATTTAATTCCATTAAGTTAGGACTAATATCAAGTGTAGAAATAATATCTTCTTCTGTAACATACCTTTTATCCACCATTGAGAATTCCTTAAGAGGTTTCACTGGCACAAGTTCACTCGGAGAAGACGATATTTTAGCAGAAAGGCTTTGAAGGCATTTTATAGGCTCAACTCTCGCAAGATTAATTTTTATGAACTCTGATTTACTTGTGGATATACTTAATAATGTCGGGAATATAGTTTTCCCTATACCTTTATCTACTGTTTCGACAAACCCATTGAAAATGACGACTTCAACAGAGTTCGATTGATCTGATTCTACAATCTCATGGATAGTCCTGATTGCAATACTTGCGATTAGGCTTTTATAACAAGCGTCAATTTCAGCTTTTTTTCGGGGTTTTTCTTCAATGATATCTTTTGTTTTGACGTACTTGTATTCCAAAATGTTCGGAACTACCTCTATAGTAGGTAGCTTAAATTCAACTAATAATTCACCTGAATTTTTGTTAAAGGCTACTTTGTAATCTCTTTCCCAATCAAAATTATACTCAGAGTTTTCGAGAACGAGACTAACGTAAGACGCTACTGCTTCTTCATTACCTAGAAAATATAAATTTTTAAACTCTTCAATTTCTTGAATTTTCCTATGATATTCTGAATCGTAATTTTCCTTTTTCTTTTGTACTTTTAATTTATATTTCTCAATTTCATTACTTTTCTCTTTAATATTCTGTTCCCAATCTTTATGAGCTACCCGAAAATCATTTTTTGCTCGTTCAATTTTATCTAACCATTTTAATTTTACTGAATTGAACAAATTGCCCCAAATAGGCATTTTCCCAACACTATCTATAAACAAGACTTCTGAAGGTTCAACAGGTAATTCTAAAATTTTAGCAGGTAACTCCTCAGAAGGCGGTAGATACTCAGGCTTTAAAGTTTCAAAATTTATAGTATCGTCAATTTCAAGGGTTTCTGGTATAATTCCAGTGGCTAAATATGTGAACTTTACTTTATCTTCAATTGTAAGTTCTTCAGCTTCTTTTAATCTTAGTTCTAAATATTCTTGTTTGGCTCTTTTCAGGCTTTCTTTTTCATATTTGATATGTTCTCTTTCTATAGCTTTTTCATATCTTATTCGTGCAGAAGCCTGCCTACGTTGTTCTGCTTCATATCTACGTGATGCCCTTGCACCTGCTCTTGCGGCTGATACTAAAATCCCTGTAAAGCTACGAGCCATAAATTAAATTATTTGTTTAGCTATCAATTCTTCTAACAAAGAAGAACTTGGCAAAGGTTTACTACAGAGATCTACCATCTGTCAATAGAAGTTGACTAACTTGATTTAAAAAACGTACCTAACTGGGGAGTTTCCCCTATCGCAGGTGACCTAAAAAAGTGCCCCAACTTAGGCGGTTACTTTGTCAACTGGAGTCAGCAAACGAGCCAAAACCGCCAGGTTAAGGGACGCGCTTACTGTCGCACACATACCCACAAACAAGCACTGATTTTTTGGCGATGCAGCTAACTATTGTACTGGCGTAACGGTATAGCCTTTTTTGCGTAGTAGATTGATAACGCCGTTTTCATTGCCCAGGTGACCGGCTCCAAATGCAAAAAAGGTTGGCTTTTCTTTAGCGGCCTTTTCAATCACTGGAATCCAGCTTGTGTTGCGTTTTTCAAGCAAATCGCCCTCAAACTCATTCATCCCGGCATCGAATTGACTGGTTTTCATCTGCTTCATCAGCTTTTCCAGATCGTGTGTTTTATATGCCGACAAAAAATTCTGAAATTCCTTACTGGCGTCTTCGGGTTTACGCGCCATATCGACCAGACTTTTAAATTGCACATCCAGCGGAATTTTATCCAGTGCGGCCATTTGTGCCTCCAGCGATTCCAGGCCCAACACTTCTTTTTTGTCTTTCTGCGCCATCTGCATAAATGTCAGATCATACGATACTGGCTCGCAATTCAGAATACCCATGTACATCAGCGACAATAAGCCAATGGGTTTCATCATGCCCAACTGCGCCAGATTCATGTTCATTTTCTGTTTTAAATAGCTTTCCAGCAGCTTATAATCGTCGGCCGAGAGATAGTCTTTAGCCGTTTTTCCGTTGGTCATCATAGCCGCTTTCATCATACCTGCCATCATCGTCGGATCATCCATATCCAGTTCCAGGTAGACCTGCCGGGCATCACTAAGTGCCTTTTTTATTTCGTCGGTAATCGACAGGTCGGTTGGACATACCATATGAAACGTCCCGTAGAGATAGGACGGCTCTGCCAGCCCCGGCCCGGTCACTTTATAGAGCAGGGCGTGGTCCTGAGCCTGTGTATAAAATGGGTTCATCAGCCACAACACCAACGAGACTATCTTTAGCGGTTTTTGCATAAAATTCTTCGTAAAGCCTGAACACAAAAGTAATGAAACAAACCATCGTAAATTGTCGTAATTCACGAACGAATCTGCCTACCGAAACTACATTTCCGCTGAGTGTGTAACTTTGGTAGCCTAGTCGAGTTGTTAATCAATACCCCGTATGGTAGCCCAACAGCCTAAATCCGTTCATTCACAAGCATTTGCCCATAAAATCCGTCTGGTTACAGCCGCGTCTTTGTTCGATGGGCACGACGCAGCCATCAATCTGATGCGTCGACTTATGCAGGCGTCCGGTGCCGAAGTGATTCATCTGGGTCATAATCGGTCAGTTGCCGAAATTGTTGACTGTGCCATTCAGGAAGATGTTCAGGGGATTGCCGTGACCAGCTACCAGGGTGGTCATCTTGAGTTTTTCAAGTATATGTATGATCTGCTACACGAACGTGGAGCTGGTCATATCAAAATCTTTGGAGGTGGTGGCGGCACCATCTTACCAACCGAAATCGAGGAACTTCATGCCTATGGTATCACCCGCATCTACTCGCCCGACGACGGCCGGGCCATGGGATTGCAGGGCATGATCGACGATTTATTGCACCAATGCGACTTTGCTCCTCCGACACCTGATCAGCAGGCGGCTGAACTGTCGCCTGTCGAATCGGATACTATAGCCCGGTTAATTACCACCGCCGAGAATCATCCTGAACAATTTGCTCAACCACTTCATCACTCCATCACTCAATACGCCCCCGTTTTAGGCATTACGGGAACGGGAGGTGCCGGAAAATCATCGCTGGTCGATGAACTGGTCCTTCGGTTCCTGCGTCAGTACCCGGATAAAACGCTGGCTATCTTATCCGTCGATCCATCGAAACGAAAAACAGGCGGGGCACTGCTGGGCGATCGGATTCGGATGAATGCCATTCAGTCGCCACGAGTCTATATGCGTTCGCTGGCAACCCGACAATCGAATCTGGCACTGAGTCGGCATGTACAGGATGCCATTAACGTATGCAAAGCAGCCCATTTCGACCTGATCATTGTCGAGACCTCGGGCATCGGGCAGTCGGACACTGAGATTACCGAACATGCTGATAAGACACTGTATGTAATGACCGCTGAGTATGGAGCAGCCACCCAACTCGAAAAAATCGACATGCTCGATTTCGCGGACGTGATCGCCATCAACAAATTCGATAAACGGGGCTCTCTGGATGCCTTACGCGACGTTCGGAAACAGTATCGGCGTAACCACAATCTATGGGATATTGCCGACGATGACCTGCCCATTCTGGGAACTGTAGCCTCTCAATTTAACGATCCGGGGATGAATGCCCTGTTTGATCGGCTGATGGGGTTGGTTGGCATGGGGCAGGGAGAAGGGAGCATGAAACAGAGCGATGGTAATAAACCTCCCCTTGCCCCCACCACGCCTAGCTCCCAGCACCCCACTCCCAGCACCACGCCCCAGGCCATCATTCCCCCAGACCGAGTACGTTACCTGGCTGAAATTGTGGAAGAGAGCCGTCGGTACGATGCGTTTGTGCAGGAACAAACTACATTGGCCCGGCAACTGTATCAGATACACGGCACTTTGACCTTACTTCCAGACGGTGCGATTAAAGACGAACTGCAAAAGTTGTACACAGTGCTTGACGCACGGCTCCATCCCGACAGCCGCGCTTTATTGACTCAATGGCCAATACTTCAGCAACGCTATACGGCTGACTTCTACGAGTATACGGTTCGGGACAAAGTGATCCGGCAGCCTCTTTACTCTGAAACCTTATCGCATCTGAAAATCCCCAAAGTGAGTTTGCCGAAATACCACGACTGGGGCGATGTGCTGCGCTGGTTACTAACCGAGAATGTACCGGGTGAGTTTCCGTACGCAGCTGGGGTATTCCCGCTTAAGCGCGAAGGCGAAGACCCAACCCGTATGTTTGCCGGGGAAGGTGGCCCCGAACGGACCAATCGTCGGTTTCACTACGTCTCCAAAGGGTTACCTGCCAAGCGACTCTCAACCGCCTTCGATTCGGTCACACTGTATGGCGAAGACCCAGCCATGCGGCCCGACATTTTTGGCAAAATTGGTAATTCGGGGGTCAGCATTTGTACCCTCGACGATGCCAAGAAACTTTACTCAGGCTTCGACCTCTGCGATCCGGCCACTTCAGTTTCCATGACCATCAACGGCCCTGCCCCCATGTTGCTGGGCTTTTTCCTGAATGCTGCCATTGACCAGCAGTGTGAGAAATGGCTTCTTAACCAGGAGCGGGGAGTTAGCCGTGAGGAGCGAGAATGGCTACACACGAATCAGGATGCGTCAGCACTCCTCACGGCAAACTCCCCACTACTCATTCCGTCATATAATGGCCCACTTCCTGAAGGGAATGATGGGTTGGGATTGCTGCTACTTGGCACTACGGGCGATAAAGTTTTGCCTAAAGAGGTCTACGAAAAAATTAAAGCCGACACCCTCCGTCGCGTGCGGGGGACGGTCCAGGCCGATATTCTGAAAGAAGATCAGGCACAGAATACCTGCATTTTCTCGACCGAGTTTGCGCTCAAGATGATGGGCGATATTCAGCAGTATTTTACCGACAATCGGGTCCAGAATTTTTATTCGGTTTCGATTTCGGGATACCACATTGCCGAGGCAGGCGCCAACCCGATTTCCCAACTGGCCTTTACCCTCTCGAACGGATTTACGTTTGTAGAATATTACCTGAGCCGGGGGATGCATATCGACAATTTTGCGCCCAACCTGTCGTTTTTCTTCTCGAACGGCATGGACCCCGAATACACGGTGCTTGGTCGGGTAGCCCGGCGAATCTGGGCAAAAGCGATGAAACACAAGTACAAAGCCAACGATCGTTCGCAGAAGTTAAAGTACCATATTCAGACATCGGGGCGGAGTTTGCATGCGCAGGAAATAGCCTTTAACGACATTCGTACCACCTTGCAGGCACTACTAGCCATTTATGACAACTGCAACTCGCTGCACACCAACGCGTATGATGAAGCTATTACAACCCCTACCGAAGAATCCGTTCGGCGGGCCATGGCCATTCAGCTGATTATCAATCGGGAGTTTGGGCTCACTAAGAATGAAAATCCATTGCAAGGCGCTTTTGTCGTTGACGAATTGACCGACCTTGTCGAAGAAGCTGTTTATCAGGAATTTCTGGCGATCAATGAACGCGGAGGAGTTTTAGGCGCCATGGAGCGCATGTATCAGCGTAGCAAAATTCAGGAAGAGTCGATGTATTACGAGACGCTGAAACACAATGGTCAGTTACCCATTGTAGGCGTCAATACCTTCCTCGATCCAGCCGGTTCGCCTACAGTTATCCCTCGTGAAGTTATTCGCTCAACGGACGAAGAAAAACGTTACGCTGTCGAATCGTGTCAGGCATTTCAGAAAAAGCATCAGGCCGAAGCAGCTGTAGCCCTAACCAATTTACAGACAACCGCATTAACCAATGGCAACCTGTTTGAAAGCCTGATGGAAGCTACCAAAGTCTGTTCGCTCGGCCAGTTGTCCAACGCACTTTATGCCGTAGGGGGCCAGTATCGGCGGAATATGTAACAACCAAATCGTACCGATAAACGATTCAAAAGCTGATTTTCTAAGCGATTTCAATCATTGGCATCGGGTAGGTTTATATAAATTGATCAATTGTTCGTTACTACGAATGAATGCCATACCAAGGCCAATGAACATACAATGAACCGTAACCTGTATCTATTTTTCGTACTGCTGCTGAGTAGTTTCTACGTTGGCTGCCAGACGAAACGCCATGATGAAACCACAGCTACCGAGGCCGAGAAGCCCTCGATAGCCACACTGTCTAAAAATACGTTCACGCTGGGCGATACGTTACAGATTCAACTTAGCGAGCCAATTACGGAGGCCGTCGTTTCGCTGGGTACCAATCCACTTCGTATTATTCAGCAAACGGATAGCACGCTAACGATTCGGGCGACATCCCTAAAAACGGGCTTGCATCCGCTCATTGTTGCCGGGAAGCTTCGCAATAAAACGCTGACCTCCGATACGATTTCGGTTGAATTATGGTCCGATTTCAGACCTGTAGCCCTCACCTACTCGGTGCTAAAACAATTCCCCCATCAAGCAGACAGTTTTACGCAGGGCCTGGAATTTTATCAGGGGAACCTCTATGAAAGTACGGGCCTCAATGGGCAATCGAAACTGATGCAGGTGGATCTGGCAACGGGTGCCATCGAAAAATCGGTTCCGTTGGCCAGTCAATACTTTGGGGAAGGGATTACTATTTTTCGCGACAAAATTTACCAGCTTACCTGGACATCGGGCGTATGCTTTCGGTATACCATGGATTTTTCGCTTGACAAAACGTTCACCTATCACACACAGGGCTGGGGGCTTACGCATACCGACTCGACATTAATTCTGAGTGATGGCACCAATCGGCTGTTTTTTCTTACGCCAGACTTTCGTCGTACTGGTGAACTAGCTGTTTACGACAATTTTGGGCCGGTCATGAACCTCAACGAACTGGAATATGTAAATGGCTATGTGTTCGCCAACGTCTGGCAAACCAATCGAATCGTGCAAATTGATGTAACGACGGGAAAGGTGGTTGGTGAACTTTCGATGGAAGCTATTTTACCCAAAACCATTGATACTAAAGCCAATGTGCTAAATGGGATTGCGTACCGAGCCGACGAAAACGCGTTTTACGTGACGGGCAAAAACTGGCCTACTTTGTTTAAAATCCAGCTAAAGAATCAGCCCAAACAGACCGTAGCGTTACGTTAATCAGGAATTGGCTGGCAGTAGCGTTTGCTTTTGCCAGCCAATCTCGAACGGGGCTTGTTAATCTACTTCTTCGACGGTGGCTTCGGGCGCATTACGCTTAACGGAATCGATACCGTTTTCCCGACTGGCTACGGTTTCGTACATCTCACTGCTACCAATGATCTGGCCGTTGCCTGCTTTCAGATTGAAATAATGTTTGCCATTGGAGGATTCCTTACGGTCGTATCGGTCATCATCCGGCGAGTTTTTGCGAACCGATTCGATACCGTTTTCGCAGGCGGCCTTGCTTGAATAACCTTCGCTGGCCAGAATGACCTGGCCATTTCCTGCTTTTAGGTTAAATTGATACTCTCCGTTCTTCCGGGTCGATATAACAAACTTTCCCATGTGTTATAGTGAATTAAGGGTGACATTAGCTGTAAATTAAGTCACTTCTTGTTGATAAAACAATGGTTATTAATCATGTAGACGATACAGCACGATACCCTTTATACTTTTTCAGCGAAAAAGCCGTAACATTGATACTGATGCATTTACGACGACTCTTAACTACCCTGCTCCTGCCAGCTTCACTGACAGCTTTGGCTCAAACCCTTCCAGTTCTGGATCAGAACCCAACCAGTCTGCGTTGGTATCAGCTCAATACCCCTCACTTTCGCGTACTATACCCGACTGGTCTCGACTCGACGGCTCAACGAACCGCCAACCGGCTCGAAGACCTGTACGAGCCTGCCAGTGCCTCACTTGGCAAGCAGCCCCGCCGACTTTCGGTCCTGCTTCAGAACCAGACCACCAACAGCAACGGGTTTGTAACTCTATTCCCCCGTCGTTCAGAGTTCTTTGCCATCGCCCCCCAGGACCCTGGTTTGCTCGGCACGTTCAACTGGCTCGATTTACTAGCCGTTCACGAATACCGGCACGTCGTTCAAAATGATAAAGCGTTGCAGGGATATGGACGGGTTCTCAATACCTTGCTGGGTAGTACGGGGCTTTATCTCCCCCTATTCACGGTTCCCGACTGGTTTGCCGAAGGCGATGCTGTCAGTAATGAAACGCTTTTAAGTACGAGTGGACGAGGTCGAATCCCCAACTTCGACCTAGGTATGCGGGCTAATCTACTGGCAGGCAATCGGTTCGATTATCCGAAAGCCGTTTCCGGTTCATTCCGTGATAATGTCCCGAATCATTATGTGTTGGGGTATTTTCTGACCACGTACCTGAAACGGACCTACGGGCCCGATGTATGGAGCCGGGTATTGAATCGCAACTACCGCCGTTTCCCATGGCCATTTGCCTTTTCGGCCAGTATCAAGGACGAAACTGGTCTGCGAACCGAGGATTTGTATCGTAAAACGATGGATGATCTGACGGAAACCTGGCAAAAACAACAGGAACAGATCACCCTAACTCCTGCCGATCCCTTTCCCACTAAGGCCGAAAAGCAGCGGACCGCTAAACCAGTTTTTACCAATTACCAGCACCCTCAGTTCCTGAACGACTCGACAGTGATATGCCTAAAAAGTGGCCTGGGCGACACACCCCGGCTGGTGATCCTACGTAAAAACCAACCCGAAAAAACGATTCAGGTACAAGGCTTTACCAACGATCCAGGGTTCCTGTCGGCCAACGCATCCAAAGCGTGCTGGATTGAGTTTGGCTATGATCCACGGTGGAGCCAGCGTATCTATTCAACCATCCGTCTACTGGATCTGAAAACCGGCAAACTCACCCGATTAACGCATCACACCCGATATACAACCGTAGCCATTTCGCCCGACAACTCGAAGCTACTTGTAGTCGATAATACTGAACGCTACAAAACTCAGCTTCTTGTTCTCGATGCGCTCACTGGTAAGGTTCTCAAAACGCTGCCGAATCCAGCTAATGAGTTTTATCAGCATCCACGCTGGTACGAAGACAGTCGAACCATACTGGTCATTGTGCTGAAAGATGGCAGGAAAACGCTCCGACGTCTGGATACCGAGTCAGGAAATCAACTCGATTTACTGCCCTGGACCAATGAAAACATCAGCCACCCGCAACCATGGGCAAACTATGTTTTCTACAACTCGCCCCGCTCGGGTATCGATAATATCTACGCAGTGAATAGTACGTCGAAAGCGGTTTTTCAGGTAACATCCCGCCCACTAGCCGCTTATCATGCCGCTGTATCGCCCTCTGGCAGCCGTCTGGCGTTTGAGGACTTTTCGGCCACTGGCTACCGCATAACCGATATGCCGCTCAACCCTTCAGATTGGCGCCCCGTAACTGAGCCAGTCCGGGAGAATCTTGTCCGTTACTTCGGCTCGTTAGCGAATCGGGAACCAGGTGCTGCTGAAGGCCGCCAGGTTTTAGCCGACTCGTCAATCAATATAACCCCCTATTCACCTTCTCGCTTCCGTCGGTTGGTTCATACCTTCAATGTTTACAACTGGGGGCCTGTTTTAAGCAGTTCCGGGCAAACTCTGTCAATTGGCCTCAACTCACAGGATTTATTAAGCACTACCCAACTCAGTGCGGGTTATACGTATAACCAAACCGAACGAACTGGTAATTTTTATGCGCTTCTGAGTTATCAAGGGCTCTATCCGATTATTGATGTCAGTTTTCAGCGTGGCGCCCGTTCGACCTCGTTGTATATCGACAAGGTTGTTCCGGCAGATAGCCTGCGGACCGATCGGTGGACTTATAATCAGGTTACGGCTGGTTTTCGATTGCCTTTACAACTAACAAATTCTAAATACATACAGGGTATCAGTCTGTCGGCCTATTATAATTATTTGCAGGTAAGCGGCTACGACTTACCGTATCGCTATATAACCGAGGTAGGCTCGTCGGGGTCATTGAGTGCCCTGCTACGACAAAGTAAGCGGGATGTTGCGCCACGCTGGGGCCAGACGATAGCCGTAAACTATCGAACGACCCCCTTTGGCGGAAAACTCACAGCTGAACAATTGGGCATTCAGGGCAATGTATTCTTACCCGGCCTTGGAAAACATCACTCCCTCCGTTTACGGGCTGGTTATCAGCTCCAGGCTCAGGGAACGTATCAATTCGGAGCTGCTGTATTCTACCCCAGAGGCCAGGCTTATATTGCTGATGATCAGATCAAAGCGGGCAGTGTAGAATATCGATTACCTGTTGCCGATACGCACTGGTCACTTGGGCGCTGGTTGTATGTACAACGCATTAAAGCAGCTGGATTCGTTGATGGAGTGAATGGACAAAGCTCCGTTGAAGTGCGGGACATTTATGGCCGACTACGAGGTTATGAAACCCAGATTCATAATTTTCAGACTACAGGACTCGATGTTTCTTTTGTCTTCAACGCCCTCCGTTTACGTACATCGTTCGAAGCGGGTTTCCGAAGTATCTATAATCTGACCACGGGCCAGTGGCTCATTCAGCCGCTGGTTATTGATATTGGGATTTGACATTCAGAACTAAGGGCGACACGGGTGAACAGTTGTTCACCCGTGTCGCCCTTAGTTCTGAATGTCTAACGATTACCCTTTATAGAACACCCATTTCGAGAGTTCACGGAAGGAAACTTTTTTGCCGTACATCAGGATACCAACGCGGTAGATACGGGCCGCTATCCAGGTAGTTCCTAAGAATCCCAGCACCAGCAGCCCCATTGACAGCATCAATTGCCAAATTGGCACCCCGAAAGGCACCCGCACCATCATGACAACTGGCGACGTAAAGGGAATAATGGATGTCCAGAATGCCAGCGGCCCATCGGGGTCACGGACGGCAATCTGGGCAAAGGCAATAGCTGCAATGATGGGCATCATGATCGGAAACATGAACTGCTGCGTCTCCGTCTCACTATCGACGGCAGCGCCAATAGCCCCAAATAAGGCACTATAAAGCAGATACCCGCCCAGGAAATAGAACAGAAAACAGCTGATAATCAACGGAATATTAAGCGTCTCAATGGCAGCCATGATGCTAGTTACCGGATTTTTATCTTTCGCCATCTTCTGTTGGACCTCCTGCTGACCAGGCATGCCATTCATACGAGCCGACATGGCTGATTTCGCCGTTTCTTTTTGACCCAGCACGCTGGACCCAACCGTAATCAGACCGGCAGTCAGGGCAATCCAGAGCAGGAACTGGGTCAGTCCAACCAGCGCAACACCAATGATTTTACCCAACATCAACTGGAAGGGCTTCACCGACGAAATAATCACTTCAACAATCCGGTTGGTTTTTTCTTCCATTACCCCCCGCATTACCTGTGTACCGTAGATCAGCACTGAAATATAGATGAGCAAGGCACAAAACCCACTGATGATGGTCGTAGCAATGCCGTTACTGCTTTTTTCGCCCGAATCACTCAAGCTGATCGTCTGCGCATCGACGTTCACTTTGGCATCTTCAATCACTTTTTGCGTAATACCAGCCTGCTCCAGCTTAATCGTCTCGATTTCCTTACCAATCGCTCGTTCAATATTACTCTGCAACGCCAGACTGACGCTCTTTTCGGCAAAAATCTGTACCGTTTTAGGATAGTCGATCACATCTTTCGGAATAAAGACGAGCGCATCGTATCCCTGCTTCACAAATGACTTTTTCGCATTGGTCAGCGATTCTTTAGGGTACGAAAACACCGTTTCATTATCGGCCTTAAACTTATTGACAAACCGCCCGCTCTCGTCGACGACGGCTACTTTTTTCTGGTTTATGGAGCTAACGGCGGCCCAGCCAATTATGGCATAGAAGCCGAAAATCAGAACGGGACCCAGTATCGTCATAACGATAAACGACCGTTTGCGCACCCGTACCAGGTATTCGCGCTTAATAATCAGGAAAATTGTATGCATAAGGGTTAATGATAGAATTGATGAATGATAGAATGAGTGAATTGGTAAAAGGAATTACGAATGCCCCGATTGAAGCACTCAACAACTCAATCAGGCTATCAGTCAATCATTATTTTCGCCTACGGTTTGGATGAAAATGTCGTTCATGCTGGGAATATTTTCGCCAAAAGACCGAAGAGCAACTGTGTCGATCAAGTGCCGGATCAGGTCATTTACCGAAGCATCGGGAGGGATCTTAATATCGGCCCGCTGGAAATCGTCTTCCAAAGGCTGGTTTCGCAAAACCTCAAAGGCCGTTGGCAGACTTGTTAGTACACCCTGGTATTCAATGTGATAGGTATGCGTTTTAAACTGCTCCTTAATTGCCCGTTTCGAGCCATCCAGAATTTTATGGGAGCGGTTGATCAAAGCAATGTAATCACACAACTCCTCTACAGATTCCATCCGGTGAGTCGAGAAAATAATGGTTTTCCCCTTCTCGCGCAGTTCCAGAATTTCGTCTTTGATCAGGTTGGCGTTGATTGGATCGAAGCCAGAAAAGGGCTCGTCAAGGATAATCAGATCGGGCTCGTGCAAAACTGTTGCTACAAACTGAACTTTCTGCTGCATTCCTTTCGAAAGGTCCTGAATCTGCTTATTCCACCAGGTCTTGATGTCGAACTTGACAAACCAGACTTTCAGCATTTCCATAGCCTGTTTTTCGGTCAGGCCTTTAAGCTGTGCCAGGTAAAGTAGTTGTTCACCCACCTTCATTTTCTTGTACAAGCCCCGCTCTTCGGGCAGGTAACCGATGCGTTTGATATGATCTGGCTTAAGCCGCTCACCATCCAGAATAACCTCACCAGAGTCGGGGGCTGTAATCTGGTTGATGATGCGAATCAGTGAGGTCTTTCCAGCACCATTAGGCCCCAGCAGGCCAAAAATACACCCTTTAGGGACGGATAAGCTCACATCATCCAGCGCCCGGTGTTCGGCATATTGTTTGATGATGTGATGGGTTTCGAGGATATTGGTCACGAGTGTCGGTAACTTATTCTGTTTAGGTTAATTCGTACTGTTTGACGCATCAAACTACGGACATAAGGCGAGTATCTACCACCAATTTACGGACGAACTGCATATGTGCCTTACAAACGGTCATAAAAAAGCCATACCCAACTTCGAGTATGGCCCTTTCTAGTCAAATTTGTTAGAATTGGTAAAAGTAGCTGAGAGTTACCCGCTAATCTTTTTGATCGGGATGTATAGATTACCAATCCATAGTATAGAACTTCATTAATCCACTCAGTTGTAATACTCTCTAACCTGAAATAGTAACATTAGAAATAGCAAGCCGAGTAAAACCCCAAAAAGGCTGAACGACAAAATACTGGTTACGACACTAATTAACTGTGCATAGTAACTGTAGACCCAACCTGAGCGTTTCCGATTGAACAATCCAGGAAGCGCTAAAATGCTTAATACTAAGCCAACTATGGCTAAAATCATAGAAATACTATACGCAAACCCAACACTTGCACCACCCATAAAAGTGGCAGGCATCAAAGCGGTTCCGATTCCTAAAAATAGCAGAATCCCAGGAGCAGCCAGAATTAATAAGACCAGGGTGACAATCGGCCAGAACTTAACAAACCCCTCCCGAAAATTTATAGGGAATTGAAAAGGTGCTTTGGTTGTAAAATAGGGAGCTAATTCAGCTTCGAGTACGGCAGGCTGAGCCATAAGAGTAAAGAGGTTTAGGGAATATAACAATTGCATGATTAACCTCCTTAAAATTACAGCTTATAGCACCCTTTCAACAAAATCAGGGCATGATTTATCAAACGGTAACCTCGTCAGACTCAATGGGCTGCGTTCTGAATTCACCCTCCCATTTCGAGATCACACAGGTAGCTACAGCATTACCCGCTACACTGGTTGCCGACCGGCCCATATCCAATACCTGATCGATCCCCAGCAACAGTCCCAGCCCTTCGAGTGGCAGATTAAACTGCGAAAGTGTACCGGCTATAATCACTAATGAAGCCCGTGGTACACCCGCAATACCTTTAGATGTAATCATGAGGGTGAGCATCATTGTGATTTGCTGCCCCAGCGACAGGGGAATACCATAAGCCTGGGCAATGAAGGCCGTAGCAAACGTCATATACAACATCGACCCATCCAGATTGAATGAGTAGCCCAGCGGCAAAACAAACGAGATAATACGTTCTGAACAACCAAACCGCCGTAGGGCCTCGATCGTTTGCGGAAACGACGCTTCTGAACTTGCTGTACTGAATGATAAGATAATAGCCGAACGCACTTCTTTCAACAAGGCAAAGTAAGGGATTCGGGCAGCCAGGCAGATAAGCGACAATACGACGAAAATAAAAAACAACAACCCCCCAAAGAAGCACAGGATAAGGTAAGCGTATCCGGCCAGAATACCCAGCCCCTGTTTGGCCACTACAGCCGCCATAGCGCCCAGCACCCCAAAAGGCGCAAACGACATCACATATCCTGTAATTTTGAACATGATGTGTGAGAGCGCGTCAAGTGCTTTGATCATTATTTTGCCATACGCACCGACCGATCCGACAGCTACGCCAAAGAAGATGCTGAACACAACAATCTGGAGGATCTCATTACTGGCCAACGCTTCAATAAAACTCGTTGGGAAGATGTGCTCGATGAAATTAGTGAATGTAAGCTTTTTAACTTCCAGCCCCACATCGGTACCCTTGGCTGGCAATTGCAAATCCATCACTTCACCAGGTTTCATGATGTTTACAACCAATAGCCCTACCACCAGCGACAAGATGGTTGCGAAGTAAAAATAAGCCAGGGTTTTCAATCCGATTCGTCCCACAACGCCAAAATCTCCCAGCTTGGCAATGCCGACCACCAGCGTCGAAAAGACCAGCGGTCCAATGATCATTTTAATGAGCCGAAGAAAAATCTTGGACAGGATATTCAGGTCGATTCCCGAAAAACCCGAGCCAGTATCCGGGAAAAAATAACCAATGGCAATCCCGAGCACCATGCCCAGAAAAATTCGTGTTGTCAGATTTGGGAGTTTCATGTAGTACTAGTTCCGTTCGATGGTTGATGATTGGTTGTTATTACGTTCTCAATGTACTATTCCTGCTGCTGACTTGTAAACAACAGCGCTCAGGCTAGTTGGGATTTACAAGCGATAGCCTATCTGACAAATGTAACAGAATCCGTGCAGTTCCGGAAATTCGTACATATCAGGTATTTCGTCTGGTTTTAGCAACTCTTTTAGTGCAAATGAACAATCAACCGACCGCAAACATTATTTTTTTGCTTGTTAAGACGCCAACCTGTATTATGCGACCCTATCGACCATTTAATCAATAAATCTGATTGAAAATGCGTCGATAAACGGGTTTTCGGCACGCAAATTGCCCCTTCAACACAAAATAGAAAAGGTAATCGGTCAACTTGAATGGCGTGCGAAATGTAATATCATCAATGATGACCGTCTGCTTACGGCTCTTCTGACCAGAAGGCAATCGTTGAAGGCGATGATGGTGCTCCCAATACGTTAAGAAGAAAGGGAGCCGAACACCTTTATCAACGAAAAAGATTTCTTCGGCGCTGGTTTTCTGATCAATAATACGACTGATCCAGTCCTGGCGAAACAGGAAAAAATTTAATTGTAAATGAACCAGATCATCCTGTAAGCAACCATCGAAACGGACAACCTTCACTGGAGGAAATGCTGGGGTGAGCTGCTCGAACAACGCTCGATTAAAGCCTTCCCAAACCTTGGGCAACGGCTGATCTACCTGGGTTTTAAGGATAAAGCGCATAACTGGCGAACGAATTGTGGAGCAAGAAAAAAAGGAACATATTTACCTTTTACTGGAAAAGTCAATTTTAAGGTTGCCAAAAACAATCAAAGGTATATATTTACCCGTTAACCTGCTTCTTCTAACCCCCATTGGGCGAATTCCCGGTAAGTGTATGCGTCAACTCACTCGGAGGTTAGTTTGTTGGCTAGTGACTGGACTGCTCAGTTTTTCCAGCTATGTACAGGCCAGTCCACCTGAGCCCGAATATCTCACTGTACGCAATGGCTTACCTCAGGGATTTGTTAATTCGATTATTCAGGATAAACGGGGATTTATCTGGTTAGCCACCCGCGATGGTCTTTGTCGATACGATGGCATTCGGTTCCGAATTTATACACATGATCCCCGATTAGTTCAGTCGCTTTCGTTTAGCAGTATCTACGAAATCCGGGAAGATGTGCTCGGCAAACTCTGGATTCGTACTGAAAATAATCATATCGACTGTTTCGACCCTGTCACTGAACGCTCCAACCGAATCTCTAATTCACGGGCCTTTCAGCAGGCATTAGGTCGTGATCAACTTATTGGTATTCAACCCGATCGGGCTGGCAATGTTTGGGTTGCCACCCGAACAAATGGCTTTTTTCGGCTCAATGCCAATGGGTCTATTTCACATCGGCAATGGGCCATAAAAAGCGATTCTGTCCAGTCGCTTATACATGCAATTCTGGTCGATCATCAAAATCAACCCTGGCTGGCTACTCACTACGGACTTTTTCGATACGATCTGAGTTCACAGCAGTTGATCGCCTTTCGTACCGATCAGGGCCTTCCTCAAAACGAAATATATCGACTCCATGAGCGACGCAATGGCGAATTCATGCTGGGGTTTCCGGGAAGCGTTGCTCTATTCAACCCGACAAAAAAGCAAGTCAGACAAGTAATAAATCTGGCCAATGAGCCTGGGTTACCTCTCTTTGCAACCGATCAGCAAGGCGTTGATTATATTAATCAAAACCGCTATACCGATCGAACAGGGCTGGTACCATTGCTCGAAGATGCTTCGGCCGAATCCCCTAAGTTAGGGAGATTCACTCCTTTAGCCATTCTTGTTGATCGTTCCAATGTACTCTGGATTGGGCTCAACGGTGATGGGGTAATCAAATATGACCTGAACAAGCACCCTTTTCAAACCTGGCCCTACCGAACCAATTTTCAGACGGATTGGCTCACCCAACAGGTAAACATAGCAGCCAGTGTTATTCCAGATGCTATACGCCAGCAGTCGCCATCGGGAATTCGGTATCAATTCGACGGGCGTCGAACCCTATGGATCAGTAGTTTGCAAACGCCCCCCTTCCGATATGACGCATCTCGACAATCGTTTGTAGCCGTACAACCTACAGGTATCGAAACGCGCTGGTTACCCAACGGAAATTTTCGGCTGGCTGCCCTGGCAACGGGGGCTCAGGGAGAGCTTTGGGGTTTATTAGGTCCAGCCAATCAGGCAGTGGTACGCTATAACGCTGACCTGCAAACGTTTACGGCTTTCCCACTCCCACTCCCAGCCAATCATCCGTACACCATTACAGGCATGGTTGTGGATGGTGGCCGCATCTACCTGGCCACCGAAAATCACGGGCTTCTCCGGGCCGATTTGCCCAGTAAACGACTCATTCACTGGCAAAGTGTAGCCAGCAATCCTCACGCCCTACCTGGCAATTCATTATTATGCCTGGCCCAGGACCCTTTGCAGTATAAGTATTTATGGATAGGCACATTTGGTGAAGGCCTATGCCGACTCGACAAAATGACAGGTTACATCGAACGGTTTCCCGTTGGTAAAGCCTTATCGACCAACGTGATATATGCAATCCGCACCGACAACAAAGGACATCTCTGGCTAAGTACAAATCGGGGCCTTTGCCGTTTCGATACGCGAACGAATGACGTTCGAACGTATATGGCCGATGACGGGCTGCCGAGTGAAGAGTTCAAACAGTATTACGACGTAACCTTACCTGATGGACGACTCATTTTTGGTGGTGTGAGTGGATATACCACCTTCGATCCGAATCGAATCAGTGAAGATGCTGCAAAACCAACTGTTGCCCTGACGGCTCTTCGGATCAGCAATCAACAGGTAACAGCCAACACTCCCGATTCTCCCCTTGATAAAGACATCAATGAAACCCAGGAAATCATTCTGTCTAACCAGCAAAACTTTTTATCAATCGACTTTGCTGCCCTTGAATTTAATCAGCCCCATAAAAATCAGTATCGCTATAAATTAATCGGACTGGATAAGGACTGGGTATACAGCGGGAATGTCACAACAGCAACATACACCAACCTGACCCCCAAAGCCTACACCTTCATTGTCAATGCCTCCAACACGTCAGGAGCCTGGAGCCCCCATACACATACGTTGCGCATTGTCATTGAACCCCCGCTTTGGGCTACCTGGTGGGCTTATACCCTATATGCACTTCTGTTAATGGGTGCCCTGTTGCTGTTTATCCGAATTCGAATCGGTCGATTGCACCAGAAGAACCAGATGCAGCTTCGTGAGCAGGAATCGATTCAGCTTAAACATCTAGACGAGGTTAAATCACGTTTTTTTGCTAATATCACCCATGAGCTTCGTACTCCACTAACCTTAATTCTAACACCGTTAGAACAGGTACTTACCGATACAGCTGATTCCCCTTATTTCAACCGACTGGCTCTTATTTACCGGAACGCCAATCGGTTACTAAGGCTTATTAATGAATTGCTCGATCTGGCCAAACTAGATGCCGGTAACCTGACAATTACGCCGAGTCCCGGCGATCTGCCGGAGTTCATTAAGCGCATTGTAGCCGTTTTCATGGATGAAGCCCAACGTAAGAACATACAGCTGAACCTGACTCATCAGTTTATACAGCCTTACTATTGGTTCGACCCGGATAAGATCGAGAAAATCCTGACCAATCTGCTGTCGAACGCCTTCAAGTTTACCAATACCAATGGTAGCATAACCATTCAAATTGCGGTTGAACCGATAGATCCAGCCCTATCAAATTCAGCCAATACTGACCTGATTCGCTTATCGGTTCATAATACAGGCACACCGATTGCTCCTGAAAAACTACCCCACATTTTTGACCGCTTTTATCAGGCTAACCCATTGGCAGAAGGGGCCGTTGGCGGTTCGGGCATTGGTCTGGCTCTGGTTAAAGAGCTAGTTGAAATCATGCAGGGGACACTATCTGTAAAAAGCAAACCTTTAGAAGGCACAACCTTTACGGTTTCGCTCCATTGTCGCCAAGCCCGAGCCGAACTTGTTTCCGAACAGCTTACCAAACTCGAACCCGTTTCACAACTTACAATCTCTGAACAACCTTCAAGTCCTCAGGAAGCTATTGACGACAAAGTATTTCGTTTATTGCTGGTTGAGGACAATGATGAGCTGGCCGATTACATTGTATCTACGCTGAATCCTGAATGGCGCGTGAAACGCGTTAATAACGGCCAGGCCGGTGTCAATGCGGCTATTGCAGAAGGACCCGACATGATTATCAGCGATGTTCTGATGCCCGAAATGGATGGCTATGAACTTTGCCGCCAGCTAAAAAGTAATCCTGTTACCAGTCATATTCCCATCCTCCTCCTAACCGCCAAGGCCTCTGTCGAAAGTCGCATAGAAGGATTAACTGCTGGGGCTGATGACTACCTGGCCAAACCGTTTCAGGTAGCCGAGTTTCAGGCACGAGTGCGCAATCGACTGGAACACCAGCAACGGATGCGCCAGCATTTCCGTACGCAACTATTACGACAGGGCAATCTTCCCACTACCAGCCTGGACCCGCAAGATGAGTTTATGAATCGCATCTACACCATTCTGGAAGAAAGACTCGATGATTCGACGTTTGGTGTCGAACCTTTAGCAACGGCTATTGGCATGAGTCGAATGCACCTGAACCGCAAAGTGAAAGCGATGACGGGCCTTACTCCTAATGAACTGATCCGAATGGTACGGCTAAAGCGGGCCGCCGAATTACTACTGACTGGCGTATCTGTATCGGAAGTAGCCGATCGGGTGGGCTTTGATACACCTGCCTATTTCTCCAAAGTTTTTAAAGATCAATACCACGTAACCCCTTCCGAGTACGTCGATCAGAATCGTCATGAGGTGGCCTGACATCGGTAGCCTGCTGGTACAATTTTACTACAGACACGTCCCACGTCAATCAGCCAAACGGCATTTTCAGTCGATAAATAATGCATTATTACCTATATACGAACTGGATGTTACAAATTTTATAGTCCTTGTTACGAAACAGCAAGAGCAGGGCAGCCATTGCGATTAGTATTGCGTAAGTATTACTTACTCATCGATCTCAAGAAAAGTTTTACACTTATGTCAATGTCCGTCTTTTCTTTTTCGAACCGGTCAACATCAATGGAATGGCCCCCTCTCAAGCTTTACCTTCGGGAAACAGGTCGGCAGCTTTTTTCTGTATCAGATTTAGTTTATCTACAGGCCGTAGCTAACTATAGTTGGCTGAACTGGGCTGATGGTCGACGCATGCTGATGCCTCGTACCCTAAAGTATTATTCTCCACAACTACCTGCTGAACTCTTCATTCGTTTACACCGCAATTGTGTTGTCAATCGTCAATTCGTTGAACGGTTGGAGCGAACCGAAACTGGTGGCCTGGTCCACTTAACCACGGGCGAGGTGCTACCCGTTTCACGTCGGCGCTGGAGTTTGGTTCGTAGGCAGTTAACGAATCAGCGTTCGTATCTGAATTAATCGCTTTCTGCTTCTTCTACAGACAGACGTCTTTCCAGTGAATCATTCGGCATTCAACATAATGCTGTTTTGGTTCATCGGGAAGACGTTTTTTTTACCCTCTCCTGAGATCTTCCTCCAGCGCTCACACTAGAATCTCCCGAGAAGTCTACTTACTCGCCAGGACAATTTCTGTGCCAGTCTTTACCTCAATCAGCCGACTTTTGGTCCTTTAACCTGTTTATTTATCTGTATTCTGGCAAGAGATTGAAAAAAAATCAAAAATTTTCAACTACAGCTGTAATGTTTTTCTATTTCAGTCGTCTTTGCGATTGATATGGATCTACAAGCCTTTAAACAACGCATCCTGCCCGTTCAGGGACGCCTTTTCCGATTGGCGCAGTTGTTTCTTCGCAATCGTGAAGAAGCCGAAGATGCCTTACAGGATGTGTTGCTACGATTGTGGACCAATCGACAACAATTAGAAACGTATACCAGTATCGAAGCTCTGGCTGTACAGATGACGAAGAATTTGTGTCTGGACAAGCTAAAAGCTCATTCCAGGCGCAACTATTCCGATGAGGCTACATTACTTGGCATTCAGACCGATGATGCTTCGCCCTATCGACAGGTCGAAGTAGCCGATAGTGCCGAGCTTATGCGAATCCTCATCGATGAATTACCTGAACAGCAGAGACTTATCCTTCACCTGCGTGACGTAGAAGAGTACTCGTTTGAAGAGATCGAACAGGTAACGGGCGTCAGTATTAATAATATACGTGTGATTTTGTCGAGAGCCCGCCAACGGCTTCGGCAGAATTATCTAAAAGTCAATGATTATGAAGCCGGACATTGAAAAACTACTGGATAAATATTACGAGGGCGATACAACGCTTCAGGAAGAAAAGCTATTGCGGCAATTTTTTCAGGAGGAATCGATACCTGCTCATTTGCAAAGTCATGCTGACCAGTTTCGGTATTTTGCCAATGTCCGAAATCAACACCCATCGTTTGCCTTTACGAGCAAGTTAGCGGCCCAACTCATGGCAACTGAGCCAGGCCGGGGCTTTAGCTTTACGACCTGGTTTCGGCGCTTAGCGGCCAGCGTATCGCTAATCATTCTGGGCTTTGCAGGAGGAATCATTTACAACCACTGGCGAGCAGCTTCGCCCGAAAGCGTTTCATCGAGAGAAGAAACTCCTTCTGCTTTAGCCATGAAACAAGTGCTAACGTTTGAGCATTTGCCCAAAACCTCAGCCAGCGAGCGCATCCAGGCAGTCAATCAGAGCTATGAGCTAAAACAGATCGATCAGGATATTACCCAATTACTTATCAATACTCTGAATTTCGATGCCAATGTAAACGTGCGACTAGCTGCCTGTCAGGCCCTTAGCCATTTTGCCAATGAGCCGGGTGTCCGTGAAGCACTGATCCAATCACTGAAAATTCAGACAGATCCGAATCTGCAAATCAGCCTGATTGATACGCTGGTCGCTATCAAGGAAAAACGAGCCGTCGATGAAATGCAGCGGCTGGCTCAAAATCAACAAGTACTGGATGCCGTTCGCCAAAAAGCAGAAGAAGGCATTAACCACCTGGTTCAGGGCCAGGATTCTCCTTCCTGATTATTACGGTATTCTGTTTACGGTGGGCTAACGCAAACGCAGGTTAATGCTTCAGCCTATCGTAAACCGAAGACCTTATTCATTTCCTAGTCTACAATTTCCAAATACAACAACCATGAAAACGCTCCTAGTATTGAGTGCCAGTCTCTTATTGTGCCTATCCAACGCCCAGGCACAGGAATACAAAACCAAATTAACCAACGCCAAAGACCGAAAAGTAACCTTTGAAATTGACGCGGGGGATATAAAAATCGAGGGGTACAACGGCGACGAGGTAGTAATTCAGGCTAACTCGGGTTACGAAGCGCCCCCAGAACGGGCTAAAGGACTAAAACCCCTGTACTACACGGCTGTTGACAATACCGGCCTTGGCCTGGCAGTGACGCCCGAAAGTGGTGGTCTGAAAATTGAAAAAGCAACCCGAAAATCTATCAAGTATACGATCAAACTTCCGAGGAAAGTAGGGATTCTCTATCAACAGACCAACTGGCAAAAGGCAGACGTTACCATCAGCAATATGGACGGTGATCTGGAAATCAAGACCAACAATGGATCGATGGACTTGAAGAATGTGACCGGGCCAGTTGTGGCCAATACAACCAATGGAGAAATCAACATTGTATTCTCCAGCATCGATCAGGAAAAGCCGACGGCCATTTCGACCATCAACGGTGAGATTGATATTACGTTGCCTGCCAGTACGAAGGCAAACATGAAGTTACAAACCATTCATGGTGAGATGTATACCGATTTCGATCTGGGCATCAAAAACGCAAAAGATGGGTTAGCACGGGTCGGTGGTAGTCATTCGATCAATGGCACAACAAACGGTGGCGGGGTTGACATCCAGCTTAAAACCATCAACAGCAACATCTACATCCGTAAGCAGAAATAAACGCTTGACACCCATGAAAAACAACCTATTCCTATTCTCAATTGGCCTTCTGGCCCTACTCTCTCAGGCAGCCGCTGCGCAACGTATCGTTCAAAAAACGATGCCGGTTTCGGCTAACCAACTCGTCAACCTTAATCTACGCTTCGGCGATAGTATCCAGGTTCGCTACTGGGACAAGTCCGACTTGTCTGTACACATATCGGCAACGATCAACAGCGGTAAACTGGATGATGCGTTAGTGGTAACGACTAATACGACCGATAGCGAAGTCAGTATAAAAACAGATTTCGACAAGGAGAAGTTGAAAGAGGGCAAAGCAGAAGATTGTCCGGGCGATGGCCATCGGTGGAGTACCGACCAAAATGGTAAAACCTACTATGTATGCAGCAAAATAAATTATGTGGTGAATCTGCCTCGGCATGCTAAACTCAAAATAGAAACCATTAACGGAAACATCGACATCCAGGGGGCCACCGAAGCCGTGTTTGCCAAAACGATCAGCGGGTTTGTCGATATGAGCTGGCCGAAATCAAAAGGGGCCAATGTGGCCATGAAAACCATTACCGGTGAAGTGTATTCCGATATGGAAATTGCCTTCAAGAACAAGAAAGAGAAAAATCCAATCGTTGGTTATAAGTTGGAAGGAGCCATCAATGGGGGCGGTCCCGATGTTCAACTGGAGTCGATCAGCAACAATATCTACTTCCGAAAGAAAGACTGATGCGGTAAACATTCTCATTCAGGGCGGGTTCAAACAGACAGTTATACATCTGTTGAATCCGCCATATTTTTATGCAACTCAGTTCCGAATCGGCATCGAAGACCTGGATCGCTCATGAACGCCTAACTTCTGCCTATGGTACTCAGGCCATTCAGGGTTATTCCGATCCGATGCATGAATTAATCGGAACGATTCTTTCCCATCGAACTACACATGCCAACGAAGTGCTTGCCTACAGAACCCTGCGCGAACGATTCCCTGCCTGGGAACAGGTTCGAGACGCCCCACTTCTTGAATTAATCGATGCGATCAAATCCGTTACGTATCCCGAAGTCAAAGCCCCATACATCCAAAATCTGCTGGAGCATTTGTTTAGAGAAACGGGATCGGCCAATATCGATTTCCTCAATGATTTACCTACCGAGGAGGCTATGCACTGGCTTACCAGTTTGCCAGGTATTGGCTTAAAGACAGCCACTCTCCTACTGCTTTTCAAGTTTCACAAACCCGTATTACCCGTCGATACCCATGTCCATCGTGTTACACAACGGCTAGGCCTTATTGGCCCCAGGGTAAGCGCTGAGAAGGCACATACTATATTACTAGCTTATTTACCCAAGGAGCCACTTGTATTGTTCAACTTCCACAAACACTTCTATTGGCACGGACAACGGATTTGTACCTGGTATACCCCCCGGTGTAGCGAGTGTGTTCTGATGGATTTGTGTATGTTTTATCAGCAGGGCGGCACAGCCATCCTGAGCAGCACGCCCGTACGCAAAAAGAATACACTGAACAGTTGAAACAGCATTTCTTTTAGAAGCAGATACGCCCCGACATAGAGACTATATCGGGGCGTATCTGCTTCTCTATAACTCGCGTTAACTCTTGTTTCCGTATTTCTTTTTATAAAACTCTTTCGACTGGTCGACCCAATTATCGCGCTCGATGCGGCCGGGGAAAAACTCGATGATCTCGTTAACTTTATCGATATCCTCTTTAGTGAAATTAGCTACCTGCCGAAAAGTATAAATGCCCAGACTATGCAGTTTACGTTCCAGAAATGGGCCAACCCCTACGATATCTTTCAGATCATCGGCTTCTGAAGCCAATGCACGACCAATCCGGTCGAAATTTATTTCGCTAGCCCGAGCCGCAATTCGGTTAAGCACAGCCGACTCCGAATTTCCCGCTATAACCGGGGCTTCAACTGGAGCAGATGGAACATCAGGAATTACTGGGGCAACGGGGGGGGAAACTACCACTGGCTTATCAATGGGCACATTCACAAGGGGGACTGTGATATCCTCATTGATAAGCTCCGGTGTATCATCAGGCGCGATAACCGGCAATAACGGATCAGCATGAACAAAGGTCGGCGGTGTTTCCAAAACGGGCTCAGGTCTTGTCGGTTTTATGCCAGATACCTTACCCGAAACTTTGGTCCTTCGGCATTCCTCCAGTTCGTTTTCTTTATCAGCTATGGCTGCTCGTAGCGCATTGATGCGCCCAGTCAAGATCAGACGGCCCAACAGCCAGCCGATAAGAGCCGCCAGAGCCAGTAAAATAAGTATTTCAGAAATAGCCACCGGGCGGCTTAAGGGATCTAATCCAAACATAACGGATTATGGTTTAAGGAGTTGTGGGTTTACGGTTTATAATGAGCTGACGTGATCGCTCTATTTATTGTCAGCACACGGTAAGCTATATCTCATTTTTTCTTCGCTAACTGGCTGGCCTGCCCTACCCAATCATCACGCTCGATTCGGCCAGGAAAAAACTCAATAATATCATTGACCTTATCGATATCTTCTCTGTCGAAATTGGCAATTTGCCGAAACGTGTAAATACCAATCGCATGCAGTTTCTTTTCCAGAAATGGACCCACACCCACAATAGCTTTCAGATCATCGGCTTCAGCCTCTGATGCCAGACCGATACGGGTAAAATTGAGTTCGGTGGCCCTCGACCGAATCCGGTTTAGTACCATCGTTTCACTATCTTCAGTACTAACAACCGCTACAGATTCTCGCTGACAGTCATCAACAGCCCGTTCAGTACTGGCTAGCTCACCTTCCAGTTCCCGAATGGTTCGCTGGCGTGAAATATATCCGTTAATGAAACCCAGCACAGCCGACACAACCAGCATTAGTATCTGTTGCATCTGTGCATCGGGGAGATTAAGGGGATTTAAGTCAAACATAGTTTCTTTTCGAAGTTTATGTGTTTCTGGCTCAAGACGTTCTATAGCAATCGTCAATCAAAACAGCTTGAGCGTTTTTATTTAGCTTACTGAACAACGACTGTTACCCGGCGATTCGCTTTTCGACCCGACATAGTGCTATTGTCTGCTTTGGGTTCGGTCTCCCCTTTCGCTTTAACAATAATTTGCTCCGACGGAACCCCCGCTTTCCGAAGTCTAACCTTCACGTCGTTGGCCCGATCGCGGGATAGCTGCATGTTTACATCTTCAGGGCCAGAGCTATCCGTATGACCAGTTAGCAGAAGCTTTTTGTCTTTATGGTCGGCCAGGTAGCGAATAGCCTCCCCAAAGAATTTCTTTGTATCCTCAGTTTTAATGTAGTTCGATTCACCCAACTGGAAATACAAATCGATTGGCTTAAACACCGACGTAAACTTCTCGTTATTAGCCAGTTCTTTTTCCGTTACTTCTTTTGTAATCTTGACCGGCTCCGCTGTAGTACTGGCCACGGGTTCAGCTTCGGTTGGCTTAGTTACTCCACCGAAGGCAAAATCGAGTCCACCATAAAGAGAATCGCCTTTGGCCGTGAAGGTTAGGTTACGCTCTTCGGCCGTGGTTGTGATGGATTCGGCCGGAATCCCCTGTTGTACCAGATACTGCTTGAGTCCTTCAGCCCGTGCAATACCTAAATTGGGGAAAGAGGTTGAATTCGTTTCATTTGCTGAATAATAGCCCTTAATTTCGAGCGTTCGACCAGGGTTGGCTTTTAAATAAGCAACCATTTCGTCGAGCGAGCCTCCCAGACTGTTCATGTTGGCATTAGCCCCCGATTTTGCAAAACTAAAATTGCCCGGAAGGTCGAGTCGGAACCGATCGCCATCAGCTATGGTGAACCCATTTAAGGGAGCTGGAGCCCCTGTTTCTTCGGTGGTCGCGGGAGCTGCTTTAACATCGTCCACGCATAACTGCTTAATTTTGCAGACGTGCCACCAGGTCGAACCGGCCATCCACAAACCAAGTAAGATAATCCAGGGAATTTTGTTCGTTAACATACTAAACGAGGGTTTACAGATACTGTATTCAGTTTGCTGCTTTGAGACGAACTTCTGTGAAAAGGTTGCTCAAAAATACACGCAAGCCCTTCAAATACAAATGATTTACCTACAAGACTATCAATGACCAGATTGGTCACTGCATTCAGCTAATGAAAAGTTGTTACCAATTTGTTAATGCATAAGTCTGATCTACGACAAGTCCGGTTAAACCCTATACGTTACCCTTCAAACCATATATAGTTTATCAACAACTCAATTTATGCTTATTGATCTTCGAAGCGATACGGTTGCTCATCCTACACCCGCCATGCGTGAGGCTATGTTTTCTGCCCAGCTCGGCGACGACGTTTTTGGCGACGACCCAACTGTAAATGCCCTTGAAACGAAAGCGGCTTCGTTATTTGGTATGGAAGCCGCTCTCTTCTGTGCATCGGGCACTATGACCAACCAGCTCGCTATTCGTACCCATACACGGCCCGGCGATGATGTGATCTGCGATTACCTGTCTCACGTCTACCAATATGAAGGGGGTGGTATATCCGTAAATGCGCTGGCTTCGGCCAGTTTAGCACACGGCATACGTGGCAAACTCACGCCCGACCTTATACGCGAACATATCTATAATCGTGCCGATCCTCATAAACCACTTTCCCGGCTGGTCGTTCTGGAAAATACGATCAACAAAGGAGGAGGCTGTTACTATACGATTCCTGAAATCGCAGCTATTCGGCAGGTGTGCCAGGAGCATGAACTGATCCTTCACCTCGACGGTGCCCGTCTGTTCAATGCGCTGGTCGAGACGGGCGAACCTGCAACGGCTTATGGGCAACTGTTCGATTCAATCAGCATTTGTCTGTCGAAAGGGCTAGGTTGCCCTATTGGGTCACTACTTCTAGGAAAAGTCGATTTCATCGCGCAGGCCCGACGCTACCGCAAGTTGATGGGTGGCGGCTGGCGTCAGGCTGGTTTTCTGGCTGCAGCGGGTATTTATGCGCTGGATCATCACATTGACCGACTGAAGCAGGACCATTCCCGCGCTCGGAAAATCGGCTCCTTACTTGAGCGTCTGCCCGAAGTGGAAGACATTTTACCTATCGACACGAACATCGTCATTTTCAGGCTTCCCGAAACAATTCTGGCTACGGATTATGTTGCTAAGTTAGCCGCTAAAGGCATCCGCAGTGTCACATTTGGTAAGCACCTCGTGCGATTCGTTACGCACCTTGACTTTACCGATGAGATGCTGGCGGAAATGGAACTTATTCTGAACCGGGATTTTCATTGATTTTATTGATTAGCCTGATTTTGTTATGAATCAGTAGAACACAGATTTTTATGATCGTTATGATCAATCATAATTAATAAGGCTGAAAGCCAATTGGCATTGACAATTAAAATCATAATTGATCATAATCATCATAAAAATCAGCGTTCTATACAATCAAGGTTTGTCAATCAAATCATAAAAATCCTGGTTCTGACAGCTATGCATATACAAACCAGAAATTTACAGAAATCGGATTACCACGACCTCAAAGAGACCATGATCGAGGTCTATAGTGGTATTGGGGGAGATTATTGGCCCAAGAGCTCGATCAATAAACTATTACATATTTTCCCGGAAGGTCAGTTCTGCGTTGAAGTCGATGGTAAAGTCGTGGCAAGTGCCCTGGCCATACGAGTGAAATACGACAACTTTGGCGATAACCACACGTACTACGAAATTACGGGCGGTTATACCTTCAAAACACACAACGACGAAGGCGATTACCTGTATGGTATCGAAGTGTTTGTTCACCCCGATTACCGCGATCTTCGGTTGGGTCGGCGGCTGTATGATGCCCGGAAAGAGCTTTGCGAGCAGTTGAATCTGAAGGGCATTCTGGCTGGGGGGCGTATTCCAAATTACAACAAATACGCTGATGAACTGACACCCCGCGAGTACATCGCCAAGGTAAAGCAAAAGGAGATTTACGACCCGACGCTGACTTTTCAGCTTTCGAACGATTTCCACGTTCGGAAAGTCCTGCGCGGTTATTTACCGGGCGATTCTGAATCGAAAGAATATGCTACGCTGCTGGAGTGGATCAATATCTATTACGTCAAAGAGGCCGATAAGAAGCCGCATACCGACTCCATTATCCGGCTGGGCGTTATTCAATGGCAGATGCGGTTATTCAAAAACCTGACTGCCTTTCTGGATCAGGTCGAGTTTTTTGTGAATGCCGTAAGCGATTACCGGGCCGATTTCATGGTACTGCCTGAGTTTTTTAATACGCCACTCATGGCCGATTTCAATGACCTGCCCGAACCCGTCGCCATCCGAAAGCTCGCCGATTTCACCGTTCCTGTACGCGAGAAGCTGTGCGAACTGGCCATTTCCTATAATGTCAACATCGTGGGTGGTAGTATGCCCCTTGTTGATGCGGATGGAAAGTTATACAATGTAGCTTACCTCTGCCGACGCGACGGTTCTTATGAAGAGTATCGAAAAATACATATCACCCCCAACGAAGTGAAGCATTATGGCATGGTGGGTGGGCATGAGATTCGGGCGTTTGATACGGATTGCGGCAAAATCGGCATGCTGATCTGTTACGATGTCGAATTTCCCGAACTCAGCCGGATTCTGGCCCAGCAGGGCATGCAGATTTTGTTCGTCCCCTTCCTGACTGATACGCAGAATGGCTATTCCCGCGTACGTCATTGTGCACAGGCGAGGGCTATTGAAAACGAGTGTTATGTAGCCATTTCGGGTTGCGTGGGTAATCTGCCTCGGGTGCATAATATGGATATCAACTATGCGCAATCGGCGGTATTTACCCCTTCCGATTTTCAGTTTCCGACCAACGCCGTTAAAGCAGAAGCCACGCCCAACACGGAGATGGTTCTTATTGCCGACGTTGATTTGAGTCTCCTGAAGGAGTTACATGAACATGGCTCGGTTCAGGTCATGAAAGACCGCCGAACTGACCTGTACGATGTCACGCTGAAAAAAACAGCCCGGAAAGCCCTCAAGGGAAAGAAAGAATCACCCGACAATGACCCCGAGGCCGTTCCACCCGTTATTGTTGTGGCGAATTAAGAAGGGAAACGATACCAATAAATAGCCAGCAACTGGTTAAAACTAGTCAGGTAGCTTATAAGCCCGACTTCTCTTGACCAGTTGCTTACACCAACCCTTCGATTGAAAACACATCTAGTTTCGACTTCCTGAAATTACGAACCCGGCTCAAAACAGCATTGCCGTTGTTTGATCCGCCTTCATTGGTATTGCCTTCAATGGTTTCAATAAAGTCGTCGCCAATGTGGGTTATCAGGCCCGCATGAACCCAATCGTTTGGTGTTTTTTGGAGGAGAAAAATGTCACCGGGTTTCATCAACGCTGGGTTGGCCCGAATCTGGGAATAGCGAAAAAGTGCACCTGTCTGCAAACCCGTTGTTCCAACGACGTCACAGCTATAGGTCAACGGCATAATTTGTTTGAAATCTTTACCTACTATAGAGGCTGCCTGATCGAGAATGGTCTGTACAAAGCCCATACACCAGAGCCACTCGCTTCCTTCATTACCATCCATATAAGCTCGTACCCACGGGCCTGAGTTCGGTTGCTGATTGATGACCAGCTCAAATGGCCGATTCTGTAACTGATTTCGGGCTGCCTCAATCACCAACCCACGTAGTTGTGTTCCAGCAATAGGCCCCAGAAATGCCGCTCGCATGGGAGCGGTCAGCAAATCGAATGTAGCCTGGTCGACAACACCATTTTGAGATACGCCTTTCGTTTTCTGAAAATTTTTAACTGCCTGTTCGGTAGCTTTGCCAAAGTCGCCATCAATACCCGTTGCCGTAGCGGCTCCTGCATTGGTCATAGCGAATAGCGTCAGCCAGGCCTGAATTTTTCGAACGTCCTTTTTGGTATTGTTCGATCCATTTCGTTGTTGAACAGCACTGATCGTAAGCTCGTTCTGAAAGGCTGTCTTTTGCATATCGGTAAGTCAGGAAGGTATGTTTTTAAGATGCGCACAGACTTTATTTATCGCAGAAGTTCCGCGACCAGAATACCCAAATAGGTACCAATGGCGTTACCTAGCGTACCAACCAGTACGGCAGGCAGTTGTAAATCAGGCCGATTCAGGCTACGGGCCAGCGCCAGGGCCGACGTTGCTCCACCTATATTTGCCTGTGAGGCAATGCCCAGTATATCCCAGTCCTGCCGGAATAAAGCCCCGATTCCAAACACAATAAGCGCATGAATCAGTACCAGTAACAGGATCATACCAAACAGGACAAAAGCCAGTTGGCCATCGCGTATGAGGGCGGCAATGTCGCAATAGGCACCAATGACAGCCAGAAAAATGTAGATACCGAAAAGGCCAAGTAGTCGGCTCCCTCGCAACGAGTTGATTACCCGGAATTGCGCCAATGCCAACGCAATTGTTGTCAGAACCAGCACGAAAGGGATAACAGGAAACAAAGCTGCCAACTGTTTGGAAAGAAAAATAGACCCAAATCCAAGTGCCAGCAAGAGGGCCAGATCATTTGGAGTCATCGTTTCAGAATCAGAGAATAGATCTTCAGCCGGCGATGTACCCTGATCCTTTGAGGCAATCGGTCGTTGCCGAGGAAACCGACGTTGTAAAAAAACGGGTAAGGCAAGGGTCGCTATCATCCAGAGGGCCGTCATAATATTGTCGGCAGCCGTCGCTGCGATGAATAAATTACCCGCTTTCGACACGCCATAATGCAGGGCCACAGCGTGGAAATTAATACTTCCACCGATGTAGGTTCCTGTAAACATCCCCGCCAGGGCGTAAAACAGACTACCAACTGTTTGTGGAGCCGAAAATGCCCAAACACTCACCAAAACACCGATGATCGTTCCCGATGATCCTATCAAAAACATCGTCAGCATGGGTAGACCCGCCTTACGCAAATCTTTGAGATTAACACTTAGCAACAGCAGAAACAGCGAGAATGGGGCGATGTAGCTAAAAATGCCTTCGTAAACCGGCGTTTCAGAAGTAGGGATAGCCCCCAGATTGGCTTCGACAGCCGTTACCAGAATAACCAGCAAAGCTGTACCAATCTGACGAAAGCCTGGCTTTTTTGTTAGCCATTCGCAAATGATAACATTCAGGCAAAGAATGAACAGGATAAAAATAGAGTCTGTCACAAAAGAGGTAGGTTATGCCTGTAAAATAGGCAAAAACAGTCAATAGCGCGCGAAATCTCAGGTTAGTTATGACGAAACTGTGTAAACTGCTTCGATAATTTTAATCGGTGTAACGCATGACGATCCTAAAATCTATGCCCTATTTTCTATTTTTTTTCATGAACGGGAATTTTTAACAAGCCAAATCTGTAACTAATAATATTACAGTAATGAACGGACGTTTTGCCATATCGATGCATATTTTAACGCTGCTTACCAAAGCGAACGGCGATTGGGTTACGTCTGACTTTATTGCGGGTAGTATTAATATTAATCCAGTCCTGGTACGCAAAGAAATTAGTAACCTTCGCAAGAAAGGACTAGTCGTTAGTCGAGAGGGGAAAAATGGGGGAACAATGCTGGCAAAACCAGCCAGCCAGATTCGGGTGTCGGATGTGTTTCTGGCCACCAATCAAGGGACTGTATTAGGCAATGCACGGAACTCACCCAATCCAGATTGTCCGGTTGGCCGACAAATTAATCGCCATCTGGACAGTTTATATCAGGAAGCGGAAGAAGCGCTGGTGCGAAATCTGGGAACCAGTACCCTGGACGATTTTGTGCATCGATTTGATTAATTTTTTTTGAACAAAACTGTAACAATTTTTATTACAATAATTACTTTTCAATAAACCATTTAATTCTATGAAACTGGCACTTATTGGCGCATCTGGTTTTGTTGGTTCAGCTGTTCTGACCGAAGCCCTTCAACGGGGACATGACGTAACCGCCATTGTTTCTCATCCCGAAAAAATCACCACTACTGATTCTAAATTAACTGTCAAAAAAGGCAATGCCCTGGATGCCAATTCAATAGCCGAACTGGTTACTGGGCACGATGCCGTGGTCAGCACCTTCAATGCGGGTTGGACAAACCCTAACTTATATGATGACTTTTTAAAGGGCGCTGAGGCTATTGAACAGGGTACACAACAGGCAGGAGTGAAACGATATTTGTTCGTTGGTGGGGCCGGTAGTCTGGAGGTAGCTCTCGGTGTACAACTCGTAGACACGCCCCAGTTTCCGGCCGAATGGAAACCCGGAGCCTTATCGGCACGAGACTACCTAACCCGCCTTCGTCAGAACACTACCCTCGACTGGACTTTCTTGAGTCCGGCCATTAATCTGGCTCCCGGCGAACGCACTGGCACGTTCAGAATTGGTACTGAGCAACCTGTTTTCGATGAAAAAGGCGAAAGCAAAATTACCGTTGCCGACCTGGCTGTGGCTATTCTCAACGAAATCGAGCAACCCCAGTTTGTGCAAAAGCGGTTCACGGTAGGCTATTGACAACCCTTAAACGACGCAAATCCTCCCGAATGCCAGAATCATTCGGGAGGATTTACTTTAGGTGTATCATCTGGTATGTTGCCGACTCCATTTATATGGATCACGAGAAAAGGTAACCTGCTGGATTTTTTCACCAGTAGCTGAACAACGGATGTTGTCTAGTCGCTGCTATCGGCTTTATGTGTAGTGTTAATCCGGTTCTGGAAAAGTGTCATTCAGCTATCCGATAGGTGTCCGGTTGTAACTTCGAATGTACTCACCCGGAGCCATACCTGTAATACCTTTGAACTGCCGATTGAAGTTAGATAGATTCGTGTAGCCACAGGAAAAGGCAATCTGGCTAATGGTTTGCTTCGACTCACGTAGATATCGACAGGCATGTTCAATACGTACTTCATTGAGCAGCGTCAAAAATGTCTTACGGGTATGCTGACGAAAGAAACGGCAGAAAGCCCCCGGTGTCAGATTCGCCATGCTGGCAACATCTTCCAACGTGATCGAAGCATGGTAGTTTTCAAGAATAAAGGAAAACACCCGTTCGAGTCGCTGATGATCCTCGGGGCGTTGTGGATGCGTAAAAGCCGTTGCTGATATAACCTCCCGGTCTGCACAGGTTGACAAATAATCCAGGATACTGAGTAGCGTTAAAAATTGCTCGATAGGTCGCTGCGTGGGTAAAGATTCAAATTTCTCTGTCAGCGGGTGTCCCTCCCCACAGCGAAGCCGTACCCCATGCTGCGATTCACGCAGGAATAACTGCAAATGACGGGTTTCGGGTAAGTTCAGCACAGTAGGTTCCAGGTGTTCGGCACGAAAAAGAACGGAAATAGCTACAGAGCGCCGGGTCGATTCGGGGGCGAAATAATCAGGATCGCTACGAAGCACATGGGGTAAATTAGAGCCCAGCAGCAGTACATCATTTCGCCCAAAGCGATCAATTTTATCGCCGACAATCAGTGTGCCTTCCCCCTCCTGAATTAGGGTCAGTTGAATTTCAGGATGAAAATGCAAAAGCCCATAGAAATGAGGAAAATTATCCTGCTCAACCCGAAAGGTACGATCCTCAATAGCTGGCACTTTAAATAATAGTGGCTTCATCAGTAATTATTTTGCCCATAAACTTCACTTCCTGCATTAATGTAGTGAAAATAATATTACTATCGACCAATTTTTATCAACAATCGAAAGCCGTTCAGAGGTAATTTTACAGACAAATCGCACTCGTGAATTATCGCTACTCGAATGAACGTTTCTATCGCCTGGACGGGTGTTTATCCGGCCCTTCTGACTCCATTTACGGCTGACGATCAGCTCGATCTACCCCTTTTCGAAAAAAACCTGCACGCCCAACTCGAAGCGGGGGTCCATGGGTTTATTATTGGTGGTTCGCTGGGCGAAGCCAGTACGTTGCTCAATCACGAAAAAGTTGACCTGCTCAAATCGGCCTTGTCAGTTTGCCAGGGGAATGTACCCGTTCTGGTAAATATTGCCGAACAGGCCACCAAACAAGCCATAGCGTGCGCCCGGGAAGCCGAACAAAACGGTGCTGATGGTCTGATGCTACTACCTCCCATGCGTTACCCTGCCGATGCGCGGGAGACCGTGACGTTTTTTAAGTCGGTAGCCCAGGAAACCTCACTACCGATCATGATTTACAATAATCCATACGATTACAAAATCATGACAACCGTGGCGATGTTCGAAGAGTTAGCAACACTACCGAATATCCAGGCTGTGAAAGAATCGACCCGCGACCTGACCAACGTGACCCGGATGCGTAATGCGTTTGGTGATCGGTTCAAGTTACTGGGCGGTGTTGATACGCTAGCCCTGGAAGCCCTATTGCTGGGCTGCGATGGCTGGGTGGGCGGTCTGGTCGATGCATTTCCTCAGGAAACGGTTGCCATTTTTGAACTTGCAAAAGCTGGCCAAGTGGCCGAAGCGCTGGACCTTTACCGTTGGTTCATGCCGCTGCTGGAGCTGGATATTCACCCCAAGCTGGTTCAGTACATCAAGCTGGCAGCTACTGCCACCGGCATCGGTTCCGAATATGTACGTGCTCCCCGCCTGCCTCTTATCGGAGATGAACGTGAGCAGATTTTGAATGTGATCAACACGGCGTTAGCGAAACGACCTGTCCTCAGTGTCCAATAAATCTTATAGCCTAACACGACATTAACCAACATGGGTTTACAGGTTATTATGAGGCCACATGAGCCCCTTAATAACCTGTTCATGCTCAACTTCTTGAACCCTCCCTCCTCTCTGATCATCGTCATCTTCGTTTGACTGATTGCGGAGCGTTTAGGTCATTATGTTCAACCTTCCACTCAATTAACATCCACACACATGGCACACATTGGCATTGTGGGCGGAGGCATCGTTGGCCTCTGCTCAGCTTATTATTTGCATAAATCAGGCCATCAGGTTACGGTTTTCGATCAAACGACCATTGCTGATGGCTGTTCGTTTGGGAACGCAGGCATGATTGTGCCTAGTCACATAATCCCCTTGGCCCAACCCGGTATGATTGCCAAAGGAATGCGCTGGATGATGAAATCGACCAGCCCGTTCTACGTCAAACCCCGCTTAAATCTGGAACTGATGCGCTGGGGCTGGCTATTTTACCAACACGCAACGCCTGGTCACGTCGAACGATCGATTCCGGTATTACGAGACCTGAGCCTGTTAAGTAAAAAGCTTTTTCAGGACTTAGCGGTCAATGGCGACCTGTCGTTCGAATGGCAGGAGCGTGGCTTACTAATGCTTTACAAAACAACGGTTGCCGAACACGAAATGGCAGAGGAAGCTAACATAGCCAATCGCGCCGGCATCGAAGCTCGCTTATTAAATGGACAGCAAATACAGGATATGGAGCCTAAAACACGGGTTGATGTTCGTGGAGGTATTTGGTACCCTGGTGATGCCCATGTGAATCCAGGTGAGCTGGTTCGGTCGTTGGTTAGCTATTTAAAAAAAAATCAGGTAAAGATTCTGGAAAATCGTCCGGTGACAGGATTTACGAAGACAGGTGCACACGTTACCTGGATTAAAACACCTCAGGGGCCTGTAAAAGTCGATGGCGTGGTGATAGCAGGAGGAGCCTGGTCGCCCGACATTGCCCGTCAGCTAGGAGTTACCCTATCGATGCAGGGCGGAAAAGGATACAGTTTTATGCTCCGAAACGTAGGCGATACCGTGCGCGTACCAGCCATTATGCTTGAAGCTCGGGCAACGGCCACGCCTATGGGGAACCATCTTCGATTCGCCGGAACGCTCGAAGTGGCTGGCACCGACATGACCATTAATATGAATCGGGTGCGTGGAATTGTTCAGTCAATCAATCGCTATTACCCGGATATTACCGTCGATATGCCTGCTGCAGATACAGTCTGGCGGGGTCTTCGCCCTTGCTCGCCAGATGGATTACCGTACATTGGCAAAAGCAAACACCTCGACAACGTTGTGCTGGCAACAGGGCATGGCATGATGGGGTTAAGCCTGGGGCCTGCTACCGGCAAATTAGTCAGCGAGGTAATCACCGATAAGGTTTCCAGTATGGACATTTCATCGTTCGCTCCCGATCGATTTTAAGCCATTACCCTTGTCAGCAGCCAGCCTTCTATCGTGTTCATTACAGTCAGAAATTAGCTTACTCCTTTACCATTCGTAGTCCATATACCGGGCCAGCTGAGTTGTCCGCTTTGGCCTGTAACCTGATTGTTATGGTCTCTTTGCCTTTCGTTAGCTGTTGCGGAATTTTATATAAAATTTCGTAAAAACGGCTCTCTTTGTACTTATTGAGGTCTTCACTGGCAATTAAGGTGTCGTTGACCAGCACATCGAACTGACGGCCCCGATTATCCATCCCCCAATAAGTACCGATTAAACTATTCTGTGCAACGGGATCTACTTTCATGGTAAAACTCATAAAGGCACCACTGTTGGCAACACGAAATTTACGCGTATGGTCTTCTCCTGTTTCGAGTTTTTCGCCCGTAAAATCATGATCTCGTTCGGGCTGCATTTCACCCAGGCGGAGCAAATCAACGGTTCGTCGTTCGAGGTCGGCGGCCTCGCGACGTTTTTGCTCATAAACGGCTTGCTGAGCCTTCCAGCCATCGTCCGTAAATACATCCCAGTAAACGGTGTAGAAATTACTCTGGAGTGCATAAAACGGCTTCATCATCACCATAGCCTGGTTACCTGTCTGCCAGGTTTCGAAGGCTAGTGAATCACTGGCAGGCTTAATCCAACTGTTCGGATCGGGGTTATTGGTAACGAATACCGGAACGCCCTGCATCGGATCAGGTTCCCTGGCTCCCAGATCACCTGCCAGTAATACTGGTCCTGCAAAAAATGCCTGACGAGCCGGATTATCAGGCATCGGTTCGTAGCGTAGTCTGGCTGGTAACGTTAGTTCGATGCGATCACCCGTTTTCCAGCGTTGCGAAATCACGATATAACCTCCTACCACCTCCCCTTTTATAGGTTTCCCGTTGACTTTCAGGAGCATATCGCCCGACAACCAATAGGGTTTTCGTATCCGAATAGGGAGTATCTGAGCCTTATCCGTCTGAATGCGGAGTGAAACCTTTGAGTCAGAAGGTAGGTTAGATATCATCGTTACTTGTAGCCCTTTCTCAGCCCACGTCAGTTCCGATGGGATGAACAGGTTAACGTATAAACTACCATCGGCACCTTTGAAATAAATACTCTCACCGTATTTAACATGATTTTCCATCCCCGTGCCGACACAGCATGTAAAGCTTTCCTCTTCGTCGCTAAAGTGCTTACGGGTTCCCATTCGCAAGGGTACGAAATAGCAAACCATGCCTGTTTTGTGGTTCTGCGATGCCAGAATGTGGTTATACAGCCCTCGTTCATAAAAATCCATATACGATGCCTTCGGATCGAGCGCAAACAAATGCCGGGTGAGTTTCAGCATATTGTGCGTATTACAGGTCTCCATCGTATTGTCGGTCAGCTTGTCGTTGAGCTGATCGGGGGTGCTGAGGTATTCGTAGTTACTGTTTCCACCTGGAGCATAGGTATGGTGCCTGACGATGGTTTTCCAGAAGAAATCTGACATGGCAAAATCCGTCTGATTTCCAGTGAGTTCATAGCGTCGGATCGTACCAATAAGCTTCGGGATTTGTGTATTCGAGTGTTTGCCAGGCAAAATATCTTTCTGATGAGCCAGCGAATCCAGTATTCGTCGGTCATGAAATGTGTATGACAGATCGAGGTATTTTTTGTTTCCCGTCAGAGCGTACGTGTTGACCAGTACGTCGTTCATACCTCCGTATTCGCACAACAACATTTGCTGAACCTGTCCATCTGTAAGGTTTTTCAATAGCTCACCTGTCCAGTTGGCCATACCTACGGTGATGTTCAGGGCTTTTTCGTTATGAGCGTACAAATACGCATCGAGTAACCCCGCCATCACTTTGTGCACTGTATACCAGGGCGACCAGGCCCCGTTGAGGTCAAATCCTCTCGACCGGATATTCCCCTGAGCAACTTCGGCAAATACCGTATCTTCTTTCGGAATAGCTCCGATGTAGCCCGTTTTCCGGGCTTTCTGGCATTCGTCCAGTTCATCGACCATGTAGTTGATCCGCTTCAGGCATTCGGCATCGTTGGTGGCAGCATAATGAAGAGCCAGTGCCGACAGATAATGCCCCAGCGAATGCCCCGCCAGGCCCGACGACTCCCAGCCACCATATGGTTTGTCTTTCGGTGTCAGGCCCGAATGTGCCCGAAACTCCGACAACAGTCGGTCTGGTTTAAGCTCGAGCAAAAAACGGACGTCGGCATCCTGTGCCGTTTTAAACGGACTGTCGAGCAATTTTACGGCTCGCAATGGAAACGAGTAGGCTTTAATTGGCACCGCCGTTTTCACCTTGATTTTAGGATCACTTCGCTCCGGCAGATAGGTTTGCCCGAAACCAACAGCTTGCCATAACAACAGAACAGCAGTAAAAAATGCGGTTTTCATGATAAAGCGATTACGAACATTGCATACATCTTACTGTACCGACCACTCCAAAATACCGGCTGAGGCTTCTTTGGGAAGTTGAACCTCCATCCGAAGGGCAGTTGTCTGCACAGGTTCGAAGGTAACTTCATCGAATTGATCCTTATTTACGATGTAGGGCTTTGTGGTTTTAACCTCTTTCCAATCGCCGGTCGAGGTCTGGTAAAGTAATTTCCAGGAAGCTGGAATACGACACCCTCCCCAGGGGCTATCATCAAACCAGTACACTTTCGATGACGATACAGTAGCTGGTTTGTCGAACGTGTATTGTACCCATTGCACCGTATCTTTCTTCGGCCACCAGTGGTAATACATATTATCGTGATCGTTGGAGTTTTTAGGTGTATCCTGGTCGTTGAGGGCCACCAGCGCTTTGGTTGGAAAGGAAGCGGTAATTTTGCTGGTCGACGCAATCGTTGGTGCTGGCGTTGGTTTAGCGGCTGCGGGTCGGGTACCCATCCAGACAGCCATCTCACCCGCTCCCCGATTGGCCCAGGCATAATAGGGAATAGCCGTCAGCGTAGCCGAGCGGGTTTCCAGTTCACCATTGGGTCCGCGTTTGACTTTTTCAACACTGCCCGAAATAACCGCTACTCCTCCCAGCACATCCGGTTTAAACTCCGTCTGAAGCGTAGCCTGCGCCGGCAATACGAAATCCAGGACGTGTCCATCGGGGGAGTCGGGCCACTCGGCGCAGTACATGATCGGGCCACGTTCCAGGGCTACTTTGTCCAGATCGGCCTTCACACGCTCGCTGGCTTTCACCCTGCGGACCTCCATTGGTAGCGACAAACGCACCACATCCCCTTTTTTCCATGTCTGGCTCAGGATCGCATACCCGTCCTCTAGGTTATATGCTACTTGTTTACCATTGACAGTCAACATGACGGGGGCCGACGACTGGCTGGTAAACGCGTACAGGTTACCCGGAACAGGTTGATTCTGCGCCCAGCCCGGAATGCGAATGGCTAGTTCAAATGCCTTCGCCTTTGTCGGGTTGACCGTGAACGCTACATCCCCTCCCCATGGATAACGCGTTTCCTGGGTTATTTTCAGGGGTAGATTATCAAGCGTTATACTGGCTTCACTTTCTACAAACAGGTTGACATAGAGCCTGTTACCCCGTTGAGCATACACATAGCCAGGCATCGAAGGTATAAACCGGCACACGTTACTGGGGCAACAGGCACAGCCAAACCATGCACTACGACTATGCTGGCCTTTGGATTCCAGCGGATTGGGATAAAAGAATCGGTCGCCACTGAGCGATACCCCCGACAGCATACCGTTGTAGAGCGTTCGTTCCAGTACATCGTAAAATTTAGCGTTACCGTGGAGTAGAAACAGACGCTGGTTCCAGTAAATATTGCCAATGGCCGCGCAGGTTTCGTTATAGGCCGACATATTCGGCAGCTCAAAGGCTGGCCCAAACCCTTCATGGCCTCCCTGCGCCCCGATTCCGCCGGTGATGTAATATTTATCGTATACAACATCCTGCCAGATTTTGTCTATAGCATTCACGTACGCTTTGTTGCCCATTATGGCAGCCACATCGGCCATACCCGAATACATATAGGTAGCGCGAACAGAGTGCCCTACAGCTTCGGTTTGTTGCACCACAGGTTTATGATCCTGGCTGTATTCGTTGCCTTTGCCGCGCACATCGAGCAGAAATTTCGCCAGATCCAGGTACTCCTTTTTTCCCGTTGTCCGGTACAGTTTAACCAGGCCCATTTCTACGATCTGATGCCCAGGCGAGTAGCTTAATTTTCCGGGGCCGAAATCCTTGACCAGCAAGTCAGCGTTTTTAATTGCCACGGTTAGCAGTGTTTTTTTTCCTGTGGCCTGATAATGGGCTACGGCAGCTTCGAACAGGTGCCCGCTATTGTAGAGTTCATGGCTTAAGTCGGATTCTTTCTCCCAGCGTTTCAACCCCGACCAGGGATGCGGATGAGCGGGATCGATGGTGCGGGCCGTGTATAGATACCCATCGGGTTCCTGTGCACTGGCCACATAGGTAATCAGCGAGTCAATCTGAGCGTCTAGTTTTTTATCGGGAAATGTTTGCAGAGAGTAACTGGCTCCTTCGATAATTTTATATATATCGGTATCATCGAACGGATACTCGGTACAGAATTTCGTGCCTGGCTTACGATGGCCCGCCACCAGAAAATTATCCACCCGCCCCGTGCTGTAGCAATGCTTCAGCGCAATGGGGATCGTTATGTCGTGGTTGAGCCGAATACGGGGAGCCCAGAACTGGTCGGTCACTTTTACGGCAGTAAATGGAACAGGCTGTATCGGGTAATCACCCCCGGATTTTGGCTGGGCAGCAACAGGTAGCCCCCAACTCAGTACGGTTAGCCCAACAATCATCAGGGTCAATAGTGTTCGCTTACAGAGACACATGGAATCAACACGGTTAACGAATAGGATCAGCCTGATTGAGTTCATCCTATTCTATTTCAATCAGAATATCCACCAGATCGTCGAAGTTACGGTACTTTCTGACTAGGCCTTTTGCGAAGATTCGCCAATAATAATAGTTTATTAACCAGTGCTCCAGCAGAGTGCTGACACCGCGCTTAACCAGGGCTAAGCCGTCGTTATAAAAGGCGAAAACACCTCTTAAGAAGCCCTGGATTATTCCAAAGCTTCTTAAGAGGTGTTTTCGCCTTTCTGTTGATGTTCAGCAGGGATAAGGGATAGTTGCTTAAGGTAGGCACCTTAGCCCTACTGTATTCCCCATTAGTTCACCACGTTTAATCGGTAAAAGAATGGCGAACTGTAAAAAGCTCCCCCGGTAATATTCGGGCTGGTATTTGACGCTGAAAATGATTTTCCATCGGTCAGTTTCATGGTTCCGTTTATTTCAAAACGGTCACCATTGGCGATATCTGCTGCGGTCAGTTTAGTGGCCGTGAGCGCTTCTGTCCCCGTAACGGAGATGGTGGCTCTCGGATAGCCCGTTGTAGCATCTTTGGTAAAGGCCGAAGCTGCTATTGACTTCAGGGCTACGGTTGTACCAGTGATCGTACCGTTTGCCGGTGTTGCATCGACAAATTTGATCGTCAGATCATAGGATGCAAACAAAGCCCCCTGATTGGCGGTGACGGCTTCGGCCACAAACTCCATTTTGGTACCACTCATATTGGCTTTGCTGACACTAAACGTCGAATTGGCAACTGGATAGGGCGTAACAGTACGCATATACCCACCGTTCTCAAAATCGCTGACTTCGAGGTGGGTGATCATGTCTGTTTTGCAGGATAGAGCCATTAAACTCCCTAGTGCAATAAGTAAATACGTTTTCATTTCAATATACTTTTGAGATGACTTATAGGGTTTCAACTAGCAATTGGCAACTTATTTCAACAGCCCATCCCGGTTGTTATCCCAGAAAACAGGCACTGTTAAACTCGCTTTTTGCTTAGCGTTTGCATTTCGTATGATATAGGTTGACGGGTAGTAATACGAACGGGGGAAAGCACCGGGGTTGGGATCAAGAGCAGGCTGCTGATTGGCCGGTTTACCTGTCCGACGATAGAGATTATAGCCTTCAATACCATTACCGTGCAGGGCCAGCCAGTATTCTGTACCAATAATATTCAGTTTAGCATCGGTGGTTGTTGCCGCGTCGTAATCGGCCAGTACTTTCGTTACGTATTTTGTCACCTCATTGGCCCATACAAAGTTCTGAGCAGCTTCGAACGTACTGATTTTACTGCTTTCGGTAGTACCCAGAGCCATAGCCCGGACATCGGCCATCGATTTTTCGATAGCTGATTTAAGGAGGTCTTTAGCCACTCCTGTTGTACCGAGCGTCAGGGCTGATTCGGCCAGCATAAAGTCGACAAATGAACGCATAATGATGGGCTGTATACCGGCTCCTCCGGCCCCTGCGCCCAGCGATACTGGTGTGCCGGCATCGTTGTCGTACAAACCACCCGCCGGATACACACCCCAGGCCGTTCTTAGCAACCCATCTGGTGGAATACCTTCGTTGTTCAGGTGGTCGCGCCCCCAATAGCCCACACTGGTTGGCAGGCAGAATACATCAGCATCTGTATAATGAGTTGGTTTCGTGTTTGTTATACAACGCAGTGCATTGACATCCGTCGGGTTCTTGATCGTCTGGCGATAAAAATAGTAGCGAATACGAGGGTCCTGAAACCCTTTTGCCGAGTACAGCGCCCCCATGTACGAATTGGACTGATAATCGCCCCCGCCCGTCGGTGAATATTGCCCTGCATAACGCGGATGGCGCGTATCTGGATTGGTCAGATTCGAGCCGAACTTAAACGTGAAGTTCTGCGCGGCTGTTGAAATAAGTTGATTACCAGCAATCAGGGTATTTATACCAGATGTGGAGCCGGTTGGGTCTGTCAGCCGACGATTGAGGTAAATTTTCAGCTTCAGCGAATTGGCAGCCCGTATCCAGTTGTCGGTGCTACCGCTGTAGATTAAATCGCCCGTAGCCCCCCCTTTTGAGGTCGCTTTAAAGTTGGCAATAGCTTTATCTAATTCAGCCAGTGCCGCATCATAGATGCTTTTCCCCGTATCAACTCCCGGATTAAAATTCGTAGCGTCGATGGCCTGTGTGTACGGAATATCCCCAAACGCATCGACCAGATTGATCAGCACAGAGGCTCTGAGTGTGCGGGCAATACCCGCATGCACGTACAGCTCACCGGCTTCGGCCAGCGGAAGCAGTGTTTTTACGTCGGTCATCAGCCCTGCGTAGGCTGTTTCCCAGGCCCCGCTGAAGTTATTGGGCGATACTGCGTTATCATAAATGGCAGCCCCCTGGTTGAGCATACGCGTCAGGCGCATACCCGGATCGCTCATTTGATTGAAATGATCCTTGTAAGTCAGTTCAATGGAATTGAGCAGGTAATTAATGTCCGTGTTGTTGGTCGTTACAGCGTTTGGATTATCGAGCAAATCCAGCTTACAGGAGCTAACAACGACCACACACAGCGTTAGAACAAGTGTGCTTATTTTGTTAATCATCGTATACGTATTGTTAATGGAAAGCACCATGCAGGGCGGTTAGGCACCTGGTATAGCACTGCCGAATGATTAGAATGTGATTTTCAGCGTTCCGCCCAATCGTCGGGCGCTCGGCCCTGTCAGGAATTCAAAACCAAGTCCATTGCCAACACCCAGCCCCAGGTTATCGGTATCGAAATTCAGGTTTTTGGGGAAATAGAGAGCCCGGTACCAGAGGTTATTTCCGAATAGCGATAGCGATGCCCCTTTGATGGAGAGTTTACTGAGGGCTTTCTTCGGCAGCTGCCAGGCCAGGGATACTTCCTGTAGTCGGATGGTTGACCCGTCGAAAATACGGCCCTCATCGCCAAAGAAGTAATAGTTGTTAAAATAGAAATCAGAAGCTGTCACCTGAACATCATTTACCGTTCCATCAGCATTTTTCACACCCGGAACAATAATTGTCTGTGCTCTGTCGGTACCTGCCAATTTACCATTATCGACACTGACCAGCCCTCTGCCAAGCAACGCACCTGCTGTAGACGAATACATCGCTCCGCCATGACGATACGAAAGCATCACACTCAATGTCAACGATTTATACTTAAACTCATTGATCAGACTCGATGTAAAGGCAGGGTTTGGATTTCCTAATTCAACGGGCGATGTGGTTGTGAGCAGATTCCCACTGGCATCAATCTGCAACTGTCCCTGATCGTTGCGTCGATACCCCGTTCCCTTGATAAGATTAAATGGTTTTCCTACTACGGCATAGTTACCCAGCCCACCACCGAAACCGGCGATCTGAACTTCCTGTAGTGTTCCGCCAAGATCCAGCACTTTCGGTACATTGCGCGAAAAGACCCCCGTAAGATCCCAGGCAAAATCCCCCCGTTTGATGGCAGTTCCCGAGAGGCTGATCTCGATACCTTCATTCCGGATTTTACCGATGTTGATCGTAGTAGCCGTATAGCCCGTCGACGCATCAAGGGGCGAATTGGTGATCAGATCACGCGTGTTCCGCTGATAGGCCGTTATGTCGAAAGAAACCCGGTTGCTTAACAGGCGGCCTTCAAGCCCAAACTCAATTTCAGTATGGAGCTCTGGCTTCAGGTTTGGATTACCCAGGGTATTATCCACCGAGTGCGTCTGCACCGTCGTTCCGGATGAATTAAGCCAGCCACGGGCGCTTTGGTTCAGTACATTTCGGGTACTATACGGGTAAGGGAAACCAGCCGATGTACCAATACCGGCTCTCAGTTTGAGGAAACTTAACAGTTTACTCCCCTGAAGACCAGAGAAGGCTGAAGTAGGCACGAATGAAATACTTCCCGACGGATAGAAAATCTGGCGATTGGGCACTTCTACAGTCGATGTCCAGTCATTACGAGCTGCCAGGTTTAGATACAGATAGTCGTTCACATCGGCAGTAATTTCGCCAAACACACCAATGCGGGTTTGCTCTACCTCACCATTCGACGCTACGTTATCGATGAAATTGCTGTGGCGGAATAAGTTCCGTGCCAGTTGGTTCTGGCTGCTGACAAAAGTACTGTTCGTCTTGTCGTTACGCATATTTCCACCCAAGCGGCCAGACACCGTAAAGTGATCGCCCATCGGACGGGTATACGATACAATCAGGCTATTATCCCAGATGGTATTCTTAATATCGTACGTATTGTAAAATCCATTTACAAAATCAACCCCGCCTTTGTTGAACTTATACTCCTGGTTTTCATTGTAGGTATCCAACCCAACTTTATAAAGAAGCACCAGATTTTTCGCAATGTCGTAGGTCAGATTGGTTGTCGTGAAAAAGCGGTTGACCACGTCCGTTGTTTTGTAGTTTTTCAAAATCCAGCGCGGATTTGGGATATCATTACCCGACCGGAAATAGACTGTCCCTCCGTCGACTGGATTCTCGAAAGGCCACCCCATCAAATCGACCTGGCGGGGTGTATAGAGCACGTTGGCCAGTACCGACGGAAAGCCGCTCAGCGTGTTATTCCCTGTTCCTGCATTGAGAGGAGGAGTAAATTGATCCGTATTGGCAAAGTTGAACGATGAATTGATGCTTAATTTTTTGTTCAACTGGGCCCGAATACCAGCCCCTATATTTAAACGAGTTAATCCGTTTTCCGGGATATAGCCCTGCTCTCGGTTATACCCAACCGACAGGTTGTACCCTACCCGTTCGTTGCCCCCCGACAAATTGAGTGATGTATTGGAAATAACCCCGGTCCGGAAAAAATCCTTCACATTGTCAGGATAAACCTGCATTTGGTATTGCCCCAGCGAAGCCACATAGGGGGCCATTGCTGCCCTCAACGTAGCGTTCGTCAGAAATGCATACGGATGTTGTGTAAGTGCCGTATTCGTATTCTGCGATGGATACGCCAGGGCTTCAGTAAGCGTTGGCCCAAAATTGCTGAAAAAGTAGCCCAGGTTTTGCTGGAATCCACCAACATAGTCATTCTGATAACTCGGCAGGTTGGCTTTGTTCGTAAAAACAGACTGAGTCAGTGTAATTTCCGTTGGGCGGGCTTTTTTGCTGCCGTTTTTTGTGGTCACCAGAATAACCCCGTTACGGCCCTGGTCGCCATACGTAACCGTAGCAGCCAGCCCCTTAAGTACACTGATGTTCTCGATGTTATTAGGATCGATGTCTAGAAAACGACTGGATGCAGACTGACCGCCCCCAGTAAATCCACCCCGCGAGTTGGTACTGGAATTGAACGGTACCCCATCAACGACAAACAGGGGTTGGGTAGAACCTGTAATCGACGAAAACCCCCGTATGTTGATGTTCGTACCTGTTCCCGATACCCCCGATGTAGCCGTAATATTTACCCCTGGAATTTTCCCTTGCAAAATACGGCCCACATCGGCTTGTGGGCGGTCTTCAATTGATCGGTTATCCAGCGTTGTGACGGCATACCCTAATGCTTTTTTCTCACGAACAATCCCCTGGGCCGTTACGACCACTTCCTGTAGACTTTTGGCATCGGCAACTAATTGTATATCAATCGTTGATCGATTGCCAATTTCAATCTCCTGTGCGGCTGTGCCCACAAAACTAAAAATCAGCACTTTACCTCCATCCGAAACACTGATAGAATAATTTCCATCGGCATCAGTGTTCACACCTCGTGAGGTACCTTTCAAAACGACTGACGCGCCGGGTATAGGAGCCCCATCTTCCGCTGCCGTCACTCTCCCTCTGATCTTCCTGTCCTGGGCCCAGGAAGAAATCAAAAGCGAGCATGTCAGAAGCATACTCATTAGTAATTTTCTCATCATGAAAGAGATTAAGTTAAGATTAAAATAAGTATTTTCTGCAAATATATACCTTAAAGCGTATTTCCATATAGACAAAAATTAACCTAATACAATATTATATTCTCTATTATTTAAATTTATCAAAATATAATTATCAAAATATCACCATAAGTATTTTCAATAAAACCAAAGTACTATTGAGTATTTTATGATTTTTAAGTATTTACTACAATAAATACTTAAAAAATTAACGTATTCGCCCTAGCTTTTGCCTTTAGCTGTATTAATCCTGATTTATGACGAGAATTCGACGATGTGTACGTGCGTTAGATTCGTTAGAAAAGATGACTGAAAAAGAAGGATATAAATCCTCCATGGCGGTGAATTCCGCTTGTAGGCTTATTTAGTCGTTAGGCTACTAGCTACCAGGAAGCTGGCGATTGAGTATAGCTTACCACTAGTGACTATTTACGAAAGGCATTAGAGTGTTTGAGTTCGTCAACTAACTGCGTTTTGCCCAGGTAGGGTGAGGACAGATTCTCAAATCTGCCCGAACGCAAACAGCTTAGCTTCTAAACCAGCGAATTGAACACCCTTGCACTTAATTTGTTTTGCTCAGCAGATGAATACTCGAATAACAGGCTCAATGAGAAGTCCTTGTGGGCAAGTAGCTATTTTGAAGGGCGAGTTCAACCATCGACGAGCAAGTCAACATAGGCTCTTAAGCTTCCAGTACGTCTAATACTATTTTGGCATGTTTGCCAAGACAGGCAGTATCGAGGGCTGTTGCTAACTGTTCAAAGGGTTCTTTCACCGAAATGATACAGCCGGGCCGCAAAAAACCATTTTCGATCAGGCGGATCGTTCGTCGGAAATCAATGGGATGCTGGTAGATGATGGCGGTAACAATCGTAATGCCCTGTCGGGTTATACTAAATTCGGTTAGGCTACTGGGCTTATCGGCTAAGCCAGCCACCACCACATAGGCTCCTCGTGGAGCAGCCTCAACGGCCATTGTAAACGCTGGAGCCGAACCAGCACATTCAAATACAGTATGCACATTTGCTTCTTTCCATTGGCTGGCAATGTGAGCAACAGACGAATCGACGGATATAGGAATTGCCCCTAGTGTGGCCGCCAACGCTACTTTTTCGGGAATCCGGTCATACGCCAACACAATATAGCCCATCCGTTGGGCCAGATGGGTTACCAATAACCCGATAGCTCCTAACCCCACAACAGCAACTGTATCGCCAGGCCGGGCAGGCGACGAGAAGAGTGTATGAAGGGCCACAGCGGTAGGCTCGATCACCACAGCATCATCGTCGGTGATTTGTTCAGGCAGTGACCAGGCAAACCGGGCCGGAACAACGGTATACTCAGCAAAACATCCCGTTTCCAGCACGCCAATGATCCGCTTATTCAGGCAGATATTTCCGCGACCCTGCCAGCAGAAGTCGCAGTGGCCACAGGGATAATTAGGCTCAATAACCACACGTTCACCAAGTCGTTGCGGGCTTACCCCCTCTCCCACTTTATCAATATAGCCAATGCCTTCATGCCCAATCACTAATGGGAAGGCTAAATCGGGCCGGTGACCCTGAAACAGCGACACATCAGATCCACAGATGCCCACTGCTTTCATTTTGATCCTGACTTCCCCAAAACCAGGCTCAGGAATTAGCCGTTGTTGGATGTCAATCGACCGGGGAGCCGTTAGCACACCTGCCAACATAGTGGTTTGTTTGTCAGTCATTCAGGAATGGTCGTTATACGGATTTAGACGGTCACCTCAACTGTTTCCGGTGACACGTCGATAGGACGGAGAATGGGCAGAACCAGATGGATCACGACCAAACCGATCAAATACGAACAACTGGCAAAGACAAACATAGGCTTGTAGCCGAACGATGCTACAATAAAACCCGTAGCCGCAGCCACACCCATGCTGATCATCCCCCCCATAAATCCGCCTATTCCGGTAGCCGTAGCGACTGAATTGCCCGGAAATAAGGTCGTCGATAAAGCATACACGTTGGTGGACCACCCCTGATGCGCAGCCGTTGCCAGCGCCAGTAACGCGACTACACCTGCAAAACTATGTACCGACGGAATCAGGTAAATGGGTGTAACAGACAGCGCGCAAAGAAGCATGGCCAGTTTGCGGGCTTTATTTTCAGACCAGCCGTTTTTCATCCAGTAGGTTGCCAGCCAGCCGAAGAATACACTCCCTATATCGGACACAACGTAGATGATCAGGAATGGAATCCCGAAGTTTTTCAGGTCCAGTTTTTGGTCAAGCTGGTTGTTGGTGAGCAGAAAATCGGGCAGCCAGGTCAGGTAGAAGAACCAGACTGGATCGGCGAAGATTTTACCAAAGCAAAACGCCCAGGTTTGTCGATGACCAAGCAGCATTCCCCACGAGTAGCGACTGTTCGATGATGCTTTCCGGTCAGGCTCCCGTTCATCGAGAATATACCGAAATTCTAGTTCGGAGAGCTTTGTCGTGTCTTCGGGTTTCGCATAACTCACCCACCAGATTCCCAACATCAGCACACCAAGCACAGCCGAAATCAGAAACGCTCCTCGCCAGCCAAACTGCTGCATCAGAAAAGGAACCAGTAAGGCCGTGGTAATCACCCCCATATTGGACCCCGCATTGAGGATGCCCGTAGCCGTTGACCGTTCGCGTTTGGGAAACCATTCAGCAATGGCTTTCATCGCCGATGGAAAGTTGGCCGCTTCACCCAGTCCTAACACCGCTCTCACGAAGGCAAACTGCCCTGCCGACGACACAAACCCGGACACGATACTGGCCAGACTCCAGACAGCCATTCCAATTGAAAAGCCTTTCTTGGTACCCACTCGGTCAATGAGCCAGCCAATCAGCAGAAAACCAATGGCATAAGTGGCTTTAAAGGCTGAATCGATCAGCCCCATCTGAATCCTGAACTGTTTCAAATGCGCATCGGTGAGTAGAGCTTCAGGTGCCAGCCCCAATAAGGTTTTCTTAAATCCTTCGTCCGTCATTACGAACGAAAGCACCTGACGATCAACATAATTGATGGTGGTAGCCAGGAAGAGCAGCGCAATAATCCGCCACCGATAATTGGTATGTAGCAAAAGAACTGGCTTGGTTTAGGGTAGTCAATCGTATGGGTAAGCTAGGATCCGGCTTTACTTACTTGCCGTATACAAGACACGCGCCATTTCCAAAGGGCGGTCAGTCGACATGATATCGGCTCCATGCTGGACGAATGTCTTATACACCTGATCGCCTTTGGCAGCTGCCTGTTTATCGAGATTGCCGAGTGTGCCTAGGATGGTAGCAATACCTTTCTGATGCAAAAACGAATATAGTTCCGCGTCGGGTTCTTTCACGCCCACGAAGGCAACCATCCGGTTATCGGGAACGCCTACTTCGCGGAGTCGATCGTACTCGGCCTGATTCCGAATCGTGACGGAGAGCATCAGGTTTGGATCGAGCTGGTGAAGTTTGGCCGCATCCTGCGCATTGTAGGTAATTACACAGGCATAGTCACTCGCACCCGTCTTGTGAATCATGTCGACCACTTTGGCAAACGACACGTTCCGTTTCACATCGAGCGTAAACCGAACTTTGTTTTTACCCCAGCGCAATACTTGTTCCAACGTTGGAATCTTGTAGGGTGTTACCGTCCCCATGTTATCCTCCAGACGGTACTGCGCCAGCTCGGCATAGGTTTTATCGATCAGCTTACCCGTCCCAGTGGTGGTCCGGTCGAGCGTGGCATCGTGCATCATTACCATCACACTGTCTTTTGTCAGATCAATATCGCATTCGAT